>Ga0307940_1000560_pt1 | contig 23922 bp, 17 predicted proteins | sample OrgLakmetagen124_FD_201835 | JGI IMG/M metagenome (GOLD analysis project Ga0307940, IMG submission 201835) | Saline water microbial communities from Organic Lake, Antarctica - #124 | ecosystem: Environmental > Aquatic > Non-marine Saline and Alkaline > Saline | place: Antarctica: Organic Lake... | reverse complement strand
CGGGACAGGCTACCCATTCGGTGAAATACAACAATTTCTAAATCGGGGTTAAACCTAAGTAAAGCGCTTTTTCACTTTCCCGGAAAATAAGTCGGGACAGGTTGTTCAAACCGCTCAACTTAGGTATTAGCTACCTAAGCCTTGACACAGGAAGATATTCCGAAATCGTTTTCAGGATAGTGTCTGCCGATGCCGGTTTTTTCAAAACAGTAATCATTCCTGAGGATTCGCATGTTATTATGGTGTGCATGTCGTTTAAAGAGGTGTAGCCGATAATTACCGGCACCGTTGCTTTTGAAGTATTAATTATATGGCGGGTGGCCTCTATTCCATCCATCACGGGCATCTCAACATCCATAAAGATGAGGTCGTAAGCTGTTTCGGCACACATTGCCAGGGCTTCTGAACCATTGTTGGCAATATCCGGAGCGTAGCCCATTTTCTTCAGGTGGTTAGCCAGCATGAGCTGATGAATCTTCTCATCATCAACAATCAGGATGGAGAGCTTTTGCGACTGCTCGTCACCTGAAAAATACCGGCCGATGTGCCGCAGCCGGTCATTAAATAGTTTTTGTTGTATTTTTTTGAATCGCTCCAATTTTGCGTATTTTTGATAATTGTTAAAAAAATACCGCCTTAAAATTATAAAAATATAAGTAGATGTGAGGCGTAAAAGCAAGTTTTCTTTCAACAAAGAGTAATAAAAAGCACTAAAACAAATAGTTATGAGATTAAAAAATGGGATTGCCTTTTTGATGGCCTTAGTTTTTATCGCACCGGTTTTTGGCCAAAACGATGTGTTGACACCGGAAAAGCTGTGGAAGCTTAAACGTGTGGGGGGAGTGACAGTTTCTCCGGACGGGAACCAGGTTTTGTATGGTGTTTCGGAATACAACCTGGAGCAAAATAGTGGCGCAAGGGATTTGTATCTTCTGGATAAGAAAGCTGAATCAGCGCGGCGGCTGACCGCTTTCAGCGGCTCGGAATATAATGCTGTCTGGCGCCCCGACGGCAAAAAAATTGGGTTTATCGCTACCGAAAGCGGAGCACCACAGATGTGGGAGATGAACCCGGATGGCACAGATAAAAGGCAGGTAACCACTATCGAAGGCGGAATTACCGGATTTGCCTATGCCCCGGGGCTGAAACATGTTTTATACACGCGGATGGTAAAACTGGACAAGACTGCCAACGAGGTGCATCCTGACCTGCCGAAAGCGGATGCACGCATTATTGATGATCTGATGTACCGCCACTGGGATGAATGGCATGATTACAAGTATAGTCATATCTTTGTTTCTCCTTACCGGGATGGAAAAGTGGAAGAAGGTCAGGACATTATGAAAGAGGAGCGTTATGATGCGCCCACTCAGCCATGGGGCGGCATGGAAGAGATTGCCTGGAGCCCCGATGGCAAAAAAATAGCTTATACCAGTAAAAAACTTACCGGCAAGGATTACAGCGTAAGTACCAACTCTGAAATCTATATCTACAACCTGGAGACAGAAAAAACAAGGAACCTTACGCAGGATGGCTTTGAGGGCTACGATAAAGCGCCGGTTTTTTCTCCCGACGGGTCAAAACTGGTTTTCTGGAGCATGGAAACACCCGGTTTTGAGTCGGATAAGCAAAGGATTATGCTCTATGATTTTGATAAGGATACTTTCCGCGACCTTAGCAAAGGGTTCGACCAGAGCAGCTCTTCGTTTGTATGGAACAGCAAGGGCTACCGTATCTATTTTATCAGCGGGATCCATGCCACATACCAGGTCTACTATTATGACCTGAAGCAACAAAAATTCCACCAGATTACCGAAGGAGCTCATAACTACCAGTCAATTGCCCTTGCCGGAGAAGATCTTGTAGGAACAAAGATGTCAATGTCTATGCCCACAGAGATTTTTAAAATAGATAAAAAGGGCAACGAAACGCAAATGACTTTTACCAACAAGAAAATTCTGGATAATACTGCGATGGGCAGAGTGGAAGAGCGCTGGATAACGACTACCGATGATAAGAAAATGCTGACGTGGGTGATTTATCCGCCGCATTTTGACCCTGAAAAAAAATATCCTGCCTTGCTATATGCACAGGGTGGCCCCCAGAGTGCCGTAAGCCAGTTTTTCAGCTACCGCTGGAACTTTCAGATGATGGCCGCCAACGACTATATCGTGATGGCTCCAAATAGAAGGGGGCTCCCCACTTTTGGTCAGGAATGGAATGACCAGATTAGCGGCGACTATGGCGGGCAAAATATGGAGGACTATTTTTCTGCCATTGATGCGGTTGCCGAAGAGGATTTTGTTGATAAAGATCGGCTGGGAGCTATAGGGGCAAGCTATGGAGGCTTTTCAGTATTCTGGATGGCCGGAAACCACGATGATCGCTTCAGCGCTTTTATCTCGCACTGCGGCATGTTTAACTTCGAAAGCTGGTATGGAAGCACTGAAGAGTATTGGTTTCCCAACCATGATATTGGCGGCCCCTACTGGGAAGAGCCTGCGCCGGAGAGTTATCAGTTTTCGCCGCACCGCTATGTGCAAAACTGGGATACGCCTATTATGATTATCACTGGCGGCAATGACTTTCGCATCCCTTACACTCAGAGCATAGAGGCTTATCATGCCGCCCGGTTGCAGGGTGTGCCCAGTAAGTTGCTCTTTTTTCCGGAAGAGTCGCACTTTGTTTTACAACCACAGAATGCCGTACTGTGGCAGCGCGAGTTTTTTAAGTGGTTGGATAAGTGGCTGAAATAATCAAAAAGAATAAAAATTGAAGTGGTGCATGGGTTTAAGCTTGTAAAACACTGATTGTTTGTTTTTAAGAGAAGCGCGCCATGAAAAAGCTGAGGGTAAGATATTGCACAACGCATACATATAAAAACTTTGATGAGTAAAGCTAACAAACAAGGTAATTGTTATCTGTAACTGTAAGTGGATATTACAGTCACCAACGCCCCGCCAAAAGGATATCAGTCTTTCGGGCGGGGCGTTTTTCTAATCCACCACACCGCCGGTAATACCAATTGTATTTCAAAGTGAGCTTCAGCGAAACATTGAAATTATACCATTTGCAAAAATCAATACCGAGCTTTCGGTATTGATTTTTGCAGTGGTTTATGCCTATAAATATTTGAAGTGCCTTTAGGAGTGAAACGCCCGCCCCGCCAAAAGCCTTGGGGAAATAAATGCAAAATTCAAATAGTAATCGGTATAAGAATTAATTTTCAGCAGCTACATAATGATTAAAGTCCTTTATTCTCATATCTCTTTTTTTGATGGGAGAGAAATGCATGGAAGCCCTGGCAGTTAATGTTTCCCGTTGGATGCTGAAGGCGATAATATGCCGTGAATCCTTAATGTGCGTCTTAATATTAGTAATGTGATCAGGGCGGCCAGCAGATCGGCTATAGGAAAGGCAAGCCATATACCATCTACCGAAGGAATAAGAAATTTTGGAAGGATAAGCACCAGCGGGATGATCAGAAGCACCCAACGCATAATGCTCAGGATAAATGAAGATGTCTTTTTGCCCAGCGCCTGGTGAATACCCGTGCCGGTGGTGTAAATTCCCATTACCCACATCATCGACACTACGGTTACAAAAGCGCCGGTACCATATTCAATAAGCTCCTTGTCGTTCGTAAATACAGAAAAGATGGCTTTAGGAAACAGCTCGGCGATACCCACAATAAAAACCCCGAAAAGGATAGCATATAACATGCCTGTCTTGATAGTTTGCTTGACGCGGGCAAGCTTTCCGGCCCCAAAATTAAAGCCCACAATGGGCTGCATGCCTTGGTTTAACCCGAAAAGTGGCATCGCTATAAACAAAGTAACACGGTAGATAATAGCAAAAGCAGCGATGGCTATTTCGCCGCCCAGGCTGCCCAGAGTGTGGTTGAGCGTGATTACGGCGATGCTTCCGGAGGAGCGCATGCCTAACCCTGACATTCCAACGCCGGTAACTTCTTTGACGATACTTTTCTTCAGCCGCAGGTTCTCGGGCTTTATGCGGATAATCGTTTTCTTAGAATTAAAATAGTAGACAATATAGGCAAGGTTGGCAAGTTTTCCCAGGAGCGTAGCCAAAGCAGCTCCCTGCATACCCATCTGTAGGGGAAATATAAAGATGTAGTCCAGCACCGTATTCACCACCATCCCCAGCAGCAAGGCATTCATAGCCTCACGGGCATTGCCTTCGGCACGTAGCAGGTTGTTAGAGGAAACACAAAAAGGAAACCATATCATCGATACAAAGATGAGCTGACTGTATGGTTTAGCCACAGGAACTATCTTGTCGGTGGCTCCAAACAGGCGCAGCACCTCTTCGTTAAATATAATGCCTACGGTGGCAAAAAAGAAACTGATAAGTGTAATCAAAACAAAAGAATTCCCCGCAATGGTATTCACCTGTTCATAGCGCTTAGCCCCCAAAGAACGCGAAAGCAGCGAAGCAGATCCGATGCCTACCATATGGGCAAAGGAGTTGATAATACCTACTATGGGTAACACAATAGCCACCGCCGCAATTCCCATAGAACCCACCCCACGGCCAATGAAGATAGTGTCTACGATATTATACAGCGCTGTGGCAAACATCGCCAGCATTGCTGGTGTAGAAAGCCTTAAAAGCAGCTTGTTGATGCTGTCGGTACCTAATTTTGCATGTGTTGTTGCCATGAAATCTGCAAAGGTAGATAAGTTTTAATAGTAACGGATGCCGGTAATGGCGCGTGTTGCCTAACTGAATGCTTCCAGGATTTTTTTAACCTCCGCTATTTTTTCTGCCAACAGGTCTTCGTTTTTGGCTTCTGCCAGGAAACGCAGATAGGGCTCTGTATTGCTGGGCCTTATGTTGAACCACCACTCCGGATACTCAAGGCGGTACCCATCGAAATCAAAAAAATGGTCAGGCTGCTGCTGTTGCATGAAATGATCTTTCACAGCTTCCATGGCTTTATGTTTTTCATTAATCGTAAAATTGATCTCTCCTGAGTTGGCATAGGGCGAGATGCTCTCGAGCAGTTGGGAAAAGGAAATCCCTTTTGCTTTAAAGTCTGCCAGGATGTTGGTAACAAAGGTGAACGCTAATATTCCGCTGTCAGAGTAGTAAAAGTCTTTAAAATAGTAATGCCCTGCAAGCTCCCCCCCAAAGGAGCCATCGATTTCACGGAGCTTCAGCGCTGCATAGGCCCTGCCTACGCGCCAGGTATGCATGCGGGCGCCCATGGGAGCAAGGTATTCCCCCACAGCTTTAGAAGTGCGGATATCCTGCAACACAGGGGTAGACTTGTGGCCATCTTTAAGAAAATGGTGCCCCAGAACAGCTATTATCAAATCCGGCGAAACAACGCGCCCCTTCTCGTCTATAAAGGTTGCGCGGTCGGCATCCCCGTCGAAAAGCGCCCCAACATCCGCGCCGCTGTTTATTACGGCTTGCTTGAGTGTTTCGGCGTTAGCTTCCACCAGCGGGTTGGGCTCGTGGTTCGGAAAACTGCCGTCGGGGGTGAAGTTGAGGTAGCTGACAGCGTTTCCGGCTATTTGTTTAATGATGATGCCTGCCATGCCGTTAGAGCAATCTGCCACCACCCTTAATCCCGAGGTGTTTTTCTGGTATTGCTTCTGAAAATCAATATAATCTTTCCTGAAGTCGAATCGCGAAACAGCCCCTTTTTTAGCAGCCACAGTAACGTTATTATTCTGAGCCATCTGTAGCAGCGATTTTAAACCGCTGTCGTAGCCAACAGGCAGGGCATTCTCCCTGGATACTTTCAGCCCGTTGTATTCTTTTGGGTTGTGCGAGGCGGTGATTTGCACACTGGCTTTGAAGCCATATCTGGCTGTAGCCCAGTATACCATGGGAGTAGTGCATAAGCCTGCATCTTTTACATGGGCTCCGGCATCGGTGATGCCGGCGGATAAGGCTTCAAACACCTCGCCAGAGCTGTGGCGTACATCCCTGCCCACCAGCACCTCGCTGGCATTGAGCAGTCCGGGCAGAAAAAAACCTATTTTATATACATCTTCCTTATTGAAGTCTTTGTCATAGACGCCTCTGATATCGTAGGCTTTAAATGCTTTCTTCATCTCCTGTTATTTGCTTCATAGTGAATGCTGCCGAACCTTTGGCGTTACGTCAGCTTAATCGTATATCTTTTTTTCGTTGAGTGCTTTTTGATATTCCCTGGCATTCTGCTGATGCTGTGCATTAGTTCTGGCAAATATATGATACCCTGAAAAATCAGGTTTTGCTGAAAAATAATAGTAATCATGCTCCTCATAATTGAGTACAGCATCGATAGATGCTATGGAGGGAAATGTGATGGGCCCTGGTGGCAGTCCGCGATACTTGTAGGTATTATAGGGTGAATTCACCGTTTTATGTTTATTAAGCACCCTCCTGATGGAAAAGTCGCCGATAGCGTACACCAGGGTGGGGTCAGCCTGCAGGCGCCAGCCGCTTTCCAGCCGGTTCATGTATACTCCCGCAATTCGTGCTTTTTCATCATTTTTATTGGTTTCGCTCTCCACAATGGAGGCCAGCGTACTAACCTCCATCCTTGTCAGGCCGGCTTCTTCGGCTTTAGCCTGACGTTCGTCGGTCCAAAAACGTACATATTCCTGATTCATCCGTTCAAAAAAATCTTTGGCGCCGGTCGTCCAGTAAAATTCATAGGTGTTGGGGATAAACATGCTCTTTATAGTTAGCGTATCAAATTCATATTGCGCCAGGTAGGTGGTGTCTGTGAGCAGGGCCATCAAATCGGACGACTCGAAAACAAGCTGCTGCGAAATACGATCAGCGAATCCGGGAAGCGTTCTGATATTATTGAAGATGACATTGACAGGGGTTTCAAGCCCCGCTTTGAGGATATTTATCAGCTCGTTATTGCTCATGCCCTCTTTTATCAGGTAATGTCCTTTCTTTACGGATTCCGGATACCCTTTCTGATGGGCCAGCCATTCAAAAGCACCTCTTTTTATAATAAGCCCGTTGGAATAGAGACTTTTCCTGACATCAGAGAAGGTGTCTCCCGGCTCGATATATAGACTGGCAGGTTGAGCGTCAGGAGTCCAGGCATTTGGTTTGAACATCGCGTTATAGATATAAAACCCAAAGCCGATGACTATTAGCAACAGGATAAGCAGAAGGGTCCTTATCACCTTATAGGCTTTTGATTTCTCCTTCTTAGGTTTCGAAGTGCCAAAGGAGTATTTCGAATGATAAAAGTTGTTCATTATTAAAATTGATTTTTACAAAAATAGCATTAATATCTGTTTAAAATTGGCGACGGTTTATCTGTTTTGTAATATTTTATTTTGTGTCTCAATAGTGTTTCATCTCAGTAATTGAAGAAATAGCACGTCTTCCCAGCCTTCAGGCCTTTTCATCCACTCTTTTTTTGTGCCCGTGATCTCATATCCTGCCTTTTGGAACAACGCGATACTTTCGCTGTTGCTTTTGCCTATGTTGCAGTAGAGCTGATGCAGCATCAACGTATAAAAAGCATAGTGCTGTGCCAGGTGTAGCGTTTCCAGGGCAAACCCTTTTCTGCGATATTTTTCATGGATTACCAGCCCTATGCCGGCCCGATGGTGCAGAGGCGAAAAGTCAAAGAGATCTAAAGCACCCACGGCCTCGCCACTTTTCGTCTGAGCAATCATAAGCCTTAGCTGCCGCGCATCGTAGATGTCTCTGGTGGCATCCTTAACAAATTCGCTGAGTACAAACCGGGAGAAAGGGACGATGGTATCGCTTACAGGCCACAAGCTCATATCATTTTCCCATTCATACAGCAAGTTGGCATCTGCCGGTTCCAGGGCACGTAAAAATACCTGCTCTCCTTTCAAAAACATCATCATATAAATTTTATAGTTCCTTCAAAAACATTTACTGCCGGCCCTTTCAGCCATATATTTTCGTAACTGCCGCCACTTTTCGTTAGAGATACTTCCAGCGTGCCGCCTTTAGCTTTAACAGGAATCGTACTTGTTCCGGGGCTGTGGGTTTCAGCAACAGCAATGGCGGCTGCCGTTATCCCTGTGCCGCATGCCAGTGTTTCCTGCTCCACACCGCGCTCAAATGTTCTGATATGGTAGTGCGCGCCCTTTTTTTCTATAAAATTCACATTGGTGCCCCCCTTGCGGTAGTGGTGCCTCAGAGGCCTGGCTTCTTTATCCATATCAATAGTTTCAATATTTTGTTTAAAGGCCACATAGTGCGGGGAACCGGTATCGATAAAAAAATGATCTCCGCCATTATGGATACGGGTGACATTACTCATTTGCAGGGTGACCAATGGTTTATCACCGCTGTTTATTATTTTGGCCCGGTGCAGTCCGTCAAAAGCCATAAAAGACATTTCTTCACTGCACATTCCCTGCTCATAGGCATACAGGGCAGCACAGCGCCCTCCGTTACCACACATGGAGCCTTCCCTGCCATCGGCGTTGTAATATTTCATCTCGAAATCAGCAACAGATGAAGCCTGAAGAATAATCAGTCCGTCAGCGCCTACACCGAAATGGCGCCGGCACATGTTCCGGATGGTTTCCTCGTCCGGTGCTTCGGAACTGGCGGTGTGGCTGAGCAGGATAAAGTCATTACCTGCACCGTGAAATTTATGAAAATGAATGCGTTGCATATTTGTTTACTGACTTTTTGTCAGCCTTTTCGTGGTTCTTATTTCTGCTCTCTGTCATTGTAAAGTACAAAAGTAGTAAAAACCACGGGTAAAACCGCAAAGGATTTCCTTAACATTAATTAACAACAGGCTACATAATAGGTGCTTGGCGGTTTGCGTTTGTTTTTAGCTGCTGAGGTGGATAGCGTCTTTAACAGGGATGTTTCAGGGTACGATTTTTGAATAAACAAAAATGCTAAATTTATGGTTAATATAAAAAAAGGAATGTCATGAAATTAAATAGGAAAAATTTTTTGTTTGCCGGAATAGGCAGTTTACTGACCTTAGTAATTGCATTCACCTTTTTCGTTGGTAATGACGCTAGCGAGCCTGATGGAGAAAAGATAACAATAGAGGCTAATGAGAACAGGTTGTTTCATCAGACTTCACAAACTACTCCTGTGGCGCAGGATTTACCTGACTTCAGAACGGCCGCCAAAGAGAGTGTTCATGCTGTAGTACATATCCGCACGCAATATGAGCGTAAACCCAGCATGTACGACCATTTTTATGATTTTCACGATTTCTTTGAAAGAAGAAAGCAACCTCAGTCGCGCAAAATAGAAGCCAGTGGATCGGGGGTTATTATCTCCAAAGATGGATATATTGTCACTAACAACCATGTTGTTCAGGAAGCTGATAATATCAAAGTAACGTTAAACGACAAAAGAACTTTTGAGGCTCAGATTGTGGGTACTGACCCAAGTACGGATTTGGCTGTGATTAAGATTGAAGCCACTGACCTGCCATACATAGTATATGGCGATTCTGACAACTTGCAGGTGGGTGAGTGGGTACTTGCCGTGGGCAACCCTTTTAATCTTACCTCTACCGTAACTGCCGGTATTGTTAGCGCCAAGGCACGAAATATTAACATACTCGGCCCTTCAGCAGGAGGATCAGCATCGGCAATAGAATCATTTATTCAAACAGATGCTGCTGTGAATAAAGGAAACAGCGGTGGCGCCCTGGTGAACACGCGCGGCGAACTGGTGGGTATCAATGCAGCGATAGCTTCCGGCACAGGATACTATGCAGGCTATTCCTTCGCCATCCCGGTAAATATTGTCAGGAAAGTAGTGGATGACCTGTTGCAATTTGGCCGCGTGCAAAGAGCATATATTGGGGTCCGCATTACTGATGTTACCTCGGAATTGTCTGATAAAGAAGGCATAGATAAAATAGAAGGTGTATATGTTGCCGGTGTTACTGAAGATGGCGCTGCACAAAAAGCAGGCATCAAGGAAGGTGATGTGATTATTTCCATTGAGGATAAGCAGGTAAACTCTGTTTCGCAGCTGCTGGGTGAAGTAGGGCAGTACAGGCCCGGCGATATGGTGGATGTGGAAGTGAAGCGCAACGGAAAATATAAGACCTACCGGATGACGCTTACTGACAGCCGGGGCAATAAAACACTGTCGGAAAAAGCTCCCGAAGAAGAGGTGACCTTGTTTGGAGCCTCTTTTAAAGAACCCCCCAGGGAAACGTTACAAAAACTGAACCTCGACAACGGTGTGCAAGTGAAAAGCCTGGAAAGAAACAGCCGCCTGGCAGCAAGTGGCATAGAAGAGGGATTTATCATCACCCGCATCGATAAAAAAGTGATAAATACCCCCGGCGATATTAAAGAGATATTAGAAGGAAAACGGGGCGGAGTGCTTATTGAAGGCGTTTATCCTAATGGCACAGTAGCCTATTACGGGTTTGGTCTTTAATAAAAAATATTGGTATAACAAAATATTTTTTCGATTGTAGTTGTTATTTTAAATGAATATTTATAACTTGCTACGATCTAATTAACAACTATTATATAAAAAAGGAGTCGCATTGAGACAATTAAAAATAACTAAATCGATAACAAACCGCGAAACAGCTTCACTGGATAAGTATCTTCAGGACATTGGTAAAGAAGACCTTATCACGGCGGAAGAAGAGGTGGCACTTGCCAAGCGCATTAAGCAGGGCGACCAGCGGGCGCTGGATAAGCTCTGTAAAGCCAACCTCAGGTTTGTGGTTTCCGTGGCCAAGCAGTACCAAAACCAGGGGCTTAGTTTACCCGATCTGATCAACGAGGGGAATCTGGGGCTTATCAAGGCGGCTAAGCGCTTTGATGAAACACGTGGCTTTAAATTTATTTCTTATGCCGTATGGTGGATACGGCAGTCAATCCTGCAGGCTTTGGCTGAGCAGAGCCGCATAGTGCGCCTGCCTCTGAACCAGGTAGGGTCGCTAAACAAGATAAAAAAAGAGGCCTCCAAGCTTGAGCAGCAATACGAAAGGCCCCCATCAGCCGATGAAATAGCTACGTCGATGCAGCTGCCAGAGGATAAGGTGGATTCTACGATGAAGATATCCACCAAGTATGTGTCTATGGATGCTCCCCTGACGCATGACGAAGACAGTAGTTTTCTTGATGTATTTGTAAGCGATGATTCGCCACATACCGATGACGACCTGATGCGTGAGTCGCTGACCCGAGAAATACAGCGGTCGTTGGCTACCCTCAACGAAAAGGAACGGGATGTCATCAATTTATATTATGGAATAGGCAGGGCTCACGGCATGACACTGGAAGAGATAGGAGCTAAATTTGACCTGACACGCGAAAGGGTCAGGCAGATTAAAGAGAAAGCCATACGGCGCCTGAAACAGAATTCCAGAAGCAGGCTCCTGAAAGCCTATCTGGGAGAATAGTTATTAACAAAAGGGGTGGAAAAATTTTCACCCCTTTTTCTTTGTCTTTTTGTTTACTTTGTACATAAAGTATATTTTTACCCTCCAAAGGGTTGCCCGGAATAAAGAAAGCAATCAAAATCAACTCAATAAATCAATCAAAAACATCAAAAAATCAACGCTATGACAACTAAAGCGAATCAAAAAGGTGGTGAGCAAAACAACCATCAGTTTGAGAAATCGTTAAACAAGTGGATTCAGGACGAGCGCAAAACACTGGAATTTATCCAGATTATTGGCACATTATGGTTTGAAAAATCTATCGAGCTCATTCTTTTCCGGCGGCAGCTGCTCGACCGCGGCGCCCACAGCATTCTTCACAAGCATTCTTATGCCGAGAATATTATTGGCTTTAAGCTCGATGTTGCCGATTCTCTTGCCCTTGCCAGGGCGATTAATGATATCAATGTAGCTCCCGCACGCATAGATATCGGGAGGCTCAACAAGGAGTGGGTGGAAGAACGACAGAAATATCAGGATGAGCATGCCTTCATCAACGATAAGCTTAGCTACCTGATAGATGTGTCGCCCCGGAGCACCAAGACCCAGGATGTTGTGCTCTATGGCTTTGGCAGGATAGGGCGTTTAGCTGCCCGGCAGCTCATAGCCGAGGCCGGCGATGGCACGCGCTTACGCCTTCGCGCTATCGTTACCCGGAGTAAAGACCCGAAAGATATTTACAAGCGGATATCTCTCTTCAGGAAAGACTCGGTGCATGGTAATTTCCAGGGAATAGCACTGGAAGACCTCGAAAACCAAAAGATGATAGTAAACGGGCATCATATCCATCTTATCTCGGCAGACAAACCCGAAGATATCGATTATGAAAGCTATGGCATTAAGGATGCCCTTATTATCGATAATACCGGCGTGTGGCGCGATAGGGAGGGGTTATCACGGCATTTTAAAGCCAAAGGCGCAAAGCAGGTGCTCCTCACGGCCCCCGGTAAGGGAGATATCCCCAATGTGGTGTATGGCGTAAACCAGAATGCCAAAGAGTGGGAACTTTCTGAAGAAAAAGTGGTGTCAGCAGCCTCGTGCACTACTAATGCCATCGTTCCTGCCCTTAGCGCGCTGGAACAGGAGTATGGCATCAGTAGTGGCCATGTGGAAACGATTCACTCTTATACCAACGACCAGAACTTGTTGGATAACTTCCACAAAAAAAACAGGAGAGGACGTGCAGCACCCCTGAACATGGTTATTACCGATACAGGGGCCGCCAAAGCAGCCGTAAAAACTATTCCTTCTCTGGAGGGTAAGCTTACGGCAAATGCAGTGCGCGTTCCCACACCTAATGTTTCGCTGGCTATCCTCTCGCTGAACCTTAAAAAGGCAGTTACCTCCGAATCGCTGAACGATTACATACATGCCGTATCCCTTAAAGGAAACCTTATTGAGCAGATACGTTATGTTACTTCCAACGAGCTGGTGTCGTCGGATGTCATTGGCGATTCCTGTGCCAGCGTATACGACAGCACCGCTACTAAAGTAGGAGAAAATGGTAAGCATGTGGTAATCTATCTGTGGTACGATAACGAATTTGGCTACACCAGCCAGGTGGTAAGGCTGGCTAAGCATATCTCGAAAGTGAAGAGTTATCGCTATTACTAGTCAGTGTTTCTCCATAAAACCAGCTTTGCTCTCTTTACTCTTCCGGTTGTCTGCCTGACACCGGGAGAGTCGTCATGCAAAGAACTGACTTCGTGGTATTTCTCCGCCTCAGGGGGGCTAAGGAGTGCTTGTAAGCGGAAAGATTGAAGCTTTACAGACGAGGCTAAATACCTAAAGTTTCGCACGTAAAAATAGGAATAGTGAAATGATGAATTTCAATAAGTTAACATCAAATAATAGTATAACCCAAATTGAGCGATTCTCGCTCACGATAAAGAAATTGTAAGCATTTCACCTTCCCGCAATTCTGCGGGACAGGCTACCCATTCGGTGAAATACAACAATTTCTAAATCGTCCGCCTCGGCGGATAAGTAAAGCGCTTTTTCACTTTCCCGGAAAATAAGTCGGGACAGGTTGTTCAAACCGCTCAACTTAGGTATAACTTTGTGTTATTTAGAGTCTTCGTGCCTTACTGGCAGACCTTCCGGAAGGCCACCAAGACACGATGGCACAAAGTTTCACTAAGATAGTCGTATAGCAAAATTGGAAAATATTAGCATTTGATAAAGAACTATTGAGGTCATTAGATAACTGCATATTCAATGAGCTTGATTGATTTCCGGAAATTAGATGCTTCCCTTCGATGCTCCGTTTCACTTTGCATCTCCGGTCAGCATGACGTTGATTTTGGGGTGTACAAAGAAAAAGGGCGCGCCGACTCATATGAAATATAACAAGGTGTCGGCGCGCCCTTTTTCTCTCATAACGCATTGACAAACTGTCATTCCGATGACCGAAATTGCGCAAGTAGACGGTAAGAATTCTTACACAAATTTTTAGCGCAATTGAGGGAGGAGGAATCTAATGGCTTCAACCCCACAATGTCTAAACGAAATCTCGTACTAAAACACAGCGCTGACAAATGAACATTTTGGCGTTGAATAATTCCAAATATCTCTTGATTTTAATGAATACTACCATATGTAGTTAACTGCTGACCTCTAAGAATCTTTTAATAAAAGATTAATATTCACGAATTTAAAAGAAATGCGAAATTTCAGTAAATAATTATCATCTTTTTACAGCGTCCTGGATTATCCCGGACACCGCCTGTTTTTTATGATGTGAAGAATTATACCAATTGCAAATCAAATTGCGCTTAAAGTCTACCGAAAGTTTTCGGTATTGATTTTTGCAATGGTTTATGCCGATACATATTTAAAGTGTCTTTAGGAGAGAAACGCCCGCCCCGCCAAAGGCCTTGGGAAACTAAAGGCGTAAATCAAATAGTAATCGATAAGTCCCGGACTTGTTTGTATATGAAGAGCCCGGGAGCATGATGTTGCCCGGCAGGTAAAAAGTTATCGATACAGCCACCACATCCTTAAAGAATCTGTATCTTTGCACTTTCCAAAAAAACCATACAAGCCATGGCTAAATATATTTTTGTTACCGGCGGCGTTACTTCCTCATTGGGTAAAGGCATTATCTCTGCGTCTCTCGGCAAACTTCTGAAAGCACGAGGGTATAAAATTACAATACAAAAACTCGATCCCTATATTAATGTGGATCCGGGAACCTTAAATCCTTACGAGCATGGAGAATGCTATGTAACCAAAGATGGTGCAGAAACAGATTTAGACCTGGGGCATTATGAGCGATTCTTAGGAAAATCCACTTCCCAGGCTAATAACGTAACCACTGGCGCTATCTACCGCTCCGTAATTGATAAGGAACGCCGTGGCGATTACCTGGGCGAAACGGTGCAAGTTATCCCTCATATTACCGATGAAATAAAGCACCGCATAAAAATTCTTGGAAACAGAGGCGATAATGATTTTATTATCACTGAAATTGGGGGTACTGTAGGGGATATCGAGTCGCTACCCTACATTGAAGCAGTGAGGCAGCTGCGGTGGGAGATGGGAAAGGATGCCCTGGTGATTCACCTGACCCTGGTGCCGTATCTGGCGGCGGCCGGAGAGCTGAAAACCAAGCCTACACAGCACTCGGTAAAAACCTTGCAGGAGTCGGGAGTGCAGCCGGATATTATCGTTTGCCGTACCGAACGCAGCCTCAACGAAGGACTGAGAAGGAAAATAGCCTTGTTCTGCAATGTGGATCAGTCGGCAGTTATGGAATCGATAGATGCCAGCTCTATTTATGATGTGCCCATGCTGATGCAAAAAGAAAAGCTGGACCAGGTGACCCTGAGAAAGATGGGGTTGCCCGTGGATGAGCATCCTGACCTGGAGAGCTGGAAAGATTTTCTGTATAAGCTAAAAAATCCAAAAGGAAAAGTGGTTATTGGGCTGGTAGGAAAATATATAGAGCTTAAAGATGCGTACAAATCCATTATGGAATCCTTTGTGCATGCCGGCGCTGCTAATCAGTGCAAGGTGCACCTCCGATTGCTTAAAGCCGAAGACATGGATCATGAAGATGGCATCGAACGGCTGAAGGGACTGGATGGCGTATTGGTGGCTCCCGGTTTCGGACAGCGGGGCATTGACGGAAAGATAAATGCTATAAAATATGTCCGCGAAACAGGGATACCCTTTCTGGGGATCTGCTTAGGGATGCAATGTGCCGTTATCGAGTTTGCCCGCAACGTGTTGGGATATACACGCGCCCACTCTACAGAGATGGACGCCGAGACGGATTACCCGGTCATAGACATTATGGAAGAGCAGAAAAATGTGGAAGAGATGGGAGGCACAATGCGACTGGGAGCTTATCCCTGCGATATCACAGAAGGCTCAAAGGCTCACATCGCGTATGGAAAGTTGTCAGTTAATGAACGTCACCGCCACAGGTATGAATTTAATAATGATTTTCTGGAGGATTTTGAAAAGCATGGTATGAAAGTTACCGGAATTTTTTCAAAGCAAAAACTCGCAGAAATTGTAGAGCTGCAGGATCACCCCTGGTTTGTGGGCGTGCAGTTTCACCCGGAATATAAGAGTACTGTAGATCGTCCGCATCCCTTGTTTGTTGATTTTGTAAATGCAGCGTTGCGCAACAAAAAATAGAATGATGTTACAGGCTTTTATTATCCTATCAATTCTTTATCTTTGCAGCCGTTTAATGGGAAATTAATAACATTCTGATGGACAGGAATACAATAGCAGGCCTTTTACTTATCTTTATAATCCTGATAGGATACAGCATCTGGCAGCAGCCTTCACAGGAAGAGATACTGAGGCAGCAACAATTAAGAGATTCGCTGGAAAGGGTTCAGCAACAGCAGCAACAGCAAAGACAACAGGAAAAGGAGACGGAAAGACCATCAGCACAACAGCAGGAGCCCGTCCGCGAGCAACCATCCGAAGAAACAGCTTCCGTTGAGGATATGGGCCCTTTTACTCCGGCAACCCGTGGACAAGATCAGGATTATCATGTAGAAACGGATCTGCTCCGGCTGCAGTTTTCTGAAAAAGGGGGGCGCATTACGAAAGTGGAGCTTAAAGACTACCAGACTTACGACTCCCTGCCGCTGATATTATTTACTAAAGACTCTTCAACATTTAATTTTGCCTTCTTTTCCAATAACCGTACGGTAAATACCGGCGACCTCTATTTTGAGCCTGTGTGGCCGGACAGGTTCAGGGCAGAGCAAAAAAGATTTCGCGTTGATGCCGGCGATTCACTGGCCTTTTCTATGAGGGTATATCCTGCAAATCAGCGTAAAGCTTACATCGAATACAACTATGTAGTCTATGGGGATTCTTACATGATTGATTTTGATGTAAATTTTGTGGGCATGGATAAGTATATCGCCCGCAATGTCAGCTACATTAATCTCGACTGGAATGCCAAGCTTAACAGGCATGACAAACAATTGCGGAATATCGGCAACGGCGCTACCATCTATTACAAACACTTTAATGATGATGTAGACAACTTATCGGAACGGGATGAAGAAGATCAGGAATCGATAAACACTAAGCTTAAGTGGGTTGCTTTTAAACAACGCTTTTTCTCCTCGGTGCTGATTGCCGACCAGTCTTTTGATAATGCTGAAATTAAAACAACAGATGAACTGGCAGATAACGAAGACTACAAGGGGCATTACTTACGTACGATGAGTGCTCAGTTTGGAGTACCTTACACGCCCGGCGAGCAGTATGAAATACCTATGCAGTTCTATTTTGGCCCCAACAAATATAATGTCCTCAACCAGTTCGATCTTAACCTGGAAGACCTTATTCCCCTCGGATGGGGCATCCTCAGCTGGATTAACCGCTTTGCCGTTATTCCTGTTTTTAACTACCTCGAAGGGTTTAATATCAACTACGGCATTATCATCCTTATCCTCACAATCCTGCTAAAACTGGTGCTGTTCCCTATAGCTTATAAGACTTATAGCTCACAGGCCAAAATGAAGGTGCTAAAGCCCGATATTGAAGAGCTGAGTAAAAAGTATCCGAAAAAAGAGGATGCTATGAAAAAGCAGCAGGCTACCATGAACCTGTATAAAAAGGCCGGTGTCAACCCTGCCGCAGGCTGTGTGCCTATGCTGTTACAGCTGCCGATACTTATTGCAATGTTCCGGTTTTTCCCGGCATCTATCGAACTGCGGCAGCAACCGTTCTTGTGGGCCAGTGACTTGTCCTCTTACGATTCTATCATGTCGCTGCCTTTCACCATTCCTTTTTATGGCGACCATGTCAGCTTGTTCACCCTGTTGATGGCTATCTCCACGATATTATATACCAAGATGAATAGCGATATGATGGGTAGCAGCAGCCAGCAAATGCCGGGAATGAAAACTATGATGTACTTTATGCCTGTGATGTTGTTGTTCTTTTTGAATAACTACGCTTCGGCACTAAGTTATTATTACTTGCTGGCCAACCTGATTACCTTTGGGCAGATGTTCCTCATCAAGCGTTCTATTGACGAAGATAAAATACGCAGGCAAATTGCTTTAAACAAGAAGAAGCCTGCAAAAAAATCCAAGTGGCAGGACAGGATGGAAAAGATGGCGCGCGAGAAGCAAAAAGCACGTAAAAAATAGGGCCGCATCAGCATCGCAAGGCCTGCTGTTAGTTATGTTACCGGATTTTCTTATCAGATGGAAAGCTGCTCACAGTATTCACCAGCAGCAGTGGGAGCAATGGACGGAAAAGTTCATTGACAGCTACCCCGGAAACAGGGCTGAGACGTTTTGGTACCTCTCCTCCGGACTGGACTTTTTTCCGCTACAGAAATTCTCCCGCCACACACAACCGAAAAACGGGGTGGATTTTTTTCTGTTTTCCGATTATGCCCCTTTGGCCGCAGCACTTGAAAAGCTTTTTTTTACTTCCTCCGGCCGCTCTGCTGTGCCCGCAGAGGGGAATCAGCTTTACCTGCAAACGTTTATCCGCCTTACGGCAGAAGAGTTCTCTTTTCCTGCCACATTTATGCTTTTACAGGATGCGGCAACGTCAGAAGCTCTGGTGCCACTGATGCTGCTGGAGTGTTCTAATGATGAAGCGCTGCAAAAGTTCCTCCGGCATCAAATCGAGTTCAGATATTTGGCTACAGTAGCCGACGGATGCCGTCCTGCAGGTGGAAAAGAAAATCCCCCTTGCCCTGTGGAACATTACAGGAAATATCAGCAAGTGATCCCGGATGGTTATTGGTTGTCAGACCACCTGCCCGAGGCTGCTAAGCGTGTGTTCAGTCTGCAGGCATCAGTGGAGCACTGGGGAAGATACAACGTTAATATGGAGACGGGCTGTTATAAAATTGATTTTTAATTCGTTGAAAAGCTCAGAAAATGTTTGCGGTGCAGTAAAATATGATTATTTTTACATCCTGAAATTTTATGAGAGTAACTTGTCGATGATCAGGTTATTCCGAAACTCATCTATGTTAAATCCGGTAGAAAGGAGATCATCGTGACTTTTTACCACAGTCACTAAATACTATTTAATGGCAGAACAAAATAAAGATCAAAACGCAGAAGAGTTGAAAAACGACGCTGCCAATCAAGAAAATCAAGCTTCTGAAGAAGCTAACGAGACGCAACCTGAAGCGCAGTCGGAGGAGTTTAAAATGCCCGAACCTGCCCAGAAAGATGAATTGGAAGTAGAAACTACAGAAGCTGATGCCCTTAGTGAAGATACTCCTGAGGAGAAACCGGAAATTGAAGAGCCGGCAGAGGAAGAAGTCAAAGAACAGGTGGAAGAGCGTAATCAAAATGAGGTGAAAACACCTATCGAAGACTTTGACTGGGATGCAATTGATTCCAATGAAGACAATTACAATCAGGAGCAGCGCGAGAAGCTGGAGTTGCAATATGAGGAAACACTCAGCGAGATAGCCGAACATGAAGTGATTGATGGTCTAATTGTTTCGAAAAACAATAAAGAGGTTGTCGTAAACATCGGCTACAAATCCGATGGTGTAGTGCCTCTCAACGAGCTCAGGTACAACCCTGACTTGAAGGTGGGCGACAAAATTGAAGTTTACGTTGAGAACCAGGAAGACCCCAACGGGCAGCTGGTATTGTCGCACCGCAAAGCGCGCACACTGCGTGCCTGGGAGCGTATTAACGAGGCTTACGACAACGATGAAATTATCCGCGGACATGTGAAATCACGCACCAAGGGAGGTCTTATCGCCGATGTGTTCGGTATAGAGGCGTTCCTGCCAGGCTCCCAAATCGATGTGAAGCCGATTCGTGATTATGACATGTATGTGAATAAGAGCATGGAATTTAAGGTTGTCAAAATCAACCATGAATATAAAAACGTAGTCGTTTCGCACAAGGCACTTATCGAAGACGAGCTGGAGCAGCAGCGTGCCGAAATTATTGCCAAGCTCGAAAAAGGACAGGTCCTTGAGGGTACTGTCAAAAACATCACTTCTTACGGGGTATTTATCGACCTGGGAGGTGTTGACGGGCTGATACACATTACAGACCTGTCTTGGGGACGTATCAACCATCCTGAAGAGGTGGTGGAGCTGGACCAGAAAATAAAAGTGGTTATACTCGACTTTGACGAAAACAAGAAACGTATTGCCCTTGGCCTCAAGCAACTCACCCCTCATCCGTGGGATGCCCTCGATGAGAGCCTTAAAGTTGGCGATAAGGTGAAAGGCAAAGTAGTAGTAATTGCCGATTATGGTGCTTTTGTAGAGATACAGCCAGGCGTGGAAGGACTTATCCACGTTTCTGAGATGTCCTGGTCGCAGCACCTGCGCACAGCTCACGACTTCCTGAAAGTGGGTGATGAAGTGGAGGCTGTTATCCTTACCCTCGACCGCGAAGAGCGCAAGATGTCGCTGGGGATGAAGCAGCTTATCCCTGACCCATGGGAAAATATCGAGGAGAAATATCCTGTTAACTCTAAGCATAAGGCTGTTGTCCGTAATTTCACCAACTTCGGCATCTTTGTAGAGCTCGAAGAAGGTGTGGATGGACTGATCCACATTTCAGACCTCTCCTGGTCGAAAAAGATCAAACACCCGGCAGAGTTTACGCAGATAGGCGAGGAAATTGAAGTCATCGTTCTGGATGTCGACAAAGAAAACCGCCGCCTGAGCCTCGGCCACAAGCAGCTGGAAGAGAATCCCTGGGACGTTTTCGAGACGGTATTCACCATCGGATCCATCCATAAAGGAACCATTATCAGCAGAAACGACAAAGGCGCTGTTGTATCGTTGCCATACGGCGTGGAAGGGTTTGTCCCGGCACGTCACCTCAAGAAAGAAGATGGCAGTGATGTAACTGAGGAGACGCTCGATTTTAAAGTTATTGAGTTCTCTAAAGAGAACAAGCGTATCGTGCTCTCCTATAGCCGCATCCATGAAGATCAGCAGGCACAGGAGAAAGCTAAGGACCGTGCTTCCAAAGCCAAAGAGAGCAAGGCCACGGAAAATGCTGTTAAGAAGATGAAAGAGAGCACCAAAAAAGCTACCCTTGGCGATTTGGATGCTTTAGCAAATCTTAAGTCTGAGCTGGAACAGGACAAGAAAAAGTCAGCCAAAAAGAAAGCTTCGGAGTTAGAGAAGAAAGACAAGGCTAAAGAAAAGGCTGAAGAAGAGCAGAAAGCCGCAGAGAAATCTGAGGAAGCTAACAAGGCTCCTGAGGCAGAAGCGAAGGCCGAAGAGAAATCTGAGGAAGCTGACAAGGCTCCTGAGGCAGAGGCGAAGGCCGAAGAGAAGGCTGAGGAAGCTGACAAGGCTCCTGAGGCAGAAGCGAAGGCCGAAGAGAAGGCTGAGGAAGCTGACAAGGCTCCTGAGGCAGAAGCGAAGGCCGCAGAGAAATCTGAGGAAGCTGACAAGGCCCCTGAGGCAGAAGCGAAGGCCGAAGAGAAGGCTGAGGAAGCTGACAAGACTCCTGAGGCAGAAGCGAAAGCCAAAGAAAAGAAGGCTGAAAAAGCTCCTGAAGCTGAGAAAAAGAAGACTACGAAGAAGTCTAAAAAAGAGGAACCCAAAGACGAGAAGAAGGAAGCGCCTGAAAAAGATGATGCTTCTGACAAAGAAGAGGAAAAATAGGGTCTTTCTTACTAATACTAAAAAACCGGATGCTGTTGTCAGTATCCGGTTTTTTTTAAATATCATAAAACCCTATCTTTGGCAAAACCTATTGCATGGACTTTTTCGTCACCATACTTGGCAGCAGCTCAGCCACTTTTCATAAGCTTCGTGGGCTTACGGCTCATGTGGTAAGTTTTAAGGGCAGGTACTTTCTTATCGATTGCGGCGAGGGTACGCAAATACAGATGCAGCGCTATGGTACGCCAATGCAAAAAATCAGCAGTATTTTTATCTCTCACCTCCATGGCGACCATTTTTATGGCCTGATAGGGCTGCTCTCCACCTATCACCTTTTTCACCGTAAAGCGCCGCTGCATATCTACAGCCATGCTGCACTCAGGGAAATCATCACGATGCAGCTGGAGGCTTCAGAAACAACACTGGCCTATCCTTTACATTTTCATGTGATAGAAGAAGGGTCGGATGCCGTGCTTTATGAGGATGAAGAGATAAGCATCAGCACTTTTCCATTGGTACACTCCATCCCCGCTAATGGGTTTTTCTTTCAGGAGAAAAATGTTAAGCGAAGCCTGATAAAAGAGAAGATAAAGCCGATGAACCTGCCACATGAGGCCTACAGTATCCTCAAAGATGGTGAGGATTACCGTTTAGACGACGACACGCTTGTCCGCGCCGCTGAAGTGTCGAAAAATGCGCCGCCACCGCGCAGCTATGCCTACTGCAGCGACACCGGATACTCCGAGGCCGTGGTGCCTTATATCCGTGGAGCTACGCTGCTATATCATGAGGCTACTTTTTTGGATGGGGATGCACCCTCGGAACGGTTACGAAAATATCATACCAATTCGCGTGAGGCCGCGCTCATAGCGGCAAAAGCCCGCGTAAATCATCTGATTATCGGGCATTTTTCTGCACGCTACAACACGCTGAAACCCCTGCTGGACGAAGCCAGGATGTTTTTCCCGAACACCGTTCCAGCTATCGACGGTAAGCGTTACCTGATTAATTACCAGGATGAGTAGGCCATAACGCACCCTCTTGACCGGTATGAAAATGGGGTATTTGAAATTTTCGCACGCCTTAATCCTGCATCTTCTGCCGCAAACATTTTCAGTCTGCCGACGAACTTTAAAGATTGCCCCTAAAAGCGCTAATCTGCCCGGCGCGGAATGCCTGTCTGTGAAAATATCAGGAATTGCGACGCATGCTTTATCAGAAGTTCTTACATTTGAAAGAAAAAACACTATGGATATATTCTTTTACGAAACTTTTGAGGAAGAAGCAGCAAAAATACAGCAGTACCTGCCTGAGCAGTTAGAAGCCGGGTTTACCTGGAAAACAATACAGGAGTATGCCGCTGCCAGTCCTCCCGCCCCTCTGATAAGCATCAGGACACAGTCGGTGATTCCTGCAGAATGGAACAATGCCCTAAGCGGCATATTATCCCGCAGTACCGGATATGATCACCTCCTGCGCTACCGGAAATCAACAGGTGCCGGATTTCCTATGGGGTACCTGCCGCTCTACTGTCATCGCGCTGTAGCAGAGCAGGCTTTGCTGCTTATGCTGGCGCTTACGAGGAAGTTTCCGTCGCAGGTAAAAAACTTTAAAACCTTCCACCGCGATGGCCTCACAGGAGGAGAGGTGCTGGATAAAACAATGGCTGTTGTGGGGGTTGGCAATATCGGGTCGCAAGTGGTGATGATTGGCAGTGCCCTGGGAATGCACGTAATGCCGGTGGATATCGAAAGAAAGTTCCCCGACCTGAAATATTATGAACCCAAAGAGGCAATGAAAAAAGCAGATTTTGTGATATGTGCGATGAACCTCACAGAAGATAACCACGGATATTTCGATTATGAAACCCTCAGGCAAATGCCCCGGGGAGCGTTTTTTGTCAATATTTCCCGTGGAGAGCTGGCTGTTTCGGAGGATTTGCTGAAGCTCCTCGATGAAAAGCACCTTGCCGGGATTGGAATAGATGTTTATGAAGTGGAGAAAGAGCTGGCGGTGTCGCTCCGGAGCGGGAAAATAAGCCCTAACCCCAAAGTTAAGGCGATACAGCATCTTGCTGATCGCGATAATGTGATTATGACTCCCCACAATGCTTTTAACACGGCTGAAGGGGTGGAGCGAAAATCGAAGCAGAGCGTGGAACAGGTAGTGCAGTTTCTTGAAAAAGGCATGTTTGCATGGCCGGTGCCGGAAGAGTAACGACTACAGACAGTAAACAAAGAAGGAACCTTTTGACTTTAAATATCCTGATTGAGGTCATTAGATAACTGCATATTCAATGAGCTTGATTGATTTCCGGAAATCAGATGCTTCCCTTCGATGCTCCGTTTCACTTTGCATCTCCGGTCAGCATGACGTTGTTTTTGGGGTGTACAAA
>Ga0307940_1000557_pt1 | contig 23973 bp, 18 predicted proteins | sample OrgLakmetagen124_FD_201835 | JGI IMG/M metagenome (GOLD analysis project Ga0307940, IMG submission 201835) | Saline water microbial communities from Organic Lake, Antarctica - #124 | ecosystem: Environmental > Aquatic > Non-marine Saline and Alkaline > Saline | place: Antarctica: Organic Lake... | reverse complement strand
GAACCCCATAGGCGTCAACCGCTTTAGTCCCCCGGGCTAAATAGGATCAATTCGACCACCGTCGATTGGTTTTAACCTTACGGTGTGGTGTGGACGTTATCATGAGGTCAACAATATACACAGTGACCAATCATCTAAAGTGGCCAATAGTTGCGATTCAAAAGGTCTGCCTGATCTAGGAAATTCCTTTTACTGAGGTTTTATAACCTATCCATCGTTGTCCCATTTTAGATGAGCGCGAGTGTAAACGGAGTAAAACATCAGACACAAATCGACACGTCTACCAATCCTCCTAAAAATTGACGGGACAAAACGTGCCGCCACCTGTTAGTGATGTCGTTGGTTCTATCCAGGGATAACGAATATCCCGGAACTTTCTTTAACCCCTTGTACTAACCATCACGTATAATATGTTCGTACATCGTCCTCTCACCCCCTTCATGCTGATGTTTCTCTGCGCGATGCCACAGTTTTTGGAGGCATGTCCCGAGGAAAATCGGTCGTCGCATTGGGAAAGAATGTTGTCGCTCGCCCAATCCAGAAGGAAAAAAAGCATCACTATCACGAGCGACTTGGCTTTTTGGAGCGGTCTGTTGCTGTCGTGTGAAGATTGTTGGAAAATCGAGAAAGACGTCTCTTTCTGCGAGACTTTCCACAAAGTTTTTATAGAAAATTTCGTGGTTATTACAACTAGTAGCTCCTCTCGCGTGTCCGTCCGATTTGTGGAAGCGTTCCTGACGGCTTACGCACTCGCGAGCCAAGAAGGCCCCTCCGATTCAATCATCAAGGATCGTGTCGTTTCCGAAGGTTGGGAAGAGTTGATGATCGCAGCGGAGCAGGCGGGAGGAAAGGAACGATGTGAATACCTACGGAACGTGGTCGACCGAGAGTACGGAGATAAAATGCACTTGTTCGGAACAATTTTAGATTCCGAGTAAGCTATTACCGTATGAATCGCGGTATAATTGACCGCTCACCAAATCATGTTTTTTTTCAACTAAATCTCGTGCAGAAACCGAATCTGTGTTTTTTTTCGAGCGTTCTCACTATCCGCGACATTCAGGATCTTTTACGGCAGCAGCTGATCTCAAACGAAACGTGTTATTCCGGATATCTTTCAAAAAGGGAAACGTGTCGTGAGGATCATACTTTGAAGACGGTTGAGGGGAGGGTGTCGTCACGGATTTCAAACGGCCCTTGGCTCCCAGAATGTCTGATAAAGTCGGTACTAAACTCGGATTCGGGTTGATTTTGGTTTGAGGAGACGAGCCTTCGGAACAAGGAGCTACAGGTGCGACGCCGGTGTCCCGTGGCCTCAGCGAAAATTGTTTCCTGGCGATTTGAGATAAAACGGCGAACATGCCGCCACTCCCTCCTCCGCCGTCTGAAGACGACTTCGTCGCTTGCTTTACAAACGGAGGGGGAGGCGGCGGAGGAGGCGGAGGTCGTACTGTCGTCGGTTTACCTCCTGCTTTTTGAAAGGGGGGTGGAGGAGGCGGGCGTGGCGGAGGGGGCGGGGGGGCGCGTCGAACAGAGGATGGTGACGCAAGTGAAGCTCCGCCCCCACAATGTTTTGCAACAGAGGAGGAGGAGGAGGAGGCGTGTAAGTCCAGGAACGGGCGGAGGTGAGCTTCCGTGGCGAGCTTGGGGTCTGACTCTGCTTGATTTGAGCTAATGGCACCGTCGATGACCATACAATTCAGGACCGCTTTCGCCGGCACCCCGACTTTCAGCATCTTGAGGTACTTTGAGCTCATTTCCGCCACGGCGGGCATGGTGGTCTGCATCAACGTAGCTGCCGTAGAGGACGATGACGAGGTGTGCTCGACTCCAGCGTATCGTTCTCGTCCTTCATCGTCATCAGCCGCCAACGGGTCTGTAAACAGTGGGATGGCGGCGTTTCCTGTCGGTAAAGCGTCCACTTTGCGTAGTTGTACCAACCTGCATTCGAACCCGTAAGAGGAGACGGCACACCATACGTATTCGATGCTAAAAATGGCGATGACGTTGTCGTTTCGCATCAGGACGTCGTGACGAATCTGGCTTTGGTCCACGTCAAACACGGACACCGCGGACCGCACGTTCTTCAACCTGGCACGGACGTGCGTAATCTCCCGGGGGGGGTGGCCCAGTTCTGACGGTGCGCTGACGTCGATCGACGTTTCGACCTTCACGAACGAAGCGCGCGCTTTGTCTTTGAAGGCGTCCGGGTACAGGTGCGCAATCTTTTTGAAGACTGTGTCAGACAATGTTTGAAAACTGTCCGCGAACCCCGTGTGCGCGGTACGATGGCCGCACATCACCGCCTGCACGTACTCCTGGGGTCCTCGGCTTTCTGATATGAGCGGTTGAGCCAGCACCATGACCGGCGTCTGTACCAACAATTTCTTGCTCGTTGTGGCGGGGCCTCTCCCGTAATACAGGTTGAACACGGTGGACGTGCCGTTGCCGTTGAGGCGCATCGGCTTCTTGATGCGAATCTGGTCGACGTCGATCTTCTTGGCGCTGAGAACGATGTATGAAGACATCATGCACGTCGTCCATTTACATCGAGTACTCCTTTTGTTTGATGATCACTGACACACACTTATCCTTACGATATCATAGTTCACAGAAAACTCCACCTATCGCATCGTTTATATTAACACGAAAAAAACAGCCATATAAGAGGGGTAAAAAATTGTGTCTAGTACACCATAACACTCGCTTTTTTACGTATCTCGTCGGCATATATAGATGGATCTAAAGATGGATCACTTTACGACGTTCAAAGACTTTTACACCGGTCAGGAGAAAAGACGGACAAAAGACTTCATCTTCGGTTCTTGTCAGTATACGACAATTTCAGAGTAGTGAGTGGTGCCTGCCTGTCCCATTTATAACGAGAGCGAGTGAATCATCGTTTTGATTCAACCGGCTTTGATGCGTTCCATCTTGGTGAACTCCCATTCCTTGTTGCACAGCGGACAGGCGCTCCTCGTCTTCAACCACCTCTGAATACAATCTTGGTGAAACACGTGGCCACACGCTCCCCAAGCCACCGCCAAACCCGGACTCTCGTCATCTCCATTCGGATTGGCTTGGTACTCGATGCTAGGTTCGTATAGATTATTCCGACAGATGGCACATGTGTCGGTGCAAATCGCCCACGACCACATGGCGACGGCGTTCCACTTCTTCAACTCTATGACGTTACGTCGTTTACTCAAAGATTCGTCCATCACGACGCGCAAGGGGAGTCAGTACTGGTGCACAGAACTATTAAAAAAGTATGAAATAGGTTGTGTCCCGTTCGAGGATCTGAGACTTATAAAGAATGCGGGATGAGGTTCGAACTTTTGAAGAAACTCGTTGAAATATTGGTGAATAGATGAACGAACGGGACAAACTCGAAATACAATGAAATACAATGAAATACAATGAAATACAATGAAATACAATGAAATCGTCATTTGGTATCGCGATCGTCACGGGTGTCAAAACGCTATTTCTGGCTTGCTTCCTGCTAACATGGGCTTGATTGTATTGTACGCTAAATATCGGAAATATCAGCATATTATTCGGATGAGCAGTCGATCGTGAGGGGAGGGTGGTACACACCGCATCCGCCGCTCTCCATGATCTTCATCGAATTCTCAGATGACAGTATGGAGTTTGTCATCCCCAGCGAATAGTACACCGTCTTTGTCCAGGCGGTGTCTGGTAAATTGTACATCGTCGTCGAAACGCATCGCCCGGATGTAACTTCTTGAGTGTGTTCCATGTAAGTGTGATACGCCTCTGAAGCTCCCCTCTCAAACGCGGCGCGATCGACAAAGCCGCCCGTGGTAGATGCATTCGCCCTGTCCACTTCTTCCTTCAAGACCGTCGCTGAATATTTGTCGTTCCTGCTATCGGAGATCGCTAGAGCGGAATACGTCAATACCCCTAATGCATATGAGTACGCCGAATGACGTAGAGCCCAGTCGTCAAAGGACAGATCACCTACTTTGCAGTATCCCATGTGATAGGATAGACTCGTTATGTACGAAAGTCCAACATCGGGGGACATGGTTTGCGTTTCAGGAAGTGTGAATCCATAGTCGACCAATACTGAAATAATCACCATCATCGACGTTCCATCGGAATTGATACGATCAGAAAGATCGCCGGAAGAGGGAGTTATCGTCCCATGAACTGGTACGGTAGACAGAGAGGTGCTAGTCAGTAAGGAAGGGGGGGAGGGCACTGCGTCTTCGTAGTGTCTTCGGAGGTACGTGCACGGGATCGCCTTCTTATTTCGACTCATGTGGTATCTGTTCTTGTTGCCTGACCCATCCTTGTCGGTCGCACTACCGATGACGGAGAGTAAGTCTGCTTCGACCTTCGCTCTTCTGACGAGGACGTCTTTGTCGTTACATTTCAAGCGGTGACTTTCGAGGAGGGCGTACTTGACACACTCAGAGAATTGGAACGGAGTCAGACCTTTCTTGGCAAAATAGGACAAGCAGTCATCCTCCGTCATGCACTCTATGTCCCCGTCATATGATCGGCGGATGATGGATTGACAATCTTCGTTCCAATACAATGACATCACGGCGGATATATATCCTGCATACCGTCTATCGTCGATGAGAACCATATCGTACTGAGTAAGTAGATGGTGGTATTTTAGGTGTGTGTGTGCAAGAGATCAAATTTTTAATTGTGCCATCCCACTAACATTGAACACTTGATCATAAGTACCTAGAAGTGAGTGTGATGAAACCTTGACTGATTGTTTGAAATTTTATCATTGCGTTTTGACGAGGCAACGTCAAACTATCTCCTTTTTTGGAGATAGTCGATCTGTCCGTCAAATGTGAATACTCGGCTTAAAAACATTTCGCTGATTATATTATCATACTCCCGTCCGTCGTCGTGCCATTTCGCCTTCACGTGCATGTCGTCGCACGCAACTGACGATGTTAAGGAGGTTGTTGCGACGACGACTGTTTGCGACAATACAAGTGCATCCCCTGCCTCTTCTTCTTCCGACATTTCACCGACAAATACCAAGAACAATAGAATGACGGGCGGAAACGGTCCGCAACCGCCCGCCTCCTCACTGTACCGTTTACTGAACGGGTGCAGGACGGAGAAGGGGCATGAGTTCACGCACACCAGCTTCCTGCGGCCCAAGTGCGCGCTCTACATCCCCGCGTCTTTTCGACACGAGTTCTACACCGCTTACCGCGATGCTTTCCGTCGAGGGGAGGACCTGTACGTCACGGAGAAGCATCGCATAATCGGCCCCGTTATCGTGGACTTCGATTTTCGATTCGCAGCGACATCTGCAGCAGATCCCGGGGCGACGTCCCACCCCGAGAGGAGGCACACAAAGGAACGGATAGAAGCCATGGTACAGTGTCTGTGTCGATGTGTGGCACACTACGTGTCGTCACCTTCACAGTTCGAGGTGTACGTCATGGAAAAACCGATGCCGTCGGTGGACAACAACACGGGGCTTATCCGGGACGGTGTACACATCGTAATACCAGATATCGTCACACGTCCGGTCGTGCAATACATCATACGGGACATGCTGTTGGCGGACGCCCGGTTTCGAGAGGAGATCGCGGCGTTGAAGCCGGTGAACCCCTTGGAGGACGTCGTAGACAAGGCCGTGATAGAGAATAACAACTGGACTATGTACGGCAGCAAAAAACCCGCTCAGGAGCCGTACCTGGTCACGCGTTCTTTCGTGTTCCACGCACCGACCTCCACGCTGACGGAGGCTCCCGTGCTTCCTATTGAAAGGCATCACGAATACGTCGAACGCCTGTCCATTCGAAACAAATACGACGAAAGTCCGTTGCGAGGTGACACCCGAGCGAGCGTCGACGCCTTACAGGCTCATATTGACGATAAGCAGAAGAAACGCGTCGCCATCCAAAAGGTGTTGTCCGTCGAGCCGAATGACCGCAACAACACCGTCGATTGTTTGGAGACGGTGAAGAAAATCGTGGCGGTTTTGGACCCGGCTCGTAATGACAGCTATCACGATTGGGTGCGCCTGGGGTGGTGCCTACGCAACATCGACCATCGACTTTTAGACGCGTGGACGGAGTTCAGCCGGGGGTCCCCCAAGTACATGGAGGGCGAGTGCGCGAAGCTGTGGCGCACCATGCGGCGCGGCGGCTTGGGCATGGGGACGCTGTACATGTGGGTCAAGCGCGATAATCCGGACGCCTATCGGGATATCATACGAAATGATCTTTTCGACTTGATTCACCGCAGCATCAGCGGTACCCATCACGATGTAGCTCGCGTCGTTCATCACATGTACCGTTACGACTACGCCTGTGCGTCCATCCGCCACGGTACTTGGTACGAGTTTCGGGACCACAAATGGGTGCCATGCGATTCAGTGCATACGATGCGAAAGCGCATTTCGTTAGAAGTGTTCCGGGAGTACATCGGCGTTTGCGCGTTCCATAACCAGGCGGTCATGCGCGAAGACACGGACGAAAGCGAACAGGCGATGCACGCCGAGAAAAGCGCCAAACTGAACAGGCTGGCCATGAAGCTCAAGGATCGACCGTTCAAGGAAAACGTCGTGAAGGAGTGCTGCGAGCTGTTCTACCATGAGCGTTTCGAGGAGATGTTGGACAGCAACCCCGCGCTTCTGGGATTCAACAACGGAGTGTACGATCTCGATGATATGGAGTTCAGGGAGGGTAGACCTGACGATTACATATCCTTCTCGACCAAGATCGACTATGTTCCGTACGATAAGTCGCACGAGTGCGTCAAAGACATCGAGACCTTTTTCCGTCAGGTGCACCCCAACCCCAACATCCGGCGTTACGTGATAACGCTGATTTCGTCCTTCTTGTCAGGGAACACGCACGAAGAGCGCTTCCACATCTGGACCGGTACCGGGTCCAACGGCAAGAGTAAGGTCATCGACCTGCTGGAGCTGGCGCTGGGCGAGTACTGCTGCAAGCTGCCCGTCACGCTACTCACGGGAAAACGCGCCGCGTCGAACGCCGCGTCCAGCGAGGTGGCGCGCGCCAAGGGCAAGCGCTTCGCCTGTCTGCAGGAGCCGTCCGAGGACGAAAAACTAAACGTGGGCCTCATGAAAGAGCTGTCCGGCGGGGATACCATCGTGACGCGCGCGCTCTTCAAGGATCCCATCCAGTTCAAGCCCATGTTCAAGATGCTACTGCTCTGCAACCACCTACCCAACGTGCCCTCAGACGACGGTGGTACGTGGCGCCGCATTCGAGTCGTGGAATTTGGCTCAAAGTTCGTTCAAAACCCCACCAAAGAGAACGAGTTTCCGGTCGACATCCAAATCGGTAACAAATTCAAGCACTGGGCCCCGCACTTCATGGCCATGCTTCTTGAGACTTACCGACAAACGAGCAACTCATCGATATCGGAGCCGGAGGAGGTACTGGCGTTCACCCGCGACTACCAGAAAAACAATGATTACTACGCGGATTTCGTTGACACGTGCATCGAACGCATCAATGATACGAGCGTCGTAGTCACACTCAACGACATATTCCAGGAGTTCAAGGACTGGGTGCACAGCGACAACATTCCGGTGAAGGTGCCCAAAAAGAAGGAGGTCCACAATTACATGGTCAAAAACAACATGGGCAAAGCGTCCGGGCCGTCCGCGAACCCGTTCTGGAAGGGTTTCCGCTTCCGAGACAGGTACGTCCTGACGGCTGAGGACGAGGAAGGTGCCGCGGCGGCGGGCCAGAAGGATATGTGAGGATCGCAACACCTATCTTACACCTATCTATCTTACAGCAGAATTCATTTTTGACATCGGACACCTTGTAATATGGAATTTGGATTTCATAATTTTTGACCGGTGGATTTTCGTTGAGAGAGAGAATGTCAGCTGAACCGTTCTCCGTCACTATACCAAGGGGGATCTTCTATATATACACGATCGAACGCGTCCGGACGGGATGCAAACGAATTAATCAGAGTGAAATAATTAACACACGGTAATTCGTCTTTTCTTTTTTATATGGACGGACTGTATGACTTGTCACGAGAGGTTCAAGTCGTAGTTTCACAATCCGGTCGACCGAGCGTAAACCACATAAAAACAAGAGCGTATGTGAAAAGGATCGAGAGAGGCATATCGCGACGAACTAAAATCGAAAGGTCATTATAAGTAATCGTCAACGGCGCATTCTGACTGAATTATGAGCAGCGCCGCAGCAGAGACCGCCGCGTCGTCCCAGTCTATGCTGGTAAAAGATCAAGATGACTTGATGTCGTCATATGACCCTTCCAAGAACAAGACGTCACCCATCGTCACGAGGTACGAACGAGCAAAGCTCTTGGGGGTGCGGACGCAGCAGATCGCGCGCGGCGGAAAGAGTCTCGTGGACGATTCAGACATGTCCATGGAGGACATGTCACCCGCGGACCTGGCGGTCGAGGAACTCCGCCAGAAACGTACGCCTTACATCATAGTCCGCACCCTGCCGGACGGGTCGAGGGAGTACTGGAAAGTCAAAGACATGATCGTGATAATGTGAAGGGAGAAAGGTGGTGGTGACCTCTACAACCATCAGGGATTAGGTTACTTTGCAGCCTCAATCCCTGATGCCGTGTAATCAAAACCGCTGTAACGGGCACAAAAAATATGACTGGAAAACCATCATCTATTTCACGAGCCTGTGTGCTACTACCGGTGACAAACGCCATACAACATAGCCCACTGGGATACGTCCGTGTAGCTCCGAACGCCCGGTAGAACGTTCCACGCAGTCGTGCTCTGATGCGGACTCTGAAGGTCGAGTTCGCGAAACCGGGCCGGGCCGCTTTCGTTTTCAAAGATGACGAACTGTATGACGGTGAATACGCCCGCGGAACGCGCGACGGCTAGGTGATCGTGGGACAGAGAGCCGCCGCCGTTCAAGAACACGCACACGTCGACTTTCCGCACGCCTGGATACGCTTCGCGGTACGATTGAACCACATCTGTGACTGAAGCGTACGGGGAGCTTTGAACGGTGTGGGGATTCAAGAAAACGTTTACCAGAGCGGATTCCCCACCGTTCAACGAGACGATGAACATCTTGGGATGTAAAACGTTTTCCGTCACGTGTTCCGTGACTTCTGGGGGAGCAACATGACTCCTCTGAGTACTACTACTCGGCGAATGCATCTTTGATTATATCTACGCTAAGGTATAGTCCGGCCGCGGGAGAAATCTCGCGGGTATACCGTGCATACAGCAACTAAAAGTCCAATAAAAAAAAGTAGTAGTAGAGGCACATGAATCATGGGGAGACCCGGAGCTGCCTGAGCCGCCTGTGTGACACGACGACAGGCACGATCGTAAACACATGCGGTGTATGAAAGAATTACATGAAGGAATCCCCGTCGGTGCTGACGACGTCATCTCCTCCACCCGTCCTGACGGAGGCATTATCTAGGCCGTATTCTTCATCTGAGCTTTCCCCACCACCTTTGGTCGGCTCACCCCCCCTGTCCCCGGTTGTCGGAGCGGAAGTGGGAGGACCGGGCTTGTTAATTTTTCCGCCGCCGTTGCCGCTGTTCGGTTCTGGATGCTGGTGCTTTCTCTTCGCCCCTCTCCGAGCGTCAGCCTTCTTCCCCGCAGTGGATACGTCGTCCTCGTCGTCGTCCTCCTCATCGTCTTCGTACAAACCGTTGTCTTCGTCATCTGAATCATCTTCTTCGTTGTCTTCTTCCTCGTTGTACTCATCGTCGTCAGAGCCCCCTTTGTCCGCCTTTCTCCTTCTCGTCTGGTCACCGGGATCCGTCGTTTCTCTCTGCCGCCTCTTCTTTTTCTTTCCGTCGTCATCCTCCGTCTCTCCGTTAGCCTCTTCTTCATTCGCCTCTTCATCGTCGTCATCATACTCGTCCTTGGCGAGTTCGTTATAAAGGTGTGGGTCATCGTCTTCTTCTGTACCGTCTTTGAGTTCGTCGACGTCATCTACGAGATACTTTGTCACTGTCGTCGTACTTGATCCGAAAGGAAACACGAGATTCGACGTATTATCTGATCGACGTTCATGAGAGGTCGCTCGACACGTAACTCGGATTTTCTTGTCGTTCAGGTTGAATTTTTTTCCGAGAACCTCTACACCGATAATATCCCCTATGGACACGTCCTCCAAAGAGACGTCGGAATCAAATATCTGGTGGGGGATCATGACCTGCAGCACCGGGACAAACTTTGTGATGCGCTCGCCGGAAGTATGGTCGTCGACCCCCGTGTCGACGACGGTGCCGCTGTGCGCCAGTATGCCGAGTTTGTTGGTGTTGACCACCACGGCCGTCAGCAGGTCTCCCTTGGCGGGGTTGCAGATGTCACACTGATAGAGGACGACGAATGTCACGTCACCGTTCAACGAGCTCATTTCAATTCTTCCGGGCGACACCTTGTGCAACTCGATCGAGTTGCGACGCACGTACCCGTTGCGCGTGCACCGTCCTTCGCATCCTTCCCGCAGCTTGTGCAGGATGACGTCCTTATAATCGCGGTGGAGTTCGCTGGGCTTGAGCTTGACGCGCTCTGACACGATGGACTTGAAAAAGATGCCTCCTTCGCCGCTGCCCTTGGACACGACCTCCTGGATCTCCGCCATGATATGTATTACGGTATGAAGAGAATAATTTTATCTATTATGCGACGACTTATTTTTAAGCCCGCCCGCTGACTTTACAGCGGGCCTCGCTGTTTTTACCCTTTTCTCGTCTGCCTCGGCTGTGACGGTCGGCAATATCATGCGCTTGCCCTTCTGGCGAAAAACTCTTTTGGAGACGGCTGGACGGATGAATGCTGTCGGTAAACTGTGCCGTAGAGATAGTTCGTACAAAATGCACAGGTGCTTCTTGTCGATCGCCTTGCCCCCGCCGCCGGACAGCGTCCTCGAGGAGGAAGAAGAAGACGACGAGGCTGACACCGCTTTCCTCAGGATGTCCGGGTTTACGGCGTCTATCATGCGCATAACCGCGTCTACTTTCAAGCTGGACGTCTGGTGGCACACACACCCGGAAGACTCCGCAGAGTGTCCGACTATTTTGAACAGGGCCGAGTTACGTGCCTTGGCGTCGCTCGTTTGGCTGGAGGGAGGGGATAGGTAGCCTTTGAGGGTCCGATAATCAAGTTTGTCAGACAGTAACCTCCCTTTGTCCTGCGCCTCTGCCCGCTGCAAGAACGGGCCCCCGCACGTCGAAATTGACAAGCTCCCGTTGTCAAAACACTTGTATTCGTCATTGAAGTAATCGTACATGTAGAAAGCGGTCGGTTTCTTTCCTTTTATCGAGCCGTCGTCCGTCCACAGCACGTGCCCCCTCTTCAAGCTCTCCAGTACGCGAAGCTCCCTGCACCGATCGTTTCGGAGCACCCCCTTGGCGTTCTTGTGTAACAGGAGGCGCAGCACGCGCATCAAGGACGTCTCGTCCAAACGATCAGTGACAAAGTCAAGTACGACGTCTTCGTACTTGGAGTCCAATCCGTACGTGTCTTGCAAGTCTTGGGCGGAACTCGTGAGCAGGTCCAGGGTCATTTCCGCAAACATGTTTTTGTCCGCGTACTTTCGATCTTTGTCTTCCGTCGGAGGTGTCACGCGGCTCGTTTCCCCTTCCGCCTCCTCTGCCTCTGCCTCTGACATCTGCACCTTCCGGCTCCGGCTGCTACTGCTCTTGCGTGTAGAGGAGGAATCGCGTTGGACCGCCTGGAAAACGACGTGCTTGGGTAAAAGGTACTCCGGGGAGACAGGGTCGTCAGGAGAGGGTCCCGTCCGGGACAGGGCGTTTAATCCGTCTCTTTCGTCCATAGAGTGCCTCGACTGGAACATGTACTTGTTCGACGCATATATCACGTGTCCGTCGTGTCCTCGAGGGTTTTGTACCGGCGTGTGTTCGTCGAGGGTCTCCTGGATGGCCATTAAGATGGAATCGTCGGTGATCGTCGGAAACGCTTCCCGACACGCGGCTTTCACCTGCTCCAGGGTGAAAGCGTGATGGCGTCGAAACATCTGCGTAAACACTGCTTTACACGAGTGTAGCCCGCTCGCGTGCGACACAGCGTCATACGTGCTATCGTCAAGCGAATTTCGATTATTTTCGGAAACGTCCACGTTCGCGGTGCACGTAACCTTTCGTCGTGGAAACTTATCTCCGATGGGGTATCTGGGCAGTCGCCGTCCCTGCGATGTCACGACGTCGAGGCGCAGGTTGAGGACACGCGGGTCGTAAAACTGCGTGTGCTTATTCAAATTGCAGTCCAGCGAGTTGGCCACCAACGCCGCCTCGACGCGCATTATGCGACGCTGTTTTTGCTCAGCGATACGATAAGCCCGAAGATCAATCGTCTCTCGAGGACTCCCCCTGATGCGCGCCGCGTGCATGTACACCGTCACGTTCCGCTTTTCCACGGGCAGCGCCGCGTGGGAACAGTTCCGCGCCGCCCGGCCGACGATCTGCTCCGTCTTGTTAAAATGATACCACGGATCCAAGATGTGCACCTCTCGGATGTTCTGGAAGTCCAGGCCTTCGGAGGCATTTTCGGAGCCCAGGATGACCTTCACCCTGCTACCGTCGTAGTTGTCCGGGCTGCGAGCCGCCTCGACCTCGTATTCTTTGTTCATGGACAAGTCGTTCTTGCGCGCCGTCACGGCGATGTACGTCCACCCTTTTTTTTTGTGATCCGCGGATCCTCCGCCGCCCGTCCTATTCTTCGTCTCTTCGCTCAAGATGTCCTGCTGACCGTATCGAGACAGTCCCGCGTGTTCCAGGGCGATCGCCAGCGGGATGATGCCACTGTCCAGGAACTTGGAGTACACGAACACGATGCCTTCGGACTTCATGATGCGATCAACGATGGTTTTTATCTTTGGCGCGTACACCCCCAGGCTGGCCCCGGCCAGGAACTTGTGCGAGGGGTCCGCGTAACGGACGCGGAGGCCTTTGCCGGGAACCTGGACGAAACAGTTGTTGAAGCCCGTCTTACCGTAGACCAATTTCCCCGCCGTCGCCGTGTCGAGGCCGGCTCGTTCTGAGTGCAGTGGATACACGATATTACTGATTCCCATGCCATACATGAAGGTGTTCGCCGCATTATCCCTGCGTGTCGCGTCTTCTTCGTCAATTTCATCTACGATGTCTTCCGAGGCTCCGTCCGCCGTAGCGTCTTTCAGCTCCTTGTCCAGCAGGAAATACGCCTGGCGCTGGTACGCGCTCATGTCGCTGGCCATCAGCACGGTGTGCTTCATGCGCTCGTCCTTGTGGATGGCCTGACTCTTGATGTTCATAGTCGGTTGAGAAGGATCGTCTGCGGTAAGTGCGTTGGGATCGTCTACGTTGGCGGGAGTGAGGCGAAGTGGAAACGAAAAAGGGTCGTCGCCACGAAGGTAGGAAACGTACCCACGAGATGCTTCCATCAGCAGGCGTTCTCCCTCTTCCGTCAGGTCGCTCCGTTTGTCGAACAGGTTCGACGTGGACACCGGCTTTCTCTTGTCGTTCGTCAGCAACAGGTTCAACAATTCTACGACATCTGACACATCGTTGAACATGGGCGTCGCGGTCAGGAGCAGCAGCTTGACGCCCTCCGTGTAGCGCAGAACGCTGCGTATGGCGGGCGTGATGGCCTTGCGCTCCTCGTCCTTGAGGTTGATGCGCAGGTGGTGCGCCTCGTCTACAATGATCACGTAGTTGGAGTACTTCTGGCGAAGCCGCTCCTCCCAGCCCTGGGGGGCCTCCTCTTTGATGCGCCCCACGTCTTTTGCAAACTCCTGGGCGCCCCTGAACACGTAACGCGCCTTGATGGCGCGCTCGATGCGCTTTACGACCGCCGCCCTGTCCGTCATTTCCGAGTCCGGGATCGAGCTAAGATAGCGCGTTCCGGTGCACTGCTCCGCAGCGCGCATCACGTCCACCATGCCCGTCTCCGTCACGCGGAGCTTCTTGAAATCGAAGATGGTGTCTCGAAAGTTGCTCCGCAACCCAGGCTGCACCAGCACCAGCACGCGCTTGTCCGGGAACTGTTCCGCGATGGTGACCGCGGCGCACGTCTTTCCTGTACCGACGCCGTGAAATAGCAGCAGGCCGTTGTACGGAGTGCTCGGAGACACAAAGTTTTTGAGGACCTGTTGATTGGGCGTCAGGATGAACTCGTTCGGTTTACACTTATCATTCCACAGCCCCTCCACTCCCAACCGCGGATCGACCGGCGGGTACGCGCCCATCGCGAACTCCTTTTTCCTGGGGATGACGCCGTCGAATTCCGGGTCCGTGACGGCAGGGTACGGCACAGCGACCCTAGAAGAAGATGTCGTTTCTTGCCTTCGCTGTTCACCGTTCCTCTGCAAAGGGCCCACGGAAGAAGAAGAAGAAGAAGATCGGCGCATCTTCATCTTCCTCCCCGTCGCCTCTTCTGGTCCTCTCCTGTTATCAAGCGTCGCCTCCGCGCGCTTCTTGATGTCGATCAGAGCGCGGAACTTGTCCCTGCTGATGGGGGGCTGTGCCAGTTCCTGGGCCTCGCGGTACAGTGCCTCGACGTCTTCTACCCCGCCCGCTGCGTCGGGCGAAGACGAAGAAGGCGATCCCCTCGTGTCCTTTTTCCGCGGCTGCTTCTCCTGCCGTTTTTTCTTTCCGGCCCCTGGAGAAACGGCGGGAAGTCCCTTATTATTTTTTTTGTTGCCCTTGTTGGGTGACTTTTTCCCGCCGTGGATAGTGGTGACGGGACATCCTTCTGATCTATATCTTTTCGTATTTTGCATCGAGTAAACACGACAGATTAAACCAGTACGAATTATTACTCCTCCTCTCAGTATAATTTATCGACATAATTAAATCATACGCGTCGATATCGTAGAACAGTAGCGTAAGACCGAATTGATCGATAGCGTCTCTTCCACATACACATGGCCGACAAAAACATGATCAAACAGATGCACGACCGTCTGGATAAGGTACGGTGGCGAAGCATCTTCTCGATGGAAAACGCACTGGACAATATATTCAACATCATCGGAGCTATTCTCGTACTGGCGATTGCACATGTCATCGGCTCACTGATCTCGCGCATGATGACTTCCATAGCGAAATCATATGAAGAAGACCGGATTTCACTAGACGACTTAGATATAGGATCGTACAATCCTGACCGAGGGGGGGACATGCGACGCAGCATCATCCTCTCCATGTTGGGAAAATTCCTGTATGTCACTTCCATACTTATCGGGTTCATCATCATGCTCCGCATGTTTGGTCTAGAAATAGCGACCATCGTGACAGCTGTCGGAACACTCGCAATCGTGATAGCTCTGTCTTTACAGGGCACGTTCAATGACGTCGTATCAGGGCTGCTCCTCGCCTTCTTCCAGACGTATGATATCGGAGACATAATAGAGCTCAAAGACATGGAAGGACGTGTCGTGGACTTCGGGGTGGTAAACACCCTGGTCGAACACATGTCTACACGCGCGTTGATCACCATCCCGAATACAACGATCCAGAACTCCATTGTGGCCAATTATTCCAAGCACCGACACCACATGTTCGTGTTCGACGTTACCCTGTCCGGGAACCAAAAAGATTTTGCGGGGCTCATTAAGAGTTTGCGCGAGGACATGGAAGACCGGGAGAAATATCCAGACATCGTTCGCCATCCGTCGATCACAAATAGCGTCGGTATAAACGACCTATCAGGACAGGGGACAGTGCTACGCATAAGGGTCCCGTTTTTGGTCAGCTCAGACTTGAATACCAAGCGGACCAATGTTCGCACCGCCGTGCGGGAAACCCTCGACAGATTGGGCGCCCAAAAGCTGGACACAGGTTACGACTATACCATGCTCGAGAAGAACAACAGATAACAAAAAACTACGATTACACACTATCCTCTCTCTGTTTCTGTTGCTTGTTCGGGGGTGAAGGAGAAGACGACCGCGAACGCTGCTTCATATGAATACGACGCAAGTCTCGACACTCTTCCAAATGGGAACGCGTCACATCGTATACCCCCATCTGATTTTCTATAAAGAGCAGGCGGGATCGCGTGCGCATGCGCAACGCAGAAACCAGGATGTCGTAGATTATTTTTCGGGCGGCCGATTCGATGACGTCCTCGCTCAGGCGGCCTACGTCTTCTTCTATTCCGAGAAAATGAGCATCCGTCTCTTCGGTCGATCTCAACTCGCGATCGATCTCTGCGATCATAGCGTCGTCGACAAATATGTAGGCAGAAGAATCTCCATCGTCATCATCGTCTACTATTCTTGAGATTACTTCTCGTGATTTGGTGGGAGAAGGATTCGGGTCGCTCATCGTATAATAGGGTGGTACCCGGTTATATTACTGATAGATGGATCTATAATAATATAATGTATGTAGGTAGTGTGTGTGTGTATCCTGGAATATGAGCCTCCCCCGAATGGTTCAAAATTTTTTTTACGGAATCTGTAAATGACCGACCGTGTCATCCCGTCATGATCTTTTGGATAACATCGTTGTATTTGTGGAGGCGCCTCGCGACGAGAGAAACGCCCTCATCGTCATCAGGCCACGCCACCTCGAACTTGACGACGAAATCACCCCGGTGATCCTTTCGAGCTGGGGATTCATCCACGGCAGCAGGGGGCAAACCTCCCCCCTTCAGGACCACCGGTTTAGAAGGGTTCGTGAACCGTCGATGAAGGCCACTGCCACATTTCCTTTTGTTGGCATTCGTTTCCCCCCCCCTGCCGCTCTGCACCGTTTTCAGGTCCCCGAACACGTCGACGGTCTTTTCGAAACCCGTCAAAACTTCTTCTAGGGTCAGGGTCAGGGTCACGGACACCTCTCCCGTGGAGGGCTCGATCGCGTATTTTTTACAGGTGTCGTCGTGTTCGATACGCACGATGAGGTCCCCGCTGTTCTCCCTGCGCCACGTGTACGTCTTGCCGTCCTGCACGCCCGGAGGTATCCTGAAATCCAAGCTCCGGGTGCGATCTACTGCGCCCGACCCCGCGCACAGATTGCACATGTTGCGGACGGTGGGCCTTCCCTCGAACACGCCGCTTCCGGAGCAGTGTCCGCAGGGAAGACGGACGGAAGCGAACGAAGCGATGTGTTGTAGCACGTTCCCGGTTCCGGAACACACCGGACAGGATCGAACGCGTTGAGACGGCTCGCGTATCCCGCTGAACTCGCAAGTGACGCAGCCTTCGTTCATGGATGCCGTGACCTTTTTTACTGCACCGTCTCTCAGTTCGCGCGAACTAACGCGCACCGTCGTCATCGTGTTTTTTTGGGGACGGAACGTAGCCTTCTTCGACGCCGCCGCCGAACGCGGCGATGGATATGAAGTCGGATGAGGAGGCGACGCGAAATCGAAGTTGCGAAACAAGTGTGCTATGTCGAACATGTCGTCCAAACCTGAAAATACGGACTCGTATACGTCATATGAGGCGTCCTCTTGCCCCCCTTCCGCGAGTTGGACGTCTCCTGTTTCGTCGTAAATTTTCCTCTTGGCGTCGTCGCTCAGCGTCGCGTAAGCGCGATGGAGCTCCTGAAACTTTTCTGCCGCCACGGGATCAGACGGATTTTTGTCGGGATGCAACCGCAGTGCCCTGGCGCGATAGGCCGCCTTGATCTCCGCCGGAGACGACGTACACTCGACCCCTAGGACGCTGTATAGCTGAAGCTGTGCCATGCTTCGGATTACTCAATGGCACGAAAAAAAAGAAGGGGTGTGGAACGCCTCCGGGAAGGAGACACTCACAGCCGCGCTCGTCTGAATTGAGGAGGCCGGTGGTCTGCAGTGGTGTACGTATGACAAATTCAAATGCGACGGGTTCGACAAGCTCGAGGACAAGAAGTTCGAAGTCGAGAGAGAGTACAATTACAGGAGAAGTGAAGTCTGGTGTTACAATTTCCTGACGTGTTGTATCTTCTCCGCATTCGACAAGCCGCGATTCGTTCGAAGGAATTTACAAGAAAAGGAGCAACACCTACGGACGCTGGAGCGGAGCACGAAAACGTCCTATCAGATCAAGGTGACCTTTATCGTGATAGGAAATACCGGAAGCGACGATGTCGACAACAATGGTTCATCGCTTCGGTGCATGAACCTGAAGGATAGCTTTACGAGTAGAACCAGCGGCATGTTGTGTTTGACTGAATGATGAATGACGATGACATCGCGAAAATGATTGCAATTTCATACACCGAATTACTGTCGTTCATACAAATTATAAATCAAATTATTTAAAATTAGTGTCGTTCATATCACAGTTTGAAATCGACTGTAAGCGCGGAATTCCGCAGGGACCGCGGCTTCAGGGTATAGACGCGACACTCGATCTGCCCATTCTCGTGTGAACTTCGCATAGGCAAATGAAGCGTCGTTGCCATCTCCCTCTCCCTCTTCCTCTTCCGCCCTCTTGTCGCCGTTCATCTTCCCCTTGCTCTTCTTCTTGTTTTTGTTCTGCTGCAAGTGTTTGGCGGCCGAGATCAGGTGGCATGTCAGGGGAGTCTTTTTCGAAAACTTACCGACATAATCCCGGATAATGTCGTGGATTGCCGAGACGGGTTTCAGGCACCCGGTACATGCGACGCACTTGGCGGCGATGAGGTACTCCGCCATGATTTCGTAAAAGGCAGGTACGGACTCTGGGGGCTGTAGTTCGTCGTCGTCAATCCTTTCCAACCCTTCACTCGAAGCGGACGCGTACCTGGCGTGCGTGCGGTAGAACGCGTTGAACGTCGTCATCTTATCCTCCACATTGTCATAGTCGCGGAGGGAGTATCGTTTACTCGGAACAGGCGCTAGCGGGTCCTGGGCGAACCCGATCAAGCGTAGCTCAAGGGAGCGCTGGCGCGCGTACAGCTGGATGTACAGGAGGCCGTCGAGGTAGGGCATGCGAAAGTCGCCGCCGTCTGACGCCTTTGCGCGACGAGATGGTTTGTAATCGAACGCCTCCGCGGGGAGGTCCGTCAGATCGTGATAACGTCGGACGATCTCTTTCTCGTTGGCATCGTCCAGGTAAGGAAAGCGGAACTTGTGCATGTAAGCAGAGCACCCTGTCTGCATGGTCCACCTCATTTGGTCGCGCATGTCCTGGGCTATCTCGACCTCGTCCGTGTTCCCGTCCTTGCCCTTTCTGATGTCCGAGGTGAACAGGATATGCGTCTTTCCGGACGCCGGGAAGAATACGTGTCTGCAGTAATGCGCCGCGGAATCGTCGAACCATCCTGCCCGCCCCGTAAATATGACCACTTCTTTTCCGGTAAACACGCTCGACGATCCTGTCGACACGTTGTTCCTTCTCCAATTGCTGTTGTCACTCCCGGACGATGGCAAGGGCGTTCTGATGACAATTGTGTTTTTGAAGGCGGCGGGCGTGTAAGTCAAGACGTCGTCAGAAGGCTCGAACAGGACCAATTTGAGCCCCGGGAACACGCACGACGCCACTGCGGCGGCCAACCCGGACGCACCGGCGTACACCAGGAGGACGTCCTCCGGCGAGCACTCGAGACGCGCCAGGGATTCTGCCACGAATTCTAAGAGAGACATCGTCAGTTTTTTCTGACCGTCGTGGCAGTTCGTCACGGTGAGGTCGTACATGAGAGAGGACACGCGCGTGTCGGAGTAGGACAGAGGGGCGGGGATGTCCATGTCCTCTATCGTACGCGCTAAAGGAAGAGGGTCATCATACGAAGCGACTGCTCGACGGACGTGGCGGTCGATCTTGGTGAGGAGCGCCTTAGACGATACTTCGTCACGGACGGTCCTTTTGAAATACGCAAGGAGGGGTCGGGATGACAGGACGTCTTCTCTTTTTTCTCGTCCCTGACCCGTCGTCGCGGTGGCCAAATCTCGAAGCTTTCGAAACAATGTCCCGGACTCTTTGATGCGCCTCCCGGTGCGCGGATTGAAATCAGGGCGCGCCACCCATCGGTTGATCTCTTCTTCGGTGTATTCACCCCCCTTTCTTACCGAGTTATTCATCGTAATATAGTCAGGGAGTCAGGGTTTATTTAAGTACATGGACTATTATTATTATTATTATTCGCCCGTCGAATCAGATGATGTCTATCAGGTCCGTGTGCGCCAGGAGATGGCGGCGGCAACATATGCGCGTCAATCCCATGTCGTCCAGGAGTTTTCCGCGCGGTAGTTTTCCGTCTTTTTTAACCGACGCTTCTGACTCTGACTCTGCTGTCGAAGCTTTGCGCCTCGATTCAAATATCCCCTCGCTGTGGTCGTCGACATCTTTCACTTCTCCTCGATCCTTCATCTCGGTGACCTTGCGGTTGTAGTACGTCCACTTATCTCCGATCACTTTGCCACAGGTCATGCATCGCACCGGGATGATCATTCTTTTCTTATGTTCTGACTAGATGGATCGCAACCGGGTTGCGTCGTTTTATGCTCCTACATACACGCCACACAAAAAAATAGTTAGTGTATTACACCGATTATATACGAGTGATCCTCCGCTATGCACAAGACGAGGTACGCCAGGATGTCACTGCATCGGCCCTTGAATGGGCAGAGGGAATCGCCGGCAAGGCGACGCGAGGGGGCACACGGTGTGAAGCCTGTAAGAGGCTGATGATCACTTTCACGTTGTTCCCCTTGATGTTGCCCAGATTCACGTGCGTCGCGTCAAAACAGTGACTGACGACATAGTTCAGGTATTCGAGTTTCATCCCGTGATGCTTGGCAAGGAAAGTCAGCGAGTCGTAATCGAATATCTTGAACACGCTGCCCTGGCAATAGAATCGAAAACGGTGATCGAAAACTGTATCTTTCGAGCAAGGTCGAGTCTTATAGTCGTTATTAATCGTGGTGTACCAGGACAGATCACGTGTCGTGATACCGTCTTGGATGGCAGCCATCCCGACGAGGTACGGTAGGATCCGTTGTGCGTCCAAAGCTTCGGTATTACACTTGGATTGGGGGCAGGTAATCCATTCCTTTGATACGACCCCTGTCAGGAACAGAACTCCGAAAATAACGTCGCTAAAATCATCCGTGGCTCTTCTTTCGACCATACTCGAGATTCGAAATTTATTAATAAGCTCGTCACTCAGGGATAGCTCGCCCTTTCGAAATGCGACCCCTAACTCTCTCGCGAAACCCTCGATGGTCTTCTCGCACTGTCCGGACTCGAGCACGGTGGGACCTCCGTTATTCATGACGAAGTTATCTTCTTGTTTGGGGTAAAAAGTCATCTCTAGCTCAGGGGTGTCGCGGACGTGATCGAGCAACTCGTAATATCGACTTATGAAGGTATATGTATATACGCAATAAGACAGACGTAACCGGGAGCATCCCAGAAAGGCGTCAATCTTTTTCTATTTGCGTCACCGCGATGAAAAAATTCTCCGTTCTTGCAATCACGTCCGGGTTTTCAGCCAGGCGTCGAGATCCAGGCCGGGCGGGAAGAACGCGTCCACGTGCAGCATCAGCCGTTTGTGACACTTGGTGATGGTGACGTGGCTCAGGTGACACGCTTCGGCGACGCTCTTCTTGCACACGGCATGGTTCCGAAGACAACAGCACATGTAAATGACGCTAGCCACGAGAGTCGGAGGTGTGTTTTCGGTAAGCAAGTTCATCTCGTCCGCGACGGATATGACGTGCCTGCACATCGCTACGATGTCTGCACTGACACCCAGTTTAGAACAGAACCGAGGCACAAAATTAATCGGCTTGGAGGAGGCGATGTTAACGCGCAGCATGTCTTGGAAGCTCTTGCAGGCGTGCGTCAGGGAGGAGGTACGGACCTCGAACATGGACGCTATTTCGTTGATGGTGCGCGGCACGCCGTTGGTGGCGCACGCGATGTAGATGCTGCATGCGATGAAAGCTTTCCTGTTGTCCCCACGACACACGCGGCCTTCGGACACGCGTTTGTACAGGGACTTCGCCTCCTCCAGCAGGCAAGTAGAGATCCCGTTGTTCGCGGCGCATATCGCCATGGAGTCGAAGATGTGATACAGGTTGCGCTCGTAGTGGGTCATCGAGTTCCAGGTCTGCACTTTCATGAGCGTCCAGTGAAAGCCGGATATGTGCGTCGAGGAGGAGCCCATGGACATGGCCGCGCCCATGCGGTTGTCGGTGCTGGGTGCGCAGCATCGAGCGGTGTTGGCGCCGCGTGTGTTGTTCTCGCCGCCGCCCTGGAACCTCCATTCCGGAGAGCAGTCGATCACGCGTGTCACGACGGTGTTACACTCGACGCACACGTAATTACCATCGACCAGGTCTACGGAGCGGGATCCGCAATGGGAGCACTTGGTCGCCGTGTCTTTGGTGGGTTCGATGTCTCGATGATGGTGCAGCTGCACCTTCTGCTGCTGTTTGGAACACCGCGCGGGGGGTTCGTCATGGTGGTCGTTATCATTGTTTACATCGTCGTTCTGATCGATATCGCGGAACACGGAGTCAAATAATTCCCACATACGGTCTTCCTCTTTCTGATTCGCATCATACTCATCATCGGTCAAAATATTACGATGTACGCCCCGCGAGGCGGGATTCTTCATGAAAAGCCGCGGTGAAAATGATTAGCGGTGGTGGTATAAGGGAACCGTGGATCGGTATATGATCTCGTTCTGTGATGCAGATCGTACAGAATCGTTTATGCATCGTTCTGTTCACTCTTTTCACGCCAGGTTGAAGGGACGGACGCACGCGCCCGTCCCGCTCGCATAAACCCCCACTCGCTCTCCATCCAGATAAAAAATATATTCTCCCATAACACAGAGACGTCGAGAGAAGATTGAGAGAGAGACCAACCGATGGACACCACGATGAACGACTCGTCTGCACTGTCTTCTGTAGAAGAAGATATCCTGAAGGCGCAGCAAAGGTACACGCTCTTCCCGTTAATCCACCACGACATATGGGACCTGTACAAGAAGCAGCTGGCTTCCTTCTGGACGCGGGAGGAGATCGACTTCTCACAGGATCGACAACAATGGGACAACGCACTTGACGATAATGAGAGGCGCTTCATTAAGCACGTGTTGGCCTTTTTCGCGGGTACCGACACCATCGTGGCTCTCAATCTCATGGACAACTTTTGCAAGGAAGTGTCTGTGCTCGAGGCGCAGATCACCTACACCTTTCAGGCCATGATGGAGGGCATCCACAGCGAGGTGTACAGCCTTATGATCGACACGTACATCACGGACCCCCAAGAAAAAGCGGAACTGTTCCACGACATGGGCAACGTACAGAGCGTGCTCCACAAGATGCAGTGGGCGGAGCGCTGGAGTCTGAACAAGGAGGACGCGTCGTTCGCACACCGGTTGGTCGCTTTCACCATCGTCGAGGGACTCTTTTTCTCCGGTGCATTCTGTGCCATCTACTGGCTGAAACAGCGTAACTTGCTGCCCGGCTTAACGAAATCGAACGAATTCATCGCACGAGATGAGGGGATGCACACGGATTTCGCATGCCTGATGTACTCCAAGCTGCGGCACACACGGCTTAGTGAAAACGATGTTCACGCCATCTTCAAAGACGCCGTAGAGGTTGAAAAGGAGTTTATCAACGAGAGTATACCGTGCCGTTTGATCGGCATGAACTCTGTGCTAATGTCCGAGTACATCGAGCACGTCGCCGACACGTTGCTCACCAAGTTGGGCTACGTGCCGCTGTTCGGGACGCGGAACCCGTTCCCTTTCATGGACATGATCGGGCTCATGGGTCGCAGCAACTTTTTCGAGGAGCGGCCCTCGCAGTACCAACGCGCGGACGTCCTGAACGAGGATCAGGATCTCGATTACAACGAACAATTCTGAATCTTTGGAGAACTTGATTGTGGGATGGAAAACGGTATATCGACGATGAACATTTACAGCATGGTGGTTGTCCCGTTCGAGGATATGATACAGTCCGTCCACTCAAAATTGAAACCACCTATTCTCGTCTGCGAAAGTTATATTTTCCTCTTATTTTTTCGATTTCATATTTGGTGCGTCTCACGAACGTTATATCTGACGTACTTG
>Ga0307940_1000549_pt1 | contig 24157 bp, 21 predicted proteins | sample OrgLakmetagen124_FD_201835 | JGI IMG/M metagenome (GOLD analysis project Ga0307940, IMG submission 201835) | Saline water microbial communities from Organic Lake, Antarctica - #124 | ecosystem: Environmental > Aquatic > Non-marine Saline and Alkaline > Saline | place: Antarctica: Organic Lake... | reverse complement strand
CCACTCGCCGAACGGGTGGATCGGAACGCACTCCTCGCCGCCGCTGCCCAGCGCGCACCTGCAACCAGAATATGCCAGAAAAAACAGGATGGAAGCTGCAATGTCGACAATTGCCCCTGCGTTGCCTAGCCGCGAATGCCTGGATACGTTTCAGGAGGCGATGAATCACTGGCAGCTTCAGCCAAGTCAGCGCTGCCTTTTAATCATTGATGCGGCCCAGTTTGACGAACATGAAGTTACCAAGGCTTTGTATACTGAGTGCGTTGATCCGAACTGGTGCTGGTTGTTTGAGAATAGTCCTTTAGAAACACTTGCAGATGCTGGGCCGGTAGTTGTTGATACGTTGGCCGACAGCCATTTCAGTCAGCATGCGCTGACACATTGGGCTAGTAAGGGACTTTTGTTCCTGTTTACCGACAGTGACGTCGATAAAGCGGTTGCTGGTTTGCGCAACATGCTGTCGGTTGACCTGGAAACAGCTGGCCCTTGTCTGCTCAGGCCTTATGACACCCGATTTCTTCAGGTGTTGTCAGCCTGTCAGCCCGATCAAATGGCTGAATTAGCCGCTGACGATAGTTTATGGATTTGGTCTGTGGATCTGCCGAGTCGCGAGCAGTGGTCAGTGTTCCAGGCAACAGGCGCGGCTGAACCGATTAAAACCCATAAAGGTCGAGATTTTGAACGATTGCTGAGCTGGGTAGCTGGCTGGCCGGCCTGTTCGCCGCATTTAGCGAAGGATCAGCAGGCAGATGCCACCACGCTGACTCGCTTTATCGCAAACCAGTGGCATTCGGGATTGGCCTGCGACAGTGAATCATTGGAGCTTGAGGCACAGTGGACAGCGTTTCGCGAATTATCATGAAAAGGATTTCATAGCATGTCAGCGGTTAAAGCACCTTCCTGCGCTCCGTCGAAGTCGTTCTGGCTGGAACTGACGGGGCAGCAATCACTTGCCGGTCATGAATACGTTCTGAGTGAAATCGGCGACGACGGCAGTGAGGTTGTCACGCCGATTGGTAATTGCGAAAAACACAACGGTCGCAAGGGGCCGATTCTCGCGGGCCATGTTGAGCAACCAAAAACACGCTCGCTGTTTTTGCAGCTGAAAGGAGAGGAGACACTAAACGTCCCGATTATCGATCAGGAGTCTATTGGCCCTTATGCTTTAAAAGCACCGCAGCGAAATTATCAGGATAACCTTATGGTGTCGGTCCATCCGACGCTTTTCTGTGACGCGGGAGAATTGACGCGTCCACGCCCCATGAGTGGCTATGAGGAAACTATTGGTGCGCCATTGCGAACCGGTTGGATCTATGTGTTTTTCGGGGGGAGCATCTGGCGGGAGCTCTCAGTCGGAGCCGGTGAGGATAAGGCGCCTGTTCTGCGAGATACATCGGTTGCAAAAGCCCGAGTCGCATCACCCGATGCGGCCAATGATCGAAAAGCAATTGGCCCCGAGTTAGACGTTATCCACGTGCCTGCTCGCCTGAATGGCGTGGATGTCTATAGCGATGTCTATTTCGCGTTCAGCGAAACTCAATGGTCATGGGAATACATCAGTGCGCTTGAGCAGGACAGTGGTTTGATAACAGCGCGCTGCCGCTCTGCCAGAGCTATCAGAGCCTTTCTTCAGGGGCAGCCAAGCCTGCATGGTGACTGGAAACGTATTGACGAGTTGCCGGCTATGCGCGCCAGGGACAGCACTATTGAGAGCGATGTCATCTTCCCGGGGCAATGGCTTCATGATGTCGATGGTGCAAAGTTGCAGCAGTCACAAGACGCGCTTATTGCCCAGCGTGATGCCATCGAAGCGGACGAGCATGCCGTGGACGCCGACTACTTCGTTGAAACGCCGTCGCTCTATCCGCGTTGGCGCCAACTCCATTTGCAAGGCGAGCAATTGCCGGCAATAACGGCTGGTACTGATGTCTTCAGCACGCTGCGGGACCGGGATCTGGTCACGTTACACCTAAGAGACCCACTGCAGGCCGCGCGACACCTGGCCCAGCAAATGAACGCTGCGCTGGCGCTCATATTAGCGCTGGTAGATAACGTGAAGAAGCGCCCGTTTGGTGTCACCGCTGAGCTGTTCCACAATAACTTCCGCCGTGAAACCTTGCCCGATGGCTCTGCAAATCCGCTCTACATCGACAGCGGTTGGTTCGATAACCGGATCGACAACAGTGAAGATGGGCGTCTCCAGCGCACACTTTATGACGTTGAAAGGGCAGCTCTCAGGCGTTTTCTCCGCGAGGCTCAAGCAGCGCTGGTGCGCCTGCTGAATGACGAGCGTCCAGAGAACCTGACCGCCACCCTGCGGGACCTGTTTGCGTTGGAGTCGTGTAATGCGGCTGCAGGATATGTTCAGACTGGGCCTTTGCTACAAGTACTATCGTTGCCCGCGCACAGAGCTGATCCCCTGGTTCTGCCACAGGAATCTGGCGCAAACGGTGATGATGAAGCGACCGAAATGGCATTGAAGGTTGCCAAAGGTGAGCACCCACTGGGTGTGATGCTAATGCCTTTCCAGAACAGTCCGGGCGAATGCCAAGTGGGTGATGCGACCCTGGCCAACCTGAAATCTTTGATCGCAGCACTGGAAGACCGCAATCAGGATGCACGTGTGCTGGAGCCAAACGTTCTGCGAAGCATGGCGGATCACCAGGAGCAAACCAGGGCGCCGGATGGTGAAGCGATTGCGGGACACGTCGATTCTGCGGCTTCGGTTTTCTCCAGTGTGGCGGGTGAAATCTCCCAGTGGTGGCTAACGCGGATTCAAATGGAGCTGACAAAGCGGGGGGCTGCATTTACCGCCGACATCAACCACATCAAAGGTGCCTTTGAGGGGTTCGCCGAAACCGTCATCCCTGGCAGAACCACCTTGCACCTCGAGGGCGCCGACGAAGGGCGTGCCTACATTGTTCTGGAGGTGCTGGACGAACAGGGCAATACGCTGACATCTGGCGCTGCCGTCGGTGCGGCACTGAGGGTGGTTGATGTTGATGCGTTTGATGGCGTGGTAAAACACCAGCCGGTCAAGCGGTTTATGCATCAGGCGACGACGCATCCGGGTGGTTTGCCTGGGATTCTTGTGGTTTTTGATCTTTGGAACTTTATAAATGTCACTTTTTATACTGAGACCTCAGTGAGGCAACAAATCGGATTTGTTAGCGCTTTGGCAGATCTATCTGTCAGCTCTGTACATTTAGCCTCCATAGTGCCACAGCGCTTTGGTTGGCTTGCTCCAAAAATTGCAAGCTGGAAGCGGACTGCGGAATGGTTCACTCAATTGGCTTCGGGCTTTAACTCTCAAGATCAATTCGCTCAGGCCGTCGTGAGGAATAAATTGCAGGCTGCTGGTTGGGTAGCGGGCATGTTTACGACGGCTTTGATGGTAAGCGATTCCGTAAGTTCTTTTGTCAACGGTCGATGGGGGGCGGGCTCTGCCCAGTTAATTAAAGCCGGTGGTGCTGCAACCATGGTCAGTGCCGACATCATCGCTGCCAGATTATTGACTCCAGTGGGTCGTCGGGCGATTGAGCGCACTTCAGTTCAAGCAGTACAGACGGCGATCAGTCGTCTGATGCCAGCCGCAGCTCGTTGGACGGGAACTGTAGCATCGGGTTACGTCACAGCGTTGGGTTTCGCGATTTATGTTGTGGGTGAGGTTGCCTTTTACCGAATGATGGACGATGCCGTTAGCAAATGGCTCCGCGCTGGCCCATTTTCCGGTGATCCTGATGAGCAGACCGATGAGCTGGCTTCGGAATCCGACGCTTACATTGCTTTGGTGAAGGCGATGACGCCGGTATCGCTCAAGCGCATTCCAGAGAGTGGCGTGACAGAATGGCTTCAGGCACGCAAATTGACCAATTGGCAAAACGAAGCCGACGCGGTTCTATCATTCGCCAGCCCGGCCCTGGCTATAACCGGCAAGCCCGCCGGAATAGAGCTGGTGCTATCGTACGAACAGGAACACTACCGCATACTGGGTCCGAACCCGGCCGGAGGCTGGCGCACAGAAACTATTGCAAGAAAATCCGGCACCATTCGTCAGGGCATTCAGAACGACTTCGACGAGCGACGTCAGTCAATCAACTTTATGATCGGCAAGTCCCAGTTATCCAACTTTACGCCACAATCGGACTATGAGCGCGTCGAAACCCGTTACCGGGTTAATAGTCTTTCGTTGATTTTTACGGTTGATGTTTGGCGGCGAGTCGTAGGGGAATACGAGAGTCAGGAAGTGACTCATACGATGGAGGATCTGAACGTTGAGTGGCAGCGATAATCAATTAGAGACGATGAGTGAGTACACCGAAACGGCTTTTCGGTCCGACTCGATTCCAAAGCAAAGGTCCTTGGAAGATCCAGGTGGATTTGCAAAGGCACTGGAAGGTGGCGACCTAGTTGAGCGTTTGGGATGGGCGAATTACGCGGGTTTGGATATTCATGTAACTCCGAGCTCAGCCGAAACATACCAAAAACGTTCATCTGGACGCGAAGAACGAAATTTAGCTGGCCCCTCGTGGACTCATCAGCAAAAGCCGGCCGAATTTATTAAAACTCGCTGGCAATTATTATTTATGTTAGCCGGAACTTTCGCTGACTATGGAATGCTCAAATGGCTTCTTAGCCTGAGCTTGGGCGGTGGAATTTTTTACGCGCTCATTCATGGCGCCACGCATTTCATTTTCTTTCTAAAATTGACCGGAATTATTGTCGGCCTCCACCTCTTCTTCCGCTACCCCTTCACCTGGTTCCTCGAGCGCAACCCCGATTTCATCATCAAAGACCTCGGCTGCGGCTTTTTCCGCCCCACTGGCATGGTCAAATTCCGCACCTGGCGCGAAGAAACCTTCGAGGCGCCATTTATCGAATTCGACCCCTACATTTCCTACCACGTCCAACCCAAGGGCCCAGTCAGCTATAAACTACAGCTCCGCCACCGCTACAGCGGCTGGCAGACAGCGGTTGCCGAACTGCACAGCACTCAGAAAGAGGAACTTTACGCCCATTGGGACGAACTCCAGCGCTACATGGATGTCAGCCAGCCCCTGCCGGACATCCCGGCTCTCGAACCTTATCGCCACCTGGACCCCACCACCGCAGAGTACGACGCGGCAGGCAAACGCCAACGCCCCGCCGACTACTGGGCCACACTGGACCTGGAGTGGTGGGAAAAAGAAGGCTACCCCGCCCACATGGAAAAAATCCGGAACTTCCCGTGGGACACCCTTGAAGACCAGATGCAATACAGCGTACCGAATCTGAACCCGGGGACCATGGCGTAATTATTTGGGGTCAGACCCCATGACATTTCACCCGGTCAAATGCATTGGGGTCTGACCCCAGTGATGTAACGACGTCTGCCGGAGCCTTTTCTTCCCGGCTCCAGAGTTGCACGATGCCACTACCTTCAACCAGGCTGAGCACGGAAAACCAGACTTCGGCGAGATGGACCAGTTGTTCTGGGCAGATGAGCAAGCCCATCAAATGAAGGAAGCCACATGAGTGCCAGTATAGACGCTCCTGGTTATGCGCCGACGGCCTATCGCAGCAACTGTAAAACACCGAAACCACCAGAGCCGAGCCGGCAGAGTGCCCTTTTTCGAAAAAGCTGGACTATGGGGTCTCCATTGCCGAAAGGAAAACTGTCTGGTCTGATTCCCCCGCGGTTTCTAGAGTTATGGGATCCAGTGGAAATTCTTGACAACGAGAGGATTGATAAGCAGCGAGGTGTCTCTGAACTTGAAGAAAGGCACACATACCATGGTCGCTTGGATGAAGAGTGTCTACGCTATGCGACCCTGCCGAAGACCAGCTGGGCGCTGCTATGGATGCAACACGGAGGGCGAATTCTATTCACTTGGTTGTTTCCGATTTTTCTTTTGGTGATGGCCATCATTTGGACTCAGTTGCCTGAGAACATGGGAATCTCAGAGTTCTTCTGGGACGGAATATTTCCACTACTGATTTTTATGTTCTTGCCGATGCTCCTCTGCTGGGGCTTCGGCCGCCTCCTCGAAGAAAAGTACCCCGAACTCGTATACCAGGACCCCAAAGGCCCGCTGTGGGAACTCAATCGCCGCACCGGCATGGTGACCCTGTTCAAAGACCCGGAAAAAGACGGCCAGTCCGGCGAAATCCGTGCCCAGGCACCTTTCCATGAGTGGGACGGCTACCTGCTGAGCCTGCCGGATCATCAGGGCAATATCTGGTATCGGCTGGTGCTGGTGCATCAGACTCAGGAGTGGGCGCTGCCGTTGAACCAGCTACTTGCGGCTACCACCAATCGGGAAGATGTCCTGGCCTATTGGGACCTGATCCGGCAGTACATGGACGTCACCAAGCCATTACCGGACATTCCCCTGTTCGAAGCCTGGCGCCCTCTTGACCCGACCACCAAGTCTCACGACGAAAAGAAAGGACGTGATCCCCTTTACTGGCGCAACATGGGCGAAGAAGACTATGAGGCCTTCAAGCGTAAAAATCAGGAGGCTTTGGTTAAACACTCTTGGCGTTGAATTAAGTTCTTGGAAGCCGTAAAACCGGATCAGGTCTATTTCATTAACGGAAGAACCAGCACCAAAGCCAGTACCTGAGCGGGAGGCCTTCTATCGACTTGCGAATATCCTGGCGGGTGTACGGATTGAGGAATCACTTCACCATGTGGATGCGGGTGAGGCATACCTTTTGGCGGAGGCCCACCTCGAAGGCCAAGAATCATCGGCCTCTCGACAGGAGGTGAGTGCCTTGCAAGAGGAGCTGACCAAGGCCAATTTCCGCGTAGTGGTCAGAAGCAACCTGGCGAGCGTGTTGGGCGATACTGCACTCAAGGTATACATTCGTCGCCTCAAGGAAGAGCATCGTCCCAATCCTCCCTCAGGAGGGACTTTAGTGGCAAAGAGCGAATTGCAGGAATCCACCCATAAACATTGGTGGATCTACCGCAGGGCCTTGCCGGATGGAATGGAGTACTGGTTGCATACACCCAAACAGGAAGGGCTGGTCTTTCATGAATGGAAGCTACGGGCCCGGCTGGTTGCCAGCTTGGGTACGGATCGAGAGTATGTATTCCCGGCACCGCCCGTCAGTGATCCGCAGGTGTACCAGGAGAGCAAGCATGGCAGCCATGACGCCCCGGACTTTGCCAGGGACGATGCCCCGTTCTGGGCCAGCCTGACCACCAACCGCAGAGCGTTGAGTGCTCGGGCCTATCGTGACCGTAACACCGTAGAGGAAGCTTCCAATGGCTGAGACCGCCTATTACAGCCAGACCGCCTGGGACCCTGAGCGAGACGAAAGGCCACGCCGTCGAGGGCAATTGGATGCCCGCTCAAAAAATTTCCGGTTCCAGTGGGCTGCGGGGCAAAAGCTGCCCAAACAATACCTACCTGATGTGGTGCCGGGGGATTTTCTGGAAACCTGGCCGCCAGGCCAAGATGAGGACACCAACTGGTACGTCGAAAAAGGGTCCGGTAAAGAGAAAAATAGGGAGCCGATTGCCTGGATCAACCAGGAAAGCATTCGCTATGCGACATTGCCGAGTTCGTCTTGGCGGTGGTTGATATTGAAGGCACTTGCGAAGTTTACAGTGTTGGCAGGAATACCACTGTTGCTTTTGAACTTTCTTTTCGTGGTGTTTGTGCTGGGAGCCCCCCCGGGCCCCATATTTTAAAGTTTGTCATTCCAGCCCTGATGTATGTTGGTGGCCCATGCGCCTTGATTTGGAGTGGAGTGAACCTCATCGAACGCCTCTTCCCCGGCTGGATCTACAAGGATCCTCAAGGCCCCCTATGGGAGTTCAACCGCCGTACCGGCCTGGTCACGGTATTCCGTAGCCCCAAGAAGCAGCGGGATGCCGGGGAAATCGAGTGGCAATCCCCCTTCTCGGAATTCGATGGCTACGTCCACAGCGGCCCCACCCACCAGGGCCTGCCTTTGTACTACGGAGTGATGGTGCACCGCTTTAAAGAGCAAGCCCTCCGTTTGACGGACTTCCAGGCCGCCTCCGCCAACGACGAAGACCACAAGGCATTGTGGAACTTCTGGCTGCAGTACATGGACAGCACCGCGCCACTGCCGGATATTCCCCTGTTCGAGCTTCACCGGAACATGGACCCGGTGACCGCTGAACACGATAGGCGCACGGGCCGCAACCCCCGTTATTGGCCGGACATGGATGAAGGCACGTGTAAGCAGAAAACCGACGAGATGTACAAGAAATGCCTGAAAGCTTTCGGGTGACGAAGACACCTTGGGGTGACACCTTGGGGTCAGACCCCATGACATTTCACCCGGTCAAATGCATTGGGGTCTGACCCCAGTGGTGCTATGATCAGCATGGTCAGTATGGTCGGAGGACGACATGATTACAGAAACTAGCGCAGTAAAATTCCGCCAAAATCTGGGCGAGATGATTAATCAGGTTCAGTACCGTCACGATAGCGTTTTGATAAAAAAGGATGGCAAGCCGGTAGCCGCGCTGGTTGACGCTCGCTTGTTTAACCGGATCAAAAGGATGGAAGCACGCTTTGAGGCTTTGAGTTTACGGCTGGAAGAGGGCTTTGCGGGGATATCTCAGGAGGCAGGCTTGCGGGAGATCGAAGAAGCGATTGAAAGCGAGCGCTCTGCAGACAAATAGGGAAGGGCCCAGGGATGGCATCCATTCGGGTGGTATTGGATACGAACGTGATTATTTCCGGCCTGGCGTATACCTCAAGCGTGCCGGGAAAGATTGTCCAGGCCTGGCGCAGTGGAGCAATCGACGTTTTTCTTTCGGATTACATCCTCGATGAGGTTCGCAGAGTTTTGCCCCGGCTGAGTCATCGACATGGGTTGTCAGATGCAGAGATCGATGATCTCGTCGATATTCTGGGTTTTCTCGCTGAGATCATCCAGCCCACTAATTTGCCAGAAGACTCTGTCAGAGATCCCAAAGATACACCCGTGCTGGGAACTCTGAAGGAAGGCCTGCAAAAACATTCCGTGGAATACTTGATCAGCGGTGATAAGGACCTTCTAGCCTTGGCACATAACTATCCTATCGTTACGCCCTCAGATTTCTGGGATCGCCACGGCGGCCTATAAAATGGGGTCAGACCCCGTGACATTTCACCCGATCAAATGCATTGGGGTCTGACCCCAGCTCGCTGTTGCAACATGCAACCTATGTGGTAAATTGCAATTAGGTTTTAAATGCAACAGGAGTCTGCCATGACCACCGCCGTTCGTCTCGACGATACACTGGTTCGCCAGGCCGCTGCCGAGGGCGCGGTTAACCGGCGTTCGACCCCCAAGCAAATCGAGTACTGGGCAGAGATTGGCCGGGTTGTTGCGGGTGAGGTCAGCGCCGAGGACCTGATTGCCATCGTGCAGGGTATTCGCCAGATCACCGTAGAGCCCGTGGTGGCGGAGCCGCTGACCAGCGACGATTTATGGGCCGAGGTGGATCAGGCCCGGGAAAGCGGCGAGCTGAGTCGCTCCATTGCCCGGGGGCGGGTGGTGTATCAGGCGGCTGACGATAAGCCCGGCTATCTGCAGGCGATTCATCCAGACGGCACCCGGGAAGTCGGGCAATTCCGTAACGGGCGTTTCGAGGCACTGAACAAGCGTGACCATGCAGCCTGAACTGTGGCTGCTGGTTGGCGGTAACGGTGCAGGCAAGACAACCTTTTATGAGCGATTTTTGGCCCGGCGCAAAATCCCCCTGGTTAATGCCGACAACATTGCCCGCAGCTTGTGGCCGGATGCGCCTGAGAAACACAGCTATGAAGCCGCGCTGATAGCGGAAAAAGAACGTCATCGCCTGCTTGAGGACCACCAAAGCTTCTGTTTCGAGACCGTGTTCTCCCATCCTTCAAAGGTGGACTTTGTCGGCACAGCCAAGGCGGCGGGTTTTCGTATCCGGCTGTTTTATTTCCACCTGGAACTGACCTCGCTGAACAAAGCCCGCGTGGCCTCCCGGGTAAAGTCCGGCGGCCATAGCGTCCCGGCGGCCAAGATAGAGTCGCGAATCCCAAGAACCCTGGAAAACCTTCGCCAATGCATAGGGCTGGCGGACGAATTACACCTGGTTGATAACAGCGGCCTTGATAAGCCCTACCGGCGGGTCGCGGTCTGGGAAGCAGGGCAGTGGCGCCCCTGCCAGGAAACCCTGCCAGCCTGGGCGCAAGACCTCATAAATTGGGGTCAGACCCCATGACATTTCGCCCCATCAAATGCACTGGGGTCAGACCCCGTATCGGGCGTTCATCTCTTCGCGAAAGGCATCGGTTCCCAGCGCTTTGCCGGCAATGGCCGTGTAGAAGATCAAATCGTCGGTGCCGGGTGGAGGCGTGCTTGCCACAAAGCTGCGGTAGCTTGCCGGGCGACGGTCCGGGTCGGGCTGGTAATTCAGGTAACAGTCGTGCGGTGTATGCCATTTTGCCCTGAGCCCGTAGGCGTGGCATGGATAGCTTGACCACCGGTAATCGCCAGCGTAATCCACCATTCCAGCCTTCACCGGGTTCAGTTCGATATACCGCTGACACTGCAGAAAATAGCTCTCGGTATCCACCAGGCAAGACTTGAAACGCCCTTCCCATAGGGTGCCGCTGCGGTCGTGTTTATGGTTGAAATATTGCGCGTACCGCTGGCCCAGAGCCTTCATAAAAAGCGATAGCGATTCATCGGATCTGGGTGTAACCAACAAATGGGTATGGTTGTCCATCAGAACCCAGGCATGGACGTCTACCTCGTGCTCCTTCCGGTATTTTGAAAGAAAGGCCAGATAAGCGGTGCGGTCGGCGAAATCGTGGAAACAAACCTGCCGGTTATTCCCCCTCTGAATTACATGCTGGGGCATTCCGGCCGGACAAATCCGTTGTCGGCGGGGCATCTCACATTCCTTGTGAAGCATCATTTTGCCGTTAATTTGCCGCACCCAGGCCCGAATTTCAAGTTGGGGTCAGACCCCAATGCATTTTAAGGGCCGAAATGTGATGGGGTCTGACCCCAGGTGGTTTGTTCATTGACATTGCCATCCGGGCGATTAGTCTGCGTTGGCTCCAGGGAATGGAAGGGACCAGACATGCGCTTTATGAACGGCCTGCTTGCAGCATTTGCGATTTTTATCTATGCCCCGGCCGCGATGGCCGAGCCTCCGCCATTGGCACTTGCGGGAGTTTACGAAGAGGGCGTAAACCTCAACGACTACTGGGTCAGCGAAAAACTGGACGGTGTGCGCGCCTATTGGGATGGCCAGCGGTTCTGGTCTCGTGGCGGTAACGTCTACCACGCGCCTGCCTGGTTCACCGAAGATTTTCCCGAAAACAGATTAGACGGTGAATTGTGGATGGGTCGCGAGCGTTTCGCGGAACTTTCAGGAGCCGTCCGCCGGCTGGAGCCAGAAGATGAAAGCTGGCGGGAAATCCGCTTTATGGTATTTGATCTGCCCGCCCTGAATCAGCCCTTCACCCAACGCGTTGCCGCCATGAAGCAGCGATTGGTGCCATCCCCGTCCCCTTTCCTGAAAATGGTAGAACAGCGCCAGGCCCCCAACCACGAAACCCTGATGTCCAACCTGGACAACATCGTCAAAAAAGGCGGCGAAGGCCTGATGGTGAAACGGGGCTCCAGCCTGCCCACCGTTGGCCGTTCAGACGACCTGCTTAAAGTGAAAAAATACCAGGATGCAGAAGCCGTGGTCGTCGCCCATCTGCCCGGCGAAGGCAAATTCGAGGGAATGCTGGGTTCGGTAAGGGTAGAGCGCCCAGACGGCCGGCAATTCCGAATTGGCACCGGTTTCAGCAACGCCGAACGCGCAAACCCGCCCCCGATCGGCACCGTCATTACCTACAAGCACTACGGCTACACCGCCACCGGCCTGCCAAGATTTACCAGCTTCCTGCGGGTGCGATAGACTTGGGGTCAGATAGACTTGGGGTCAGACCCCAAGACATTTGGCTTGGCGAAATGGACGGGGGTCTGACCCCAACTTGAGTTAAGGGTGGTTATGACGTGGTACGCGGTTCAACATAAGCCGGCCCAGGGTGATCGGGCGGTGCTGCATTTGCAGAATCAGGATATTGTCTGTTTCTTTCCGAAGATCACTGTGGAGAAGATCAAGGCGGGCAAGCGAACGAAGAAGCTGGAGCCGCTGTTCCATGGCTATCTGTTCGTCAATCTGGAGCAGACGGACCCGATGTGGGCGAAGCTGCGGTCAACCCGGGGAATTATCAGGGTGGTCAGCTTCGCCAATAAACCCGCCGCGATTCAGGATGAGGTGATTGAACACATCAGAGAGGGCCTGCACACGGTGGACGAGCAGGGCGGCATCAAGCCGGGGCAAGCGGTTCATCTTGAAGAGGGGCCCTTCCGGGGAATCAGTGCGATTTTCCAGGCCTACGATGGCGAAGAGCGGGCGATTGTGCTGATCAGTTTTATGCAGAAGCAGCAAGCGGTCAGCGTGCCGGTTTCCGGAATACACCTGTAATTTTAATACCCCATACAACGAAAAACCCCGCCGGTGTTAACGGCGGGGCTTGTTTTCACTTACTGCTCAGGCAGACATCAGCCCGGCATTAGTTTGTGCCAGTACCACCGGTACCACCGGTACCGCCAGTGCCACCATCGGTTTCGTCATCAGAACCAATTGCTTCCAGGTCGTCTTTAGCCTCTTCCAGTGATGTTTTTGCACGGGACAAGTTTGTGACAAGACGGTTAGTGGTCGACGTTACATCCACGGCGTTTTCTGTCGCCAACTGAGTGACGGGAACCGGCTGCCCGGTGTCTACAAGGGTGCTAACCCTGTTCGATACCGGCCCAAGGTTCTCAAATGCTAACCTCCCAACAATAAAGTCCAGAGCTCCATCGTCAGCGCTTGTCAGTGTAATATTCTGATTGCCGGCGCTGGTGGTTATGTTGCTCCGGGCGTCTTTCATGATCTGGTTGACCACGGTCGAAATTTCACTAAGTTTCCGTGCGCTCGACAAGCCTGAAGCGGCCGCTACGTAGTCACCATTCAGCAGGTCAAAATCCTGAATTGAAAGTGCGTCTTTGGCCTCCTTCACCGCTCTGGCGTGGGCGCCGCTGGTGCTGGACGATGTGTCAGCCAGGAGCTGCTGGAAGCGAGCATTGATCAGTGTGGTGATGGGCGTGACCACTTTGGCCCCTGCCGGTGCGGTCAGACGATCGTTGCCCAGTCGGGCAAAGGTTGGCGCCGTATTGTTTTCGGTGGAGATGCTGAATGCGCCGTTGGCAATCGAAACGTTCGAGGGCTCGCCTGTGTCACAAGTGCCGTTGCCGTTTAGGTCAACACAAACTGTGGCTCCAACCAGATAATTGTTCATCACCTGACCGGAGCGAGTGCCCGGCTGCTCCTGCGGGGCGCCCGGGGTGCCCGGTAAAGGATCATTAGGATTGAAGTCAGACGAACTGAAACAGCCGGTCATGGCCAGTGTGGCTACCGTAACCAGGCTTCCTGCGAAAATCTTCCTGCTCATAGTGTTATTTCCTTTCTTTTTACGATGTCGGTTCGGTTGAATCGGGTCGGGTTGGATCGAATCGGTTTGAGATATTACAAAACATTTAGCATCCGAGAGTAGCCTGAACTTCCAGGTTCGGCAAGCGTAATTCAGTTCAATCGAATGCAACAAAAAAAGTGCAGCCAAACATGGCGTTGCAGCGTGGTCGCGCAGGGTAAGGCCTGCAGGGATGTGCGGCAAAAACAATCAAGCCGAATTTTACAAAAAATGACAATATCCGTTTGCTGATATCATTAATTACTGCCCGCTGCCCCTTGTGCAGAGTGAGCTTTTGCGTAGACTTCTCACCCACGAAAATGCAGATACACAGTTTGGCAGGGATGCTTTCGAAACGTTTCGCATCCCCGCCGTGAAAAACAGTAAGCAACATTCGGAAAACGGTTTTATTATGTCCTCAACACACTGGGCCCTGGTCGGTGGGGCGGTAGCGTGCCTGAAGCTGCTGGCTCTTGCTTCCCCACTCACTCTGCTAACAACTCAGGCCCAGGCTGGGCAAAGCCAGAGAGACCTTGCATTCCCGGGGTACAGTGGTTTTCTGAACGTGCCTTCCTCCACCGTGTTGAATCATGGCCAGGCCAGCCTGCAATGGTCAGATCAGGCGTTTCTGTCCGGCAGGGCCGGTTTCGGGGCAGGGCGTTACGCGCACCTTAATAACGTGTCTGGCAATTTCGGTATCTTTCCCAACGTTGAACTGGGTGGGCGGGTTACCTGGGACAAAACCAATACCAACTGCTTTCAGGTGGGTTGCACAATCCGTGACCTGTCGGCAAACGTGAAAGTCCAGGCGCCGTTTATTCCTGAAGAGTGGTTTACGATGGCCGCCGGTGTTCAGGACTTGGGCGGTGAAACCGGCGATTTCAACGCCTACTATCTTGTGGCGGGCAAACAAATTGGCCCCGTGGAACTGACGGCAGGCTTCGGCAAACCCGATATCAGCGATCGCTACCTGGACGGTGCCTTCGGCGCGGTGAGTTACCGCCCGGTGCCCTGGCTCAATATTATCGCAGAACACGACAGCCGGGACGCCAGGCTCGGCCTGGGTGCCACAACCCCCCAGGGCTGGCTGCCCTTTGGTCTGCAGGTAAAAGCAAAAGTGCTGGCTTGGGACAACAGCGACGCCGAGGATACCCGCAACTTCACCTCGGTCGGCCTGTCCATGCCGTTTGGCAACCGCGAGTCCAAACGGCGTTCCGGGACCTTTTCAGCAGAGCCATCACCTGCATCCACCCGCCCGCAAACCTCAACGTCAACCTCAGCCCCGGCGCCCCGCCAGCGTTCAGAAGCCGCCGAGCCAGCCGAAGCGCTCCAAACCAACGAGGCCAGCACTGCAGACAACTCCGAAGCCACCGCCCAACAACGCCGCAGCGTCGCCGTCAGGCTGGGTGAAAAGCTGGTTGCCGCCGGTTACGACAATGTTCGCGTGGCAAGCGATGATCAAACCCTGCACATCTGGTGGGAGAACAACCTCTATAACCGTGACGAACGCGTATCAATCCGGGAAGTGGCACAGATGACGCGGCAGGCAGCGGGCAGCAGTCATCAGCGCGCCCGGCTCACCCTGCTGAACCAGGGCCTGCCGGTGCTCACTCAAACCCTTGCCCTGGCTGATCAGGCTCTGGCGGATACCACGCAGCTTTCCAACTATCGTATGCCGGGTAAGGATCAGCCCGATTGGGATTTCGAAGGCAGCTACGGGCCATCCTGGAAACCCCGCCTAAAACTCAGCCCTGCTATTAGCAGTGGTGTCGCGACAGAATTTGGCGTTTGGGATGCCTCCGTTGCCTTGCAGGCAGAACTGTCTGTTAACCCCTGGCCGGGGGCCATTGCAGCAGCCCAGTACAATACGGAAGTCTATCAGAGCGATGATTTTGAAAAAGGCGGCGCCTTTTTTAACAACCGCCTGACATCCACCATTGTTGAAGCCGAAGTGCAGCAAACCCTCAAACTGCACCCCCAGTTCTACACCAGCTTCCACGCGGGCCGCTACGCCATCAATTACAGCGGTTTTATGACTGAAAGCCTGTTGCTCAGCCCGAATGCGCGGCACACCGTTGGCTTTTTGGGTGGCAGCTTTCAGGGCCGGGAAGACGAAACTGACGAACTCAGCCAGTCCCTGGCCAGCTACAGCTATTACAACCCATCGCTGGATACGCAGGTGCAGGTGCATGCCGGGCAGTTTCTGGACGAAGACACCGGTTTCCGTGTCGACAGCCGCTTCTGGTTCGGGGATTACGCCATCACGCTTCAGTACAAAAACACAGACGCCGAATTCATCAGCCTTGGCTGGGTCATTCCGCTCTCCCCGACGAAAGACCGCCAGTGGCGATACCTGCAGGTCAAGGGCGATGCAGACTGGAACTACAGTGTGCAAACCCGCATAAACCAGGACACCAACGACCTGTCATTCGGCGGGGCAAGAATGATCAAATCTGCCAACCCGCTTCAGGAAACCTACCTGAACCGGGGGCGCATAGGCCAGGGACCTCCTTGATTCGCGTATGAACGTAAAGCGTCAGGCTTTGATCACCGGGTTTGTACTTGGGATTGCCAGTTTACCGGCCATGGCGGCGCCCTGGCTTGGCCCCGGCGACCCCAGAGCCAGGTCCGCCGCCCAGGCGCTGGCAAATCAGGGCACCGGAGCCATGGTCACCACCTGGCCGGTTACCTGGGGCGACATAAAGGAAGGCTCCGATAAAGGTTCAGCGCATCCTTACCTGAGCTTCGAACAGCAGGAGCAGGCAGGGCGCAGTTTTCGTGGCGAATTCAGCCTTCAGGGTCAGACCCGGAAGCAGCCGGCGTCCACAGATTTCGGGCCGAGGATCAGCGCCGATGCCAACGCCTCTCTTGAACTGCAATGGCAGGGCAGCGTCTGGGCCGCCGGCGTTAAAGCCACCTACGCCCAGAAACCGCTGGATGACGATGAATCCCGGCTGGATGGATCCTACCTGGCAGCGGCTGCCGGCAACTGGGTACTGGGGGTTGGCGCCATTGACCGCTGGTGGGGGCCGGGTTGGCGAAGCAGCCTGATACTGGACAATAATACCCGGCCTATAGAAGGCCTGTGGCTGGACCGGAACATCAGCCAGGCCCCGGATAACGCCGTACTGGCATGGCTTGGCCCGTGGAATTTTACCCTGGTGGCGGGCCAGAGCCAGCAGCGCGGCGGCCGGGATGACGAAAACCTTGCAGCGGCCCGCTTCACCTTCAGGCCCTTCACAAACCTGGAACTGGGGCTTTCCAGCGCGGTCATCGACCAGGAGCCAGTCATTGGTCAAGGCACTGGTCAGGGCACTGGCACCGGCAGCACCGACGAAAAACGCGAAATTTCGACACTGGACTTCCGCTTCAGCCCGACCATCGCATCCAGAACCATCGGCCTCTACGCCCAGGCCCTGGAAGATCACGGGCAGAACAACACTGCCGACAGGCCCTGGCTGGCAGGCACAGACTGGAACACCAGCCTGTTCAATGCAGGCCAGCAGTGGTTTCTGGAATTCACCAGTGATGACACCTACAGCCTTGGCGGGTATCATTTTTTCAACCAGGGTGCCAACCTGGGCGCCATCATCACCCGCGCAGAAACCGGCGATGAAAGTGCGTCCACCGCCACCCTGAGCTACGGCCAACAGGCCCTGGGCGGCTGGCTGGACCTGACCGCCGAGGCCAGCGACAAAAAAATCCAAACCCCGGACGGCGAACAAGACCAATGGTCTGTGGGTGCCTCCTGGCGTTATCGCTTTTAGAGTAAAAGATCTTTCGCCACGGAAACCACGGAAAGACACGGAAAAAAGACAGAAAATAATTCATTTGTTCTTTTCCTTAATCTTTTTTCCGTGCTCTTCCGTGGATTCCGTGGCAATAAACTAAATTCTTTTAAAAAACGGACCTCATACCCGTGAACCTGAAGAAACTCCTGCTCCCCCTGGCTCTCCTGCTGCCCATAGCGGCCCAGGCGCAGTCGATCAGCCAGTCCCAGATCCAGCAGTTCCAGAACATGCCCCGCGCCCAGCAGGAAGCCCTGGCTAGCCAGTACGGCGTGGACATAGACTCGATTGCCGGCTCCAGCGGTAACCGCAACCAGCGCCCCCAGGATGTCAGGGTGGTTGAGCCCGCCGATGCCACTTCCGGTGAAGAGCGCGCGCGAGCCCAGAACGAGCGGGAAAGCAATGAACAACAAGACCGCCAAAACAACGGCCTGCGCCCCTTCGGCTACGACCTGTTCGCCGGCAGCCCCACCACCTTTGCACCGGTGACCGAGATCCCCATTCCCAACGATTACACCCTGGGCCCCGGTGACGTTCTGCAGGTTCAGCTGTGGGGCAAGGAAAACCAGCAACTGGAATTGCCCATCTCCCGGAATGGCACCATCAGCTTTCCCCAGTCCGGCCCGCAGGTTGTGGCAGGCCTGAGTTTCGACGAAGCTCGCCAACAGATCAAAAAACGGGTATCCGAGCAGTACATCGGCGTGCAGGCCAGCGTCACCCTGGGCGAACTGCGCAGTATGCGGGTATTCGTATTGGGGGAGGCCAGAAACGCCGGGTCTTACACCGTTAGCTCGCTTTCCACCATCACTAACGCTTTGTACGTATCCGGTGGCATTCAGCGCAGCGGCTCCCTGCGAAACATCCAACACAAACGGGACGGCCAACTGGTTGGGGAACTGGACCTGTACGATCTGCTCCTGAAAGGCGACACTTCCGACGACAACCGCCTGCAACCCGGCGATGTCATCTTCATACCGCCGGTAGGCGATCGCGTTGGCATAGAAGGCGAAGTGTATCGCCCGGCGCTTTATGAACTGAACGGCAACACCAACCTGCAGGAACTGGTGAACCTGGCAGGCGGCCTTACCCCACAGGCCTACCCACAACTGGTGCGCATTGAACGCAACAACGACGACTTCTTGCGTATCATTGCCGAAGCGAACCTGACCACGCCGAAGGGCAAAGGCGCCGCCGTGCGGCCCGGCGACCGAATTGACGTGGCGTCTATTTCCGACATTACCGGCCAGTATGTAGAAGTGGCAGGTGCCGCCACCCGCACCGGCAAGTTCGCCTGGGTACCGGGGATGAGGGTGAGCTCGATAATCAGCAACCTCAACACCGACCTGGTGCCCGTCGCAGACCAGCGGTATGCCGCCATTGTTCGCTCCGACCCGGACACGGACGAAGTGTCCGTGCTGAACCTTCGACTTCGTGACGCCGTGCAGAACCCGGGGGGCGAGGAGGATATTCGGCTGAACGAGAAAGACCGCCTGCTGATCTTCTCTGACGCTGGCAAGGTGGAAGGTGGCGAAGAGGGCCGGAACTTCACCCGGCAACAGCTTTTCAGCCCCGTGCTGCAGCGGTTAAAGGCCCAGGCCCGGCCGGGCGCACCGCAAAAAACCATTCGCGTATCCGGCCCTGTGCTGTACCCCGGGGAATACCCCTTGCCAGCATCCGGTAAAGTAGCGGATGCCATCTACGTGGCCGGCGGCCTGAAAGATTCTGCATCCCTGTTTAGCGCCGAGCTGGCCCGTTTTGAAACCGACGACCAGGGCACCGGCCAGACACGGATCCAGAACCTGGACCTACAAGCCGTTATGCAAGGCCAACAAAGCGTTCGCCTGCAAAGCCGCGACCGCCTGCTGATCAAATCCATTCCTGAATTCGCCAGTGCAAAAACCATCGCATTAAACGGGGAAGTTCGCTACCCGGGTGAATACACCGTGCGCGATGGCGAAACCCTCCGCGACGTTATCCAGCGCGCCGGTGGCCTGACCCATAACGCCTTCCCGCAAGGCGCCGTATTCACCCGCGAAAAACTCCGCCAACTGGAAGCCCAGCGCCTGCGTGAAGCGGAAGAGCGCCTGCAAGGGGACCTGCTAGGGGTTCAGCTGGAAGGCGACGACATCGGCGGCCAGAGTGCCGAGCAAACCCAGCAAGTAGAAGATTTACTGGAAGAGGTGCAAAGCGCCCGCCCGATGGGCCGAATGGTGATTAATCTGGCCGACGTGGTGAATGATGACAGCTACCAGCCTATCCGCCTGCAGGACGGCGACCGGCTGACCGTGCCAACCATACCCCAGTCCGTCAGCGTATTTGGCGAGGTACAGTTCCCCACCAGCCACCTGCACACACGGGGCCTTACCGTGGATGACTACCTGGAACGCAGCGGCGGCCCAACCCGCCAGGCGGATGAAAGCCGGGTCTACGTGGTAAAAGCCGACGGCTCCGTGATGCTCCCCGAGAAAAGCCGCTGGTTCGGCGGCCGCAGCCAGCAGTTGGCCGTGGGGGATACCATCATCGTGCCGATCGACGTGGACCGCCTGAACCAGCTTGAGTTGTGGACCAACGTCAGCCAGATCGTTTATCAGATGGCGCTGGGTGCTGCTGCGGTGGGGAACCTTTAAAGGATTGTTTGCCACGGAAACCGCGGAAGGGCACGGAAAAAATCGAAAGAAAAGTAAAAGAAAACAAAGGGATAAGAGATGCTCAGGGATGAGGAGCTTACTTACTGGATTCGTGGGTGTGTGTTTGAGGTTTATCGGCAACTGGGGCTTAGTTAACTTCACATTCCCAAAAGCAACCATAAAAAGAATAGTCTTCTAATTCGTTATTCGTATTTTTCCGTGCCCTTCCGCGGTTTCCGTGGCAAACAAGCCGCGACCCGGCCAATCTGATACAGTTATCTGATGCACAACTGCCTGGAGCATAATTATGTACGCAATAGAATTTGAAGCAGACATTCAGAATGGCGTAGTGAAACTGCCAGCGGAATACGCATCGCTCCAGAACAGCCACGCCAGAATCGTCGTAATGGTAAAAGATCAAATTACGCCAGCTTCCGAGGCATCGCCCCTGGATCTGAGCGATATTGAAATCGAGGCCTTTCAGGGAAGAGATGCCGTGGAGATTCAAAGGGAAGCAAGAGATGAGTGGTAAGTATCTGCTGGATACTAATGCAATCATTTATGCTATCGACCGAAAGCTAAAACTTCCAGCAAACTTCTACGCAGTATCAGTGGTTACAGAAATGGAGTTGCTATCCTGGCCGTCCCTCGCGGCAGAGGATGAGGCGAAGCTGAAATCAGTTCTCACGAAACTAGCAGTAATTCAGTTGGATCAATCCATTCAGGAAACGGCAATCAGAATTCGCCGAACAACAGCCCTGAAATTGCCCGACAGTATCATCTCTGCAACAGCTATAAATGGCGGGTATGTCCTTGTAACCGACGACGAGAAGCTGAAAAGCCGCCATGTCGGCTCCGCCATAACATTAAATGAGCTGATTTCCTGAAGCCCCATAAGCATTATTTTATCAATTTAAAGTGTCTTTTTTCCGTGCCCTTCCGTGGATTCCGTGGCTAAACAATATCTATGACCCAAACACCAGACCCCCAACACTACCCAGACGACGAAATCGACCTGCGTGAACTCTTCGCCACCCTATGGGCCGGCAAATGGCTGATCATCGCTATCACCTTCGTCTTCGCCGTCGCCGGCGTAGCCTACGCTTTGTCCAAGCCCGATATCTATCAGGCCAACGTATTGCTGGCACCAACAGAGGGTGGTGGCGGTTATGGCCTCGGTGGCCAACTTGGTGGCCTGGCTAGTTTGGCGGGTGTAAACATCGGGCAGGACGGTTCGAACAAAACTGTTATCGCCCGGGAAGTGCTCCAGTCTCGCGCCTTTCTCACCAGCTTTATCCACCGCCACAACCTGACAGTGCCACTTATGGGCACAGACCGGTGGGACATGAAGCGTGAAGAGTGGACCTACAACCGGGAAGTCTATAACCTCGGGACCAATGAGTGGAAAAGTGACGAAGACGGCAAAAGCTTGAAGCCCACAGACTGGGACCTGGTCAAAAAATTCAAGGAAGCCCATCTGAGCGTCAGCGAAAGTAAAGACAACGGCATGGTTACGATAACCGTAAAAAGCCAGTCCCCAGTGGCAGCACAGCAATGGTCAGAATGGCTGGTACGCGACATCAACGAACACATGCGCGACCAAGACATCGAAGAAGCCGAAGCCAGCATTGATTACCTGGAAAATAAACTGAATGAAACCAACATAGCCGGGATGCAGCAGGTGTTTTATCAGCTGATTGAAAGCGAAACCCGTACCGTTATGCTGGCAAATGCTCAAAGGGAATACGTTTTTAAAACCGTAGACCCCGCCGTGGTACCTCAGGAAAAAAGCGAACCCAAGCGCGCGCTAATTTGCGTAGTAGCTACCATGCTTGGCGGAATGCTCGGCGTATTCGTGGTCTTCATACGAGCATTTATAAAGAGCGGCAAAGAGTCTGAAATTATAGAAAGCTGATAAGCGGCCCTTATCGGTTTTAGAAAGTCGTTAATAATCAGATGGTTAACATTTTAGATTTCCATCGTTGGAAAGGCTATTGCCAAGCAATCGCAGGTACTATCGGGTAAGACGTGTTTCCAGCTTTGGAAACAGAATCTGGTCACTTTCCAACGTTGGAAAAATGCTTTCCAGGGATTTTCACCGATTGCGACCTAAAAGCCATTTCCAGCTTTAGAAAGTCTTTTTCCAAATTCAGAGATTGAGTAGGTAGCGAGCGGTCGCGCTTCACTCTGATGCCAGCTTCTCAAGCCCTCAAATAAAACGGTTAGCAACAAGCGTAGCCGGTTTTACAGGGCCCCACCGTCACCGAGTCTGCGCCCTTGGTTGAGTTTTCGGTGTCCTTACGTTCGCTTGCGCAGAAAACTTATCCGTCCATTAAGCAACAAAGAACATAGAGGCTTATGTCAACTTTAGAAACCACACTCGCAAAACTAAAAAACAAAGAAGCTGTGATTGGCATAGCCGGTCTCGGTTACGTCGGCCTGCCGCTGATGCTGCGGTATAATGCCATCGGGTACAAAGTTATCGGTATAGACATTGATAGCGAGAAAGTGGATAAGTTAAACGCTGGCAAAAGCTACATTGAACATATTGCACCAAGCCGCATCGCGAGCGCATGTGACAATGGTTTTGAAGCCACGACTGACTTCAGTCAGGCAGCACTGTGTGATGCATTGATCCTATGCGTGCCGACCCCGCTGAATAAATATCGCGAGCCGGACATCAGCTACGTTACCAATACCATGGACGCTATCAAACCCTACTTGCGAAAGGGGCAGGTAATCTCGCTCGAAAGTACCACTTACCCTGGTACCACCGAAGAAGAACTGTTGCCAAGAGCCGAAGAAAGCGGCCTTAAAGTAGGTGAAGATATTTTTCTGGTCTACTCACCAGAGCGGGAAGACCCGGGTAACCCGGTTTTTAAAACCCACACGATTCCCAAAGTGGTGGGTGGCCATACCGCCGCTTGCCTGCAAGCAGGCATTGCCCTCTATGAGCCGGCTATTGACCAGATCGTGCCGGTTAGCTCCACCAAAACCGCAGAAATGACCAAGCTGCTGGAGAACATCCACCGCGCCGTTAACATTGGCTTGGTCAACGAAATGAAGATCGTAGCTGACCGCATGGGTATCGATATTTTTGAAGTAGTAGACGCGGCCAAGACTAAACCGTTTGGTTTTACTGCGTATTACCCAGGGCCTGGGCTGGGTGGTCACTGTATTCCCATAGATCCCTTTTATCTCACTTGGAAAGCTCGCGAATACGGTTTGAACACCCGCTTTATTGAACTATCCGGTGAGGTAAACCGGGGTATGCCCGAATACGTGATTAGCAAGTTGATGGATGGCCTGAACGATGCGGGTAAAGCTCTAAAGAACAGCCGAGTGCTGGTGCTAGGCATCGCTTACAAAAAAAATGTGGACGACATGCGCGAATCTCCCGCAGTAGAAATCATGGAGCTGATCCAGGCAAAAGGCGCCCTTGTGGCCTATTCAGATCCCCATGTGCCGGTATTCCCAAAAATGCGTGAATACTGCTTTAAACTTGAAAGTGAGCCACTCACCGCTGAAAATCTCGCGACCTTCGATGCGGTCTTGTTGGCAACCGATCACGACCGCTTCGACTATGACATGATTAAACAGCATGCCAAGCTCATCATCGACAGCCGTGGCAAATACCGTGAGCCAGCTGAACACATTGTTAAAGCGTAATAAAAGGATTTGCAGAACATGAAGAACTTTGCACTGATCGGCGCCGCTGGTTATATCGCCCCACGGCATATGAAAGCGATCAAAGACACCGGCAATGACCTGGTGGCGGCGCTGGATATTAATGATTCGGTTGGTATTATCGACAGCCATTTTCCGGATGCCGACTTCTTTACCGAATTCGAGCGTTTTGATCGTCATATCGACAAGCTTCGCCGTGCCAAAAGCGATAAAAAAGTAGACTACATCGCCATCGCTTCGCCCAATTATCTGCACGATTCCCACATGCGTTTTGCCTTGCGTTCGGGTACCGATGCCATTTGTGAAAAGCCGCTGGTGCTGAACCCCTGGAACATTGATGGTCTTCAAGAGATCGAGCGAGACACCGGCCACAAGGTCAACACTATTCTCCAGCTGCGTCTGCACCCGTCGATAATCGCTTTACGCGATAAGGTTCAGAACGGCCCCAAAGATCGAAAGTATGAAGTAGACCTTACCTACATCACGTCACGCGGGCACTGGTACTTGCAGTCCTGGAAAGGCGACACCAAAAAATCCGGCGGGATCGCCA
>Ga0307940_1000535_pt1 | contig 24467 bp, 18 predicted proteins | sample OrgLakmetagen124_FD_201835 | JGI IMG/M metagenome (GOLD analysis project Ga0307940, IMG submission 201835) | Saline water microbial communities from Organic Lake, Antarctica - #124 | ecosystem: Environmental > Aquatic > Non-marine Saline and Alkaline > Saline | place: Antarctica: Organic Lake... | reverse complement strand
CCTTTGGCCTACGCTGAAACCTGCCGCGTGCTCATCGATGGCACTGGCTGCAGCACACGCCAGCAAGCCATTGAACGCATTTTTGAAAAACTCCCAGAAGTCGAGGGAGTCACCATTCTTCCGCGCCGTGACGCCCCTAAAAACAACCAGCGCTACTTCGTCATCGAGACAGCAGGTGAGGCGCCTTCCAAAGAACGACTCGTCGAAGCACTCGGCCGACGCGCGAAGTTCTACATCATCCTCAGCGTCGAGCCACTCCCGCACGAGTAAAACTTATTTGAGTAGAAGCTAGCTGGATGAGCGAAAATTATCCGGAATCATCAGCTGCGCTTCATCGTCATCATAAACTCGTTCCCCTCTGTATCGACGCACATTGCGAGGTGCAGCGGATCCTCTTCGGTGTCGGTCGGCTCGGAAGTCAACGCGCCACCGCAGATTTTAAGTTTCTCAATTCCCCCACGCAAATCGTCCACTTGAAATGACAGGCCGGTCCACGTCCGCTTACCCTCACCTCCGCCATGTACACCGATGGTCGCTCCAGCAACCACGATTTCACTCCAAACCTCCATCCGGAAGCTCACCACCCCGCCGAACATCTTTTCATAGAATTCGAGACAACGTTCCCAATCCGCCGCCCACAATGCGTATTTCACTTTCTCTACTTTCATGGAGGAACCCTGTTCGAATTCGAGAAAGAATCAAACCGCAATCGGTTATGATGAAATACGAAAAAAATCTCAAAGCCCCTTGCCCTCGGAAGGTTCACGAATAGGCTGCTCGGGATATGATTCCCGGCCAACGCTATATCACCACTTCGGAACCCACCCTCGGACTCGGACACGTGCTTTCTGAAGAAAATGGCCTCATTGAGATCTGTTTTCCAGCGGCCGAGGACACTCGGACCTATTCTGTAGAAAATGCGCCTTTGGTTCGTGTTCGTTTCGCTCCGGGAGATGAAATTTCAAATCATCAAAACGTCCAACTCATCGTCGAGTCCGTTACCGAAGAACACGACCTCCTTATTTATCACGGCGGAGGAATGTCCATTCATGAGTCTGAGTTACTGGATTCACTTTCTTTCATTCGTCCGGACAAGCGCCTGCTGGCCGGCCTCACAGACCACCCACGGGATTTCGACCAACGGCTTGAAGCACTGCGCTGGAACGCTTCCATGCGCCGCTCACCCGCACGTGGCTACACCGGCGCACGCATCGACCTCATTCCACACCAGCTCTCCATTGTTGCTGAAAGCTCGAATCGACTTTTCCCGCGCGTCCTGCTCGCGGATGAAGTCGGCCTAGGAAAGACCATCGAAGCCTGCCTCATCCTCCATCGCCTTCACCTCACTGGGCGTGCCAACCGCATCCTCATTCTGGTGCCCGAACCACTCGTTCACCAATGGTTCGTCGAGTTACTACGACGCTTCAATCTACTTTTTGCGATTTTTGATGAAGAACGCTGCCGCTCCATCGAAGGAGTCAACGATTCCGAAGAAGGGTTAATCCCACAGGAACAAGAAAACCCAACCAACCCTTTCTCCGACTCACAGCTCATCCTCTGCGCCACTGACTTCCTTGCAGAAAACAAAGACCGCGCGGACCAAGCGCTTGCTGCCGGTTTTGACCTCCTCATCGTCGACGAAGCTCACCATCTTGAATGGTCGGAAAGCGAAGCTTCGGCGGCTTATCTTGCAGTTGAGCGCTTAGCAGAAAAAGTTCCCTCACTACTCCTACTGACCGCGACTCCGCAGCAGCTGGGCCCAGAAGGCCACTTCGCCCGCCTGCGTTTACTAGATCCCGCTCGTTATTCTGACCTCGATGACTTCCTGATCGAAACCGAAAGCTACGGCCCGCTTGCCCAGGCAGTCGAATCCCTGAGCAAAGGCGAGATTCCCAAGAACATTTCAGACTTCACCCTCAACTCACCCAGCGCAGGCAAGCATTTGCGTGACCTCATTAAAGGCAATGAGTCTGCACGTCCGTTGCTTATTGCCGAGTTGGTCGATTCCTTCGGCACCGGCCGTGTTTTATTTCGTAATACACGCGAAAGGCTAACCGGTTTTCCCAAGCGGCTGCCGATTCTTCACGCATTGGAAAAAGGAGTCTCGCCGTATGCGTGGCTGGCAGAATTGATGCGCCAGCTTCCCGAAACAGAGAAAATCCTGCTCATCACCAACTCCCCCGACGCAGCGATCGCAGTTCAGGAAAAGTTATTAGAAGAAATCCAAGTCGACACCGCGCTGTTCCACGAAGAGCTTTCGATGCTGCAGCGCGATCGCAATGCCGCATATTTCCAGGAGTCCGAAGGCGCACGCATCCTGATCTGTTCGGAGATTGGTTCCGAAGGGCGGAACTTCCAGTTCGCTCGCCACCTCGTCCTATTCGGCCTTCCTCGCGATCCTGAAGTGTTGGAACAACGTATTGGCCGCCTCGATCGCATTGGTCAAACCGGAGACATCAATATCCATGTTCCGTATGGAAAGGATAGCCGCTCCGAACTACAAGCACGCTGGCTACACGAAGCGCTAGATGTGTTTTCCGAGCCGCTCAAAGGAGCCACCACCTTGGCCACCGCGTTGTTGCCCGAGCTCGATCAACTTGCAGACGCATCACCTCAATCACAAGAGTTCGATGCCTTCATGAAGAGATCAGTCAAATTGAAAGCTGAAGTTTCACACCAGCTCACCACCGGTCATGATCGTCTTCTGGAGCTCGGAGCGCCGCCTGCCTCGCAGTCAGCCGAGCTGATGGAAGCCATCGAAACTGCGGACGAAGATGCTCGCTTTGAAAAATTCACGCTTCGCCTTTTCGATTTCCTCGGACTCGATATCGCAGATCTCTCTGACCGCGCATTTGTCTTCAAACACGGTCAACGCCACTCAGACGCCTTTGCCGACATCGGCGAAGAAGGGCTCTCTGTCACATTCGACCGCACCACCGCGCTGTCACGTGAAGACCTTTCTTTCCTCACATTTGATCACCCATTGTTCCGCGATGCACTCGGTCAGCTCTTGGATGGAAATTCAGGTAACGCCGCCTTTGCGAAAATGGCTACAGGTAAGGACAAAAGCGTCCTTCTCGAATGCGCATTCGTATTAGAAGTGATCGCACCGTCCCGCCTACACCTCGATCGCTTTCTTCCTCCCACACTACTTCGTGTCATCGTCGACCATACGGGAAAGGCTCAAACCAAAGCCCCACCAGCCAAGTTACTTCAACCCAGTGATCCACGCCGTATCGTCGCCCAAGAAGCATTCAAAACCCAACTCTTCCCGAGCATGCTGGAATCCGCAAAGGGCGTCGCCAAGCGAGCTTCCGCAAAGCCGGTAGAAGCCGCCCAAGCTCTTGCCGATAAAACACTCAAAGCTCAGAGCGAGCGACTCAAAGACCTTGCGACACGCAACTCACAAATCTCCAAGAAAGAGATCGAAGCTATCGAGAGCACGCTCAAAGAAACCAAAGAAGCACTCTCCCACGCGCGGGTGAGGCTCGATTCACTGCGCTTGATTTATTGCAGTTAATCGTTGGCCTCATGCTTATAACGCGCTTTGGGCCGTTTCGGTAGATTCTCGACGGCCTTTATCAGAATACGCATCGCAGTATCGAATTGCGGATCATCACCCGCGACTTCATTCTGAGGAAGCTGTGGCACTACTTCATCAGGGACGGCTCCATTGAGCTCCAAGTCACGACCTGTCTGAGCATGGAACCAACCACGGAATGGAACCTGCAGTTCCCCGACCTCAGGAATCTTTACACCCACTGCGGAAATCACACCTCCGTTGGTAGGTTCACCCACGAGCTTGCCACGATCCGCCTGCTTGAAGGCGTGGCAAAAGATCTCCGCATTGGAATAAGTATTCTCATTACAAAGCACTACCATCGGCCCATTCCACGCTGGACTAACACGGCGGTCCGTTGGGTATCCAAATGAACCACTGCGCGGCAAAGTAAAGGTGTGAACCGGTTGGCAGAACAGGGCTAGTAATTCATCAGCCACCCTACCACCTGAATTGTTGCGTAAATCGAGAATGATACCTTCGGACCCAAGCGATGTCCGGTAAAGCTCCACCATGAATTTCTCGAGATCCGACTTCTTCATACGAGGAAAAGCGAGGTAGCCAAAACCCTCAACATTCGCAGCTTTATGGGCGCGCTCCAGCATCTGCTTTTTCTTTAGCGAGCGAACAGCTGAGTAGGATACTGGAATGAGATCAACAACGCGTTTCTCACCCTCTTGATTTGCAATCACTATCGGGATCACCCGTCCCTCCGAACCATTAAACCACTGCCCCAGTGGTGTGCTTGAATCCACATCTTTGCCAGCGATTCGCAATACCGTTTCTCCAGCTAACGGCGCGCTAGGCACCTGTGAGATTGGCGTTCCAGGAATCACCTCTTCGATCACGAGCGGACCCTCCCAGCTGGCTTTAAATTGAACTCCTGGATGCGCTGTCGGTTCCTTCACTTTGAAACCTTTGGACTTCAAACCCCAACGTGTGCTTTTGAAAGTTAAGTGAGAGGCATTAAGCTCGCCTAATAGCTGCGCCACAACTCGATCGAACTGGCGGGATTCCCGCGCATTGGCAGCGGATTCTTCGTAAGTTTTAAGAATAGCATCCCAATCCTTACCATTCATCGATTCATCGTAAAACCGCTCTCCAAGCGTCCTCCATATTTTCCGAAAACCCAAGCGGAGCCGGTCTGCTCTTTGCTGCCGGACAGAAAACGATAACGGAAACGAAACAAGTTTTTCTCCATCATAAACTGCTGGTGTCCGGTTCGACCGCCAGTAGCTCTTACCGTTTGTTCCAAGACCGAACGAAAGACCTCGGAAATCCGCAAACGGTTCGATCAGACCGTCCGATAATCTAAGTTGATAGATGAATTCATCCGAGTTGTCCCGGGTTTGAAAAAGGATTGATTTCGAATCTGCATTCCACACCACACGCTTAGCCGCTTCTAACTCACCCTCCATCTGCTTCAAGGAAGCGCGAATCATCTCAAGCCGAGAACCACCCAGGAAAGTTTCCGGACTGGACAAGTCGCTCACATTGATCGTCCAGAGTCTCGCGGTCTCATCGCTTTCCCGCCGCGCACTGAATGCAATCACCGATCCATCCGGCGACCACTTTGGTGAACCTTCAAAGGCAGGATGTCGCGTTACATTCACCGCCTGCTGCGAGCCATCTGCAGGAACCAACCAGATATCTCGATTGGAATGAATATCTTTCGCAGCAACTACCAACCAACGCCCGTCCGGAGACCAATCATACGTCGGCGTGTCCCAGCATGGCATCACCACACTAGCCTGATCTTTGCCTATTTCGCCAACCACCAGATCACCCGTCGCTTCCAACCAGGAAAGTTTATTACCATCAGGGCTCAGCTGTAATTTCCGCTTCGATCTATCGCTCGTAAAAAGCACCTTCTGCTCACTCAGATTTTCCCCATTGAAACTGGCAGAACAGATATCAACACGAACACCGTCGTCACTAAGAAAGTAAATGGTCGACTCATCACGCGACAACTCCAACTCACGTTCATCTGTCTCATCAGAGCTCATTAGTCGCAGTGGCTTATCATCGTCCAAACCTTTTACCCAAAGATCACCTGCCGCAGAGAAAACGATACGTTCGTCATTCTTGAAAACAGCAACGTCAGAGGTCCCCGTAACCTTCTCTTTACGAATCGATGCATTAGGTAATTTTTCCTTGGTAAATAATTTAATTTCTTCAGGAGCCTTCCCGCTATCTGGGAAAAATCTAAAAACCTTTTGCCCTGCGCGAAACAACATCACTCGGCCATCACCAGACAGCACCGGAATCACCACTGAATCATCTTCGAAAAAAGTTAACTGCTGATCCACATTGCGGTTCAGTTGCTTCAGCCAGACATTGAAGCAACCACTCCGATTGGAAACGTAGTAAAAGCCTTGCCCGTCTGCTCGCCAAAGCGGCGTCTTCGCCTCCCACAACTCATCAATCAAGGGCGAGAATTGACCAGTTTCAGCATCGAATAAGTGAATTTCCGAAGCACGGGAACCACGGTATCCTGTTCGGTAAAGTTGCTCTCCTCCACGGCAGAACAGGAACCGTTTCCCGTCTGCTGAAACCGAAACCGAATGTGCCGTAGCATCAAACAACAGTAACTCTCTCGCTGGGCGCGCGAGGTCTATTTTCATCAATCGACTGGCCTTGTAACCAGGAGTAGAACGAATTCCCCGTGTAATGGCATAACTACCGTCAGGGGAAATGGTTTCCAGTATATTTCCTTCGCTGTGATTGGTATGCTGAACCAGGTCTTCCCCGTCCACTCCGATTGAATACACCTGCGCGGAACCAGTCCTCTCAGATGAGAAGACCACACGCTTACTGTCGGGAGAAAACTTAGGGTAGGCTTCGCGAGCAACGTGCTTTACCAACCGAGTGGCATCTCCTCCTGATAAGGGCGCAATCCAGATATCATTCAACCACTCAAAAGCAATGGTCTGACCGTTCGTAGAAAGCGCAGGCCAGGCGATGGAATGAAGCGGCACTGGTTCTGCCGCCAAACTGACGTTCAGCAAAAAGGAAATAGTAGCAAGGGCGGGAATTCGCATCAGATCATGCAATGCCACAGCGATACCAAGGAGCAAGCGGGAATTTTAAAACGGAGTCTATAAACAGCGGTCTTGCGAACTCCTTCCCAAAACCTAGATTAGATCCAGTGAGCAACCTCGTCATAGCCGAATCCCCACCACGCGCATGGGTGGAGATCAATCTTCAGAATCTGCGCCACAACTTACAAATTGTCCGTGATATCTCGGGCTGCGCAGTGATGGCAGTGGTGAAAGCCGGAGCATATGGCCACGGACTAGAGACAATTTCAAAAGTTCTGGAAAAATCAGGAGCCAACTTTTTAGGTGTCGCCAATATCGGCGAAGCTCGCCGCATTAGAAATTCCGGAGTCAAAACTCCTATTTACCTTCTCGGTGCAACTTGGGAGCCTGAACGAGAGGAAATCATCGCCCGAGGCATCACCCCATGTATCTCATCCATTTCCGAAGCCGAGTCTTTTCATAACATCGCGAAACGACAAGGCGTCACCCTTTCAGTTCACCTGGCTGTTGATACCGGAATGGGAAGAGGTGGATTTCTACCCAGTGATTTAAGTGATAGCATGCTTCACCTTTCACAATTTGACGCATTAAAGATCGAAGGTATCGCCTCTCACCTTTCTTCTTCTGATGAAGATGAATCCGTCACAAAGCAGCAATTTGAGATTTTCTCACAGGCGGTCGAATCCTTAGGAGGGTCAGAAAATTTTAAATGGAGACACTTATCAAACAGTGGAGGCATCTTGGGTTATGCGAACATTTGCTGCAATCTCGTCCGCCCCGGCCTGATGCTTTATGGTGTTTCACCAATCCCAAAATTCTCATCTATGCTCAGGACCGTAATGTCACTAAAATCGCGGGTTACCATTGTACGAACCGTTCCGGCTGGACACGGAATTTCATACGGCCGCACCTATGTGACCAAAAAACCAACACGAATCGCCACAGTCGGGATAGGATACGGAGATGGCTATCCGAGACATCTTTCCGGCAAAAACGCAGAAGTATTTATTGATGATAAGCGCTACCCTGTAATCGGCCGCGTAACCATGGATCAGATCATCGTAGAGCTACCAGATGACAGCAACGTGAAGAGCGGGGATGAAGTCGAATTATTCGGTCCAAATATACCCGCCGAAGAAATTGCAGCCCTTGCGGAAACCATTACTTGGGAACTCTTCACCGGAATCACACCCCGTGTGGAGCGCATCTATCTAGAATAGTGAAAACGAAAAAACGCCCGCCTCCAAATGGAAGCGGACGTTGATAAATTTTTCAGGTGTTAGGGCTTAACCCCAGTCGTCTCCGCCGCCACCTTTGTAGCCGCCGCCACGACGATCTCCGCCGCCGCCTTTGTAGCCGCCACCGCCGCCACCGCCACGACGATCTCCGCCGCCGCCTTTGTAGCCGCCGCCACCGCCACCGCCACGGCGATCTCCGCCGTAACCGCCGCCGCCGCCGCCGCCGCCGCCACCACCGCCACCGTATCCACCGGCACGAGGTTCTTTTGGCTCAGATGCGTTAACGCGAAGCGCACGTCCCTGGAAGTCTTGGCCATCTGTCGCTTCGATTGCAGCGTTAAGTTGGCTTTGGTCACCGAGTGTCACGAAGCCAAATCCTTTGGAGCGGCCCGTTTCACGGTCAGTAATAATTTTGACCCGGTCAACAGGGCCATAAGCGGCGAAGAGATCAGTGATGTCTTCTTCGGTAGCGGTGTAGGGCAGGTTGCCCACGTAAATATCCATTTTCTTATTCTTTGAGTCACGCCATTACAATCAACGCTTCCCGAGACCATGGCGTGAGAGGACCGGACGAAACGCGTCAGATCGCTAGAATGCAATTCTGACTGCTCTTGGATATTAAAAGAAACGCGTTTTAGCAAGATTTCATTTTAGAGCGGAATAAGTTTTCTCTGCCTCCCAAGATTTACCCTTCAATGATTTATTCTGGGCTATAAAAAAAGGGCTGAAGTTTCCTTCAGCCCTTTCTTATTTAAAGTTGGTTCCGACTAATCAGGAAGTCCATCGATGGGCGGTAAAACACTTCCATCTGAACCGCCACTGACAGGGAGCGAGCTTGCTCCAGCATCATCTCCACGGAGCGGACGACCTGTTGCATCGATGATTTCAGCAGTAACGAAAATAATCAAATTGCTTTTGATTCGGTTCTCTCCGTTCGTTTGGAACAATCGCCCAATGAAAGGAAGATCACCAAGAATCGGCACTTTATCTTCAATAATCTGAACATCTTCCCTCATCAGTCCACCGACAGCGACTGTGTAGCCGTCGTAGATTGTGAGTGATGTATTTACGCTCCGCTTTGAGAAGACCGGCATTTCAATACGGTTCTCGGTAAGAGTCGCGGTGACTGGGTCGCCATTCGAATCAGTCGTCGGAATTTGAATTGGGCTACCGTAGTTGATGAAACCCTCAAATTCTACGATCTCAGGGAGGAAGCGAATATCTATGACAAAATCATTTTCGCCTATCGTCGGCTCGATCTCCAGTGTCACACCCGTGTTTTTAGTCTCAAACGCGGTGGGTGTTGCTGGGGTGACGGGTGTCACCGAGGTGGTAGTGTTATTACCACCGTTGTTATTGGCGTTGTTACCACCCTGTTGCCCGACTTCTGGGGGCTCATACTCCGTAGGGTAAATGAACTCACGCACGACTTCGATAGTCGCTTTTTGACCTGATCGAGCTGTCACCGAGGGAGCAGTCATAAGGTCGGTGCCTTTTTGTTGCGCAAGGCCGCGCATGATGACTGAGAGCTCGCCCCCAGAAAATACACCCGTAAGTCCCAAAATCCCAGGAGCAACGTTGGCGCTCTGAGCGGAGCGATTCGGATTATTCAAAATTGCGTCGATACTATTTCGAGTGATCGCAGTGTTACCACTTCGGTTACCAGCTGTCACAATACTAGAAACGCTATCACCCGCTGCTGGCGCGCTAGTAAACGCTCCTGGGAGTGAGAAGTCAGCACCGGTGCGGTTTGCACCACTGCCGATCGTACCACCACTACCAAAAAAGCGTCCTGGTTTCAAAGCGAAGGGTTGGATGATCCAGTCAAATCCAAGCTCGTCCGCGTTTTCTTGGGAAATTTCAACAAACTTGGTCGTGATCTTCACCTGTTTCGGCTGACGATTTGCGTAAACCTCGACGAGTTGTTCGATTTTATCGAGCTCAGAAGGTGTGTTGGTCACCAAGAGGTTTCCTGAAGTCCCGAGTGTCGCAGAACTACCATCTGCGAACACGATTCCTGATTGTCGAAGTAAGTCAATCACTGGTAGGCGAGGCTGAAGCCGCTCATTGTTTGCGCCACCACCTGCTTCTGCAAAGGGATCAATACTGGCGCCTCCACCAGAAGCGTCGCCACCTGCACTCAAAGAACTAGAGAAGTCAGGTGGAACGCGGAATGTGCGTGTGAACAAGTCCTCACCCTCCTCCGTCTGAGGCACGAGGGTAACAGCAAAGTCATCGACTTTATAACGGAGCTTAGTTTTATCACCGATATATTTCAAAGCGACTGCGAGAGGCACATTCCTGAGCCGAAGCTCATCGATACGAAGTGCACCTGGGTCACCACCACCGAGCAGGGAACCTGAGCCAGCGTCACCAAAGGTGGAATCACCACCGCCAACCGCACTTGTGCGTGGACGGCGGATCACAAAGTTTACACCCTTTTTACTCGGATCTAGTTCTAGAGTATCGAGTTCGGCAGCGCGCTGACGGAGGAAATCCACAGCTTCTTCAACGGTTGTGTCCTCAAAGTCAATGCGAGGTATGATAATACGGCGAAGTTTCTCTGTAATGTAAGCAACTCCTTCTGAAGCCTGATTACCACCACCAAATCCGCCAGTGAAATTGGGGACCTCGGCAGGAACAGAAAGCTCCCATGCCTTATCGACTTGCATCAGCAATTCAGCACGGGTGTGATCGTAAGCTGCGCGATAGTAGTCGGTTTTTGCCGCAGCGACCTTTTCCATACCGCGTCTTGCAGCAGAGTTATGAGCATCGATACGAATTATATTTTCGTAGTTTGCTTTCGCCTCATTAAATTTACCAAGGTCGTAGTTTCCTTGGGCCATGTGAAGCAGGCGGCGTACTTCATCGATGTTTGCCGTATGCTCGAATGTAAGTGCCGGATTCGTCCGGATTGGGTCCTCCAGATAACCGAGCTCCGTCTGAGCCGCTTCATTTTCAGGATCTACATCAGAGGAGAGAACACCACCTAAGAGCTGGCGGGCCTCATCATATTTCCCGACTTTACGAAGCTCTTGTGAAAGTGCGACGCTGGCATCGGATAAATGTTCGGTATAGCTCTCGCGGCGATCATTGAGGGCTGGAGCAGATGGAAGAGTGCTGAGGGCCTGACGATAGTTATCAACTGATTGTTGATAATCTTTTTTCTCGTAAGCATCGCGGCCAGCCATGAAGAGGCGGTTTGATTCTGCAACAGCTTGCTTCCTACGGATGATCTCGCTCTGAGCGAGCCTACTCATTCTAGAATACCCCTCTTCGGCTTTAGCAGAGGATATTGTGAAAGGCATGGTTGCCGCCGCTAACATTAGCGAAACGACTGTAGTACTTGAGTGGGACGATGGCTTTTTTTGCATAACAACTGTGGTGTTTTGGAGTTTTTATCCGTATTTGGAAAGTGTTTTTTCGAATTAATAGAAGTTTGTAATCTTACCTTCCTTCGGGCCCAATGTTGCCCTTGGAAAATTGATACGTTTTTGAAGTTCCATCTTCGAGAGTCTCAACGACAGTCGCGAGCTCAGGAGTCACTTCAGTAATTTTGAATTTTGAATTTGTAGCTCCACGCGGAAGCTTGAATTCCGTCATCTCCTCTACTTTGAATTCCTGACCTGCAGCTCCTAGAGCCTCTAGAGAAAGCACTGCAGTTCTGTCAAAATTTGAAAATTGAGCTGCGTTCCCTCGTTTGAACTGCGCCGGTATTTCGTAGATTTTACCTTTTTTATTCGGTTTTTGATCCTCGATCTTAACAATGGTGACCTCGACTTCAGATTGAATGCTTTCATTCATCCTCGATTCTTTTTCGAAGTCGATATATTTGAATCGGGCTTTTAGAGGATCTTCTGCGAACAAAAGCCCACCTTTTGGAATCGAATAAGCCGCGCCAGTCTTATTTCTTCGGTTTTCAGTATCACTGTATTCGAAAGTAAATGCGCCATCAGCTGTAGAAAATCCAGGGCGTAAAACCCACCGGATCGATTCATCACCTACATACTTAAGTTTAAGAAGCAAATTGGGGAACGAACGCTTATCGCTTGGATCAGTATTATTTTCGAACTCCTCAATGTTACTGAAGCCGTCTTCATCTGCATCACGCGTTGGAGAATCTCCAAAACCCGGATCAATACGATTATCAAGCCACCATTTATTTGGAATAGGTGGATGAACATCGCTGCTCTCTGGGAGATCGACAGGGTTAGACTGATCGTTTTTATTCACGAAAAGAGGAATGCCGGTAAACAGATCCACAGCACGCCCTTTGTCATCGCCCTGAATCCATGTGCGATTAATTTCGAAAGAGGAAGTGGCGATTGCGACGCGGTCTCCATTCTCGACGGAAGCATTATCGTTACCTCTGCCCTTTGGGCTGGAACTAAATTCTTCCTCTATGGAAGTGAGGTTTTGCCACCCTAAGAAACCAAGCCCCAAGGCGATCACCACAGCACCGCCAAGGCTTACTTTTTCGTAATTTTCGGAAATCCAAGACATATCAATTATAATTTATCGCTCTGGGCTCAGGGCTTTGGGAGATTTTCAGACGGTGAGAAGAGGGTGAGGTCAAACCTTACGAATACCAGCAGTTCTTCACCTCCAAGAACCTGAGCAAGAATTTTTGATGAATCGGCTGGTTGAGCTTCTTCAGCTTGTTCCTGAACCGGTTCAGCCCCTTGCTCAGCCCCTTGCTCAGCAATACCTTCGGGGACAACTTGGCCCTCGGCTACTTCCTCAGGCACAACTGCATCTGCCTGAAAATTCTCAAAGAAGTTAAACCCAGCATCGGCTGATCCACTTTCCTTTACCTCTACTGCCAAACTTTTAAATTTCGCATCAGACACTCGTGGAGGATCATTCTTTTCATTTCTGATTCTGATTGCACGAACGATAAAGTAATAAGGATCAACATTTCCAAGTGCTGAAATAAACTCTCTCGCAGAGGTCTCGGGGCCTTTGAAAACCACCTCATAGCCAAATTTCCTAGCTACTTCATTCTCGCTTACCTCGTATGCGGTCCCGGATTCCTCTGGGATTGGTTCACGATAAACACTGATCACCTCGCTTGGGCGAGCTTCTGCGAGCTTAAGGAGTGCGTGTCTGACAGCACTAAGTTGGTAGTCGAGCAATCCGGTAGATTCTGATTCTGCCATCTTATTCCGATAACTTTCGAAGCCCATGAAGAAATCATCAGGTATTTCAGTTCCACCTTCTTTAAACGCTTTCGTAACCTCTTTATTTGCTGCTTTCAGGCGCACCGTGAAAGCCTGCGTCGCAATGGGTTTAACCTCAGCAACACGATAATCATCAAACAGCGAGCGAAGTTGATCAATCGAATCACTGTAATCTGCAAGAGCCTTCTTCTTGGCATCTCTGTTCGTAACTTTGGGATAAAGCTCGGTACGCTCATATTTTGAAACCTGCATAAAAGCGGTATCAAAACCTTCCTTAGCTGAATCGAGCCTCGAAGCTGCTTTAGATGCCAAGAAAAACAGTAAAATACAGGCGATGAGAGTTCCGCCACTAAGAGCGGCAACGAATGGGTTACTTTTGATCCAATCCATGATGAGTTATTAAAAGGTGTCTCCGAAAATTATTTAACAGCCACTGGACGGGCTAACGGAAGAGTTAGTTCAAAGGGGAAGCCGAGGTCATCCTCTGCTCCGGTGACTGAAATTTTCAGAAGTTGCTCATCACTAAGGGTAATCTGATCACCCTCCGGCCCTGCTACACTGAATGAAAAAATCTCACTATTATTGCGAAGATTTTGCAGTAAGTCAGAAACGACGTTCTGGCTGCGTGGGTTCTCGCGCCAAAAGCCTGTGATTTGGATCGCATTAGCAGCGACCACTGGTGTTATTGTCTCCAGCTGCCTTGATCTACGGCCTCGCTTGCGTGTGGGCTTCTCTTCTTTAACTTGCGGTGGCGATATGATCGCGCTACCTACACTGCCTTGTGAATTGGTAAATCCATCGGCAACAACCTGCTTTGCCGAATTCTTCACATCCTTTTCAGCTAACGGATCGTAAGCATATAAGGGGGCTAATTCAGTCAGCCAAACGGCATCATTTGCAAATGAACCACGTAACTCACCAAGAAGCTCAAACCAAAATGCGTGGTCTGACTCGAGGCTTGTATAAGCACCAGCAACCTTGCCGAGTGCCTCTTCCGCTTTTAACAAACGCTTGATCTGGCGCTCTTGAGGAGCAAGCTCTTCCTGAACGTCAGCCATTATTCTGAGTTCATCCTCGGCGTTGGAGGCCGCGGCGTTTTTCAGGAAGGCCCAACCTGCGAAGCCAAGAATAAGAATAGCAGCAGCAGCAACTAGGAAAGGTTTGCGGCGATCAGCCGCCCGAGTGGCCTCTACCGTATCAGGCACAAGGTCTATGTTGATAAGTGATTTACCAATACCACGGAGCCCCAAGCCTATTAGCTCTCCCATCATGTGTGCCTCACGTTGAACCTTTTCAGCATCGACCCCCTTCGAGACCGCGACTTGATTCATCGGATTGAAGAACTCTATGGGTAAATTCAGTTTCTCGCTGAAAAATTCAAGCGTGTAAGGAAGGTTAGCTCCTCCGCCAGCGATTAGAACCTTTTTAGGAGCACTTCCACCGTGCTGACTTCTGAAATAGTTGGTAGTTTGAGCAATTTGCGCAGGTAGTCTTGTTAGAGCGTTACGAATGACTGTCGCCAAAGCAGCTACAGATTCGTCAAGTGCTTCCGTATGTCCCCCACCGAGTGCAACCAGTCCGTTCGTGATCTTTTGTTGCTCAGCTTCCGCGAAAGAGATTTCATATTCCTTCGCGATCGCAGAAGTGACGGACGCACCGCCAATCGCAACACTACGAGTGAAAAACTTCTCGCCTTCAGCGTAAAGAAGGTTGGTCGTTTTCGCGCCAACATCGATAATCAACGTCGATTCTTCCGGAGTGCCATAGGCCGCTCGGAAAGAATTATAAAGAGCCATCGGTGCGACATCAACTTCTGCCGTAGCGAGGCCTGATTGATTGACTGTGCCATTAACCTCATCAAGAACTTCCTTTTTGATGGCAACAATCACCGCCTCGGTTTCCTCTCCGCCTTTGATAAGTTCGTAATCCCAAATTACGTCATTGATAGGAAAAGGAATGTGTTGCTGCGCCTCAAAGGTAACTAATTGCTCAATATTGTCATCCTGCAGCGGCGGAAGCTTGACGAAACGGATAAAAACCGTCTGGCCAGAGATAACATACCGAACTTTCGATTTTGAAATTTTCAGCTTCTCGACAATATCCGTCAGAGCAATCCGAATTTGCGACTCACGTGATGCCTCTAATCCAGGATCCGCAGTAATGGATTCTGATTCGTAGCCCTTGAGGATTAAGGAGCCATTTTTCGAAGTATCAAAAATACCAACGCTGATGCGCTGAGAACCAATGTTTAATGCGACGGTGGTCTGGGTATCGGCCATGATGGATAACGGTTGCTGGAAAATTAACTGAACAACGCAGAATGCTTAACGCCTCTCTGGGAGGATTTCTGCGTAACGATCCCACCACATGTGAGCAAACGGCGTCTCGTTTTTGTTCAATAAGGGAACGATTTCGCTGCGTGAGAGCTTCTGCGATGGAATGTTCCACCAGCCAGCTTTGCTACCAAAGGCTTCCTCTGCTACCTTTTGGCCGTTGATTAGAACTTCAAAGCCTACGAAGGTGATTGTACGTTTCCCAGCGCGGTCACTCCCAGTTATTCGTCTAACGGAGCTTGGCGAGAGATAAACTGATGAAAAAATTTCCTCGCTCAGAGGAACGTTTACGTGGGTGACATCTTTTGTAAGTAACAGATAACCTCCTCTGACGTCTGGGTGCTCCACAGCAACATACCACTTCACCAATATCTGATCCGCAGTTTTTGAAGGCGGTTCGGGTGCCATTTCCACCTCGAAGGATGCTTCAATCTCGAGCCATTCTTTGGCGTCGAATGATTTCCGAACGGCTGTAGCACCGAACGCTGGAGACTCGATACCTTCGAACTTGGGTTCAGAGGCTTTAACTTTATAGGCTTGGGCATTCGCTGTAGACTGAAGGAGAAAGCCTAACGAAGCGCAGATGACTGCGGTGAAGGAGGTAAATTGGATTTTTCGCATATACTCAGAGATGATTTGCAGAGTTTGTGAATTTCAGACCTGATTGACCAGATAAAAGGTAGCAAGATCCTAAAAATTTCAAATCTTTGAAAAGGTTTTCATAGGATTGCCTCCACAAGCGATTGACGGATGGCCAACGCATGCACATCACTTGTCGATGAGTTTCTCGAGTTTCCAATTTCCTAGCTCACGACCAGTAACCGTCGGAAGCGCTGGAGATACTAATACCCTAGTAAGTTGCAAAAGCAATTCGTTGGCAGAAGAGTGTGAGATGCTAGAAATACGACTGGATTTATTACACCAAGAAAACCCACGGTATAATTCAAATCTTTGGCAGCATCTCAGAGATACTCCCCTCCTTTTCACCGCACGCTGCAGGAGTGAGGGCTCGCCAATCGATCTTGATGTAGCGACTCGGCAACGACTACTTCAAGAAGCGCTACCTAGTGCCGCCGTAATCGATATTGAAGTCGCAAACATAGTGGTAATGGGAGATTTATTAAAGGAGATCAAAGACGCGAAAATTCCATGGATCGCATCTTATCACGATTTCGTTAATCTCCCCTCCCGGCACCAACTGGAGACTCAGGCTGAGATCGCAAGAACCGCTGGTGCTGCGGCTTTTAAATGCGCAGCCCAACTAACAACTGTTCGTGATTTAGCAGATCTCGCAGATTTTCAAATGAGCGATCAAGGTATTCCGCTAGCAACGATGGGAATGGGTGCTTTAGCACCTGTTTCGAGGATGCTGTGTGCTCAGGCGGGCAGCGTTCTGAACTACGGTTATATTGGAACTACAGAAACGGCGCCTGGGCAGTGGTCTGCGAAACAACTTCGTGAAGCTATTCGTTCATTATCCCAACTCTGATATGAAACCCGTATTCACCTTATCTAACCTCCCAGAATCGCTTCGCGCAACAAAGCCAGCAAGACTGGCAGTCATCGGCTATCCGGTTTCTCACTCAGCATCCCCACAACTCCATCAACCAGCTCTTGATGCCCTCGGAATTAATGCGTCCTACATACGTCTCGAGATAGAGCCCGGAGACGTAGCGAAAGCATTCTCCAAAATGCGTGAGCTGGGATTTATCGGCTGCAACGTCACCGTTCCTCACAAATTTGAAGCCATGTCCTGTTGCGAAACAGTTTCAACTCAAGCTGAAACTCTGGGGGCAGTTAATACCGTCATCTTTGATGACGATGGTAACTATGGGCATAACACTGACGGCCCAGGCTTCATCAACGCGATCGAGGAAGCTTTTAAGCTAAATATGCGCAACACTCACACTTTGATACTCGGCGCAGGAGGTGGTGCCGGTCAGGCAATCGCGACACAATGTTGTCTTCAGAAGCCGGCGAAATTGACTCTTGTGAATCGTAACTTGGAAAAAATCCAAGGACTTGCAGCGCGAATACAAAACCTATCGCCAGATACGGAGATTATCTCTGTTTCAATTGAAGATAGCGCCCTCGAAGCCTATTGTCATGAGGCTGATTTATTGGTCCAAACCACTTCATTGGGACTGAAAGAAACCGACCCTCCGGTTATTCCCAATTCGTATTTTCTCGAGCGGCACTGCGCTTACGACACGATCTATCAACCACCTGAAACCCCGTTTCTCAAAAGTGCTAAACAGAGAGGCTGCCGCACTGATAACGGGATGAGTTTACTCCTGCACCAAGGTGCGCTTGCCTTTCAGCATTGGTTCCCTAACTCAGAGCCCTTGCAATACATGCGTGCCGCGGCAACTGACTTTTGACGAGTCTACAGAAGAATCGACACTCGCGAAAAAATCTAGTTCGAACCCAGACCATTCGGAATCGACTCAGTGGCAAATCGTAAATTCCTCAAAATCAGCCCTTGAGCCCCCCCACAAACACACCTGCTCCCACTTTAATTTTACCCTAGCTCTTCCTCCCACTGGGGGAAATCAGGCAGTCTGTTCCCGACACTTCGGTGAGTGTTACAACTCTTTCATCCGCGAATATTCTAACGCTACCTGTTGATCGGCGCTTTTGACATTCATGTTTTGAACTTCCACCTTTTTATAACAGCGACGCAAGCCAACGACAGAGATCAAAAGAACTATCCAGCCAATGATGAAGCGAGTTGCCAGAGATATTCTACGCTTTCTGGTCTTATGTATTTTGGTAACTTGAGCGTTTAATTCAGCCGGACCAAGGTTTGCGCGCTTACCGGTTCGAACTGGTGTTCCAACAGCTTTCTCAGGCCACAGCCCAACACTGGGGGTTGTTTGACAAGCTTCACAAATCCGCCCTTCGTTAAATCCAAATTCCGACTTAAAAAGTGATCCGCAATGACCACAGTGATACCAAACGAGGTTATCTTCGCTACTCATTGTTTCGATTCATCCAACCAGTTCGACCTCAGTAGCCCCGTGATGAGCCATTGGTTCGGCAAAGAACCCTCAGGTCCGCGCGACAAACTCATGGTAACAAAGGCGTCAGATTGAAAAATACCCGTAATTTGGCTGCGTTCAAATAATTTGGAAACTTGTTCATCTATTTTGCTATCAACCACGGTATAGACCCAGAGAGTTGACTGCTCGTCCGGAGAAACCAGCTTGAACGAACGATATGTTTTTTCCGGGAAACCGAGAGTGTAAAAGTCGGAGCGATCTATAAGTCCACGAATCTCCCCAGCCTCTCCTTCTCCGGCCCTCAATGTTTCAAAGCTCGCAGTTCCATAACTAGTCGTCGCACGCCAATCTAATTTGAGTTCCTCATTTTCTAAGCGGAAAAATGCAGTGAAATTTGCGTATTGTTGATCTGAGCCCGAGAGAATTGCGTAAGGCCCAGATTCTTCCTCTAGCAAAGTCCAGTTCGTTTCTCCTTTCGGAAACCAGTCGTCATTAGAAGCAGAAAGCTCCCATGATCCCCGAATCAATGACTCATTTTCATCAGGTTGAAAAATTAGGGGTAGAATATTTTCCACTGAATCAGCTTTTACAAACGCTGTATACATCTCAACCGCTAGCTGCTTGTTGCTACTCAAAAATTCAATCGGGGCGAGTTGATCGTTAGCACCCGCTTCTACCGCTAGTTTTTCCTTTGCAGGCTCAATGCTACTGAAAAATGATTTCTCCGATGCTCTCGTATTTCTCTGTTCCGAAGTTTGATTCAAGAAAACCGCTAGAACTGTCAAACTAATCACTACTAGACCACTGTAAAACATCCAACCAAACGAGCCTTGTTTACGCTCCTCGCCCCATTGATCTCGGCCACGGCTCACCCTCTGCTTTCTCCTCGTCGGCTGTGATTCGGCTTCGCTCGGAATGGCTTTTTCAGACGAAGATTGAGCGACTGTTCCAACCAGATCATCGGGGATTTCCCCACTGCCGGCATCAAACTGATTCGTTGGTGAGGGCTGCTCTAGGGACCCCTTATTTACGTCAAAAGTTCGGACATTACTCGCAACTTGCTTTTGAAAGCGTTTTTTTGTTTCCGGTCTCACCGTAGCTACCTTGCGATCAGTCAAGTCGCGGGGCACTTGGTTAGCGAGCGAAGCGACATGATCCTCACTCTCTAAACTGGAAGAAGATGAGTTAGATGGCTCACGCTTATCCTGTTTTTTTCGTGTAGGTATAGCTGAGCCACCACGTTGGGAAACTTGAGGAGCAGACTCAACATCCGAATCCAGATCGTCCCAGAGATCGTCAGGAGAAATCTTGGGAACGTGATTATTGGGATCTTCGATATCTTCGTTCATCCGTTGTACTTATGATTTCCCAATTCGGTTAGCTTGCAAATAATTACCACGTTTAAAGATATCCTAGTAGCCAGAAGCAAGCCGTGAAACCAACGCCTGTGCTGCGCGTTCAAACGCATCAGGCAGCGCATTCTGTCGGGCAGTTTGCAAATTTGAATCCGCGAAAAACGTACTGCGCCCAGAACTACCCCCAGAAGCAAGGACCTTTGTCGGATCGCGTGCGTCAAGAAGACGCCAAGTGATGAAAACTGTGTTCGTTAATTCCTCCGCAACAAATGAGTCCAAGCGCGAACTCCGTAGTGGGCTGTATTCGATACCATTGATCTCACCTTCCAATACTGCATCTGCATTACTCAACTCGCTAAGTCGGTATGTCCCGTCTTGCACAAGTGCATCTGTTATTGCGGATGTTGCAATTGCCTCAGCACGCGGATGGAGCGTTCCGTTGGTGAGCATCGAGACGGAGATCTTCTCGATCGGAGCAAGAGAACTTGGCTTTGCTCCACCGAGTTGATAACCCGCGCAAGAGGAGAAAATAATTCCAGCAAAAATAATCAGGAGGTATTTCATAAATTAGCCGGGTTAAGCGTTATTCACCGAGTTCTTTTAAACGAGCCTTGGCCTTGTCGTGCGAAGCTCCTGATTTAGTGCGTTTCACCACGTCACGGTAATAAACTTTCGCTGATTCAAGTTCTCCCGTGCGATCATAGAACTCCGCGATGCCCAAGGATCGGTCCAAAGACCGCTTCTTGAGAGACTTCATCATACGCCGAGCTTCCTCGTTTTTGGAATGTTGTGGGTATTGTAGAATGTAATCTGAAAACGCCTCATCTGCGAGTTCCAAGGTTGCCTGATTCCGGTTTCCACTATCGGCCTCCTTAGTCAGAATAATTCCAATCTGAAAAAGCGCCTCCGGTGCGTAGGAGCTACCAGGCTGATCACGAACCAATTTACGGTAGGCTGTGATTGCCTCTCTTGGTTTCTCCTGACTTTCGTAAAGCTCTGCTATAGTAAACTGCGCTTTTGCGGAAGCTTGGGAGCGAGGAGCATTGTCTCTAACTTGCTCAAGCATCTTAACAATTTTACTCGGTGAAAGTTTCCGCTTCAGTCCGAGGAATGAGGATTTCACTTCTCCATCAGCAGCTCCGTGAGCAATTTCAACTTGGCGTTTGAAAGCCTCTGAATACAAACCGCTACCTCGGTAACGGGTTAGAAATTTCTGATATGCATCAAACGCATCAGTGGTTTCTCCCAGCTCTTCTAGTAATTCCGCTTGGCGGTAGCGCGCTTGTGCTGAAGAACGCGCCGTGGGGAAATCGTCCGCCACTTCTTCGTAGAGCTTTGCTGCCTTTTTAGTTTTTCCGCTTTGCTCCGCTAGTTTGGCTTTCTGATACAAAGCCTCAGCCTCACCAGAAGCAGCACGATTCTCTCCAGCCAAGGCTATTAGATCACTGTCATTCCCGCAGGAAGTAAACATCGCCGCCATCGTGAGAATCATCGCGGAAACAGGAAAAATTTTGGTCATGTGCGAACCATAGGAATTTTCACGCTTCGGGAAAGCCGAAATTACGAGAGTTCTCTCAATAATTGATCAGCAACATACATTAAGACTTCCCAAGCTCAGTCGCACGCGCCGCGGCTGCTCCTACCGCCTCGATGAACGCGGAACGGATATTATTTTTCTCCAAGGTGGCAACTCCGGTAATCGTAGTCCCACCGGGCGATGTCACCATATCTTTAAGCACGCCAGGATGTTCACCAGTCACTAAAACCATTTCAGCGGCTCCACTGACGGTCTGTGCAGCGAGCTTGATCGCATCTGCCCTCGGCAATCCGGCACGAACACCGCCATCCGCCATTGCCTCTATCACAAGATAAATATAGGCTGGGCCGCTGCCTGAAACACCAGTCACTGCATCCATAAGCTTCTCTTGAACTTCCAATGCCAATCCTACCGAGCTTAAAAGAGAATTCACGATTTCACGGTCGGAATCATCGCAACGCTCACCCAGACAATATGCGGTGGCACCTTTCCCAACCAACGATGGTGTGTTTGGCATGCTTCGGACAATACGGCACTTATGACCAGTGAGCTTGTCCATCGTTTCAATCGTCACGCCGGCTGCCACAGAAATAAGGAGTTTGTTTGGAAATTTTTCGATTTCCGCTGCTTTTAAAACCGTTGCGATATCGTAGGGCTTAGTCGCTATCATCAGGACGTCCGATTCTTCAACCACCTTGGCAATATCTGCAGAATTTCTGCCGCCTGTTATTTCGGAAAATTTACTTCGTGAAGATTCAGAGCGAGCAACGCCGATCACATCCTCGGCAGCGACCACACCGCTAGAAATAGCACCCTTCACAAGTGCTGTTGCCATCTTTCCGCATCCAATAACTCCTAATTTCATAAAGGAACCCATAGGATAAAAAGCCCTATACGGAAAGCGTCATTTTCCTTGGGGATTCTTAAAACCTATCCCATTCTGCGCCTATGCGAAACCTGTTTGCCCTATTGTTCATTCTAGCCTTCGGCACCACGGCATTTTCTCAAGATAGTTCGGATCTTCAGATTTCAGAAGTCACCATTCCTACTGTTGATGCATGCATTCCGGAAGCAATTGCTAAACTCGGGCCTCCCACAATCTTTCCGTTCCATAATTCATTAGTTACCGCGATCATTGCGGCGAACGAGACTGCTCAAATTCACACTCTACAAGGACTCAATCATCTACATGGCGGTTGGGATTTCGAAGCGAGGCGTCATTTTGCTGAAGCGATGAAAGCAGATCCTCGCTGTCTGATGGCGCATTGGGGGATAATCATGAGCATGCTCTCTCAGTCTCAGGAGCTTCATGCACACCGTTTGGCCGCCACCGAGCGTCTCCTAACGCTGGTTTCAGAAGACGATGGAATTGATCTTGAACGTGGCTTTGCCTACGGACTGATCAAATACATCGAAGAAGGCCCGAAAGGCGCTGAGTCAGCCTTCCGAAAAATTGCAGATAAATTCCCCAAAGATCTGCAATCGGAAATCTTCGCCGCTCTTTTTGGAAGAGGTGGTTATAATCAACTTGGTGATATCACACCAGCCCAAGAAGAGAGCGAAAAGCGTCTTGAGAAACTAGTAGAGAAACTTCCAAACAATTCGTTACCTCTTCATGCACTTCTCCTCGTGCGAGCAGAAGCCCCCGACCTACGGCCGACCCTACCACTTGCACATAAGCTTTGTGAACTTGTTCCAAATTACCCGCCATACATCCATCTACTCGGCCACTATCAATGGCGTTGCGGAGAGCATGCGGAAGCAACTGAAACGTTTGGACGAGCCTCTAAGCTCTACTTCGAATGGATGGAAAAACACGGAGTTGGTCGAGAGGATTGCCCTGAATGGATTCGCGCCGTTTGCTATCGGGGAGTCGCTCTAGCCTCCCAGAATGATTTCGATGCGGCACTGTTTGCTGCTCGCCAGATTTCAAATATTCCTCTTAACCCTGCTCGTCCTTCCGCCCACGGAACAAGGCACCTTCTCTGGGATGCACACACTCTACCCGCGCGCATCCTGATGCATCGCGGAAATCCTGGCGATGCCGCAGAAGCTCTTGCCTCCCTTCCAAACCCCGAAACTTATGAAGCTTATCGCAAAGAATCACTATTTTATTGGTGGGTGGACGGCCTACGCATCGCCCTTGAGGCGAGACGCTTGATCGAGACTGATTCTCTTCAAGACGCAGCAAACACTGCCTTGGCACTGAGCTACCATGGCCAGGAAATGGCTAAAAAACGTGATGAGGCTACCGCACGTGGAGAGTATCCCGAATGGAAGCGAGCGCTTTTCGCTTTAGAAATTCTTACCGCAGACCTACAGGGACGTTTAGCGCTGGCGGGTCCGCCCGAAAGGCGTGGCTCTGCTTTCAACTGGTTCCGTGCAGCAGCAGATCGACAGCATCCTGCAACCCTCCTTAACGCTCCGTTAATGCTGAGCCCCGCTGCAACGAAGCTTGGTGATTATTTCATGATGATTGAAAAGCCAGCAAAGGCGATCGAAGCATATCAGGAGGCTCTTTCCCAATTCCCGAATAACCCTGAAGCTTCTAAGCAGCTGGCAAAAGCTAGAGCTCTTGCAAAACCAGTTGAGGAGTAAGTTAGCCAGGTGCTCACGGAATGAGAATTCACACCGTTCAACTTGATTGAAGAGATTCCTTAACTCGCTTTTCGATTACCTTAGCGAGATTCTCCTCACCTTCGGCACACAGAAACTCACAGTAATTCGACGCCACGGATTCGAGATCATCCACATGATTGCTGCCAAGCGCTTCGAACGCAGACAAGGCTCTCTCGAAATGCTTGCGCGCCCACGTGCGGTCACCTGTCTCAAGCAACGCTAACGCCAAGTTATTGTGCGATTGAGCCGTGTCCTCATGATTCTCACCAAAATTCTCACGTCTCGCTTCCAATGCCATCATGTGCATCTCTCTCGCTTGCTCGTAATAGCCCGCAGCGAGATAAACCGCTCCAAGATTATTTGAAACCGATGCTGTCTCGGGATCTTTTGCGCCCAGCTCAGAATGCATGATTTGAAGGGACTTTAGAAAATAATCTTCAGCTCCATCCAAATCACCCGACGCTTTCGCAGCAAACCCCAAATTATTAGCGACCGCAGCAACGTCGAGTAGCAAAGGTGGTTCACGCTTTTCAAAAAAGCTCATTGCTGATTCCCATGCAGAAACCATCCGGTCGTGCTTGCCGATCGAATCATAAGCCGTAC
>Ga0307940_1000495_pt1 | contig 25337 bp, 30 predicted proteins | sample OrgLakmetagen124_FD_201835 | JGI IMG/M metagenome (GOLD analysis project Ga0307940, IMG submission 201835) | Saline water microbial communities from Organic Lake, Antarctica - #124 | ecosystem: Environmental > Aquatic > Non-marine Saline and Alkaline > Saline | place: Antarctica: Organic Lake... | reverse complement strand
CGACCGCATCATCCCCGCACGCTTCATGAAATGCGTGACCTTCGATGGGCTCGGCGAATACGCCTTCTACGATGTGCGTTTCGATTCGGAAACAGGTGATAAAACCAAGCACCCGCTCAACGACGAGCGCTTCAAGAATGCCTCCATCCTGATCGCCGGAGTGAACTTCGGCTGCGGCTCATCACGTGAACACGCGCCTCAGTCACTCAAGAAATACGGCTTCAATGCGGTGATCGCGGAATCCTTCGCGGAGATCTTTTACGGAAACTCCACCACGCTCGCCATGCCCTGCGTGATGGCTTCCGCGGAGAACATCACCGCACTTCGCGCGCAGGTTGAAAAGGATCCGACGACTGAAATCACCATCAATGTCGAAGAGCTAAAAGTCAGCACATCAGCAGGCCTCGAATTCTCGGTGAACATGCCAGCCTCCGCTCACGACGCTCTCATCACCGGCCGCTGGGACCCGATTCTGGAGCTCATCGAAAACGGTCCGGCGATCGAAGAACGCGCCAAAGCGCTTCATTATATTTAGTCGGAACGCCGGCATTCCTCCGGACTTTAGAAAATCGGACTAGAAAATGAATCTTCCGGAAAAATCTCCCCCCGGGATCGCATTGTTCGACATGGACGGCACCCTTCTAGCGTGGGATTGCCAATTGCTGTTCCGGCATCATGTGATTCGTGAAGAACCGTTACGCGCTTTTTCCGTGCCCGTGTTTCTAGTTTTCCTGCCATTTGCTGGAATACTCGGAACAGAAAACATGAAGCGTGTATTCCACTGCTTCCTGTGGAGAATGCCACCACAACGCTTGGAAGAATTCTCACGTAGCTTCGCCAAAAAACTCCTTCCCCACATCTACTCGGAGCTCAAGACCGCATTGGAGAAACACCAACAGTCCGGCGATCTCACCATCCTCAGTTCTGCGAGCCCGCAATGCTACGTTACCGAGGTCGGCAAACTCCTCGGCTTCGATCTCTCACTCGGAACTGTGCTGGAAAGCAACGGATGCTTCCCCGATCTCAGCAATCATAAAGGCGCCAGTAAAGTCACTCGCTTACAGAAACTACTACCTTCATCGTATTTCCGAGAAGGCAAATTAACAAACTCGCACGGCTACACCGACAGCACCGCGGATCTCCCAATGCTGGAGATCTGTGATGTCGCCACCGTGGTAAACCCAGGCGAAACTCTAACAGCATTGGCAGAAAAAAATAGCTGGACCATCTTGCGTCCCACGCGCGCATGGAAAACACCATCTGAGAAAATCTGGCGAATTCTCCTACTTCTCCTCGCACTCGGTAAAAATCCCGCCAAGATCTGAAAATGTTCGGCCGCGCGTTTTACCTAAGGCTGATCGCCATCATCGCCACCGGCCTGATGGTCGCCGGACTGTTTCCTCCCTACTCTATCTCCATGTTCGCATGGGTTTGCATCGTTCCCATGTTGATCGCTCTCTGGAGCGTTCGTGGCCGGCATCGCGCAAAAAAGGGATTTCTCATTGGTTACCTAGCCGGGGCTATCAGCTTCGGCATCCAAGTCTCATGGTTGTCCACTGTCTCTTGGCTGGGCCCGATCGTACTCGCGGGCTACCTCGCGATTTACTGGGGCATTTTCGGCGCGTTTGCCGCCACCCTCGGAAGCCCTTGGCACCAGAAGAAAGGTGTTTCAGGAACCCCGGGACGCAGCCTCTTCCACGCTTTTACTCACGCCGCCATCTTCGCAGGACTGGAAGTCGGGCGTGGCTGGGTGTTCACCGGCTTTGGCTGGAACGGACTCGGTGTCGCCTTTCACGAAACCATCGCCATCTCTCAAGCCGCCGATCTCCTAGGTGTCGCCGGCCTATCGCTGATGCTGGTCTTTTTCCAAGCGGTTCTCGTGCAAGTCGGGCACCGCCTGTTCAAAAACGCGGGCAGCGGCGCGCGGAAGCCACGCTGGGACTTCGGGATCGCCGCCCTCGCAGTTGGCGTGATCCTCGCCTACGGCATTCTCAGGATCTCAATGGAGCGCGACAAGGAATCCGTTTCCGTAAAAGCCCTGCTGGTTCAGCTCAACATTCCGCACGAAGGAGCGCGCGTGCTATGGCCAGCAGAAAAAGTGCACATGGCCTATGAAGACGATACTCTCAAGGCGCTCGAGTCTTTAGCCGAACAAGATGAGAAAAACCTCCAAAGCGCGATCTCGGAATCCAAGCAAGGGCAGATCGAGCTCAGCTCTCCCGACTGGGTCATCTGGCCGGAAACAGCGCTCACCGGCCGCATCATCCGCACCGACGACGGCCAATGGGGCGCTTGGCGGGAGAACCTCGAAACCATTTCACGCATACGCGAAGGCCCAGGGAACTTCGATCTGATCTACGGCGCAGTGGAGATCGAGGGCGAGGCGCGCGAAGACGGCCTGTATCAGAAGGCAGACCCGAACATCTACAACTCCATCGCAATCGAATCCCCCGATGGTGATCTACAAACTTTCCGCAAACACCACCTGGTTATTTTTGGAGAAACCATTCCACTAATCGACACATTTCCGTTCCTGAAAAAAATCTACGAACAACAATCCGGGCAGACTTACAACGGCTCCTTCTCGGCAGGCGATTTACTCGAGCCGATGGAAGTGGAGCTCAAAGGAACGAAAATCCAGATCATTCCAGCTGTTTGCTTTGAAGACACGGTTCCACGGCTGACACGCCAATTCATCCGCAATGCCCCACAAGTAATCGTCAACCTCACAAACGACGGCTGGTTCAAAACCTCACCCGCCGCCGCGCAACATTTTGCCAACGCAAAGTTCCGCGCGATCGAATTCCGGCGCCCCATGCTGCGCTGCGCCAATACTGGAGTCTCCGCCGCAATCGATACCATCGGCTCCATTGCTAATCCAGAAACCGGCGCACCCCAGGCCATCCTCGATAAGTCCGGCAGCTCCTTCCTCCGTGACAGCCTGCTGGTGAAACTCAAAATCCCCCTCCAACCCAGCCTGTCCCTCTACGCTATTATCGGCGACTGGGGCATACTCATTATTGCTACAACCGCCTTCGCCTTCTCAATACGCTTTAGGAAACACTTACCAAAGCCAACAAAAGCTCAAAAAGAAAACCTGCTCGAACGCTGTCTCCAAAACGATTCGCGACCTTAAAAAGCACGAGCCTTTGTTATAAGGCTGTGCTTTTTACTTGTTACAACTTTTCGAAATGTTTGGCTCTCCTGGCCGTTCAAAATCTTCTGATTTCTTTCAGACAAGTTTTGGCACGAGTTCCGCTCTTCTAGAGTCACTTTAAGAATTTCCAACTACTTCCCATGCCCGAGCCCCGAAACCAAGATCACGAATCGTCAATTCTCACGAGATCATCGGAGCCTTTGCTCAGCCGCCGCGGGGTCATTCAAAAGCTTGGCATCTCCGGAGCAGCTCTCATGGCCGGCTCTCTTCAAGCATCCGCTGGCTGGTTTTGGTCGAAAGACGATGACATTAAAGTCGTCGAAGTTAAATCTGGTTTTGGCGATAAGCACCCTGAGCGCACCGACGACATCATCGCCACACTGCCAAGCGAATGGGTCAACCTACAAGGTCGGGATCTCAAAAAATACATCTCCTATCTCCATTCCCTGAAACTTCGTAACGTTCACATCCATCACGTTATCGCATCCCATGCGAAGCAGCGCGGTCATGTTTGGAATAGGCTTCCACCGAGCCAGTGGTGGCCACGCATGAGTAAGACACTCGGTGTGGTGGATCGTATGGCGTCATCGATGAATTCTCCGGTTACGGAAATCGTTTCCGCCTATCGTTGCCCGAAATACAATGCTCGATGTTCTGGGGCCAAACGTAAATCTTGGCACCAAGCGAATGTTGCAGTCGACGTCCAGTTTGCCACATCAACCAGAAAAGTCGCAGCAACTGCGCGAAGCCTCCGAGGTAACGGCGTGTTTAAAGGTGGAGTCGGGCGCTACTCAAGCTTTACACACGTCGACACCAGGGGTCACAACGCTGACTGGTAAGCCTTAAATAACCGCTCGCTAGGATAAGCGATTGGGATTTTCTTTTCCCTCCCAGCTGTTAGCCTACGGGCATGACATTTGCGACGAAGATTACGGTTCTGAGGATGTTCCTCGTACCCGTCTTCTCCTTTTTCGCTATCTCCTACAGCCTTGGACTTCAGAGCGATCGACCAAATGAAGTCTTACGCTGGGCGGCTCTTGCTGCATTCACGATTGCGGCTCTCAGTGATGGAATTGACGGCTGGATTGCGCGCCGTTTCGACCAGCGCTCTGATCTTGGGGCCTTTCTAGACCCCATCGCCGACAAAGCTCTGATAATGAGTGCCATCCTTATCCTAACATTCTTCCAGTGGGGTGCCGATGGCTGGTCCATACCTTTTTGGTTCGCTGCGCTGGTCATCTTCCGTGACTGCCTGATTCTTGCCGGAATCCGGTTTCTCTATTTCAAAAAACTCAAAGTCGCGATTAAACCCCACTGGACCGGTAAGGCCTGCACTTTCAGTCTTTTTGTCGTGATTGGTTGGATCATGCTCAAAGTAATTACCGCGTCCCCGCTGTATCCGTGTTTATTCGCCGCCTTCTTCACCTTATGGTCCATGCTTGAATATATTCAACAAGGCCTCGCTATTCTGCGGCGCGCAAAATAACAACAGCTCACAGCTCTCCGTCCTATATTCACCAAAATCATGTGGATCGCCCGCTCAAAACTCGCTCTCAAACAAGAGCTAAAAGAAGTCAATTCAGCCATCACACTAGTGCCAACTATGGGAGCGCTTCATGACGGACATGCATCCCTAATTAAAGAAGCACGGCAACACGCTGGTCCGGACGGGAAGGTTCTTGTGACGATTTTCGTGAACCCTATCCAATTTGACAAACCCAGCGATCTTGCAAATTACCCCCGCACTCAGGAAGCAGATCTGGCGATCTGCGAACAGTTCGGCGCTGACGGAGTATTCATACCCGATGAGGGCGAGATCTACTTCCCAGATCGGTCCATCACAATTACCGAGAATGACCTTTCCATGCACCTGTGCGGAGCAACGCGCCCGGGGCACTTCGACGGTGTGTGCACAGTGGTCTTCAAATTATTCCAGCTCACACGCTGTAACACGGCGATTTTTGGTGAAAAGGATTTCCAACAGCTTGCTATTATCAAGCGCATGATACGTGACCTCGACCTTGACGTGGAAATTATCGCCCACCCCACGATTCGCGAAAGTGATGGGTTGGCAATGTCCTCACGTAACCGCCGGCTCACAAAAGAACAGCGCGCGGATGCTCCGCGTATCTATCAGGCACTACTCGCCGGAACTGAAGAAGCAAATGCTCAACAGATCCTTAAAGTCACGAAGGAGATGCTTGGTCAGTCCAGCCAAGCACAGATTGATTACCTCTCACTGGTAGATGCCGAAACCTTGGAGCCAACTGAAAATCTGCAGTCTCCTTCAGCCCTCGCATGCGCGGTTTTTTACGGAACAGTCCGTCTGATCGATCACGTGAGCCTTCCAGCCAAGCTATCAGCAGACTGATTCGGTGCGCGGATCAGAACGAAGTTTACGATTCGGTTTCGTCAGAACCATAGAAGCTCTTGATGTAACCGAACTCCACTAACGTATCCTGCCAAGGGGCGATGATGTTTGGGTCGCGGAATATACGATTAGCCCTCGCTAACCATTGCTCGGCCTCTAGTAAATCTTCGCTCTCATAGGCCAGTGCAGCCTTTGCGTAGTAGTAATACGGAGAATCATCCTGATAACCGTATTTCTCAGCAAGGATCAGCACTTCCTCATCCAGCCCGAGCTTCGACTTGCAGAGAAGGACTTTGAACTCAATCAATCGCGCGAATGAATCTCTACCTTCAGGAACTCTTGCCAGCACTAAAACCAGCTTATCGTGTGCCTTCTGCCATTGCTTACTTACGAAAAGAACCTCCGCAACATTGAACTGAATGCTAAGGTTTTCAGGATCGATTTCTAATGCCTCCTCGAACGAAGCCATCGCTTTATCAAAAGCACGGATTTCTACATAGCATGATCCTTTAAGATTCAGCAGCGCTGCGCTTTGATCGAAAATTTTCTCAGCGTTATCAATCGCTTCAAGCGTCTCAAAAATACGTTTCTGGCGGAAAAGGCGCGTAGCTTCAGTGAAAAGTTCAGCGAATTCTTTACGCTCTTCTTCCGCTAGATTCAAAAACGCCTGCTGACTGGGAAGCATTTCATCAGTGGCTGCACTAGGTTGTTCCTGCGCGAAGCTCACAGCGCCTGTAATTAGAAGGAGTAGAAGAAATCGTTTCATAGAGGTTTGAGTTAATAGTTTTTAACGCCGGAAACACAAAGCGGCAAGTTGGAACAATCACGAGGTACTTTATCGCTTCGATGCCAAGAGAAGAAAAGGTGGCGAGCTCCTTGTAGAAAATGGCTGGTACTTTGCCAGCCTGAAGCTTTCGAGGCCTTGTAGGAAATTCTCGACTGCTTCCGCTTCTGCTTCCCCTCCCACATGTCCGAGGTAACAAACTACGGCAAGGACACCTCCAGGCTTGAGTGCAGCAATAGATCCAACAAGTGCTGCGAGTGTTGAATCACGTTCAGTGACTACTGAATGATCAAAGCCAGGAAGGTAGCCGAGATTGAACAAGATTGCTGAAGCTGTTTCCGGAGAAACAAAATTACCGAGCTCCGCATGCGAGGCATGATGAAGTTCGGCGCGACTTTCCAAACCTCTCTCGAGCAGCCGCTGGCGTGTCGATTCAATCGCACCTGCCTGAAGGTCGATCGCAACTACTTTTCCCTCAGCGCCCACCGCCTCAGCTAGAAATATCGTATCGTGACCATTACCTGCAGTCGCATCCACCACTAGATCGCCGGCATGAATCGCCTCCCGCAAAAGCAGGTGCAACAAATCAGTTGGATAAGGAGGAAACATATCAGGCATCGATTTCAGAAAGATCCATGGTGAATTCTCGATCAGGCTCTACTCCATCGCAAATCCAATCCGCGAGAATTCTTGCCATCTTCGGAGCGTAAAGTGTTCCTTTGGAACCAAGTGCATTGAAGAACCAATCACCTCCGGAAGATTTCCCAATCAGCGGCTGGCTGCGCCTTAGAATAGGCCGAACTCCGGCAACGTGATCGACAATTTTAAATTCCGATCCACCCAGTTTGGTAGCAATTTCCGAAATCCGTCCCAATCCCTTGGTTGTTGGAAGTCCGTCAAGTTGCTCCCATTCGTAGGTCGAACCGACTCGAAACTGTCCTCCGCCAACAGGGACCATCCAACCACCCGCACCGATTTTGATATAATCCTCAGACCAGTCCGCTAGGACCGTCAGAATTTCTCCCTTCGCGCAGCGATGTTTCCCAAGCTGGTTGTGCATCAAGCCCTGCGCTCCTTCACAGAGAATTCTCTCTTCAGCGATCGACTGACCTGAATCTGTCCCAACCTCGAGCACCCCTTTTCTCTCGAAGTAACTACGAATCACTTCAAGAAAACGGCGGGTATCTACCCACCCACCCCCTTTCAGAACCACATGACCGGCAAAGCCGGAAGGAGTCTCCACGTCACTATCCGAATCAAGCCAAGCTTGTGTCTGAGCAAGCTCAAGTTTCGAAGAAATCTTCACCCACTCCTTTTCCGAAGACGCCAGGCGCATCACCGGCAGCGGATTCCAAATTTTAGTTTCGAAACGTTCTTCAAGGTCTCGATAAAACGCCACCGCCTCGGGATAAAAATCCTCGATCATCCAGCTGGGTTCAAAGCGCTTCCCGGTAAGGGGGTTGATGAGGCCTGCCGCTACACGACTGCTTCCACCCTGCCCGGGGTCGATGATCCGGAACGGCACTTGTCGCTTTAGAAGCTCAAGACCAAGACAAGATCCCGCAAGCCCCTGGCCGACGATGCGTCGCGCTTGATCCTGCTTCATCAGGATTTCTGTTCAGGAAACAACGCCTGAATCATCTCTTCATTCGGATCTATTTTATTCGCATCGTAATCCTTCGCGTAAGAGAAAATATCTTTGTGCAAGTATTCGACAAAGGTCTCTTTGTGCTCAGCGGAAAGACGGCTCCAAATCGCGATATTGAGCGAGCGGGCGACCTTCATCATCATTTTCAATGTCAGGCGCCGGCCTGATTTCGCGCGCTGGATCTGCTTGTGATTTAATTGCTCGGGCGAGTCTTCCACCAACTGGTGGTTGGTTAGTTGCCAACGCTCCATCAATGCTTCAAGTGGCTGGGTCCCGAGGTCCCGAATTTCTGCTTCCATCTCGCGAGCATGTATCGGCAGTATCCGAGGTTCAATATCGAACATTGGATACCGCGATATTTTCATATCAGACAGAATTTCCGGCCAAAGCCTCCGCTATTCGTAGCGCATCCAGATTCCCTCTCACCTCGTGGACACGATGAAGCATCACACCCCGCTGGCGCGCCATCGCGGTGACAGCGAAGGTTGCTGCATCCCTGTCCCCAGGTTCCGCGCCGCAACAAAGCCTCCCAAGCATCGATTTTCTAGAAACGCCCAACAACAACGGCCGACCAGTTGGCGCGAGAACAGCCACCTCCCGTAGCAGCGCGAGATTGTGCTCGAGAGTCTTCCCAAAGCCGATTCCGGGATCGAAACAAATACGTTCCGGAGCGATCCCAGCTTCCTCTAATGTTGCCAAACGCTCCGCAAAAAACTGACGGACACTCGAAATCACATCTGAATATTCGGGCGCAACTTGCATGGTCTGCGGCGTGCCCTGCATATGCATCACTACGATACCACAATTCGAACCAGCACAGACTGAAAGCATCTGAGGATCTCCCGTCAGCCCAGAGACGTCGTTAACGATGTCCGCTCCCGCTGCCAGCCCCGCTGCAGCAACGGAGGCTTTTTTAGTATCGATGGATATCAAACCATCCCACTCGTTACGAAGCGCTTCGATGACTGGTGCGGTGCGCGCTATCTCTTCATCAAACTCAACCTCGGCAGCTCCGGGTCGTGTCGATTCTCCTCCAATATCGATGATCGCAGCTCCTTGAGAGATCATTTCACGGGCATGCTTCATAGCACGCGACACCTGTTCGAACTGACCTCCATCGGAAAAAGAATCCGGTGTTACATTGAGAATACCCATCACCTGCCCACGCCCTCCGGCTCTTAGGTCAAGTGTCTTGCCGTTTACAATCCAGTTCATTTCCAAACCCACGCTAACTGATGAGCCACCTCTTGTAATAGAAAAAATCCTAGCGTTTACGGCTAAGGGGTTTATCTATGCCTCCATGACTTGGAACGAAACATTTATGGATCTCTTTTCCAGCTGCGCTAGCGCATATCAAGCAGGGAAATTCGACTACGAGACCGATTACACCTCACAAGATCTCGAGTTCTTGGAAAGCATTGGCTACAAAAAGCGCGAGTTTTTCGATTTCATCGAAGATTACGTAGACGAACAAACGCCATCACCAACGACTGCTTTACTCGTCGCAGCGGTGCGCCGCGATTATCTCCTCGTCGCACAAGAGGGAAAAACTAGTGATAAGGTCCTCGTGAAAGACGACCTCCCATCTTTTGGAGAAGAACTCGAAGGCATCAACTACCTACCTCGCATTCTCGCCAAGGCACGCGGTAAGCTACGCGGTGAATTGGATCCGGATATCATGTTCGGCTGTGGAGGCGATCGGAACTTCCTTTCCAAAAATGGAGAAATACCACCAGCAGATTTCCTACGCAACGTCTGGGCTGCTGGTGACAATGATGCAAAAGTCGCCGCATGGGTCAAAAGCTGCCAGAAGTAACTTTATCCCAACTGGCACTCCTTATAAAAAAAGCCGAAAGTCCCTGCTTTACAAGCAGCGGGCACCTACCCATATTCCGCGCCCATGATTTTCGCCGCAATTAACTGGCTCAGCATTAGCATCAACCTGCTACTTGTTGTCTTCGTCATCGTCTGTCTGCTAATGGCTCTCTTGATCCTTATGCAACGCCCAAAACAAGAAGGTTTGGGAGCCGCCTTCGGTGGTGGTGTAACCGACCAAGTTTTTGGTGCTAGGACTACCAACGTGCTTCAGAAAGGCACGGTTTACCTCGGTTCTCTTTTCTTCATTATCAGCCTGACTTTGGCGATTCTGCTCGGTAAGCAAACCAAACAGAAATCCCTGCTTGAGCCTGAAAAACCAGTTGCCGCAGAAGTTTCTGAAGAAGCGCCGATCGCAGAGGAAGCTCCTGAGCAACCAACTTCATTGGCTTCGGAACTACCCGTCGAGGTAGTGACACCTGATCAGCCGGCTGAAACAGTAGATAACGAAACTCCTGAGCCTACGTCGGAAGAAGTGGCTCCAACGGAGACTACCGCACCGTTGGAAGCCCCTGCAGCTGCAACTCCGGAAGTTGAAGAAAATAAAGCGAACAAATCTGAGTAAGCTTAGCGCTCCCCAAACGTGGAACGCACTTCTGACAATACTTCTTCAGAATTCGATCTACCGATCTGGGCTCGGAGCGATGCTTTTCCGATAGCACCTGAAGGCTATGGTTGGATCGATCGCAAAGGCATCAGCCATTCCTGCGAGTCTCTAGAGGAATTATCCACTGAAATTCGCAAAGACTGTGATAGCGCGATTGACCTAGTCTGGACCCCGATCTCTCCACATTGCCAAATACCTGAGGAAGTAGACGCGCTCGCAGAACCTATCATTGAGATCAGGAAGCGCTGGGCTATTGAGGACCTTCAGAAAGCAAAAAAACGCCTTCTATTGTTGGGTGTGGGAACGGCTATCCTGATTGGTTATCTCTGCCTGCAAGCAATGGCACAGCTGAAAGTCATCGAACGCTCAAACGGCATGAGCGCGACATTACTTGAGGAGGCTCAATGGCTCTTGGTTGAGATTTCAAAATCAACGATGGCTGGTATCTCGCTTCTGGTCTTCTTGATTTTTGCTTTTATCCCTTGGTATCAGGCACAGAAAAAACAAAGAGAAATCACAAAGCAAAGCGCAAAATCAAAACCTGTGATTCCCATGATTCGATTTGAAACGTGGTTACATTTTCAAAATTCTCCTGTTACCAAATTTATACTTATTTGTATCTCCTTGGCTTTTATCGGCCAGGTCTTAGTGGACGGTTCTATATTCACCTTCGGAAACAGTATTCAAAAGGCGGGCCTGGACAAACCGGCCTACCACGCTGGTGATTATTGGCGACTTCTCACCGCTCCCATGCTCCACGGAGGCGCCCTCCACTTCGCGATGAATGCCCTCGCACTGCTTTATCTCGGTAAGAGGATGGAAAACTTTGCTCGCTGGCCACACTTGCCAGCCTGCTTTATTTTCTCATCCCTGATCGCAGGCGAGGCAACTGCCCGCCTTGCTGACGCCACCTCAGTAGGCGCTTCTGGCGGACTGATGGGGTGGCTCGGTTTCCTCTTGGTTTTTGAAACCTTACATACCCGACTCGTCCCGCGCACCTCCCGCCGAAGGCTTCTCGCTGGAATCCTGATGACCGCCATTGCCGGACTGATCGGATATCGCTTCATCGACAATGCTGCACACTTCGGTGGTCTCGTTGCCGGCATGATCTACGCTGCCATCGTATTTCCTAAATCAACTTCCGTCGCCCGCCCGAACACGAACCTCGCCGACCGTGTCGTTGGCTCGATCAGCCTAGCCGTATTGGCTTTCTGGTCCGTGCTGGCGATGTGGAAGATCGCCAGCTGAGGGAAAATGATCCAAGCAATCAAAACAGGTGATTTCTATTGCTTGCACGCTGCCAACCACACGGTCTAGGCTTCCAACACAATATGACTGAACGACGCGTAGTTATTACTGGCATTGGATGTATTTCACCTCTGGGAAATAATCTGGAGACAACATGGGACGGATTAAAAAACGGACGCAGTGGCATTCGCCGTATCGAAGGTATCGATGCCGACCCTTTTGAATGCAAAATCGCTGGGGAGGTTCGTGACTTTGATGCCGATGGATACTTCGGTGTTCCTAAAGACGCGCGCCGCTCCGATCGCTACGTCCAATTCGCGGTCGCCGCGTCAAAGATGGCTATGGAAGACTCCGGCCTCGATAAGGAAAAAATTGATGCGCGGCGCTACGGTGTAATGGTTGGCAGCGGTATCGGTGGACTTTCCACCCTTGAACGGGAACATAAAAATCTGATGAACAAGGGCCCTCGCCGAGTTTCTCCATTCACCATTCCGATGATGATCTCCAACATCGCCTCCGGAATCATTTCCATGGAGCACGGTCTACTCGGTCCGAATATGGTCATCGTCACCGCCTGCGCGACTTCAAACCACAACATCGGAGAAGCTTGGAGAATGATTAAATTCGGAGATGCAGACGGCTTCCTATGCGGCGGTGCTGAAGCAGCGATCCTGCCAATGGGGCTATGCGGCTTCGCTAATATGAAGGCGCTGAGCTCACGCAATGACGATCCTGAAGGCGCTTCCCGCCCCTTCGATAAAAATCGTGATGGCTTCGTCATGGGTGAGGGCTCAGGAGTGGTAATGATCGAAGAACTCGAAACTGCCAAAGCACGGGGTGCTAAAATTTACGCCGAGCTCACCGGCTACGGCGTGAGTGCGGATGCCTACCACTTGAGCGCACCGTCACCTGACGGCAGCGGTCCGGCCTACGCGATCGGCATGGCCCTGAAACATGGTAAAACCAATCCGGAACAAGTCGATTACCTCAATGCTCACGCCACCTCCACCGGCCTCGGCGACATCGCTGAAACCAAAGCAATCAAAGTTGCCTTCGGCGACTATGCGACGAATGGCCTAATGGTCAGCTCCACAAAATCCATGACCGGCCACATGCTCGGAGCCGCAGGCGGTATCGAACTGATTGCCAGTGTGATGGGGATTATCGATGGTGTCATTCCTCCTACGATCAACATCGAAGAGCAGGATCCGGAATGCGACCTCGACGTCGTTCCGAACGTTGCACGTGAAAAGGACGTCAAAATCGCTCTTAGCAACAGCTTCGGCTTCGGCGGCCACAACGCCTCATTGTTAGTCCAAAAATTCGAAGACTGAATCTTTTGAAAACCGCTGCTCATCGTTACACATCTGAAGTCAGCTTCGCCGATACGGATGCCAGCGGATGGGCACACTTCTCGAAGATCCTTACCTTTGTAGAACAGGCAGAGCATGACCTATTCGCGAAACTTGGTATATCGGTTTTCGATCCAGCTAGCTCAGGCTGGCCACGTGCTCACATCAGTTGTGATTACCGAAGTCCACTGAAGTTCCGAGAGCACTTCGAAGTATACCTTAAACTTTCAAAACTTGGAGCTAGCGCACTCAATTGGGAATTTGAGATTTTAAAAGCCGACGGTTGCTTAGCTGCCGAGGGCGAGATGGTAAGCGTCAAAGTCGGACCGGATGGCAAGCCAACGCGACTTTCCGAGGAAGAGCATGCTAAAATTGAATCCATATCCCTGACGTGAGTTCAGAATCTTCAGAACCAGGCGGACGTATCATCCTTGTGCCCACTCCCATTGGTAACCTTGGAGACATCACCCTCCGTTCAATCGAGGCACTCAAGTCCGCCGATCGTATCGCCTGCGAGGACACTCGCCGTTCTGGTATCTTACTCGCACATCACGAAATCACCGGTAAGCCGCTCGTCTCCTTACACGAGCATAACGAAGGACGTAAAGCCCCAGAGCTAGTCGCCGCAGCCAAAGCTGGCGAGTGTATTGCCTTTATCAGTGATGCCGGCATGCCAGGAGTATCAGATCCCGGCTACCGCCTTGTTCAAGCTTGCCTAGAGGCGGAAGTCCCCTTCGATGTGTTACCCGGTCCTTCAGCCGTTCTCACCGCTCTTATCGGCTCCGGACTCCCCTGCCACGCCTTTCGATTTGGTGGATTTCTCTCTGTGAAATCAGGCAAGCGCCGCACCGCGATGCAGAACGCTCTCGACAGCGGGGAGACTGGAATCTTTTTCGAAAGCCCGCACCGTATCGTTTCCACCCTTAAAATTCTGGAGGAAATCGCCCCCTTAGCAAAGGTCTGCGTTGCTCGGGAATTGACCAAGAAATTCGAAACCTATCACCGCGGTAATCCATCCGAATTACATGAATGGTTTTCCAGCAACGGAACCAAGGGTGAGATGGTCCTACTGATGAACGGTGCGTGACATTTCCCAGTAACAAGGCCAAAAGCGCTCCATGAAAAAGGTTTTTCCACTTACATCTGCCAATCATAAGCCCGCCCGAGTCATCGAAGCCATTAAAGCGGAGATTCGCAAATACCTCAAACGTGAGCGCCGCAAGCCGCTCCCCGAGGAAGTCGATTTCTGGGACTTCGATTGCCGTGCTGGAAAGGATGAGCAATCCGCCGAGACCATTCACGTTACCGAGATCGTCAAACCCATCGATCAAGCAGCTGAAAGCGCATGGGATTCCGTCTACATCGAGATCCTCGCCAAACCCGGAAAACGTCTATCAAAGGCCCCAAAACCAGAATGATTTCAGCAGACTCGTTTACTTTGCTGGACGCATCGTAAAAAAGCCGCTTCATTGCTCCTGCTCTAACGAGTCCCTCACAATGCCGCCGTGGTGGAATGGTAGACACTGCGGATTTAAAATCCGTTGCTTTCAAAGGCGTACCGGTTCGAGTCCGGTCGGCGGTATCTTTTCTCAACTAATGGCGATCTCTGATCGCCATGTTTAGCCGAACCAACCCAAACAGTTAGGGGGCCGCTATTCCAATAAAGTTGCGCATCAGTTGCAATCCAGCATCTTGGCTTTTCTCAGGATGAAACTGGCAAGCAAGCGTTTTACCTTTCTCGACTGTAGCGGCAAATTCTTCACCTGCATAATCCGTGATGGAGACCTTCCATGAAGAATCTGCCGGAACGGGATAATACGAGTGCACGAAATAGAAATAAGGCTCGTTGCCAAGGCCTTTCCAAAAATCTGAACTAGGTTGCGGAGGCATAGCAGAGTTCCAGCCCATTTGCGGGATCTTCTTCCCCGGTGCTTCTTGAAACCGCACACACTTGCCCTTGATCACACCAAGACCTTCAACACCTGGAGCCTCATCACTCCCCTCAAAAAGTATCTGATAGCCCACGCAGATGCCAAAGTAAGGCTTGCCCGCGGAAATCCATTCACGCATTGGTTCGATAAGCTGCCGTTTCTCTAGCTGATTCATCACATCGCCAAACTCACCCTGTCCGGGCAGAATAACATGCGTCACGCCATCAAACTGCTCAGGTGAACTGATGATAACAGGCACGACACCTAGCGCATGAACTGCATTTTCGACACTGCGGAGATTGCCTCCACCAAAGTCAACTAATCCAACCTTCACAGCGATTCTTTGGTGCTGGGAATTCCTATTACTCGTGCATCTTTCTCACAGGCGTCGCGCAGGGCGCGCGCAAGGCCTTTGAAGATAGCCTCGGCAATGTGGTGACCATCACGGCCATAAAGAACTTCAACGTGAATGTTCGCGCGTAGGTTCGAGGCCAGAGCTCGGCAGAATTCCTCTACCAACGTGAACGGCATGTTCGGTGCGGAGGGCGTGCCAGCAGGTGCGCGGAACTCAAGGTGTGGACGGTTACTCAAATCAACCACCACCCTCACGAGTGTCTCATCCATCGGTAGGTAGCAGCAGCCGTAGCGACGTATGCCTTCTTTCGTCCCCAAGGCTTCCTTCATGCATTCTCCGAGCACGATTCCCGTATCTTCGATCGTGTGATGAAAATCGACTTCGATATCTCCATCTACCTTTAAAGTGAGATCAAATAGGCCATGCTTTGAAAACAGCGTGAGCATGTGATCAAAAAATGGGATTCCCGTTTCAATGGTCGACTCTCCCGAGCCGTCTAGTGAGATTGATAGGTCAATCTCGGTTTCGGCTGTCTTACGACTGCTCTTTGACGTTCTTTGGCTCATAAATTTGTCGTTTGAGTTATTATAAATCAATAGACTACTCGGCGCGCTTTTCGAGGAGCTGCATATATTCCTCTGGCAAGGCTTGATTCTTTAAACTCCCAAAAATCTCCTTCTTCTCCTCATCTGTCGCGCTTGGTAATTGCTCCCATACCTTGCGATAAGTTTCCTCGGGGGACTTATCGGCTTTCCGCTTTTTACCAGAAGCTTCGATCCTTCGCATCTCCGATGAAACTTGGCGAATTGCTTCTCTCAAAGAATCTTGGTGCAGAAAGTGAGGTGTCACGAGAGCAATTTTATCCGCTTTCTCTTGCTGGAATTGAGCATCAATCAGCGCAAATTTTTCACTAATTGCGCGACTAGTGGAAACCCTATCCTCTGGGGACATTTGAGCTAGTCCTTTTTCGCGGCTTTTCACTCTTGCCTCATATCCAGAGGAACTTTGTTCCAAGCTTGATCCGAAGACTGTGAGCACCTTTATCATCTGAGCGGCCAACTGATCACGACCAGCAGCATGCTCAAATTTTTGGTCATACTCGGCAAAACTACGCACTGCCCCGATAAAATTCCGACCACTTATCGCATCCATAATCTGACTTTCACTTACAAGCGCATCGTATTCATACGCATTGGCTTCGTATTGCTCTCGCGTAATCATTTCACCTTTGAGCTTTAAGCCGCCACGTTTGATCGTCCCAAACTCATCAATCAGCGTATCTTGCATTTCCAGAACACTCTGATTTTTCGAGCTGGCTGGAAATTTCCGGAGAAACTCTTTCAGCTTTTTAATGCGCTTTTTATAATCTTCCTCATCTAATAAATCAGGTGCAGGCACCAGATCTTTCAACTCCGCAAACTCCGCAATATCGGCGGGTATCCGGTCGACTTCAGCTACCTCTTTTTTCTCAACCTTACGCTCATCCTTAATCGTTTCAGTTACCTGAATCTCGAGAAAATAAAATTCATCATTTTCACTGATGATCTTGCCTTCCATTCGACTGCCGTCCTTGAGTATCAGTGTATCAGCAGCAGCAATTGCGATATAGCTCCAGACGGCCGCAGTAATTAGAAGAGCAGTTCGGTTTTTCATAAAAAGAGTTTGGGTTCCCGCCAAAGAGAAAACCATAATTCATTATCGTTTTGCAAGGAGCGATCACGAATACGTATCCTATCTATCGTGAGGCATCTCTACATAACCTGAAACAAAACGCCTCTTGCCTCCAAAACCTCATAACAACGAGGTTATTAATACTCCCAAGTAGCCCGTTTGGAAATTGCATTCCACCAACCAAGAAAAAGTCTTCCGCTATCCGCAAGATCAGATATTCTCCGCCAACAATTTCTTTCGCGAAAAACAACATCCATTCGAGTGATTAGCATCGCCATTTCAAGCCAAAAAGGAGGTGTGGGTAAAACCACACTTTCCATTAACCTAGCGCACGCCTTTGCTCGTGCTGGTTTCAATACCCTTCTCGTCGATGCGGACCCGCAGGGCTCCGTCGGCCTTTCGTTGACCCGGCAGTCGCGACTGCTCCCAGGTTTTTACGACTTTCTCGCAGATCCCAGTATACCGATGGAGCGCTTGATCGTCCCAACCCGCCTGAACACCTTTTCATTAGTCGCCTCAGGGCAAGCCAGCGATTATGAAGCCGGAAACGGCTCCTCAGGCTCCCACCTGACTCGGGTCCGCTCATTCCTTACGAACGCTGCATCCCGAGGAGTGGACGTATGTATCATCGATACTGCGGCAGGTCTTTTCGGTGTCACCAATGACATCATTGCTTCAGCTGACACAATGATAATTCCTCAACAAGCGGAACCACTTGGTATTCGTTCTGTGCCAAAATTACTGGAAGGCCTCAACCGCTTGAGGATCATAAATCCTCGCCTTCACGTGCTAGGAGTTTGCCTAACAATGCTCCAAGAAAATATACCGGAAAGCGCAGAAGCCGCGGCGGCATTACGAGAATTACTTCCTTCAGAGATGCTTTTTGAAACCGCGATCCCCCGAGAAGATGTTTTCATCCGAGCAAGTGCAAGAGGCCTTCCAGTCGGCGCACTTGAAGAAGGTCAGAGCATCGAGACGGTCTTCGACGAACTTTACAACGAAGTCCGTTCAAAAATTAGCCGGACTCAACATAACCTTTCTCCAAAAGAATCCTAATGGACCCCATCAACCCATGGCTGGACCCCTCTGAAGTCCGACATCTTGCCGAGAAGTTGATCCGCCCTGTTGAACAAGCAGAAATGAAATCTTCAGATCCGGGCTTCGACGCATCGTTTGTCGGTTTCACTGACGCTCAATCATCCACACAGGAAAATACCGGTGAAACTGACAACGCCCATGCTTCAACAACTCCGACCTCTATTGCGGCCGAGCACGAAGAAGATGCCATGGAGAAATCAGCAGTAACCGAAGACACCGAAGATCAAGAGGAAGAAGCTACTCCTACGGCAATTGCCGCCACTTCCAAACAATTCGAGGCACCAGAACGCATCCAAATTTTCCGAGACTGGTTGGCTGAGTATTTCGACGCCTCAGAAATTTTTATACTCGATCAAAATGGCGAAGTCATCTTTGACGAGAGCGGTCATGGCAGGTTGCATTTCATCGCCCGTAACCTGATTGCGACATCCAATGATAACAGTAACATTCACGTTAAAATCGGCCCATCATCCATACTCGAATTAGTAACTTGTGACACACCTAACGGTCGTATCATTCTTGGCGCGATATTTAAGAAAAGTCTATTTTCCGAGCAAGTTGCCAATATTGTTGGCGTCTTAGAACAAACCGCTTCACCAGTTTAAATTGGAGTCCGCAGATCAATTTGAATGCATCTTAAGGTTTCCGAAAAACACGATCGCATGGACGCTTTTCTAGCGTCACAACTCACAGATCTGTCACGCTCGCGGATCCAGTCACTGATCCGCGATCAGTATATTCTTCGAAACGGAAATCCTGCCAAGCCACGTGACAGTATTTATCCGGGAGACGAAATTTCTATCGTCATACCAGAGGCCACGCCCGACGTCGCCATTCCACAGGATATCCCACTGGACGTGATATTTGAGGATTCCGATATTCTCGTTCTCCACAAACCTCACGGAATGGTCGTTCATCCAGCTCCGGGAAACCCCGATGGAACTTTGGTTAACGCACTGCTCCACCATTGCAAAGGCCAACTCTCCGGCATCGGTGGAGTTGAGCGCCCGGGTATCGTCCACCGCCTCGATAAAGACACCTCTGGCTGTATGGTCGCTGCGAAATCCGATCGCGCGCACCAATCCCTCGTCACCCAGTTCTCCGAACGCTCCACCATGGAGAAGCTCTACCTTGCAGTTTCCCACGGAATCCCAAGTAAAGAAAAAGACACCATCTTTACACATATTGGCAGGCATCCTGTGAATCGCCAAAAGATGGCGGTCGTCAACCCTCCCGGCGGTAAAACCGCGATTACCGATTACGAGATACTCGCGACCGATCAGGCGACAAAAACAGCTCTAGTTCTTTGCCACCTGCATACTGGAAGAACTCATCAAATCAGAGTTCATCTTCATTCCATCGGCACACCGATTCTCGGCGATCCTATTTATGGGAAAAAACATGAACTTCCCACTCCACGCCTGATGCTTCACGCTTGGAAGCTTTCATTTTTGCACCCATTCACGGGAGAAAAGCTTCGCTTTACCGCACCGCCTCCGGGAGATTTTAGCCCATGGCTCGATCTCACTGAGCTACCACGATAGCTCAAGAGCTATGCAAAACGGCTCTCCTGATCCGCCCCGGAGGCCGTTTTAGAAATCGCGCGGCCAACACTTCGAACTGTTCTGAAAGGTCTGTTAGATAAATTTCCAATTCGCCCTCTTTCTGGTTCTCTTTCAATAAATTCAGATTGGACAACAATACCTTGAGATGCTCTGCGCAAGTTGTTGCTGAATCGACCAAACGAACTTCTTCAGGAAGCAGGTCCTTCAGAACAGGTATCAGCAAAGGATAATGGGTGCAGGCGAGCATCAAGGTATCGATTCCTTTCTCGATCAGGGGCTCGAGGTATTTCAAGATCACCTGCTTGGTGATATCCTCGGAGATCCAGTCCTCTTCAATCAGTGGAACGAGAAGCGGTGTCGGTATTCCATGAATCATCAAACCGGTCCTTCGTGTCGCGAGCGCATGTTGATACACATGTGAACCAATGGTGCCGCGTGTCGCGATAATCCCTATTCGTTCTGAATCTGGATTCGAAAGGGCCGCTTCCACACCGGGAACAATCACTCCCATAATGGGTAGATCATAACGCTTCTGCAGTGCTGGAAGGGCATGTGCCGTCGCAGTGTTACATGCCACCACAATCGCCTTCACTCCTTTGGATAGAAGGAACTTCACATCCTCATCAGCAAACTGCCGGATCGTCTCAGGGCTCTTGGAACCATAGGGAAGCCGAGCAGTATCTCCAAGATAGATCACGTCCTCACTGGGCAGGAGATCTTGTACCGCCCTTACGACGGTCAAACCTCCTACACCCGAGTCAAAAAATCCCAACGCAGCATCCTTCACGAGCTGAATTCTCACTCTAAAAAGATAATCATCAATACCAATCATAGATTTCCAAGTCTTCCTTGAAGTTTTTGCTTTAAAACCTACGTTTCACGCATGTCAGCGTGTGGCCCGAAAATGAAAATGGATCCCGGCCTTCACCGGGATCAGAAACCTTCCTGGATTAAAGTCAGACTTCCAAATAAACCGGAGTTCTGGTCCACGAAATCGCTGATTACCGACCTCAAGTTAGTGACTGTCTGCGAGGAGGCTCAGTGCCCGAACCGATGGGAGTGCTGGGGCCAAGGAACCGCGACATTCATGATCGCCGGTGATAAATGCACACGTGCCTGTGGCTTCTGCGCAGTTAAAACCGCCAAGCCCGACGCCCTCGAATCTGATGAACCTGCTCGGATCGCAGAAGCAACAAGCCGGATGAAGCTCAAACACATCGTCATCACCGCCGTCGCTCGCGATGACCTAAAGGACGGTGGAGCAGAGCACTTCCGTGAAACCATTCGTGCAGTGCGCGACGTGAATCCTGACATAATCATCGAAGTGCTTGTTCCAGACTTCAACGATCGTGACTGGGCTCTTCAACTGGTAATGGATGCACGTCCACATATTTTCAACCACAACCTCGAAACCGTTGAGCGCCTCACTCCCCTCGTTCGCTCCCGTGCAAAGTATCAGCGATCACTAACCGTTCTGAAGAAGGCCAAGGAAATGGTGAACGGTAATGTCGCAACCAAATCTGGTATGATGCTCGGTCTCGGCGAGCATCATGACGAAGTCCTCCGCTCCATGGACGACCTTCTCGCACACGATGTTACGGTCCTTACCTTGGGCCAGTATCTACGCCCAACGCCGAAACACCTCCCTGTTGTCGAATACATCCATCCCGATAAGTTCGAGGAATACAAACAAATCGCTCTGGCAAAAGGTTTCCGGCATTGCGCCTCAGGACCGTTGGTTCGCTCCTCATATCACGCCGCGGATTTCAAACCGGAGCTCGATGTCCTCGAAGCAATCGAAACCGACCTGCGTGCCATGAATGGCCTAGAGCTCGGACCGGAACATCTTTCGTTACCAAATCTGAAAGCCGGTCTCCCATCTTAAGTCTCAGCTATTCAGCGTTTTAGGTTTCATCATTTATTCTCATGCCTTGGCTCATCAAATCGGAACCCGACGTCTTCTCAATAGAAGACCTCGAGAAAGTAGACCAAGAAATGTGGTCCGGTGTGCGCAACTATCAGGCACGCAATTTCATGTGGCGGGAAATGAAAGTCGGAGATCTTGCCTTGTTTTACCATTCGAACGCCAAGCCTCCAGGGGTCGTAGGAGTTGCAAAAGTTGCATCCGAAGCCTACCCAGACCCGACGCAATTCGATGAAAAAGGGGACTATTTTGACCCCAAGGCAACCGAAGAAAAGCCACGTTGGTATCTGGTAGATTTTGAACACGTCTGCACCTTTGGTAAAATGATCCCCCTCGAGGATCTCAAGAACGATTCAGTTCTTTCTGAAATGCTTGTCTGCCAGAAAGGATCGAGACTTTCGATCACACCTGTGGAGAAAAAGCATTTCACCCGCATCGTGAAACTTGCGGGAGCTAAGTTCTAATCAACAAACCCCCTTAAATAAACTCAGGGATTTTCCCGCGGTGGTGGAACGATTCGCGGTCGGGGCAAACGCTTGGCAGGGGCTTCCGTCGCACTCAACGCGTGGTTTAAACTGCGCCGAAGTGCGCAGACTTGTTCTTTCCATTCGGCCGGCACTGCAGACTGCTCCGGCCGCCCCTGTAGCGTGCCGTCAAAAATAGGTTCACCCTCGGGGCTCGTGATTCGGAGCACATCGCCGGTTTCAGAACGGTAGATCTCAGCGGTGCCATTCTTATCGGAAAACACCGCTTTCTTCTGTTCGATCTTAACAATACGAACAGCGCCATCCTCCGGGCGCATTACCGAATCATAAAGCATGTTCCGTATTTCCGCGCTATTCGCTGCTTGGCCGCTACCCAAAGTCAACTTCAGCTCGAGAAGTTTACCTGCGCGAAACACCGATAAATTGATAACTTCTCCAGGGCTGGAAAGACGCAGCAACGTCGCAAGCTGACCCTCATTGACCAATAGCTGTTCGTTCATTTTCCAGAGGAGATCGAACTTACGTATGCCAGCCTTGTCTGCAGCTCCTTCTTTCTCAACGCCTTTAACGATAAAACCAATCCCCGTTGGTAAATTCGGAAGATGCGTAATAGCGACCTCATCCGGCTTTGAAACACTCAGTCCCAGTCTAGCCTCACCAACTACATTTTTCACCTCTACCTCTTCAGGTGAAACCTCCTGCCCGGTGCATACTGTAATCAGCAGAGCGAACATTATATGGAAAGCTCTATGCATCTTAGAACATACTCACTGGGATCATGTAAGTCTCCTCACGTGGCTCAGTGAGCATCACAATAATCCCAGTCTCTTTATCTTTTATCTGCCTCTCCTCCACTACGCGGACACGGACTTTACGAACAGCTGAGCCTCCCGTATCCACATACAAGCCTTTGTCTTGGATTATTTCCACACGGTCGGCCTCACTGAGAAACTCCATTCCGTAAGAAGCGCTTGCGGAGAAATTTTCATTAATCCGCAATGCTCCCTCATCTGAGGCAAGTTTCGGGAGGAAGACAAAACACGCAGCAACAATCGCAGCCGCTGCACTCCAGATGGTCACATGTCGAATCGAACTTTTCATCGGCGCAGTTCGGTCCGATCCCGCGGCGAGACGATCAAACATCTCATGCATCTCACACTGAGCTTCTTCACTCAGACTGACGGGCATTAATTTCTGCAAGGATTTCTCAATATCCGTAAGAGCCTCAGACTTATGCATGACGATCCCTCCTAACCTGTTTGACCTCTTCGGCAAGTTTCTCCAACGCATACCGATATCGTGACGCAGCAGTGTTAGGAGAAATCGCTAAGGTCTCAGAAATTTGAGCGAAAGTCAGCCCACCCCAAGTTTTCATTATCACCACCTCGCGCAATTTATCGTTCAAATTTTGGACCGCGACACGAAGAAGCAGCGCCTCTTCGTCTTCCTCCATCATCGGATCGAGCCAGACATCTTGAAAATCGTTTAGGTAGATAATTGATTGTTCACGCTTTTTGCGGCGTTTTTCGGTCCGGTGCAGCATCAGGCCACCGAAGCGAATCGTCGAAAAAACCAATGGTAGGTCAGGAGGCAGACCATTACGGCCATCGTTCTGCTGGTAATGCCACATTTTCAGGACCGCCTCTTGGAGGAGATCTTCGGCATCTTCACGAGTCTTACCCCAACTTCGCGCAAACAAAAGAAGGCGCGGACCGTTCTCGGCCAGCCAGTCTTTCCAGATTTTCGACAAATGCTCCATCTACAGAAAAAGAATGCCTTCTATGAAGCCACTTGTCTGCGAAAATTCAGGCAATTTCAGCCTGCGAAACAAAACTATATCAGTCGATAAAGCGGATTTTCCCGGGAACAGGAAGTTTCCCGGCAGCCATCGCTTCGTGCTGCTCGTCAGTGCACGCAGAATCAATCGGCGCGTCCGGAGCCTCATCGCTTGCCTTGAGCAAACCTTGTTCCAGCATCCATTGCTCTACTTCTTCGCCACTGGTATCACCTAACATGGTCCCGTTGACCTCAACACACGGAGAAAGAGGCTGACCGCTTCGCTGCTCCATCTCCCAGCGAAATGCCGGATTTTTGATGATGTCCTTCTCTTCATAAGGAAGATCGTATTTGCGCATAATTGCTCTGACGCCCTCGCTCCATCCACAAAAAGTTTTTAAGTAGGCAGTAATCGTCGGTTTTCCTTCGCTCATCATAAAAGTATCTTAATTTCGCCGCAGAAATTTGCAACCCGCTTCGTCAATGCCGACGCTTTTTCCGAGGTCGGCTTCATCCAAAACTGAATTCCACGCTCGTTTTGGGAATTGTGTATCACAAAACCAACGCCCATTCTCCTGCGCCTATGCCATCCTTCGATGAACCCACCCTGCGCAAAGCCGCTTCGTGGCAAGATTTCAAAGAAGCCCAAGGATTACTCAAGGCGGGCTTAGTGGCATCTTCGGAAACCACGTCCGATGGCTGGCGTGGGTCCGTTCGTGTCGGTAAGCGAACCTATCGAGCTACCGTTTTCGCAAGGACACCCACATGGTTCGATGCGAAGTGTCCCTGCCCTGCGAATCAAAGAGAAGGCACCTTCTGCAGTCACGCGATCGCTGTAGGCCTCCATCTACTAGAACCATCAGCCTCCGATCCAATAGCGGAATCACAGGGAAAAATCGGACCAAGCTCTCTCTCAAAACTACCTTCTACTCCCGAACACAGCCTCCCACAAATCGCTTGGGAAATTCGTTTCCAAGGAGCTTGGACCGAAGCCCTAAAAAAAGGCCGTGCATCGTTACAGCTCAAAACGACGGAGCTCACCGCCACTCCTGCAGACGAGCGCATCACCGCTTGGCTAATCGCTCAGAAGCAAACATCGCAGGCAACGACTCTGCAGCTTGCACTGGATTCACGAACCCTATCGGATTTCCTCGCTTCAGCGAGAAACCACACCAGATTATTCTCACCCGAAGGCTCCGTCTATGTTGAAACCGGAACTCAACTACGGATCGCTAACTGTGAATTAATAGATCAACAAATCGAGTTCACTCCAGACGACAGCAAGATCCTGAAACTCGGCCACTCTTTTTGGCAAATGCACTCCGCCAACCTGAGCAGAATCGGCTTAACGAATCCACCGCCCAGAATCTCCCGTGTGCTTTCAGATTTATGTGACCGAAAACCCAGTTCTATCTCAAAAAAAGATTTCCTCGATCAACTCGAAGCTTTCCAAGCCTACATTGACTTCAGTGCTTCGGAATGGTTCGAAT
>Ga0307940_1000484_pt1 | contig 25671 bp, 42 predicted proteins | sample OrgLakmetagen124_FD_201835 | JGI IMG/M metagenome (GOLD analysis project Ga0307940, IMG submission 201835) | Saline water microbial communities from Organic Lake, Antarctica - #124 | ecosystem: Environmental > Aquatic > Non-marine Saline and Alkaline > Saline | place: Antarctica: Organic Lake... | reverse complement strand
AAGGCGGGTGAGCAAACCGCAGAAATCGTCGTTGATTACTATCGCTACCTGGAAGCGGAAGATGAATTCAACGCTTTGTACGAACAGCAAGGTTCCCCGGCCGACGCAGGCAACGAGGCGTATGCGCGACAGTACGAGGAGTTAAAAGCCCTACGAGCCTTGTACCTCGGGCAGAACGTAGCGGCCGAGCTGTTCGCCACTGCCGACGCCAGCGCCCGTTATATGTTTGAGGCACAACAACTGGAAGCAGACCCCACCCTCAGTGCCGACGACAAAGCCGAGCGGCTAAAAACGTTAAATGACCGATTAACCGACGCGACCGTTCCCGTCGACAATTGGCGCCAACGCTACAGCGATTTTCTCTTAGAGAAACAGCGCATTATGGACGCAGGGCTTGCTGATCAGGAGAAAAAAGTGCAGATCGAGAGGCTAATGCAACAGCATTTCAATCCTGACGAACTCGCCAAAGTGCAGTATCTGCAATTGGATAGCTTCTGACCTTCTCTATGATGCAAAGCAGCCGCGATAGGATGAAAAGCCTGGGTTTGGCGGTCATCGTGTTTGCGACCACCCTTGGGGTCATAGCCGCGACTCTGCCTGACAAGCGGGCATTAGGAGGCAGTGACCAGGATTGGGTTCAGCCTGACGAAGTCACACGCCGCAACCCAGTGCCAATATCAAACCATGAGTGGGCGTTTGACTACCAGCCCGTTGAAGCTCTGGTGCAGACGCTGGTGATCGGTTCCGATAGCGATCTTGAGCTTAACAACCATACCGCTGAGGTTCTGGACCGCATTGCCTCTGCATTGCCAGAGAACCTGACGCAAGCGGACATTGAACGCATCGGTTTTTTAAGCCGACAGGGGTTGCCTGGCTCTGATGTCAGTAATGTTGTCAGCGATGTTGTCAGCGATGTTGCCGACGATCTAGCCAACACGCTCACGGGGTTTCTCCGTTATCAACAGGCTGCGCGCGCCCAGGAGCGGATCGCTCACAATGGCAGCGGCCTGACGACAGCGCAGCTTCGCTTTGAGCGGTCGGTGGCCCTGCAAAACCAGTACCTGGGTAAGGCCGAGGCCCGGCAATTGTTTGGTCAGCAGCGACGGTTGCAACAGTATCTGATCGAGCGACAGGCCATTCAGGCCAACGTTGATCTGAGTGCAGCCCAGCGTCAGGAAGCGCTTGATCGCGTCATTGAACAGTTTCGATCAGGCGCTGAACTGCAGAGTGCACCGTGACTGCGCCCCTGGTTGGCTGGCAACGACTTTTCCTGGCGCTACTGTCAGGGGTGCTGGTCGCGATTCCCTTTCTCTCGCCGGCGTATTATTGGATCACCTGGGTTGCGTTTGCTCCCCTCCTGCTGGCAATTGAGCAGGTCAGCCTGCGGGCTTCCTATGGCCTTGGTTTAGCCAGCGGCCTGATTTTCAGTATCATCGCAGGCTATTGGATTACCGATTTTCTGGTGATCGCCAAAGGTTACGGCATGGCGCCAAGCATGCTGCTGGCCAGCATTTTCTGGCTTTTCTCCGCCCAGATTACCGCTCTGATTGCGGTCGCTCTCAATGGGTTAAGGCGATGGAGTCAGCGTTGCCTTTCCTTCCCCGTTCACGACTTCGTGTTGTTCCCACTGGTGCTGGCGTCAGCGTATAGCGTCATACCCATGCTGTTTCCATTTCATCCTGCAAATACTCAAAGTCGATTCCTGAGTGCGCTTCAGGCCATCGAGTTCACCCGACTTTACGGCCTCGATGCCTTGATTGCCCTGGTCAATATCATGGTGTATCGGGTATTGGCTGGCCGGTTCCGGCATCCAATTCCGCCGCTGAATACGGCGTTGTCAGTATCGAAGGTATGGGTGCCCTGGGGACTGTCATCATTCATCGTGATGTCGTGGTTTGTTTACGGCGCTGCGGTCACGCGTGCCTGGGACCAGCAACTCGCAACCTGGGCGACGGTCACCGTGGGCATTGTCCAGCCGAACGAAGCACCTTCCCTTGCCAGACCCGCGATCTTTCCGGGTTACAGTCTGGCTTATCCACCGGAGATGGCGATGACCGAACGGCTCGCCCAGGCAGGCGCCGAACTGGTTGTCTGGCCGGAAACCCGCTACAAGGGCTACTTTGATCAGCCCCACGTGCAAAACGCCTATGCTGATCGGCTGGCGGAAGCTGGCGTCGCGTTATTGTTTCAGGATGCAGAGCAGGTGGCGCATCGGAAAACCGGGCAGACAACCCGGCGCTCCGATCAGTACCACTCGGATCAGTACAACTCCGCCGTGATGATACGAAGTGATGGGCAGCCGCTGGCCCATTACCGGAAAATGAAAACCATGCCGTTTGGCGAGTCAGTGCCTTTGGCCGAGACATTTCCAATTCTAAAATCTGCAACGAACGGCGTATTGGCGGGCTTTAACACATCGTTACAGCGGGGCACTGAGCACGCGGCGTTTAACCTGGGCGCCCTCACCGTGATCCCGCTGATCTGTTATGAAACACTATTTCCCAGCTTTGTGCAGTCAGCAGTACCGCCGCAAACCCAGGGAACCGTGCTGATTGGCCTTTCGAACAACGGCTGGTTTGGCGATACCGTGCAACCCTACCAGCATATGAATGCGAGCATTCTGCGCGCCGTTGAAAACCGACTACCTTTCGTTCATGTGATGAACAACGGACCGTCAGTCGTGGTGCTGCCGAATGGCCGCGTTTTATTCCAATCACAATTTCGCGAGGCAGGCGGTTACCTGGTGGATGTGCCCTATCTCAGGCCTGGTTCAAAACCCCTTGAGTGACGCTGGCACATCCAAAAACGGCACATCGCCATTATTCAGATTCGACTCAACGTCTTCGGTGGTAGCCAGACAGAGAGGTCGAAAGTCGACCTCAAACTGAGCCGATGAATCAGGCGGGAATGGCAGCAATGACCATAACTTCCACTTTCCATTCCGGTTTGGCCAGGTTGCCTGTGACACAGGCACGAGCCGGGGTACGTCCTGGTGCTACCCAGGCATCCCAGGCTGCGTTCATTTCCTGGAACTCGGCCATGTCGGTTACCCAGATGGTCGCAGACAGAATGTGAGATTTATCGGAACCGGCCTTGGCCAGCAGCTCATCAATGCCTTGCAGGATCTGTTCAGTCTGTCCGCGCATGCCGGCACTGGCGTCATGAGCTACCTGGCCTGCCAGATAGGCCGTGTTGCCGTGTATGACGACCTGGCTCATGCGTTGGTTGCTATCAATGTAACGATCACTCATAAAGCACACTCTTTTTAGTTGTCGTTGAAAAAAACGGGAAGCCCGCGCCATTAACCACGATTGAAGCCTTGCAAGAAGGCGGTGAGATTATCACCGAGGCTGTCGGTTGGATAGCCACCCTCCTGAACGATTACTTTCGGGCCTTTGACCTGAGCCAGGCGCTGGCCAATGCGGTAAAAATCCTCGGTTTCCAGTGTCATCCCGGCCAGCGGATCATCTTTATGGGCATCGAGCCCGAGCGCGATGACAATGGCCTGAGGCTGGAACTCAGCAAGGGCTGACAACAGGCGGGACAAGGCCTGTAAAAACTCAATGCCATTGGCCCCAAGTGGCAGAGGCAAATTGCGGTTATACCCCTTGCCATCCCCTTCCCCCACTTCATCCGCCGCTCCCCAGTAAAAGGGGTAGTAGTCCGCAGGGTCGACATGGACTGATCCGGTCCAGACGTCGTTTCGTTGCCAAAAAATGTCCTGGGTGCCGTTGCCGTGATGCACATCGACATCAACGATGGCGACGCGCTCGTAGCGCTCACGCAATATGGTGGCTGCCAGAGCCGAGTTGTTCAGGAAGCAGAACCCGCCTCCCCGTTCCGGCCCGGCGTGGTGGCCCGGCGGTCGACACAGAGCGTAGCTTGCAACCTCGCCTTGCAGCACGGCATCGGCGGCTGCCTGGGCGGTTGTTGCACTGGCAAGAATGCCGGTATAGCTACCTTCATCCATCGGACACGCCATATCATGCATGTGCCAGCCTGCCTGGCCGACGATGTGGCGTGGGTAAAAACGACCGTGCCCACAAGGATGAACATTGGGAGCAATCACATCAGATGAACCGGGCAGGGCTCGCCAGCGCTCCACCGCGCTCTCCAGGAAGGTCAGATAGCGGGGGCTATGAATTCGCTTCAGCCGGTCGAGGAGAACCGTATTGTCTCCAAGCGGCGGCAGCAGAACCATAGTGGCACTGGTGGCATCAATAGCCGCTTTCAGGTGATCGGAGCGCACCGGTTGCTCTGGTGAGGGCGCAGGTTGGCCACGGAGAAAAAAGTGCTTGGGCGCGTGAAGCTTTTGCGCCTCATGGTAAAAACATTTCACGGTTCACCGCCTAATGATTATCGCCAAGGTGTTTGCGCAGGAAGTTGCACGTGCGCTCCTGATCTGGGTTGCTGAACAGCTTCTCCGGGGTGCACTCTTCAACAACGACGCCCCCGTCCATAAACATGGCCCAATCTGAAACATCGCGCGCAAAGGTCATCTCGTGTGTCACGATCAACATGGTCATGTGTTCTTCTGCCAGGCCGCGCATTACCAGGTTAACTTCTTCGACAAGCTCCGGATCCAGGGCTGACGTCGCCTCGTCAAACAGCATCACCTTGGGCTGCATCGCCAGCGCCCGGGCAATGGCCACCCGTTGCTTTTGACCGCCCGACAAATGGTTGGGAAACACCTCCGCTTTCTCGGCAAGGCCAACCCGGTCAAGCAATTCCATGCCCAATTCCCCGGCAATTTTTTTATCCATGCCTTTCAGCTTGCGTGGCCCCAGGGTGACATTGTCGATGGTGGACAGATGAGGAAACAGATTGAAGTGTTGAAACACCATGCCCATGTTCTGGCGGATGTGGTTAATGTGGCGTTCAAATGCGAGACCGTTCATATCGGGCCGGTTCACCTGGACGCCGTCGAGAAGAATCTCACCCTTGTCAATCACCTCCAGGTGATTCACCGAGCGTAACAGAGTGCTCTTGCCAGAACCGGAAGGGCCAATGATGGATACGATCTTTCCGCGATTCACCGTCAGGTCGATGCCTTTTAAAACTTCGAGATCGCCAAAACGTTTGTACACATTGCGGATTTCGACCATCGGAGTGTCAGTTTGATGCTCAGTACTCATGGGCTCTACCGCCTTTTGAACTGTCATGGATTAGGGTTTAGCGACGATAGGCTGTCTGCCGCTCCAGCCAGGCCTGGCCTAGCTCCATAAAGATGTTGATCACGTAGTACAGCAGGGCGATAACGATGAAAAACTCGAATGGCCGGAACGTTACGCTGATCGCATACTGGGAGGCATACACCAGCTCAGCCACACCAATGGCGGATAAGACCGACGTATCTTTCACCATTAAAATCATATTGTTGCCCAGCTGCGGGATCGCTCGAATAAAGGCCTGTGGCACAATAATGTAGAAAATGGTGGCTCCATGCCCAAAGCCGAGGGACCGTGAAGCTTCATACTGACCGCCGGACACTGACTTGATAGTGGCAATAAAAATGTCGGCGTTGTAAGCCATGTAGTGAAAACCCAGCCCAAGGATGCCAACCAGGATGGCGGGAATCAGAATCCACTCGCCGAGGCCAAAATACAAAAAGTAGAGTTGCAGCAGCAGTGGCGTCGTCATGAACAGCCAGATAAAAAAGCGCAATGGCCAGCTCAGAACCTTATTGATATAAACAGAGATCACCGCCACCACCAGCCCACCCACAACCGACATGAATGCAACCACGATGGCCACCAGAGAACCCACACCAAGGCCTTTCAGCAAGGTCGGGAAATAGGTTATGACCGGACCGAAATCGAATTCCATCTCTGCGTCCTTTTATTGGGTTGTGTAGCGCGTCGCGCGACGATAGGCCAGTTCGATGATGCCCATTACCGCGTAAACAATGACGATGTACATCAGCGCACTGAGGGTGAAAATCTCTAGGGGCTTGTAGGTCGAACCAATCAACCGCTGAGCCTGATAAGTCAACTCAACCACTGAGATGATGGATACCAGAGAGGAGTTTTTCACCAGTACAATGGCCAACACCCCGACCGAACGAATCATCAGTGCGGCGGCTTGCGGCAACACGATAGACACCATCGTTTGTATCTTGCCAAACCCCAGTGATCTGGCGGCTTCCGTCTGACCATTATCCACCGACTCGATAGAGCCGCGAATCGCTTCACTCATATAGGCGCCAATATTGAAAGCGCCCACGAAGATGCCACAAGTAATGGGGTCAAGCCTGAAGCCAATGCTGGGGCCGCCATAAAACACCAGCAACAATTGGACGAAATAGGGTGTCCCGCGAACCACGCTGATATAGCCCCGGGCAAACCAGCGGATGGGTGCAAAGCGAAAAGACTGCAAGAACACGAGCCCACAGGCGACGAAAAATCCAAAGAACATTGAACGGACCGAAACATCGATCGTGACCCAGGCTGCCTCGATCAACAGGGGCGTGACCTCGACCATCAAGTTGAAATCCATGGTCATACCTTCCTAGTTGTTGCCGGTGATACAACGTTCGACGTGTTGACCCGGGGGGGCGCCCCCTGATGCATTGGTTGCACCTGGCTCAGCCCCACTCCCTTGCCCAGCCTTTACTGGATGTTGGCGCCCTTGCCAATCCACTTGTCGACAATGACCTGATAAGTACCATCAGCCTTGATTTCTGCCAGGGCAACGTTCAGCGCCTCAAGCAGTTCAGGCTTGTTTTTCTGAACGGAAATGGCGGCAGGCCAGCGTGGCAATTCACCAACGTCTACCATCTTGATGTCGGGTGCATTTTTCTGCATGGCAACCAGCACGGGCACGTCATCAGCGATCATGAGATCGATGCGGCCTGTAGTCAGGCCATTCATCATGCTAGGCAGGCCCTGGAAGGTCTGGTTGCTCCACTTGCCTTCACCATTTTCCACCGCCCACTGGTTACCGGTTTCACCCAGAGTGGAACCGACCGTCTTGCCAGAAAAGTCGTCGATGCTGTTGATATCATTGGTGCTGCCTTGCACCCAAACCGACAGACCGGCGCTGTAGTAGGGATCGGAAAAGTCAATCGCCTTCCGGCGTTCTTCGGTGTTGCTCATGCTGCAGATGCAGGCATCAAAACGGCCACCAACCATGGCGGCGATGATGCCGTTCCAGGGGGATGACTGCACGTTAACCTCTACGCCCATCTTTTCAGCCAGAGCCTCGGCAATATCAACATCAAAGCCAACCAGGTTGCCCTTGGTGTCGACAAAACTGAAGGGGGGATAAGCACCGGAGTTGACCACCTGAAATACGTCGTCACGAATTTCATCCAGCTCACGCGCCTGAGTCGGCATGGCGAACATGGCCGCTGCACTTGCGACTATTGCTGCGACAGCCAGAGATTGAGAGAACTTTTTAGTAAGAGTCTTCATATTCTTCTTCCTGTTCAGACTTTTTGATAAAGCAACGCACACATCGATGCATCGCGACTTTTCACACTTTTCACACTTTTCACACTTTTCATACTGGTCACACTAGTTTCATCTACCCTGCTTGTTGTTATGGACACCTCCTGTGCGTTTGCTCCTGATTCAATCATTGTAGATAAAGGTCATGACTCTGCCTCCCCGATGGCAAAGGTTAGCTCCGCTTCGGTCTGGGCCTGCAAATCGGCGTTACTGATCTCGATCAGTTTTTCACACACCACCAGGCCTTGCGGGGTAACATCCATTACCGCCAGGTCGGACACGATGCGGTTGACGCAGGCTTTGGCCGTCAGCGGCAACCGGCAGTTTTTAAGGATCTTGGGTCGCCCGTGTTTATCAGTATGGGTCGTCAGCACGACGATGCGCGGTGTCTTTTGTGCCAGCTCCATGGCCCCCCCAATCCCGGGCGAAAATTTGCCGGGGATTTTCCAATTGGCAAGGTTGCCGAGCGCGTCGACTTCGAAGGCGCCAATCATGGTCAAATCCAGCCGAGCGCGACGAATGATTGCGAAAGAAACAGCACTGTCGAACAGACTGGCCCCTTCCCGAAGGGAAATATAAGCACCAGCGGCATCAATGAGGAAGGGGTCCATCGACTCAGGCGCACTCTGCTTCCAGGCACCGAGAATGCCGTTCTCCGAATGGATCTGTACATCGAAGTCATCCGGCAGGTATTGGATAACCTGCGTTGGCAAACCAATACCCAGATTGACAATGCTGCCCGGGATGATTTCACTCACCGCCCGGCTCAAAATGCGTTCAGCGGCGGACATGATGTTCCAGAATCCCGTAATCAGAGGTGAGTGATTCCAGCGGAACAACGCTGTCGACAAAGGCACCCGGCGTATGCACCTGTTCCGGCTTGAACCGGCCAGGGGCACCGAGATCCGGCGTCTCGACAATCACGTGGTTTGCAGCCATGGCCATCAGGGGGCTGAAGTTGATAGCCGAACCCTGATACACCAGATTGCCGAGCCAGTCCGCCTGGGCAGCATGAATGAGCGCATAATCGGCCGGCAACGCCATCTCGACTTTGTAAGTGTGACCTTGCCATTCGAGCAGATCTTCTGGCCGGGTAATCTCGGAATCGATGCCGATGTCGGTTAGGAAACCGAAGCTGCCAGCACCGGCGGTACGAATCTTTTCGGCCAGAATGCCCTGGGGATGAAACTCGACCTCAAATTCGACCTGGTTCATCAGATCAATCACGCGTTTGTTCAGGCCAATATGCGTGGTGATCAACTTGCGCACCTGCCCATTCTCGATCAGCCGACTCACACCATGACCGGATTCATTGGCATCGTTCTTGATGAGGGTCAGATCGGTCTGTCCCTGACGCACCAGTTCGTCGATCAGGCTGAAAGGCGTGCCCGGGTTGCCAAAGCCACCGATCATGACCACCGCCCCGGAGGGGATAGCGGCGATGGCATTTTTCAGGGTTTGGTTCTTTTTCATGAACAGGCCGCCTGTTCCAGCGCGACCTGCTTAAGCGCCACCTGCTGAAAGGCTGCCAGGCTGTCATCGAGCAAGGCGATTATATCGTCAATATCCGCAGCGGTGACGGTCAGTGGCGGCGTAATCAACACATGATCCCCCTCCAGACCATTAAGGCTGCGTCTCGGGTAAATTAGCAGGCCACGGTCCTTGGCCAATGCAGTAAGTTTGTCAAAGGCGTTGAACGATGCCGGGAACGGGTGTTTGCTGGCCTTGTCCTGCACCAGTTCCACCCCCTGCAACAAGCCGACGCCTCGTACATTGCCAATACAGTCATACTTGAGAGCCAGCCGGTCGAGTTGCTGGCGAAGATAGGCACCCTGCTCCAGGGAATTGCTGATCAGCTGTTCCGAATCCATCACACCAATGACAGCAAGGCCCGTGGCACAGGCCAGGGGGTTACCGGCGTAGGTATGACCGTGCATGAAGCCGCCACTGGCACCCACCACATCAACCAGCTCCTGACGAGCCATCATGGCCGCTATGGGGTAGTAGCCGGAACCGAGCCCTTTGGCCAGCGCCAGAATGTCGGGCGCCACACCAAAGTGCTGGTAGGCAAACCAGGCACCGGTGCGGCCCATGCCGCTGAGCACTTCGTCCATAATGAACAGAAAACCGTAACGGTCACACAGAGCCCGTAGCCCTTCCATGTAGGCCCTGGTGACCATGCGCCCTCCGGTGCTGGCACCGCCAACCGGTTCCAGCGCAACGGCGGCAATGGTTTCCGGGCCCGCCGCCAGAATGGCGCTTTCGGTCTGTTCCAGAACCGATGCAATGTGTTCTTCAACACTGGCTTCCTGGTAACGATACAAGTCCGGCGAGGGCACCTTGACCGAGCCAATAGTGATCAAGCGATACGGTGCCTCCAGGGGTTCGTATCCGGTCAGGCCCAGTGCTCCCATGGTGCTGCCATGGTACGAAGGGCGCAGTGACACAAACTTGCAGCGCTCTGGCTGCCCCTTGGCGACAAAATACTGGACTGCCAGCTTGATCGCGCTCTCGACCGCTTCGGAACCACTGCCAACAAAGAAGACTTTGTCCAGATCACCGTCGGTCAGATCGACCAGTCGGTTTGCCAGGTCCAGCGCGACTTGGCTTTCGAACTGGGTGCGATAGCTGAACGCAACCTTATCGAGCTGCTCAACCATGGCGCGTTTTACGGTGGGGTGATTGTGGCCAATATTGCAAGTGATGGCACCGGAGCAGGCATCGATGTAACGACGGCCCGTGGTATCCCAGATGCAAATGCCATCGGCATGACTGACCAGCGGCATGTCATTGCTGGTCAGGTAGAACAAAGCATTGCTGGACATGGCATTAACCATCTACGTAAACAAAGCGGTGTTTTTTTGATCACTATTGATTAATAGAACAGCTAACTATTAATTTCAATGCATAATGTTTTTTCATTATTTAATGACTTAAACTCATGTTCTAACCCAGAAAGTCCTCCTCGAGGCCAGCCAGTATGAGCGACATAAATCTCAACTCTCTGAAATCGTTTGTCATTTTTAAAACGTTATATGAGACGGGCAACGCCACACGGACCGCCAGGGATTTAGGCATTACCCAGTCTGGTGTCAGTCGATCTCTGGCGCAGTTGGAAGAAAATATTGGAATTCCGCTGTTCATGCGGCACAAGAAGCGGCTAATCGTTCTACCTGAGGCCGATGAGCTCTATAGTGAGATTCTTGGTTTGCTGAGCAACCTGGAGAACATGAAGCACAGCATTGTGGCACTGCGTGAATTTGGCGCTTCGCGCATACGCATCGCCTCAGCACCGGCTCTGGGTTTTGCCTATGTCCCCAAAACCATCGCCCGCATTCTGAGTGACAACCCCAAATACAACGTCTACCTGGACATCATGCCCAGCCCGGAAGTGGTGCGTGCGGTTGAAGCGGGTTATTTCGATGTCGGATTTGTGACTCTTCCGGTGAACAGCCAGGCACTGGTGGTTGATGAGCTGATCTCAACAGAAGCCGTGTGCCTGATGCCTAAAAACCACAGCCTGGCCAAAGCCAGTGTGATCACAACAGAAGATCTGAAAGGACAGCATCTGGTCATACCCAACCAGCCCAACCTGGCGGCCGACCAGCTCCTGCTGCATCTGTCGCAGAAAAACATTCAAATTGCCGGTAAAACCGAAGCCAACATCGCTGCCATTTGCTCACTGGTCGCCAACGGTGTCGGTATCACCCTGATCAACCCCATCACAGCCTACGACCACCAGGCAGCCCGCGATGACCTGCTGATCAAGCCGTTCAAGCCTGCCTTTAACTATCATTTTGGACTGGCCTACAAACAGAAATGGGCGAACAACCGATTAATCAGTTTGCTCAAAGAAATGTTACCGGAGTTGCCGGATCACCTCGTGACCGGTCGGATATGAGGTGGGTATTGCCCGCCGGGTTAAGCTATAGTCAGCTGAAGTGCTGTGTTCAATCATTAGGAACTTCTTTGCTGTGACTTCCCCGATTAGCGACATCGAGCCAGCGGACGTCCACTTGCTTACGGGCATGCTGGATATCATGGCCGATCACGTGTTTATCCTGCGTGTTGAGGGCGAGCGGTACCGGCTGGCCTACTGTAACGATGCCATGGACACGTTCATGAACCCGGAACGCAACATGCTATTCGGCAGGTACCTGGACGAGATTGTGCCTGACTCGGATCTTTATCAGCGCATCTCGGAAAACTATTCCCGGGCACTTGCCGCAGGACATATGATTCGCTACGAGGAGAATACAGAGGGCTTCGGCCCGGCTCCCCTCACGGTTTTCGAGACCAGTCTGTCGCCGCTTGTCGGGCAGGATGGAAACACGGTTTACATTTGCGGCATCTCCCGCGACGTCACTGCGCGACGCAACGCCGAAGTTGCCCTTAAGCAGACGAACGAAACTTTGGAGCAGCAACTGCTCGAAAACCGGCACCTTCAGCAACAGCTTCACCAGGAAGCAATCAGAGACCCTCTCACCAATCTTTTCAACCGGCGCTATTTCCTGGAGAGCCTGACGCGGGAAATTAACCGGTCCGAACGAGAGAACTATTCGGTCACCCTGATGATGGTGGACATCGACCACTTTAAAAACTTGAACGATGACCATGGCCACACCGCCGGAGATCTGGTGCTCATCGAGTTCAGCAAGCTGCTGTGCGATGGCATGCGCAAAGAAGACGTGGTCTGTCGTTGGGGTGGCGAAGAATTCCTGATTATGATGCCAGGGCTCTCGCTCGAGGATGCACACCGTCGAATCACGAAATGGCGCCGCAATCACAGCGTGATGGAATTGACCCTGGGGGATCTGCAGCTGGTCACCCGCTTCTCCGCGGGACTGGCAACCGCCCCGGAACATGGGCTAAATCCAGGTGACCTCATCAATGCAACCGATAAAGCCCTATACCGGGCCAAGACCCTGGGGCGGGATCAGTTGCAGTTGTCCGGGCAGGACGAAGAGTGAAGCTATAGCATTCAAAAATCGCGTGATACTCGACCTGCAATCTGCGATACCCAGAAAGAACATGGGCGTAGTTCGCGCCTAATGACGGATGATTAATCAACTGCTGCATTCCTGCTTCCAGCTGATCTAGGTATTTATCAGCCGGATGAGATAGCGGATATACTCACTATCATTGCCGAACTGACCGCTTTCAATCTGGCCTTTCACCCAACCGTTCTGTTGCTCAGTCAGTGTAATAGTTTTCCGGCGCATGCTCATAGCTGTTCCGTTTACCCATGATGATGATTGGTTGGTGGGACTCGGCAGTTTCGTCAATCAACCGATAAAGGTTGCTGCGCGCCTCAGTTGCTGTAATTCCGGTCATGACGCACCTCTGATGTGTTCGACTTTTTACCAGTGTACGCCTTTAGGTACGTGCGTTAAAACGAACGTTTCGCATAATGCGAAGCTTTGCGGCAATTTCGGAGCCGCGCAGCGGTGGAAAAATCGTCCGGCAACAGCGGTTGGTTAAATGATCTTGAATGCGCACAGAAATGCGCATATTCTTTCGAGAAGCTTACAACAGCTCCTTGGAGGAGATGATGCCCGATCTCTACAATACAGCTGCACCCAAAAAAGCAGCAAATCTGTCGGTTAACAGTGATCTGTTACGAAAAACCCGCGCCCTGAACATTAACCTCTCGGCCACCCTCGAGCGAGCTTTGAAAGAAGAGCTGGCCAAGCGCGAGTCTGCCCAGTGGGTTGAAGAAAATCGTTCTGCGATCAAACGTTACAACGAATTTGTCGAGCAGCATGGATGCTTCGGCGACGAATTTCGGGTGTTTTAATGGCCCAGTTCGACGTTTACCCGAATCCCAGCCAAACCACCAAGGATTACTATCCCTACTTGGTGGATATTCAAAGTGTTCTCCTGACAGACTTAGCAACTCGTATCGTCATTCCACTGGGCAAACGTTCAGCCTTTGGTGATCAGGCGATGCAAGGACTCACTCCCGAAATAACATTCGACGATCAGGAACTGTTGTTGCTCACTCCGCAAATTTCCTCAGTGCCCGAAAAAAATCTGAAGAACCCGATCGGTTCCCTCTCACATTTCAGGGACCAGATCGTTGGAGCGCTGGACCTCGCGATCACTGGCATTTAACGCGTCAGGCAGCTGCGCGTCTCACGCGTCCACTGGCCTGGCTTGTTAATATAAAAACTGGTAATGCCTGAGACGTGCTATTCGATTATCTTTATGCACTAGATAACATTCTCTGTTAAATACTCAAGGTGTTTGCCATCGGTACCACAGCAACCACCAAGTATTTTTAGTCCGAAATCTCTATTCAATTTGACCATGAGCCTGCCCCACTCTGAAACGGATTCAGATTTAAGCTCTTTAGAACCCTCTAGTTCAACATGGCTAAGAGAAGATGCGTTTGCCTGTATGCCAATTAGCCGGCCAGATAACTCTTCAGTCAGTATTTTTGGATTCAAAAATGATGGGTAGGAGCAGTTAATAAAATATCCGAGCGGATTATCCGTGGTTTTAGAATCCACATATTCAATTGCCGCCTGAATTTCCGTTCCATCCAATACCTTACCATCGGAGCCGATCACGAAACTTATGATGTAAGGCAACCCCGTCGCTTCCATTGCCAGGGCAATTCCAGCTGCTTCCTCTACAGAAGGCAGCGTGACTGCAATCAGAAAATCAACCTCTGCGCTTGCGAGCTCATTGATCTGCCATTTGTGGAAGTCACTCGCCTCATCCAGTGACAACCCTTGCTCGGGTAAATAACAATCGTTCTTACAGCCAATCAGACCGCCGATTTTAGCAGTCACTTTCTTGGTTTCGTCGGCAACTAGTTCTTTCATGAACTTTGCGGCCTCAACGTTGATGTCCTGTCGCTGCTTTGACGCTGCCACTCTTTCCTGGTTTGCCCGCCAAGTAGGCGTACACAGTAGTATCGGTCGATCAGTAGCCGCGGCGATGCCTAAATACTCCTGATACAAGCTCCGTAACGCTACTCTACCTTCTTCACTAAGAATCAAGGGGGTGTGAACTAAATTTCCGTCTAAATCTATCTTGTCGTTGCGACGGAGCCTTTCTATAACCGCAGCCTCAGCGAGGATAAATTTATGTTTTTCTAGGAGATCTTTCATTAAAAACTCTCAGGCAACTTTGTCAATTAACGCCTTGCTAAGCGAAAATTAATGGTTGGCTATAATCGCGGAGCGATGGCCAACTGTTAATTTTCCGTTTAAGCAACTTGTTATGCAGTTTCAACTGATTTAGTGATTGAAACTGTATTATTCTTAGGTTGCTTTATTACATCAGCTAAAGCGACAAAACTCATTGTAGGTTTACTTGATGCGATATTAACTCGACTAAAATACTTACTTTGCCAGTGCCAAAACTCAGCCTCGAAGTATTTACCTACATATTTAGCGTCAGCCTCTTTGATATCAATCATAAAGTTTAACTTTTTATAGAAGTGTTCTATTTTAGATATTTTTTGCCATTCTTCTGGTGTAAGTTTGTTATAGAGGTTGTCCCAAGATGGGCAGTCCAATTCATCGATTGCTTTTCTGAGTGCTTTCCCTGCATCATTTCGAATTTGAATGTAGCTTGGAGAAGTATATTCTTGTATAAGATCAAGAGCTCTGTTCTTTCTTTCACGATTTGTTTCATGAATAACGATCAATGAAGCAGACAAGCCAGCGCCAATACCGGCACCTAATAATGCAGCTCCAACGCTTCCAGTTAATGCCCCAACTATTGCGGCAAAAACGCTTGTCATTGTTATTACTTCCATAATTACTCCATAGTCAATTATTAATTTAATGTACTGTATAACGCCCGACTCTCGCGCCGGTTTGGAGACGCGAAGCCGCGGAAAATCGGTCGTTGTGCAGCCGATTGTTAAATCATTTATTGTGCGCTATCCTGTACATGATCAACATATTGTACAGGAGCGCCCTTATGGATGCCATCAGCTACACCGCCGCTAGAACCAACCTAGCAAAAACTATGGAGCGGGTCTGTGAAGACCATTCTCCTGTGATCATCACCCGGAGTAAGTCGCAATCCGTGGTTATGATCTCTCTTGACGATTATGAGGCACTGCAAGAGACCGCCTACCTTCTGCGCGCGCCGAAGAACGCCCGTCGACTGTTAGAATCCGTTGCCGAACTGGAACAAGGCGGCGGCCAAGAAAAGGAACTTCTTGAATGAAACTCATCTTCCCCGAGAATGCTTGGGAAGACTATCTGTACTGGCAGAAAACCGACAAAAAAGTTCTTAACAGAATCAACAAGCTGATTAAGGAAGCCAAACGCGAACCGTTCGAAGGTATTGGTAAGCCGGAGCCCCTTAAACATAGTCTGGCTGGGTACTGGTCTCGTCGAATCAACGAAGAGCACCGAATAGTCTACAAGGTCACGGATGACGCCTTACTCATTGCTCAGCTCCGGTACCACTACTGATTTAAACGCTGCCAACACGCACAGCTTTGTAGTAGTGGAGGCGAAGCAGCAAACGGAAAAGCTGTCCCTGTGCTTGGCCTTGTTAGGGCTATTGCGATATAGTTGTACGGAGTTTCCGTACATGATGGTGGAATTATGGATATTGTCAGTGTAAACAAATTCAGAGACAACCTGAAAAGCCTTGTAGAGCAGGTTGTTAGTAGACACGAACCCCTCAAGGTGACGCGTCGCGCCGGAGCCGCGTTCGTGATTATTAGTGCTGAGGACTGGGAAAGAGAGCAAGAAACACTGCACGTGCTTCAAAATCGAGACCTGATGCAACAAATTTCGACCTCCCTCGATACTCACGCCCGAGGCCAAGGATATACACCTAATGACGAGCAGATGAATGAGATCACTGGTATTTGAGGGCAGCACTTGGGAGGCGCATGAAAAGATGCGTGAAAAGGACAAGAACCTGCACAAAGCTCTCCGTAAGCTGCTGAAAGAAATGCTTCGCTCTGAAGACCCATCAACTGGCGTCGGTAAACCGGAGCCGCTTAAACACAACCTGACGGGTCTGTGGTCCAAGCGAATTTCACAGAAGGACAGGCTCATATTCCGATTCGACGATAGATACATTTACATTTTCGCCATTGGTGGTCACTACGACCAGCCCTAACGCCAGGCTCACGCGCCGGTTTAGAGCCGCCAAACGGCGGAAAATCGGTCGCTGTGCAGCCGCTGGTTATGTTTCGTCATCACCGAGCTCGGAGATCCGCATTAACTGGCTACTGCGACGCACAGTCAGAATATCAACCTGATCTTTGACGCTGTAAATAACCCGATACGTTCCAAATATCAGCTCTCTGATGCGAGCTGACCCCACCTCGGGAACCAAACGTCCACTTTTAGGGAAATCAGCTAGCCGCTCTACCGTGGCAAATAAATCATCAACCCACCGTAGCGCAGCATCTGGGTTGTCTTCTGCAATATACCGAGCTATATCCTCGACACGCTCCAGCGCAAGCGGGGACCAAACAATCTTCATTGGGCCAGTCGGCTCAGAACCCGAGCCTTCGCGTCTTCATGCGCAATACCATCCCCGGAAGCTATCTGTTCTTCCGCCTTATACACCTCTTCCAGTATTTCCAGACGTTCTTGCATCTTCTCGTACTCGCGAACATCCACCAGCACGGCAACGCCACGACCTCTTTGTGTTAGTACCATAGGGCGGCGGGTTTCATGGAGCTGCTTTACAAATGTGGCTACCCCTGCGCGAAATTCAGACAGAGGACGGATATCTTCATCCACTCGAACCCTTGACATGGAAATCACCTCAGTACGTTTAAGCGTACATTAAAGAGTACGACATTGCCTAAAGGCAAACAAGGTGTTCGAGGGAAGAAACATAACGCTTGCAGCATGCGCGCCCTTGGAATGGAGCCGAAGGCGCAATGTAAAGGGCGTCGCCATGCCTGCACTGGTTATGTGCTATGAGCTACGTTTGGAAACCTCTCAGGATGCTCAATAATTTCCGCCGTCAGGTCTACATCAAGCTCAGGCCAATAGAAGTGCCCAGGAGACTGCTCCTCGACATTCACGATTGCACTGACTCGCTGCTCCTTGAACCAAGGAAAATTTTTGTACGGCATGAAAAACTCACGGTCGTGCGCAAGAAGCCACACACCATGTGCAGAGATATTTGTCACCTCAACTGCTGAAGTGCTGTTTCCAAGCGCTGACAAGCTCATCGCGGTGATCCTCCACCAATGATTCGATTTCTTTTAATTGCTGCCGGTTGTACCCGTAATTTTTGGCAAGCTCAAGATCTGGTTCAAGCCAGAATTTAGCCTCGCCATCACCTGAGACTACATGGACATGCCCGCGAGATTCTTCTCGCGAAAAGAAAAAGAAGCGATATCCCTTTTCTCTGAATACTGTAGGACTCATCCATACTCCTCACATAATGCTGAGTTAAGCGGCGGGCGTAAGCACGTCCGGCAAAGGCCCGCCAGGGCCGTGGCGACCTATCCTTATTTGTTACACCTTGCCCCGTACTCAGTGTAGCTGGCCAAAAACTTCCGGGTGCTGCTCAGCAATACGCAAAAGCGCAACTGCTGGGCCTTGTGGCTCTCTACGCCCTTGCTCCCAATCCTGCAGGGTACGAACGCTTACTCCCATGAGACCGGCAAAAGCTGACTGAGACATTTTCAGTTTTAACCGAATAATTTGAGGCGCTGAGGGCTCGGACAGTTCATAAGTGCGCAACGCCAGATTGCCCTTTTTGAATTGTTTAATTTCATCAAAACCAGCGAGGATTTCTGCACCAAGATTTCTATCACTCATTTTTAATCGCCTCCGCTCTTGCCCGATCCCGCTGGTGCCCAACGAACCTTGCGAACACCACCAGAGCCCTTGATGAGATCGCCCGCATCAGGCTTCTGCATAAGGTATGTTTGAAGCCCACGGTATTCTTCGTCCGTGAGGTAGCTCGGCAACAGCTTGGTGAACGTCGAGGTTTCAATGAATAGCATTGCTAAAATATACGGCGTTGCCGTATAAACATCAAGGCCAGATCAGTGAGGTGTAACGCTCCGCTAATGTGCGCCGCCTGCGGCGTCACCATTGAGCGGCTTGTGTACGCCCAGCATGGGCATGAACTAATGGGGTGAAAGTCCCCAGTGGGAAGATCACCGCTCAGTCGGTTTTAGCCGATTGAACGCTAACCACTAGCGAATGGCAAGGGCAAACCCGTGAGGGGATGTCTGGAGGAAGCCGCTAGCAAAACTGCGAGCTGATGAACAAGAACATCATACGAGGCGTAGGCCGGAGGCGAGTTGGCACAAGACGACGAAGCCATGTGATCTAACGGCCACCGTAAATGATGCAGTTGTGCAGTGACAGTGCATGTCCTTATCTGGGGAGATCTGCTCAACGAGCGATCGGTTAAATACCAGTCAGGCACCTGGTCGATCAAGCCTGGGCGCAGCCGTTGCCATCGGCGGTTGCGAGCGAACAAGATGGACACCGATAGCGCCGACCGGGGAAACCCTGCCGGTGATTGAGCAGAAGTCAGCAGCGGCCATAGTAGCCAAACGCCCGCCGTAATGGCCGGGACAGGGTGAAGGGCCTAACACCGGGAATAAAGGAGGAGCCTTGACCGACTTGAACACACGAATGCCGCCCGGCAATGACGTGGCTCAGCGGACGGCCATGAAGCCAGCCTTTAGCAATGATCTACTCGATGCTGTCCTGCAACGGGCTAATCTACAACAAGCCTGGAAGCAGGTTCGAGCCAACAAGGGAGCGGCGGGTGTCGATGGCATGACCATCGATGATTTTCCCGCCTGGGTAAAGGCCGGCCACTGGCATGTGGTCGAGCAGTGGATTCGCTCGGGCGACTATCAACCAGCGCCGGTGAGGCGGGTTGAGATCGACAAGCCGGACGGTGGCAAGCGCCAGCTTGGTATCCCGACGGTGACAGACCGGGTGATTCAGCAAGCCATTGCCCAAATCCTGATGCCACGCTTCGACCCGGGGTTTTCAACGGACAGCTACGGCTTCCGTCCGGGCCGGAACGCGCACCAGGCGGTGCGACGGGTGCAAGGCATTCTCAAGGAGGGGAAGCGCTTTGCTGTGGATGTGGACCTGTCGAAGTTCTTCGACCGGGTGAATCACGACCTGCTGATGACGCACCTGGGCCGCAAGGTTCGGGACAAGCGCCTGCTGGTCCTGATTGCCCGGTATTTGCGAGCTGGGATTATCGATAACCAGCTCTATCTGGAGAGTCGGGAAGGTGTACCGCAGGGTGGCCCATTGTCACCCCTGTTGGCCAACATCATGCTTGATCCGCTGGATAAAGAACTGGAACGGCGGGGCCACCGGTTTGCCCGCTATGCGGATGACTTCACCATTGTGGTGAACAGCCGTCGCGCGGGCGACCGGGTGCTGGCCAGCATCAGCCACTACCTGGAGCATCACCTGAAACTGACGGTCAACACGGCCAAAAGCCGAGTGGTCAGAACCAATGAGAGTAAATTCCTGGGATTCACCTTCAAGGGAAACCAGATCCATTGGCACCCGGACACGCTGCGCAAGTTCAAGCAGCGCATTCGGACACTGACGAACCGGAACTGGGGCGTGTCGATGCACTATCAGCTTTTCAAGGTCAGCCAGTACCTTCGGGGCTGGATCAACTACTTTGGCATCGCTACCGGCTACCAACGCTGCTGCGATCTGGATCACTGGATTCGCCGCCGCGTCCGGATGGCTTACTGGCGACAGTGGCGCAAGCCACGCACCAAGGTGAGAAACTTGATGAAGCTGGGTGTTCACGTGCAAGCGGCCGTCGCGTGTGGCATCACCAGCAAAGGACCCTGGCGCAGCTCGAAGACGCCGGGTATTAATCAGGCATTGTCCAATGACCACCTGAAAGCCGAGGGACTGGCATCGCTGCGTGATGGGTGGATCAAGCTTCACCATTCCCGGTGAAACGCCCTGTGCGGATCCGCATGCAGGGTGTTGTGGGGGCTGGGGGTTAGATACCCCTGGCTACCCGATTAGCAGATTCTGCTTGAAGGCGCTCAACTAGCCACACCTTGATAATTGACTGGCGGGTAACACCAATGCGCGCCGCCTCACGATCCAGTGACTCTACGACCCAAGCAGGAAAGTCCACGTTGATTCGCTTTTGTTCCTGATTGACACGGCGGACCGTGGACAGATCTAGGTCATCAACAATATCTTCCTGACCTTCCTCGAATTTTTTATCGAAGTCTTTAGCTTTCATAGAGCTCAACCTCCTTCTTGCGGGAACGCCTGACTGAAATCAGACGAATACGGCTTTCCCTGTATGTGACGACCGCCGACCAATGTCTTTCACCAATCTTGCCTATCAGCAAGAATCTTGGCTCACCCTCTGACTTTGCGCGGATTTCCAATAGATACGGATCTTTCCACAGACGTTGGGCGGCCACGAAATCAATACCGTGCTTATCCAGATTGGTCTGACTTTTGGCTTCGTCGAACTTAAACTCGTCCATGAGTATAAATTATTCCTTTTTTACTCAGCTCGCAAGATGTGGGAGGAGTAGTGCAACTGCTAACGCGGAGCACAGCGGTTGCCCGTCAGGGGCGTCCGGCGGCCGAAGGCCGCGTACTGGTGCGTATTGTTACGCGCTGACAGATACCAGGGGTGAAATATGCGCTGTCGGGCGACTAGCTGACAGGTCGTAAGTTGACTGCAAGTTGAGCCAAAACTCCGGCGATGTATTGAATGCCTCAGCAAATAACCAAGCGGTATCAGGTGTAATCCCTCTCTTGCCACGCGCAATCTCATTGACACGCTGAACTGGTACGCCGAGATGATTAGCCAGAGCTTTTTGAGTAAGGCCTAGCGGCTCGAGAAATTCTTTAACCAATATCACACCGGGATGTGTGCTTATTCTGTGAGTAGGAATCATGGAAACACCTCAGTGATAATCAACTATTTCGACCTCATGAGCCCCCGAGCCCTCCCACCGAAAAACAATGCGCCATTGAGCATTGATACGAATACTGTGGAATCCTGCATAGCTACCTTTCAATGCCTCAAGTCGATTGCCTGGCGGCGATCTGAGCTCATCGAGGGTTACTACCGAGTTCAGGACATCAAGCTTGTAAAGCGCGGGCTCCTTGATGCTCTGAGGCAACCTTCTCACGCGAGCGTTGGTTAAACCATTGTAGAGGTCTTCGGTAATTCGGCTGCCAAAGGAATGAATCATGGTTATAGATTAACGGATACACGGTATCCATGCAATGCAGTCGATAAATGTGCGTAACGCCCGGCTCACGCGCCGCTTTGGAGCCGCGAAGCGGCGGAAAATCGGTCGCTGTGCAGCCGATTGTTATGTTCTCTTCGAAGTGCTAGATTGTGTATAGAAATCAATAACCATACACATAGGTGCGACATGAGAACGAACATCGTCATTGACGACCAGTTGATGGCCGAAGCCCTCAAAGCCTCCGGCTACGAAACCAAAAAAGAGGCTGTTGAGCAAGGCCTGAAACTTCTGGTACAGCTTAGCAAGCAGCAGGAGATTCGGAAGCTACGAGGCGAAATCAAGTGGGAAGGCGACCTGGATGAAATGCGGAGCGCCGGATGATACTGGTGGATACCAGCGTCTGGATCGACTATTTCAATGGAGTCAAAAACCCGCACACTGACCTACTGGATGCATCGATAGTCCAAGGGTCAGTCGCTATCGGCGACCTCATATTTCTGGAAATCCTTCAAGGCATCCGCAACGACCAGCAATACCATCAGACCAAACAAAGCCTGCTTGCGCTGGATCAATATGAAATGTTTGGCAAAGATATGGCTGCCAAGTGTGCCGACAATTATCGCGCGCTTCGTAAAAGGGGTATCACAATCAGGAAAACTGCCGACGTGATCATCGCAACGTTCTGCATAGAGAAGAAGCTACCCCTGCTGTTTTTGGATCGCGACTTTATCCCTTTTGTTGATTACCTTGGGCTTGCGCCTGCTCTGAGAGAAGCATAACGCTTGCAGCATGCGCGCCCTTGGAATGAAGCCAAAGGCGCAATGGAAAGGGCGTCGCCGTGCCTGCACTGGTTATGTATTTGTATCGGCGATGAATTTTCTCAGCGGCTCTGCCCGATGTCTGAACGATTGAAGCGTAAAGTTACTCGCTCTCAATCTCTTTCAATAACTTACCGCTCTTATCCTTCCAAGCGGTCAAACCATTAGCACTGCCGCCATGAATGACAGCGGCGGCTGCGCTGGGGCTGGTAAACTCCGTATCTTTGCCGAACACCCACTTGTCATTTCTTTCAATGAGGATGCCCTCCTCAATGAGCTTGTTTCTCTGAACAAGGACAGCAGGCCACTTTTTAGCGGATGTCCGCTCTTTTAATACCGCCTCAGATCCAGCAATAACCACCATGCCATTTGGTGTGAGGTAGCCTGATGCGGTTACGTTCTTTATTGAACAGGTCAGAATTTCGGTATCAATACCCGGCTTCTCATTTCCGCCAGTTTTGACGAAGCTCTCAATGCCGATAACCGGTAGTATCTGGTGAACCTTTTCGAGAAATACCTCCATGTCTTCGCGGTCTGATTCAGGGAGCTTTGATCCGCTACCCTGGCCATTTATGACCACCGCCCGACCCACTGATTTAGCGGCCTCAATTAGCCTACCCTCAATGTAGCGGATGTGAGCTTTGGTGAGGTTTTCGTCTTTGCTGATGAAAAAAGCAATGTGGTTCCAGTAGTCCTTTGAGAGGTGAGACTTCACGCGATCCCGAATACACTCTGCTTCGCCAATGTAGATCACGCTTTTATTGGTATCCGGGTCTACACCCGTCAAAAAATAGATCCCAGAATTTAGGGATTCCTCGCGCCCGATGACACTATCAAACTCGCTTCGCGGACCGGCAACGGCTTTACCTGTCCAGTTTGAAAGCTCAACTGTACGGAGTCGTTTGGGGTCGCCGTAGACCAAGAATATTTTCAACGTTGCTGAGGGCAACTGGTTACTCCTTACACATAACGCCCGCCATCACCGGTGGCAAAATCGCAGTGAAGCGGAGGTTTTGGCACCGGTGCGTGGCCTGGTTATGTTTTGTTGAGGTCAGCACCATCGGCTCGCCCAAGCTGAGCAGTCAATATGAGCAAAGCGACCAAAATCACCGGGCTTATTTCTGCTGGGGACGGCAAGCTCTTGCCCGCAATATGGGCAGAACCCAATTTCAACAACCGTCGTCCAAATCATCTCGCCAACCTCTTCGAGATGATGGTTCTCCTCCAAATCGCCTTCCGTCGCTTGCCTTTCTATAAACAGGCACCATACGAAATTTTCGCGCCTTACATAATTCTTTTCCAGCCTAATCGACACGCCGTTATCTGGCATGCCGTGACAGTCATGAACAGCGTCTTGGCCACTATCCATTGATCTCATCCGCAAATATTTGCCGTTCAATCGCATCCTCTATTGCAGAATCAAGCCGTTTTAGCAACTCAGATAATGACTCATCAGGCCGTCTGACCAACATTGCAAGACACTGATCCTCATCAGACGCACATGCAGCACATCGAACTGGCCCAGCCCTTCCGATAGAAATTTCGCCCGAGCCATCGATAAGTAACTCAATATTTTCAAGTTTCATAGCTGACTATCAGATCTCCCAACAACATAACGCCCGCACACAAGGGCGCGAGCTTGCGAGCGTCCCACCACTGCACTAGCGGTGGTGTATTGGCGCGCTTGGTGATGAGTTTTTGGGAAATACATCGTTCTTCCGTTCATTTCTGCTCCAACCCCAAAACCTCGGGGCTATGATCGAGGACATTATGGCCCTGAACTTTATAAAACGATGCCAATGCGTCGGGTGAAATTGTCACTGACAAATCATCGTGGCGCAAATCGTAGTCCGTAAAAGACGTGTCCGAGTGATACACCCTAAAGAAATAGCTTCCTGCCGCACCGCTGCAAAGAACCCCTGACACACCAGAGGCATTTTCCTCTTCGGCTTCACCGTCCCCATACTTGTAGATGCTTGTCATCCATCTAACCCCTTGTACTCATAACCCTGAACGAAGCGGCGCGTCTCACGCGTCCGTCTTCCTTATTTGTTAAGGTCTGCGCTCAATTGAACCTGTAAGAGCTTCAACTACCCATTGATTTATGCTCTTGCCCTCTGATGCCGCAGCAACAACAAGGTTCTCGTGCAGGCCAGAGCTTAAACGAACATTAAACTTACCCGAGTAATGTTTTTTTGGCTCTACGCCATCTTTTTTGCACATATCGAGAAACATAGCTAAAGAAATTGCACCTTCTTTATGTAACCCTTCTATGTCTGTAGCATAAAAGTCAGCCCCGCCATTTAGGTTGATAAACTCACCCCGAAACATTTCTATTTCAGGATCATAATTTATAACTGCTTGATGGCCGTCAAAGTCCATTAAATTGATCATGGTTTTACCCCGTTTACGTCTAACCACCGACGAATACTACTGACCGCTCCTTTATCTGTATCAGGGGACGGATGTGGCCGGTGAAATACTCTTCTTTCACCAAATAACCTAACTCCAACTCGAGAACCCTCACCCTCTTCGATGGTGCCTCCAAGTTCCCGGAATAGGGATTCAATATCTTTCCATTTAATACCGCCACTCACTGGCCGTGCAAAAATGAGATCGAGTGTCTTTTGGTGTTTTCGTTTCATGGGGATATTTTAGTACCACTATTTAGTACTGTCAACATGCGGAGTAAGCTGGCTTTAACGCGGAGCACAGCGGCGGCCCGTCAGGGACGTCCGGCGGCCATAGGCCGCGTATTGCTGCGAATTGTTAAGCGCTTGAGTGCCACCAGTTGTATTTCTCATACGATTGAGACAACCGTCCGTACGACACTCACAGTCGTCAGGAATGCGCCTATCAAAGCGAGTCGTCTATTGCGCCGATTTATACCCTGGATCAGCAAAAAAGTCCCTACCGCACCACTCAAAAGAGCGAGGCTAAACTGGGAGCCACTCACCCCATAAACTAGCACCAGGTAAATTACTGCCACCAAATACAGCAATACTCGCAGCGGCTTGATCTTAAAACGCTTGTAGTAGGCGTTATCTTCAGGAGAGAGATCTTCCTTGCTCATCTAGAACTCCATAAAGCCCTTAATCGGGATAGGGCGAGGCCTCACGGCCCCGCTCCCCCCACACCACCGGGCATACGGATCACGTACCACGGCGGTTCGGTTGATTGAGTCGTTCAGCAATCCACAAGGTCCGGGAGCCCCATAGAG
>Ga0307940_1000478_pt1 | contig 25868 bp, 39 predicted proteins | sample OrgLakmetagen124_FD_201835 | JGI IMG/M metagenome (GOLD analysis project Ga0307940, IMG submission 201835) | Saline water microbial communities from Organic Lake, Antarctica - #124 | ecosystem: Environmental > Aquatic > Non-marine Saline and Alkaline > Saline | place: Antarctica: Organic Lake... | reverse complement strand
TCCACCATTGTTAAGGTCTTGGAATAACTGAGCTTGTTGTCCTCTATTAAGAATCATCTCTCCTGAGTTTACATTGGCTTGAACACTATCTCCTGTAAAGCTTGATCCCGGAATAATACCTCCACGTTCATAACCTTTAATTGACTGTGCAGCAACAATACCTGTAGCTAAACCTGTGTTTAGTGATATACTTGCATTCATCTGTGCCAAAGCCGCTAAGTTAGCAGGGTAAGGTATCATTGATGTTTGAGCAAATGCACCTGATCTAGCAAGTCCATCGTTAACATATATCTGAGCTAATGCTCCTGCTTTATTGATTAGGAATTGTTCTTTAGATCCATCTTTAGCTAGTTGTGCTCCTAATTGAAAACCTTTAGCTGCATTGTTAGCATCTATTTCTGCCAACTTAACTTTAAAGTTATTCATGTCTATAATTCTTTGTCTTTGTTGTTTATCTAAAGCAACTTCCTCTAGTAAAGTCTTCTTCCCTGCTTCTTTTTGAGCCTTTAATGTATCTTTAATTCTCTTAGCATTGATTGTCTTGTAATCTAACGCTGCTTTTCTTTGAATCTCTAATACTCTCTCTTGAACTTCTTCTTCTGTAAGCTCTCTTGAAGCTAACAACAAGTTCTCTTCTTCTAGGTCTAACATCTTTTGTGCTTTAAGTTCTTCAGCTGCGGCTTTCTCTAAAGCTACTCTTTGTACTCTAGCTTCAGATGCTGCAACAGATGCTGCTTCTTTATCTATAATTGCTTGTTTAGCTGCGTCTTCTGCTGCTATTTCTTCTCTTATTGCTGCCGCTTTCTCTTTAGCTGCATCAACAAACCTACCAGCAAACTCCAAAGAAGCTGCCATAGCTAGTTGTGCTCCTCTTTTTATATTATCCCAATGTTGTACTATCTTAAATAATGCTACACCAACTAATGCTACACCTGCCACAACCAATGTAACTGGTGCTAGAGCTGCTGCCCAAGCTAATGCGGCTTGTACCTTCATAATGATTAACTGTGCGTTAAAATAGACTAGAGCGCCTGTAGCAGCTGCTAATGCTGTCGATAGTGTTACCTTAAGAGCTAATGAATTTTCATTGATCCATCCAATAAATGCTACTAATGGTTTAGAAATTGCCTGAATAGTCTCTATAAATGCTATTGCCATTGATTTAATAGCAGGAAGTAATGCTTGTCCTATCTGTCCTTGGAAGTTAAAGATATTATCTGATAGTGTACTTAATACTCCACCTAATGTCTTACTTTGTTTAATCATCCCTTGAGCAAATATACCACCTTCACCTTGAATGTCATTCATTGCTGTCTTAAACTCTCCAAATGAAATAGAACCTTTAGTTATTTCTTTTCTTACTTCTGCTACTGACTTGTTTAGGTTTGTTGCTAATACTGTACCTAACGCAATACCTGAATCATTTAGTTGGTTTAGTCTTTCTAGAGTTAATTTACCTTCAGCTCTTACTTGACCAAAGATACGTGCTAAGTCTTCAATTGGCTTACCAGAACCTGCTGCAATGTTACCTAGTGTGGTTAATGTACTTTGTATATCCTTAGAAGCTACACCAAATGATAGTAGTTTCTTAGTTGCATCAACAATTCCGGTTAATTGAAATGGTGTAGTAGCTGCGAACTGCTGTAATTCTTCTAGTTGTTTCTGTCCAGCTTTTGCTGACCCTAGCATGACACCTAATTCAGTGCTCATCTTTTCTAAGGATATAGCTGCATCGACAGTACCTTTTGCAAAGTCACCCATACCTCTTGCCAGTGCTCCAACAGCGTTAGCTGCTAGATTACCTGCAAATGATGCCCATGCTTGAGAGGATCTACTAGCACTCTTTTGAAAGTCTTTATGAAATTTGCCTAAATTATTATCGACTTTCTTGAGATTCTGTTCAAACCCCTTTACTGCCAACTCTAAATCGAATGATACTGTGTTACTTGCCATTGTTATTGCCCTTCTGATTGATTGTTTTGATGTTCAGCGTCAAGTCTATCCATAAACCTGATTAACTCTATATACTTTGAAGGTTGGTCTAGTAAACTTCCTGCGTAGCCTAAGTGTCCTGCTTTATACTGCCTATATAGCCACATATATTCATGAACACTTGAGTCATTAAAGTTCGGATGACATAGACAAGAGTAATACTCTATACCATCTATCTCTACCTTTGGAACTTTACTTATAACTCCACAACCCTTCTCTTTTCTTACATACTGTATTGCTACTTCAGCATCTCTACGCTTAGATAATATCTCTTCTGTTTGCTTACATTTAAACTCATCTACAGTTAATGTTAGCCATGTAGCATTTACCATCGCAATCTCCGCTACTGACATACTACTTATACGAAGTATTTGTGAGTGTATATATTCCCAAAACATAGGGTAATGGAAACTCCCAACTACTTCTTCTTCTGCTTTCCCGGCTTCTTAGCCGTACTCTTCTTTATCTTAATACCTTCAATTTCATCACCATTCTCATCAACGATCTTATCTGGTACACCTTGCAACAAAGTAGCACATACAGAGTTTAACTTACCAGATATAGGCATATTTAACATATCGTCAATACACTCATCTGTTAGTAAACCGTCTTCAAACTGTAACTTATACTCTCTTTCTTCACCATCTTCATCCATAAAAGTGATGCCCTTAATATCTTTTAAAGAGAAGCTAATCGATAACCTTACACTATCCATTGCTGCTTCCATATCTCCAGCTACAGCTTTCATCATGTGAGACTGTAATTGGGTCTTCTGAGCATGAGTTAATGGACTAATTTTAATATCTATTCCATCAATGTTCACGCTTATTTTGTCACTCGTCTTGTAAATCATCATAATTGCATATCTCCTGTCATATGATTGTTTGTCTATAGTACCTTATTAAACGTACAAAAAAGGGCTACATTACTGCAACCCCTTGATTTTGTGTTATGTTGAGGACACCATTACGGTGTAGATACGACCTTCCTTGTTAAGAAATTGATATATATAACTCTTTGATTGTTCCATCTACTGAGTTGGCACTAAAGCTAATAGCTTCTGTAAGTACTCCGTCAATGTCACCTTCACCTAATTCAGTGATTGTACATATTGGCATATAGAATGAAACTGATTCACTATATTCACCTGCTGTAGCATTAGGGTTATGTGCAGTGATAACTAGTGAGAATGATGTGTTTGCATCAAATTTCGTGTAGTTATCAATACTATCGTCTTCTTTATAAGGATTAATTGTTCCAGAAACCATTCTTGAAGTGATTCTAGAAGCTGATTTACCGTTACATGTATCTTTAATCCAACCAAGAGTATTCTCTACGTTAAGTGTAAAGTCATTTACTTGGATGATGTTACCATCTTGGTGTATACAAGCGTCTAAGATAATTGGTGTCTCAGATGTATCGTATGTTGGTTCGTAAGGAATTGATGTAAGGCTTCTTGTATAATTAGAACCTTCAAATCCCATCTTAAGACTAGCTACTTGACCAGTACTGAATGATTCAACAGCTAAACTAGTTGTTTTACATCCTACTGATTGTTCTAGTACTTCATCTTCTACCCATTTAGATACAGAGTATGAAGGATGAGCCTCATCAGCTGGTACATAAGTATTAAAAGCTTCTACAACTACTGAGTCATCGAATGGTGCTGCTGCTGCGATTAATAGTGTAATACTAGTGTCTTCCACTAATGATACGATTGGTGATGTATGGTAATCACTACCTTGTTTAACTACTACAATGTCTCCTACAGCATATTCAGACGTATTTGATACATTGATTAGAGTAGTTGTATGATTTGAGCCACTTCCCTGTGCTGCTGCACTTCTTTTTGCTCCACATAATGATTCTAACATGATTCCATATTCAGGCTCTTCGTCAGCTGCTGAACCAGCTTTCATATAAACACCTAATGAACCAGATGCAGATTCTAGACCTACTCTTGGAGCTACTTTTGATAGTCCAGTACCGATTACGTTAAGTTCTAGTGTGTCTTTTGAACCGTTCATTTCGATTCCGTCTTCTTGTGCCTGAACAAAGTCAGCACCACTTGCAGGAGCAACGTATGTCCCTTCAGTTGATTCACCCTTTACGGCTACCTTAACGTTCTTCTTAATTGTGTAAGCCATTTAGCTCTCCTTATTTGATTATTACTTGTTAACTTTATACTTTATGTTAAATGTGAATGTTACTGTTATGACCTTCTCTTCATCAATAAATTCAGCATCTTCGATACTCATTTCGCTTATTAGCAGTATTGATGCATCTATATTACCCTTATTAATAACTAGGTCTCTGTAAGTAGCTAATATGTCGTCATTTATCTCAGTTATGCGGCTAGATTTAAGTGAATCACCTATCTGAGACTTAGCTCCAGCATTATATGAGTTGGTTAAAGTGACCTTAAATTGGTGGTCTAGTGTATATGCTCCTATTAATCCGTCTACTTCTGTAGCTGATACAGGATGTACTGCAAAAAGAGCACTATTCCCTTTGAATTTATTCATACTTATATCTGATTGGTATGCAGCCCTTGTGTAGGAAGGTATACTTATTGCCAATCTAGCCTCAATCCCTGTTTTTATATTTGCTATTAATCCCATTAGATATATCTCCATGTTATACCAGTACCATCTGGGTACTTTCCAGCTATACTAGTTCTCCCTGATATATTATTACATATACTAGAAGTATTTTTTATATTAAATTTTTTACATGCTTCAATTAGAGACATAAAAACCTGCCCCTTACAATTGATAACCTGTTTCCAGTGTCCCTTCCCTATGTAATGAGTTTTTGCCATTGTTACCTCGAAAAGTATCTGGTCTTAAATCCGGGCTTATTCTCTACCGCATCTTTTGTACCGTTATCGTTAACATCTACTGATAGTCTAGCTATGTTGATGTATTTATTGTACTTATCCTCATATTGAGCTGATTTTACTGCCCATACGTCTTCAGGATTGTCACTTAATTGATTATATATCTTAGATAAGGCTAAATAAGAAGCAGATAGTTTAACTTCGTCTATATCTAGTAAATCCCAACATGTAACGTCTTCTTTATCACCTGTTACTTCATCTATTACATAATAGTCTTTGTTATTGAACTTCTGTAGTATCTCTTTCCTTACTGCTACATGTGTCTTAATATGGCTAGATTCGCTCCCTAAGAACTCCGAGTCAGATATGTATGGTTGTTCAAGAGAAAGCTCATAATCGTCTGAGAAGACCAAATTAAGCCCACTGAGGGTTATACCAGTTCTATCAGCAGAAGGTCTTACTCTGTACCAGTACTTTGACACACTATTTACCTCATTTGCCACATGGTCGTTAGCCGTATCTCCGTTCTTCTTGTCCCATCTAATGAATCCTGACCTGAATAGACCTAGTGTATCATCAGATTGTCCATTAACATTAGCCCAAGCTGTACCATTCCAGTATTCAACTGTATTAATACCTTCTGAACCATTAGGAGTTGTTATGTCTACATATACAGCATTGATGGGCTTATGGTATCCAACGTAGATATAATCCTCTGCATTAGTAATAGTCATTGTTACACTATCTCTAGCAAATGCACCCATTTTATGTGAGTAATCCGTAAATGATGCGTTATCATCATGGAATACCGTTAGTGTTGTTCTTTTATCAATCATTTTACTCTCCTAAAGTAGTGTAATCACTTTTGCTATTGCCATTATAGTACCACATACCAGTGTAATTGTACCGAGAACCTTAATTATCTTGTTTCCTAATAGCTTTCTAAGCTTACTTGGTTCTTCTATCTTATTCATTCTATCTTCATTCTCTCTAATACGGTCTACATTGTCTAAATGTAATTGCTTTAGTGTTTGTACACCATCAATATGAACCTTTAACTGCTCATTATATATATCTAATCTACCATTAGTTTGATGTTGATGCTCTAGAGTATCCTCACGGTGCTCTTTAACGTCATCTCGTACTTCTTTTAGTAAATCGTACATTATATCCTTTTCATCACTCATATTCCCTCTTATTAATTATGTTATAGGTTAGGTTCGTACTTCTTACCTTTCATTAATAGTTTATCTTGTGGTCTTATATCTTTGGAATGGTCATATAGAAACCATGTATGCCATTGTCCTTCTGAATATGAAGGTGCTTTAAAGTCTATAGGCATTTGTGAGTTGACTTGTATTTGCTCAAGCTTCTCAGGAGTTTTAGCTTGTATATGTTTATATGAAATGAATAATTCTGGTGATTGGTACATTATAACTCCCAATCTTTGTTAGTATAGGTTTTTAATATATGACAGTTTGCACATAAAGTTTGTAAGTTATCTTTGTTCTTTTGCCTTTTATTCTGGCTAAATTATCGCAATTCTCTTCTTCACATTTTCTCATAATAAACTCCCCTTAATGGATTAGCCTGAGTCGGCAAGCTCTTCCGACTAAGAGGAGCATTATTTAATCTTATCGTTTCAGATTATGAAGTAGCTGTAGTAAGAGCCATTGTCAATTTAAGAACATCAGCATTAAGTGCCTTAACACCATATTTAGTTCTGATTGCAATAAATTCTTGTCCGTAACTTTCTTCTCTTTGCTCAACAAAATGAACTTCTCTTTGAAGAGCGATAGCAACCGCTTCTCTGTGGTAAAAGTGAATTTCGTTATCACCAGCAGTATTAGAACCAACGTCTTCAGATTGAACTACGTTAAATCCTTTTACTCTTGATACAACACCATCTCTTAAAGCTTCTGGAGAAAGTCCTTTAGAACCGTCTTCAAACTCAGAGAAAGAAGCTAATAGCTCCATTGCGTCACTGTTACATGCCATGTATCTATCAGATGTAGGTACTTTAGCTTGGTCCATTAACTTCTTAGCATTAGCAATGTCATCGATTGCAAATACACCAGCAGTATCTGAAGCAGAATCAAAGTCATTAGTAGATGCAGAAGCTAGTTGAGCAGCAATAGCAACTTCCATAGCGTTAGCAATTTGTCTTGGTGCAGCTTCTAAGAAAGCAGCTTTAATGTCAATCGCACTTTCTTCGTTTTCTTCAAATGAGATGTACATGTAAGACTCTTTAACTTGGTCTAACAATAGAACATCAGCAGTAAAAGTAACTGAGTCAGCAGATTGTTTAGTTCCAGAAGCAACATCAGATGTAGCTAATCCTGAGATTAAAGGAACTTGTACTCTATCCATACCCTTGCCAACACGGCTAGAAAGGTCTTGAATTGTTTTGATGAGAATACTATCAGAACCACCCAAATAACTTTGAATATCGTTCCTTAGAATCTCGCTTAATGATAATACAGCCATTGCTATACTCCTTTTGCTCATTTAAGAGCTGTTATTAATTATTATTAACTAATATATTTCCATTTTATTCTAGTCCCATCAGAGTATTTACCTGCTGAATTAGACCTTCCTTTTAGACACTCACATATTGTTGTGTTGCCTATACCAACCACCTTACTTGCTTGTTTTAGAGAACTAAAAACTTCCCCTCTACAATTAATGATTGACCTACTTACTTTCAACTTTGCTTCTACAGTTTTAACTTTACCTAGATTAGGAGTATGTCCTCTTCGTGACTCTCTCATCTTAGATCTAGTCTCATTTAGTACTACCTTATTAAGTGAGTCTCCAGTAAAGTGGGCATAAACATAGTATTCTTTCATTATTTCTTCTTAATCAAACTTTTTAAATACTGTACTTTCTCATGACCTTGTAACTTATTTGCGTCTTGAGGACCAACTTCATTCCCTTGTGGAGCGTCGTTAGGTAGCTTAGTATTAGATGCAGACTTAAGTAACTCAGGGTATTCCTGCTTTATTCTGTCTACTTCATTCATTAAACTGTCTTCATTAAGTGAACCATCATCGTTCATACTAACATTTTCAACGTCGATAAACTTGTTATAGTCATCACGCTTAAAACCACCAATCTTCTGTAACACGCTGTTCTTCTTATGGTAGTCAACAAACTTGTTCTTGTCGCTGTCTCGTTCTTGCTTAATCTGGTCAAGTTCTGATTGGTTTGAGTTATAAAGCTCTTCCCATCTCCCTTGTTCAGCTAAAGCCTCTTTCTTTACGGCTTCTTGTTCAGCTTGAATCTGATTTAACAATGCTTTAGTTTCTTTTAGGTCTGTTTTGTATTTATGCATATCTGTGGATACATCCTGATAAGCCTTCTTACTTACAAACTCTTCTTTAGCTTCGTTTTCAATCTTAATGTCTTTGTCTTGTTCACTCATGGCACTGCCTTTTGTCTGCGGAATTACTATTCCATTGGTTCTATAATACCCTTATTAATAGGATGTTTTATGTAAGTACTTAAAATTACGTTAAGTTATTCTTTCTTTGTTAGCTTTTTCATCTTCTTATCAAGCATTTGGGTCAATTGCTTCTGTTCTGCCTTAGATAACTTGTTGAAAGGTCGGTCATCTGACACCCATTCAGCCTTGTCTTGTGAGTCTTTACCGTCAAATTCTATGGTAGCAGTGTTATCATCCTTCTTCTTAGCCTTCAAATCATCTAACATATCACCAGATTTAGTAAGATTAGACTTACCTGCTGTGGTTGGACCTGTTGGTTTGTTCCTTTTACGCTGTGCTCTATACTCTTTAGATAGAGGTTTAAGCTTCTTCTTAGTATCTCCATGGTTCTTTACACCAAATCCTAGTCTAGTACGCTTCTTGATTAGCTCTACCGCAGCTTTTGCCACATCTATAACCTCATCTTCCATGCTAGTACCAATGTCTTTAAGCTTCTTTATCATCTTATCTATGTCACTACTTGGTTTACTCATTCTTATTGCCTTTCTTCTCAAATGCGTTAGCTCCTGCTACGCCCATACATATTGCCGCTATAGCTGACGATGTATCTACACCATGATATAATCCTATATCACATATAATCATACCTATTAAAGCTAGGCTACTTCTTCTGCATTTCCATATCTTATTCATTTAACTTACCTTCTAATTCGGCTTTTAAAGCCATTAAGTAATCATAGTCACAATGCCATGGGTTTGTTCTTAGAATGGTCTCTATGCGAGATATGGTGTGTTTAATCCGCCATCTATCCGCCACATCCATTAGAAGAACCTGCCAAGTATTCCTGCTACTATACTATCTCTATCTTCTCTTACTTCTTTAAACTCTGGTTCTGACTTAATCTCTGCCACTATTCTCTTAACTACTGATTGAGGTAGTCCTATAAAGTCTCTTCTAGCTGTTACGGGGTTTTTATTACCGTATTCACCCGTTACTATACCGTGAACTTGTCCTGCATTTTCATGAGATATAGGATAACCTATTGTAATTGCTGTTGAACCGATAGATATAATGTCTAATTCAGCTAAAGTATCACCTGTTTGTGATAGATTAACGGTCCCTGTTTTATCATATGACTTGGCATATCCCTTAAATGGCTTACCTGCCTTATCTATTCCTCTTGCCGTTCTATCTCTAACCTCTACTAGTATACGCTCACCTAACTCTCTTTTAAAAGCGTCAGATAAGCCACTAGGTATTGATATGGATTCCTGAATGTTTACTTTACTTACCATGGATTACTCCTCTTTAGGCTCTTCTTCTTGTTCAGGCTCTTCTTCTTGTTCAGGCTCTTGATTAGGGAAGTTTAATGTTTCTGGCTCTAAATCATCCATCTTATCTTGAATTTGAGTATCTGAAGCATCAGGGTTAAGTCTTCTTAGTCCATCTTCCTTTGAAAAAATACCAAGTTCTAACTCTATCTTCATTTCTTCGAGCAAATCTTTATTATTAGGAATTATCTTAGCGTCTATAAGGTCTGTGTTAGGCTCAAACTTAGTACTAAATGCTCTAGTCATGTCTGATTCACCATTAGCTAACCATGTGTTATGTAGTTCTGGTAGCATCTTGAATAGCCTTTTCTCAGCATTCTCGAATATACCCTTATACTTTCTATTAACTGCACTGGCATCTGACTCATCAATAAGCTTAGATATACCTGAAGCAGCTTGTTCTACTGAGACTTTACCTACAGCTGATGTTTTAATACCTTTAGTATCTAACCATAGAGAAAGTTGCTGTGTTATTAAATTCAATACCTTATCAACATCTACATCTGATTTAATAGTGTCTAGAGAAGGACTCTTACCCTCACCCGGAACTGAGTTAAGTATCCACATACTGTCTGGACTCATCTCTACATTATACATCTCAACATCAATACCAACGATTTGGCTTCTACAACCAAACATAACAGCATAGTTTAAGTCTGCCATTAGCTTAGGTATTAGTGTAGCCATAGGTAAGTTGTCAGAATCAGGTGTAGGAATCAATTCATTGTTACTTGTTCTAAGGTAGATGAATGGTATCTTACCGAAAGGATTGTCTGATTGCTCATATATCTCACCTTCTTCATCATATATAACAAACTCGTCATCTGAGTAAGCATAGAATAGTGCTACTTGTTTCCAAGCCTTTACAGCTGATCCTCTAACATTAGTCTCTTCATATTCTTTTTGTGTGTTACCCATGAACTTAATAAACACTGTCATCTCATTAGGATTAACTTTTGAATCACTATATACAATAAAGTCTTTAGCTGATAGTACTCTCATTCTAGGCTCACCATCAATCATATATGGCTCTAAGGCACAGTATTTGTTGATTACTAGTAAGTCATTGGCATATTGCATATTACCGTCTAACTCCCAACTTGATACATACTCATTCATTATCTCTGTATCTACAGTGTTCTTACCAGCGTTTCTTACAGGTGTCTCACCATATACTTTGGAGAGTTTAGTCTGTAACTTACTGATTATATTGATAGGTGGTATACGTTGTTTAGACCTTTCAAATGCTCTAGGATTAAGCTCATGTTGCATACTCTCCTCAATAAAGGGTAGTAATGCACCGTTACTAATGTCGATTAGTGCTGAGTTATACACTACATGTGAGTTATAATGTGCTTGAGTGTGTGCAATCATACTTGGTACGAGTTGCGATAATGGTTTGTTTGTCTTCATAGTTAGTTCCTTTGTAGTCCTTATTAATTTATAGTTGTATCTGTTTGCTTGCTTTGGTAGCTCTTCTTAATGGGTCTAGTTTAAATAGTACATACCCTAGTGCAACTGCTACATGGGATACTTCACCCTCTTTATCACGCTGTGCTAGGCTCTCTAGCTCTTTAATGATTTGTTTGCATGATGGGTCAATAACTAGCTTACCCTTCTTTAGAGCCACGTTTACGGTGTTCTGACGGTCTCTTATGAGTGGGTTATGTGTTTCCATTACATTTAGACCTGCTGCTCTCATAATCTGATGGTCTGATTGTGTAGAACTGGTCTTTCTAGCCTTACCTGTGCTATCTGGTATCACTGTCTTATGTGACTTAACTAGGTCTTTTAGTATCTTATCTGTGGCATCAAATGTATTAGATGAGTTACCTGATAGGATTGTCTCTTGACTAACATAGAATATGCCATTTATATACTGTACATAGCAGTTAGCCATGTTAGCTATATTATAATCTTGTCCTATGTATACCATATAATTATTGTTTAGTTCACACTTCTGTACATGTTTGTCTCTATCGAATGCCCAATATACTGCACCTTCTGTTAGATTGACAAATTCACCCATTAACTCTTGTTTAGCTAATGGAGAGTCTAATCCACCATATAGTTCGACAAGTGATTCATAGTAGCCATCAGGTAGGAATACATTATCTTTAGTCTTACCTTTGATTAAGTGGAACATATCTGTCTTGTTATCGCCATCAAAGCCATTGAACATGTCGTAAGTCCAATTGAATGAGTTAGGAGAAGAGAAGAATCGAGTAGTCAATGGTCCATTACCATCTCTTAAACGACCCATAATAACATCAATAGCCTCTCTCTTGGCAAATGCTACCTCATCCCCTGCTATCCATCCGACTTGAATACCCCTTATATTCTCGTAGCGTTCAAGGCTGTATAGATATATTGTTGTTCCTAGTATTGTTATTGTCTTAGATGCTCCACCCATTACCATTGTAAAAGGTATGTTAAGTGCCTCTAATTCCTCAGTAAGTCCTGTCATTGTAGCGTTCTTAAGCTGTGATATAGTATTAGCTACTATTAATCCTTTAGCTTTCGGATACTTAGCTACCATCTGTATAACATAGTGTGCCAGTGTAAATGTCTTACCATTACCGATACCTGCCAGATATAGTGCTATTTTAGACTCTGATTCTAATAGTTCTAGTTGTGTAGGTAGTAATTCTAACTTCTTAGTCATCTTTACCCACTTCTTTATATGTTATTGATATAGTCTGTTCTTCATTCTTGTCTATATCTTCTGGTGTAAATTTAGCTAACCTGTCTTTAGTTTCTAGGATAAGTTTGTACCATACTGACTTTTGACGGTCATCTGGGGCTAATGAGTTGAATATGACATAAGCATCCACTAGATCCTTTCTAAGAGACTGTTCCATTTCGAGTCTCTTTATCTGGGCATCACGTTCAAAGTCCTTCTTAAGCACTTCTGTGGCTTTAGAGACATACCTCTTGATTTGAGTCTCTGATTTATTCAATTCGGGTCTTAAAATACCACATATTTGCATTGTAGTGTGGTTTTTACCCATTAAATCAATAACTCTTAGGATGATTTGGTCTAGTCGTGCTTTGGTTACACGCTCATTTATCTTCTTATGAATTGACATGGTAGCTCCATCTCACTTTAGTACCGTCTTCGTACTTACCAGCAGTTCTACCTGTCTTTAACGCTCTAGATAATAATTGTTTAGTCTCTTTTGAGCGTTTCTTACCAGTTAAGGCTTTAGCTCTCTTATCTTTAGTTTCTTGGGATTGTATACTATTAAGTCTATCTCCATATTGAAAACATGCTCTGGGTTTGTTTAGTTGTTGTAGTCTTATTTCTACTTTGACAGCTTCATCACGATTAGTAAAGCCTGTTCTTAGCATTTCTACTCTATAACCATGTTTAACCACTATATTCTTCCATAGTTGGTTTCTATTCTTGTTATAGGCTCTTTTGCCAGTACCTACTCCTATATAGAATAGTTCGTTGGTGTTTAAATTATAATGTGCATATACATACCATGTCTTCATTGCTTTCCTATGCATTACTAATGCTTTTGTCGTTAAATTATAGCCAATACACTGTAAGTAGCTGTAATTATATATTTATAGGCTCTGGTCTTTTGTTAATTAATCAACCTATGAGTTTTACCAGTTGTCGCCTTATAAACCCTTATTAAATGGTATCTTACGTAAGTAGCTAGATTAATAAGATATAGTACATATAGGAGATGATTATGGCAATATACAAAAGAAGTGAATCAGACAAGCAATTAAGTAAGAATTTTAAACTAAGTGAGTTGATGTGTAAATGTGGACAATGTGAAGAACAAATCGTTCATGATGACTTAGTATCGTATTTACAGGAGCTTAGGGACTTATATGGTCACCCTATCAAGATTACAAGTGCTTACAGGTGTCCAAATCATAATGAGAATGTAGGTGGAGTATTAAATAGTAGTCATGTTAAAGGTTGGGCAGCTGATCTACAGTGTGACTCATTACCTATTCTAGAAGAGATTATAGACCAGATGTTTAGTGAGAAGAGTCTAGGAGTATATGATGTGTTTATTCATACTGATATAAGGGCTGAGTCTAAGAGATGGAATAATAGGACTATTGTAAAGAAAGAGTATCTACCTAAGTTAATGAGTGTTCAAGAGATAAATGATGCTTATAAGAAAATAGAAGATGGAGAGTAATATGGATACTACAGGATACGAATGGATGGTAGATGATAATGGTGTATGGGTTCTAACTATACCTATTATATTTCTATATGAGGATGATGCAGCTAATGGTCATTTTACTTTTACTAAACAAGAAGAATTAGATTCATATAATGAAATGATAAGTACTCGTTACCCTATCCAACCTAAGTAAATTTATATACCCAAGCTAAGTACTTATAATTACAGTTCTATACCCAATATACCTGGCATATACCTAACTTTTTTGGGTATAGAGTTAAGTGGTTGAAATTAAAGAACTAATCCTTAAAATACTGTAAAAAGACCTTTTCTAACTACTTAAAATTATTAAATAAATATTTCTATACCCAATAAAACTTTACCTCGGAGTTTTCATTAAGTAAATATATTAGTATCCATGTATATTATATATCCCTGAACTGAGACAAAAGCTGGTATAGATTTTGGGTATACTTCTAACTTATTGTTTTTATTAGTACAGACCTTTCTAAGTAGCTGTAATCTCGTTCTGGGATACGTTAGGAATGGTTTGGTATAGCTGGGTATAGAGTTAAGTTACTGTAATCATGGGAATAAGCGAGATATATTAACTTTTCTTTAGATATAGCCTAAACATTAAGCGTTTACACCAATTAGAATATATGCAATGTCTTCAAGAAGATTTAGTATCTATAGTAGTTAGTGTTGAATTAGAATGTCTTCAAGAATACTTATATAATGTAAGTGTATCAAAAACTGGCGAAATTGTAGATGCATTCGCTTATGAGAATCTATAATGAGTACTGAACAAATAAAGCTTATACAAGAGTTAATGTACAATAATTATAATTATCCAAATTATATAGTATATACTGCCAAAGAGAAAGCCAGACGTAAGCAATTCGATGAAATAGCCAAAATCTTCATTAAATTATCAGTCTTTAAGTAGCTGTTATTGTTGTATATATGAAAGTATATTTAAAATAAGGTTTAAAAAGTAGTTAATATACAACATAGAATGCTAATCTTTATATTATAGCAGCGATAATGCTGTTTAAACAAAGCAAAAGGGTTTAAATGAAACTAAAGTTAGTACAAGAAGATGAAAATGAGTCAACCATTAATTTTAGCAAGTTAATGAAAGAAGCTCTTAATAAGAACATCTAACAAAAGGATTAGAGATGAAAGAAGAAGTGAAAAAAGAACACAAGCATCAAAAGGGTTTAGTAAGGAAAATTAAGGCTGGCGAAGAATTTACGCTACTTAATGGTGACAAGATTATTAATATAGCTGGTCATTCAACTACACTTAAGATTATTAAGAAAGAAAACACAACAGAAACTCAAATGGAGAGCAACAATGAAGAATCAAGTAATAAATAAGCAAGACACAATAGATTTTATTGAGAATAGTATTCTTATATCAGATGTTAGTGAGAAGAGTACAGACCATTACCTATTAAACATGAAAGAGCAAAGAGTAGCTAAAATATCATTAGCCGCCCTTAAGTCCATATTAGGTGTGGGTAGGTATAACACATTCTATACTACATGTCATGTACCAGCATTATTTCAATATAGACCAGATGTTAAAGAGAAGTTATTCGTAGAAGACTTTTTTCAAATCTTTAATGTATATAACCCACCAAGATGGCAAGAAGATGAATTTTTCTCTGAAGTAGAGTCTAAGAAGCCATTAGGTTCATATCCTGCTATCTATAAGAAGTTTTTAGAGCATTTAACAGAAAATGATGCGCTATCTGAAGAATATATCTTAGATTGGCTTTCAACGGCTCTTAAGGGTAAGAATATAACTTATCTATCTCTTATTGGTGCTCAAGGTATTGGTAAAGGTGTCTTAGGTTCTATATGTGGCAATCTATTTGGTTCAAACTATAGACAAGTATCTGATAGGGTTATTAAGTCCTCATTTAATGCACAAATTAAGAACACATGTCTACTTAATATAGATGAAGTACAGTTAACTACTACAGAACAAGTTGAAAGATTAAAGTCATTTAGTAATGAGTTTATAGAAGTTGAAGAGAAAGGTAAGGATTCTGAGGTTATTAAGAACTTTGCTAATATATACATATCTTCTAATAGAGTTGATGGTCTTAAGGTTGAGGTTGGTGATAGAAGGTTTTCTTTTGTTAATCTTACTTGTGATAGGCTAGAAGATAACTTATCTCAGAAAGAAATTGACTTATTACTATTAGATGGTAGCTTGGTAGATGAATTTGTTTACTTCTTATTAGATAGAAAGATAGTTAACAACATGAGTAAGCCATTTGTATCAAGAAAGACACATGAAGTACTAGAAGCTTCTCTTAGTGATTGGGCTAGATGGTTACTTTATAGCTATATACCAGCAGAAAGAGTTAAATTTGACAATAGCGGTGTATCAGGTTCTTTAACTATAAGTATTAATGATGTAAAAGAAGCAATGCTTAAGGATTTACCTTATATGGGTAATGCTCCGGGTCGTAATAAATTTAAGAACTTAGCCAATTCATATAAGACTGTATTTACTTGTAAGTCAGTTCGTGGTCATTCAGATAGTACTAAAAATGGTGATTTTATTGAAGTAAAGCATGGTTTGCAGTTAGTACAAGCAATAACTTTAGGAGATGTACATGAAAACAGTATCTAATCTATTAGAGTTAATGTTTAATGAGAAAGAATGTATTGGTAAGATGAGATGTAAAGATATGCATTACTATAAGGATGAAGTTGATGCTTCTTTTGAACAAATCGTTATAAATCCAGTACTTGAAGGTATTAAAGAGAATAACATTACATCATATAGAAACTTTCTATTTGAGATAGACCCTGAGAAAGAAGAATGGGCTACATTTAATAATGAACAAAAGTTAGCTGAGTTATCTAGACAAAGACAATACTTCATTGACAAAGGTGTGCCAACATCTGCTATAATCTATTCTGGTAATAAGTCCTTACATATACTTATGTGTTTAGAAGACGAATTACCTAGTCGTGGTATTTGGAAATTTACTAGAGAATGGATACAAAACATTTTAACCGAGATAGACCCTAATAGTTCTGCTGTTATAGGTGTTCGTAACCCATTGAATACACGTAAAGATACTAATATATCACCTAAAATCATACAGTTAGGTAAAAGAATCACATATGATGAACTTGTACTCTGGTTAAATAAGTTTCCAGACACTAAGCCAAAGGCTAAATTAAAGAACTTAGATGAGTCGAGGATGGATTCTAAGGCTATCAAAGCATTAGTTGAACAAAGTGGTAAGGGGGACATGAGAAAGCGTTCCAAGACGTTCTTAGAGGGTCAATATGATGATGGTAGCTGGAATGATGACTTTTGGTTCACTGCCAATGACTTATTTGGTCAAGGTTATGAATATGAAGAGGTTGAAGCTCTATTAGAGTCAGTAACAGGTCATTTAGATAAGATGGATGAGTATCAGTTAAAAAGAATATATGAGAAAGAAGAATATTTTAAATATAAGAAACCTTTTAAGCCAACATACAAACAAAAAGAAGTAAAGAAAGAGTTTAACCCTAAATATAAGTGGTAGAATGAGCGGCTTCGGTCGCTTTTCTTTTCAAATTTTATATAATGGGAAGATTTACTACAATAGTATCATAAAACTCTAATAAAAAGTCAAAAAAGTTTCATTTCTAAGTACTTAATATTGTTCAAATATTGAAATTAACTCCAGAAAACTCTAATTTTAACCCTAAAAATACTATAATAAACTTATAAGAATCATAATCTATATAGTATAGGAACAAAAGAAATAAAGTAAATAACAAGTAAAACGTAAGTTATTGAAATGATTCTAAAAATGAATTTAATTGAAAATAAATGAAAATAAATCAGTTAAATTTAACAACTATATAACAGGAAGACATGTGGAGACTTAATCTTTACATCATAACAAGAAAGGCAATAAAGCCAATCTAACAAAGGAAATGAGAATGAATTATTACGATGAACTTGACCAAGAGAAAAGTGAATTAGAACTAGAGATTGAGAGGATTTACCACCTTTCTAAACTTACCACAGTGCCAGTAGAGAGTATCTGTGGGATTATGCTAGAAGAAGTACCTGTTAATGAGTCTTTTGAAGGCGAACTAATAAGAGAAGCATGTAGACAAATTTTAAACCAACAATTATTACACTAAGAATCACAGGAGATTTAGAAATGAAACAAACAATTAAAGACACATTATCAGTATTATTTTATGGAGCAGCTACGGCAATGTGGTATTGGATAGCGATTGACGCTTCACCAGTATTACTTCCTATAGCATTAGTAGCGTTAGTTATGACGTTTATTGCAACATTAGGACAGTTTTCGCTTGTAGTAGTAAGAAGAGATGCTGACAAAAGAAGAGAATTAGCTAAAGGGAGTAAATAATGGAAATAACAAGATTACAATTAGAGAAATTAATTAGAGAAAGAGCCAAAGTATTAGCTAATACAATGTTTGAGAAGAAGAAAGTAGATTTAAAACGATCTATTACAAAAGAAGCTTATAGAGATGCAAGGTTTAATACTTCTGCTGGTGCGTATAATTCTTTAACAGAAAGTGAGTTATCAGGTAGAAGAAAGCAAGTATTTGAAATTATAAAAGAATATAAAGGAATAACTAGACATGAGATTGTAGACTTATTTCAACAAATACATGGTACTGAAATATCAACCGGAAGTATCTCAGGTAGACTAACAGAGCTTGAGCAATCAAATTTAATAGAAGTAGTTGGTATTACAATGGGTAAATTCAATAAAAAAGTACAAATGTACGCAACAAAGGTAGTATAATGAGTAAGAAAAAAGTAGAGAATAGTTGTATATTAGTAATTAGTGATATGCATATACCATACCATCATAAGGATACATTAGCTTTCCTAACAGCTATTAAAGAATCATATGATATAGATAAGGTTATATGTATTGGAGATGAGGTTGATAATCACTCAATGAGTTTTCATGATTCAGACCCAGATTTACCAAGTGCTGGAGATGAGTTGGAAATAGCTATTGAGTTCTTAAAGCCTATATATAAATTATTTCCTAAAGTATCTCTAGTAGACTCTAATCATGGCTCTATGCACTACAGAAAAGGAAAACATCACGGTATAGCTAGAAAGTATTTGAGAGAGTATGGAGACATTCTAGAGGCTCCTGAGGGCTGGGAATGGCAACACCATATCAAACTTAAATGTTCTGATGGTTCACAAGTGTATTTTCACCATGGATTAAAGAAGAATGGTATACAAGTAACTAAAGAGATAGGTATGAACTTTGTACAAGGTCACTTTCACAATGACTTTAACATCAATTATTGTTCTTCTCCTAACGCTTTGTTATGGAATATGACTGTAGGATGTTTAATAGATGATAAGGCATTGGCATTTGAATACAATAAGACAAATATGGGAAGACCTATTATAGGATGTGGTATCATTATAGAAGGACAACCAATGTTAATTCCAATGGTTCTTGATAAGAATGGCGATTGGATAGGAGAATTAAGGTAATGAGCGACAAAAAACGTAATAAGTATAGAGCAAATGTAAGAGGTTTCGTAGATTCTGATTATAAGGATAAATTAGATGCTAAGAATAAGGCATGGATGGACCAATTTGAAAATGAGTATTACTCTAACGCTTTAAATAGGGAAGGTTCTATTCATAGGACCGAACTTACTGAAGAACAATTTGAGGTGGCTAAGAAGGAAACTTTTGATGCCACCAACGCTCAAAACAGGGATGTTTACGCTATTGCAAGCACTAGTACTAATTATTTGAAGTTCATTGATGACGATAATAATTACATAGAGCCAACTGGAGAGTATAGATATGGTGTTAACTCTCTACAAGACCCTCAGTATGCTTTTAAGACGTTCTTAGAAGCAACAGTAGATGAGATAAACTCTGACCTTGGAAGAAGCTTAGAAACAATCCTCGTTGAATTTGGACAGGAATGTGTTAAGTTAGGTGCTAGTTTAAGAAAAGATAAGATTAATAGTTCAATTAAGAAACAGAAAGCAATTAAACAGGAGAATAAAGATGAAAAATAAGTATTTTAGCCCAGATTCAGTACAAAAGAGAATAGAGGAGAAGATTGAGAAGTATACTAGAGCCTTTAAGGATGAGGCTGTTAAGAATACATTGGCTAAGATGCCTAAGAACCAAGAGACTTTATCTATTATAGAAGCTGAATTAGAGACTGTAGTAGCTAATATGCCGGGAGATTCAAGTAGAGAACAATGGCATAACTTCACTCAAGGTATTAATTTAATTATTGGTGCTAACGTAAATGACCGTAAACAGGCTGAAGGAGCTATAAAAACATTAGAACAAGACGAACTATCTATTGACATTGATAAGGATTTAGATTAGTATAATAACAACAATAACTAACAAAAAGGATTAATTATGTTTACATTTTTTATTTTCTTCGTAGCTACTATGACTATGATGACTCAAGATTACTCTAACTGTATAGATTATGGACTTAATGGTAAAGCTCATGTATCATGTACACAAGAACAAAAAGATAAGATGGCTTCTAATTTAGCTGAAGTTGAAAGAAAACAAGGGTTTAAGACTCTTTATTTAAAAGATTAAGAAGACGAGAGGGTTACAGGAGATGATTGTAACCCTCTCTATATATTCCTTAGTACCATAAATACCAAGGTTAAAATGTTTATTATGAAGGAGCACTTCCGCCACTTCCACCATTAGTAGTAGTAAAAGAAAATGAAATATAACCGCCTCCGCCATCTCCACCATTAGATCCATACCAAGTAGCATTTCCTGTAGAAGATGTTCTATCTTGACCAGTACCACCTACGTAGTATCCAGCTCCACCACCACCACCTGTAGTAACTTCACCATCACCAACACCAGTAGCATTACCACCTCGTCCACCATTTGCATTAGCAGAAGCACCAGCTCCACCGCCACCTAAAGCTTGACTTGAACCTGATTCGCTTGATGTACCACCAGCACCACCAGATCCACCACCTCCACCAGCACCAGCATTTGAAACTGAACCACCATTAGAACCAGCACTGTTTCCACCACCACCACCTATACCACCATTTGCTCCATTAACAGCCTTATCTACTGTAAAAGATGCATGGTTTGAATGACTTGTTGCCCCTGAGCCTACTGATGGTGAAGGAACTCCAGTTGAATTACTAAGAGAACCACCTGATCCTCCGCCACCTAAGACAGACACTATATTGGTTGTACCTATTTTTATACTTGCTTCACCACCATCACCACCATCACCACCAGCACCAGCTAATGTACCGTCAGCATTCTTACTTCCGCCAGCTCCACCTGAAGGTACAACAAAAGTAAGAATTTGTCCGGGAGTAAATGTATATCTACCTATAACAAACTTACCTCCACCTCCACCGCCTGAAGAAGAAGCCCCATGAGTACCACCAGCTCCACCACCAGCTGACCATACTTGCATAGTTAATTCAACCGCTGCACCAGCAGTATCTCCAGCTGCTTCTGGCACTGTCCAAGTATATGTTCCCGTTGAGGGTATTGAATATTGTACTTCTTTGTCTGCTTTCTGTGGTAAATAAAAATTGCCTGACATTACTTATCTCCTTGATTAAATTCTTTCCACCATTGAGTTATCTCTTCTTTAGACATATCTTTAGTGAACTTATATACTATCTTATTAATTCTCTTTGTTTTGGCATTACTTTTCCTAGTTCCATCTACTATAAAATAGATCAAAATACCATGTGTTAATGCTAAAAATGCTAGTAATTCCATTATGCTACATCTCCATATACTGTTATTAGGAATGATCCCTGTGTATCTTTCTTAGATGTTACATTTACCCTTAAAATATCATCAGTAACTACGTCTTCTCCATCAGTTATAAATGATACTAAAGCTGATACAGAACCTGAAGCACTTACTCCATCTGCAATTTCTGGCTCAGAAGCTAGAATTGTGTTCCAAGTAGCTCCATTATCACTAGATTTTTGAATGTCAATAGTTAAAGAACCACTAGAGCTAGATACAGCAGATGACGTACCATTCATTAAAGTAAGTTTAATCTCTGTTACTGTAACGTCAGAGGGTGCTCTAAATGTACCAATTTGTACTAACTCAGCTGCGGTGTAGTTATTAATAAACCCCATAACCTCAAAGTTAAATATCTCTACCTTATTAGCTCCTGCCTCTAGACCATCAATTCTGGTTTCATGATCGTCAAAGTTATCCTTTATTAGAGTGAATAAACTCTTTTTAATTGCCTTACCTACTTCTATTACCGAAGTTGGAATTGTAACATACGCCATATAATTCTCCTATCCTATTAAGTTTGTTGAAAAGGTATCTTCATCAGTACCAATTATTTCGTTCTCATCTACTATATATGAGTTTGTAACTCTTTCTTCACCCGAAGCATCTACATAGTCATTAGCTGTTTCGTTGGTTATTCTTGATGCTCTTGTATATACAGCTCCAATATCCTCTATTTGTAATTGAACTGACTCACCAGTATTTTCAAGTGAAGTTACAATACCCACTCTCTTACTGTTGCTACTTGATCCTAAGGCTACATATAATCTATCTAGATCTAACAACACCCTTTCACCTAGTTGGAATTTAGACAAATTAAGCTTACCTTTAATTTTTATAGTTGAGTTAGACACTGAGTTAACAAATGTCTCTCTCTCAACCATTTCCTGTGCATCTACTTGATTATACAAGTAAAAGTCTAACTGTTTAGTATTCTTATTACCGATATACTTCTCAACAAAGTTAGATGTGTATGAAACTTCACTAGTATCTTCTGACTTTTTAGTAGGATTCCAATCAATAAACTTATATCTAGCTATACTTGTCTTTGTTAAATCAAAACTGTCTGCTTTTACCTTCCAAGATATTAAATCCGATTCAGTAATTGACCTTAAAGTGTCAATAGGAACCTCAGAATCAAGTATATCATATCCCAAGTCAAGACTTGGATTTACATATAAAGAACCTAATATCGTCTTATTTATCTTATTAACTACCTCTTTTGCTGAGTCTGGCTGAGAAGCTAGTTTTTCCGGGATAACTAATGACATTACTTGTGGTGCTCTAATTGATGCATCTATAAAAGAGGCGGTATCTACAAATTGACCCAACCCTACACTATCTATAATGTCTTTTACAACTTCTGGACTTGTCTCTATCAACTCTCCAGTAGGTTCTCCATCCTTTGTCTTACCAAAGCAATCAAGATATACCACTGTTTCGTCATTAATATACTCAATATTTTTATAAGAAAGCCCTATTGTCGCATCAAATGGTCCACCAAAGTTAGTTCTTAGTGTAAGTGATTTTTCATATACCTGTAGTATCTCGTAGCTAAAACCATCAGGTCCAACTACGTAATCTCTGGGGTTTAATATATCCTTCAAATCAATCTTATAATCATTAGCAGAGCCAGCATATAGTACAGTAGTTCCAAAAGAAGTAGTTCCTACATTTGGATTAGTAATAGGTTCAGGATTAATTGATGTAATTGTAACATTACTCCCTAAGAACCTGACTTGATAATTATCTTGAGTCCTAGCTATTGCTTCAAATACAGCTTCAACTAGTGTATTTGTATCGGGATTACTAACAGTTAAACTAATAGGTGTGCTATTGTCTGCACCATGATTAGGCTCTTTAAAATCACTTACTTCAACTGGAGCTGTATCTTTAAACCAATAGGCTGTAGATTCTCCTTCAGTATCATATAAAATGAAGTATTTCTCGTACATTGGTCCAGAAACTATGTTTATATTAACTACATGAGGAACACCAACCCAAGCACCGGCAAATCCGTCCAACCATCTAATTGGTTGAGCTAATCTAACAGTAGGTGCAGTGTTAATCTCTGTATTTGACCCTATTGTAAAAGTAGTTCCTGCCGAAGTGTTTGTTATTGTTACATCGGCAGAGTCTATAAGGTTAGTATCTTTATCGTATCTAATGTTGAATAATTCCTTCTTAGTCACTGGATCACCAGCACTATGGGGTAGGTTAAAGTTAGTAGATAATACCATTGTGTTGCCACTTATTCTTCTAATGGTCTTTTCTTCACCATCAAAGTCAATTATATCATCAGCTTTAAAACCAGTTACATCAGTCAAAATAATTCTATTTCTAGATATAATAGTATCTATAGTAGTAGTACTCTTTTTAATAGCATGTCCAGCTACTTGAAACTCTCTATTTCTATTGTTATATTGTATCTCCGGTATAAGCGTAGCATCTCTATTGTTAAATGTTCTATCTAATTCATTAACCTTAATTACGGTATTCGTCTTTACTTGGTTAACTGTTACTTCAAAATCACTAAACTTAAGTACATCGCCATCAGATAAGTCGTTTAAAAAATTAGTACCAGTACCTACAATGTAATCTGTCCCAGTAATACCAGTAAAAGTTCCAGTAATAACAATACCTCCAGAACCATATTTGTCTAATGATTGGACTTGCAAATTATCTGCCTGTCCATATATAATCCTTTTATGGTTATTTGAATCTTCATCTATAACATCTGTACCGTATTGAACAGTAGGGACCAATTCATCTAGTGCATATAAACTATCATTCAATGTAAACACAATTGCTTTAGTGTCTAAATGCTTACCTGTAATAGTACCTCTAAAGATAATTTGTGCTTCAGAAACCGCTAAATCTCTGTTAAATGTATATATATTGGCATCTTTATTTTCAAAGAATACAGTATCATACACACTATCATACTTGCCATCATTGTTGTTTATTTGAAAGTTACCCTTACCAACTAGATTAATACCTTTTTTACCTTGACTCATTTGGGATTTAAACTTAGGAACTTTAACAATTCTAGGTTCATATTCCACTTCTGCTCCAGAACCTAAATCCCAAGCTAGATTAATAGGTACATTGCTAAAAAAGAACCTATATTCTACTATAATCTCATCATTGTCTTGGTCAAACTCATACAAATATAATTTAGACGTAGTTACATCATAATAAAACTTAGTAGCATCTGTAACTGCACCAGTATTAACCACTCTCGTAAGCTCAGTAGTCCCTAGGAACACTTTGTTGACAAACTCAGTAGTTACCCTAGCAAATAAGCCAGAGTCAGAGAGGAAGTTATAGAGTCTCTTAGAGGCATGAATATGACCTAGGATTATCTTCTCACTCTTATTTGATGCAATATATTCTTCATGTGTTGTAAATGCCACATTATCTCCTAACTAGTTGTAATTACTTCTGTGATGCTTTCCATGCTTTAAACTCTTCAAATTCTTTCATTAGCTTCTCTTGTTCTTCTTTCTGTTTAAGTAATTCTGGTCTCTTCTTTAAAGCTTTTGCTCTTTGCTTATCTAACTCTTTCTTTTCATTATTCTGAAATTCATCAACCCACTTGTTATTCTTCTCAAGCTCTTTTTCAAACTTATCTTCAGCCATAAATTCCCAACCATCTTCCTTTTTGTGGAAACCGTAAGTAAATAGTGAGGTATCAGCATATTCTACGATAAATTTATCGTGCATCCTACCTTTTGCTTGTGTGTTTCTTGCTCTTCTAAATGCTATATTTTTCATATTATCTCCTATATTACCCTTATTAAACTACTCAAACCATATTAATTCTAAATAACCAGACCCACCAAGTCCACCAGAACCTGATGAAGACCCTCCACCTCCAGCTCCTGTATTAGCAGCGGCACTATCTCCAGTACCAGCAGGGTTGCCATTTGCTCCATTACCTCTACCACCAGCACCTCCACCACCAGCTTCTGCGCCACTAGTACCACCTACATAATTATTCATATTATATCCTGGAGAACCATCTTCATCTGCCCCATATCCACCACCTTCTCTAAATATGTAGATACCTTGAGTTATTGCACCTCTAGACTCAGCTCCAGAAGAATTACCTCCTCTACCGCCAAACCAATTAGTAGAACCAAAAGTAGTATCTCCACCATTAGAACCACTACTTCCTCCATTGCCTATGGTGATAGTGTAAGTAGTATTAGGAACTACATCTACAAGTTTAGGAACCATATTAGCTCCACCACCTCCGCCATCTC
>Ga0307940_1000472_pt1 | contig 25994 bp, 26 predicted proteins | sample OrgLakmetagen124_FD_201835 | JGI IMG/M metagenome (GOLD analysis project Ga0307940, IMG submission 201835) | Saline water microbial communities from Organic Lake, Antarctica - #124 | ecosystem: Environmental > Aquatic > Non-marine Saline and Alkaline > Saline | place: Antarctica: Organic Lake... | reverse complement strand
AACGCAAGATAGACAACACTTTGGTCAAGGCTGTGGCGCGGGCTTTTCGCTGGAAGCGCATACTGGAGTCGGGCGAGTTCACGACCATCGCCGAACTGGCCGAGCGCGAGGGGATCGCCCCGTCCTACATGACCCGCGTCTTGCGGCTCACGCTGCTCACGCCCGACATCGTTGAGGCGATCGTGGGTGGCCGCCAAGGGCCGGAGACCACTCTGGCTAGGCTTTTGGAGCCAATATCTGCGAATTGGGAGGTTCAGAAGGACCAACTAGAGTCGATAAAGTAACTAATCGCCCGCACCTCAAAATTCAGGTGGTGCATTTTGGTGCGTTCCTGTGTAATCTGGTACAGTGCGGCAGAGGGAGCGGTCATGTCAGACGTCGAAACCACCGAGATGCGCCGGTTCACGATCTCATTAGAGGCATCAGCACATGAGGAATTAAAGCAAATTGCTGCGTCACACCGACCACCATTATCTCTGCAGTACGTAGTTAGATACGCACTTCTGCGTTTTCTCGACGAGAATAGAGATCAGCAACTTAAGCTGGACATCGAATAACATGCGGACTTTAAAATTCATTGATCTGTTTGCTGGCCTCGGTGGATTTCACCTTGCTCTTCAATCACTTGGCCATCAGTGCGTGTTTGCATGCGAGCGCGACGAAAATCTAGCACTTCTTTACGAAAAGAATTTTGGAATTGTCCCCCATGGTGACATTCGGACACTCGACCTCCCTTCTGTTCCGGACCATGATATTCTTTGCGCAGGTTTTCCCTGCCAACCTTTCTCGAAGGCAGGAGGTCAGCAAGGTTTTGAATGCCCACAATGGGGAGATTTGATCGATTACGTTGTCCGAATTCTGCGGGAAAAAAAGCCAGACTTCTTCATTATTGAGAATGTTCCTAATCTTGTTCGCCACCAGCAGGGTCAGACATGGCGTAAGATTTTGCACAAACTGCGTCTTGCTGGTTACAGCGTGGATGACGGGAAACTCTCGCCCCACCAATTGGGTGTCCCGCAAGTTCGCGAACGTGCGTTTATTGTTGGTCGACGCGGTGGGCTTGGTAATTTTTCCTGGCCGGTGCCTCACTTGGAAGCAGATCTTTCAATTTACAATGTGCTCGACACGAACCCACCGGACGCCAAACCTTTACCGGAGAATTTCGTAGCCTATCTCGAGGCCTGGCAGGATTTTCTCGATCTTTTTCCAGCAGATGAGCAGTTGCCGTCATTCCCGATTTGGGCGATGGAATTTGGGGCAACGTATCCGTTCCTCGATAGTTCTGCATGTGGAACCGGCATTGAAGAACTGAGTTTCTTTAAGGGAAGTTTTGGAACTCCTCTCTGTGATCTTGAGGAAGAAGACGTTATTTCGGCGTTACCAGCCTACGCACGCGGCAACTTGGACGGATATCCGAAGTGGAAAATCGATTTCATCCGACAGAACCGAGAATTTTATCAGAAGCACAAAAGTTGGATTGACGACTGGCTACCACGCATCCGTGGTTTCGCGCCAAGCTTCCAGAAATTTGAATGGAACTGTAAAGGCGAAAAGCGTTTAATCTGGGACTACGTCATCCAGTTTCGTGCATCGGGAATCCGCGTCAAACGTCCAGTCACTGCACCTTCGTTGGTCGCAATGACGACGAGCCAAGTTCCCGTGATCGCTTGGGAGCGGCGGTATATGACCACGCGAGAATGCAGCCGCCTCCAAAGCATGGGAAAATTGGAGCACCTGCCTGAGGCTCAGACTGCAGCCTTTAAGGCTCTTGGTAATGCTGTGAATGTTGATGTTGTTCACGCGATTGCACGAGAACTCCTATCGTTTGCTGATGACAAAAATTCTGGAACAGAGGTTTGTTCATCTCCCGCGAGGGAGAAGAAACAGCCCCAAGCCGCATTTGAAACGGCTGCATAAGTATCTAGATCGCATAGGAAGGACCGCAAATTGGCGGCACAAAAGGTTGATATTCGTCCTGGCGTGAGTGTTCTCGCAGTATTGAGGCATCTGAATTATAAGCCTTGGTACGCCCTTGCAGAATTCGTGGACAATGCGGTTGAAAGTTTCTCTCGAAATGAGAACCAGTTGCGGACGCACCATGGCGGCGACTTCAAACTCGTCGTAAGCATCGACATCGACACAACGTCTCCTGCTCGCATTTCTATCCGTGACAATGCCGCTGGAATCGCGCTCGTGGATTTTGGTCGAGCGTTTCGCCCAGCCGCGATTCCACCCGACCGGACTGGTCTTGCTGAGTTTGGAATGGGCATGAAAAGCGCCGCCTGCTGGTTCGCACCACAGTGGTATGTTCGAACGTCTGCTTTCGGTGACCCGGTGGCCCGTACCGTGCGTTTTGAGATCGCCAACATTGTCAATGATGAGATCGAAGAACTAGATATTGAGGAAGAGCAGGAAGAAGCCGATTTTCACTATACTGAAATCGTGTTGGAAAATACCTTTCACGTCCCTTTCGGGCGCACAATCGGGAAACTCAAGGAACACCTGACTGATATTTATCGCGTCTTTATCCGCGAGGGGGCTCTGGAGCTTCGCTTCAATGGCGAAACCCTCTCGCCGCAAGAACCGCCGATTCTGTCAGCTCCATACTTCCGCGAAATGGAAGGCCCACCAAAGTCATGGCGAAAGGCCATCGCATTTGACCTAGGAGGTGGGTTGTCGGTCCAAGGCTTTGCCGCTCTGCGGGAAACGGCGAACACGGCCAAGGCTGGCTTTGCGCTTTTCCGACGTGGTCGTGTGATCGAAGGAAGTGGTGACGAAGGATATCGACCGTCATTCATCTTCGGAAGTTCGAATAGCTACCGTTATCAGCGGCTATTTGGTGAACTTCATCTTGATGGTTTCGAGGTCAGCCACACAAAAGATGGTTTTCGTTGGGACGAAAACGAACAGCCGTTCCTGGAGCTGTTACGTGAACACCTGGATAGTGAAGACTTGCCTCTGCTCAAACAAGCAGAAGGCTACCGCGTGCGGGTCGCACGGGCTCAGATGACTCGCAATGCGACACAAGCGGTCGATAACACGGCGAGAGCGATCGCAGCGCGACTGCCTGAGGCATTGCCAGCGATATCCGATGCACCTCCAGTCGATGCGCCTGACGAGGAAACGCCGCATGCGGGGACCCTCGCACGAAAGCAATTTGATATCCGCTTCCGTGACAAAGACTGGCGTATCAACATAGAGTTGACCGAGGATCCGTCAGAAAGCCTCTGGTTGGTTTTCAGCGATGTGGCCGCCTCAATAGAACAGCCGCGTTGTCTCGATATTAGGGTTTCGATGGTGCACCCATTCATGGTCCGATTTGCACAAACTGATAGCGAAGATGTGGAGGCGCTCTTGCGAGTAGCTGCTGCGCTTGCTCTTGCGGAAGTATTGGCTCGTGACTCCGGCGTGCGCCATGCCGGAACGATCCGCCGAAACTTAAACGACATTATTCGCCAGGCGCTTTCGGATGCGTAATATTTAATAGGTGATCCATGACAGATGATGCTCCCTTTGTTGTTCAGCCGATAGACCACGAAGTGCAGGTGGGGCGCTGGCAGCCTGTGGTCGGCCCGGAAACCCATGATTTCCTTGAGCATGTTGTACCTGACGGTAGTCGTGACATTGTACGAGATGCCGCCGCCTCAATTCTGGGACGCGGCATTTCACCCAATGATCCTGCCGGACAAGAAACGGGTCTGGTAGTTGGCTATGTTCAAAGCGGCAAGACCATGTCGTTTGAAACTGCGGCGGCTCTTGCCCGTGATAACGGCTTCCAGATGGTCATCATTGTTGCTGGGACCTCAAAGCCCCTTCTCGAACAATCGACTGGACGCGTGCGCGATGATTTTCGCCTGGATGACTCAAGCCGCGCGAGGAGTTGGATTCATTTCCAGAATCCCGAACAAGAGGACGCTATCGTCCAAACCATGCGTGACGTCTTTGACGACTGGCGAGATGAAGGCACCCCAGACGAGTACAAGATGACGGTGCTCGTCACCGTACTCAAGCATCACGGCCGATTAGGCAATCTGACCCAACTTCTGCAGACTGTCGGTATGGAAAGGGTGCCCGTTCTCATCATTGATGACGAGGCCGATCAAGCGAGCCTCAACACGGAAGTCGCCCAAGGTGAAGAAAGCACCACCTACCGTCGCCTGATGGCGCTCCGCGACGCGCTACCGCTGCACAGTTATCTGCAATACACCGCGACTCCACAGGCCCCGCTTCTGATTAGTATTGTTGACGCCCTGTCACCAAATTTTGTTGAAGTCCTGACGCCTGGCGACGCCTATGTCGGGGGAAGAGATTTCTTTGACGACAATCAACAATATGTTCGCACAATTCCGCCGGCCGATGTGCCAACCAATGCCAATCCTCTTCCGGAGCCTCCGGAATCGCTACTCGAGGCTCTGCGAATTTTCATGGTTGGCGTTGCTGCCGGCCTAATGGAAGCGGGAAATCGTGGCAATCGTTCCATGCTCGTCCATCCGTCGCACCTTACCGCTCAGCATCAAGAATTTTATAATTGGGTTCGCGATATATTTGAAGAATGGAAGCGCGTTCTTGGCTTGCCTGATACGGATCCTGACAAGCAAGAACTGGTCGAGGAACTGCGCGTTGCGTATGACGATCTTGCGCAAACCGCATCGGCAGGTTTGCCGTCCTTCGATCAATTGGCACCGACCTTTCGATTTGCCTTTCGAAGAACCCGCCTCCTCGAAGTCAACGCGCGCTCTGGACCCACTCCAAGAGTGGACTGGGGTAGCTCATACGGTTGGATACTCGTCGGCGGGCAGGCCATGGACCGCGGTTTCACAATTGAAGGTTTGACCGTGACCTACATGCCGCGCGGGATCGGCGTTGGCAACGCGGACACCGTACAGCAGCGGGCGCGTTTCTTTGGCTACAAGCGAGGCTACCTCGGCTATTGTCGTGTTTACCTCGAGCAAGGCACTCATCGTGCGTTCCAGCGCTATGTTGAGCATGAGGAAGACATGCGCGTCCAACTCGAAGACATTCGCGATAGCGGACGTTCTTTAAACGATTGGAAGCGCGCCTTTGTTTTGGACAACGCTCTTCGACCTTGCCGTCAAAACGTCCTGGAGTTTGACTATATACGTGGACGATTTTCTGACGACTGGGTTGCACCACGTGTGGTTTTGGCGACAGACAACGTGCTTCAAACCAATCGGCAGACCGTTGCGGATTTTCTTGAGACTACTCAGTTCATTGATGACGAAGGTCACCAAGACAGGACAGACACGCAGCGTCACGAGGTCGCGACGGGCTTGTTGCTGCGCGATGTGTTGGAACGGCTGCTCATTCCGATGCGCATTACGAGCTCTCGCGACTCACAGCAGATAACCGGGCTCCTGCTGCAGCTTAGCCGGGCGCTTGAAAATGACCCGGACGAGCCGTGCGCAGTCTACCGCATGAGCCCAAGAACTGGACGCGAACGCGGCGTTGATGGTAGCGGCGAGGTTACCAACCTCTTCCAGGGTCAAGCGCCCGTGAATCCGCCCGCACGGAGAGGAGAAGTCTATCCTGGCGATCGAGCTGTTCGGGAAGAAGGACATGTCACGGTCCAGATACACACACTTGACCTGACACGTGACGGATCAGTTGTTCGAGAGAACGTTCCAGTCCTGGCGGTTTGGGTTCCCTCTCGACTTGCCGTCGGCTGGATAAATCAAGACCAACCAGGCCAGAATACGTGAAGGCGGTTGGGCTTCTTGCCATCTACGAGGGCATAGCGGCGCTCGAAAGTGAAAGAGCAACCACACCGTCTTTTGCTGTGAGGCCGGTTGCCGGACATAGCACCTACTTCGTAGGCAAAGATGCTGACGCAAGAGCATGCATACTCATAGCAACCGAGAATGAGCGTGGGCGTAAACCCCCACCTATCCGGCTTGAGAACCTAGACGCGCAGTTCGAACTGGCCTGTATGATTAGGGACCCAGAAGGTTTGGTACGGGAAGGTCTGTTTACTGTAGTCAGATGCCGGTCCCTAGAGACTGAAACCATTCGGTACTTCCTCTCAGTGTGCCGGGTCATCATGGGACACTTGGGGAATACTCCTTCGCGGTCCTCAATTGCCGCAGCTGTACGTCGTATTGCGTCGATATTTCAAAGCATTAAGATACCGCCTGTCCGCTCACTAAATGGACTGTTCGGCGAGCTTTTCATGATTTCACGGAGTCGAAGTCCGACGAGGGCCGTTGCGGCTTGGCGGATTGACGTCGCGTCGCGCTATGATTTCGCCGCCGGGGACGTTCGGATAGATGTTAAGAGCAGTGCCACGAGGGCCCGTAAGCACACGTTTTCGTACGATCAGTGCAATCCGCCGCCGGGCACCGAAGCTGTGGTTATATCAATGATGGTAGAGCGCATACCTGGCGGGCTTTCTTTAGATAGACTGATCGCGTCAATCGAGGAAAGGGTTGCAGGCGACGAAGATCTTGTTCTCAAGCTTCATGAGGTCGTCGCTTCAACTCTGGGCACAAGTCTCTCCGAGTCAATGCAAGTTACGTTTGACCCGCGCCTCGCGGCAACATCACTGGAGTTCTTCGACTTGCGAGAAATCCCCGCCGTGAGGGGTCCACTCCCACCAAGCGTTTCGGACGTTCGGTTCACGGTTGATATGGCGGGATTAGTACCGTTGGCAAAAGAATTTCTGATTGATCGAGACCCTCATTTCTGGGATCTCGTGCCTGATGACTGAAGCCGAGCGAATTGGAACCCGGTCGCATTTTAAGATGTCCGCTTTGCAAAACGAGAAATCGACCGCCTAGTTTTTTGGGCATACTTTCAAGGTGTTGGAAGAAATTCACCAAATCGGCAAAGTCATGAGGTCTGGAGAATACTGGCCCCGAGAGAACGCTTCCGGCCTTCATAGCACATAGGCCAGTGCTCAGCCCCACCCGCATAACCCTCGAAAACAACGAGAAAACCCGGCCGGAGCCGGATCGGGAGAACGCTTTCGCGAGGGCAAGTGGCGACGCCGGAAGACCCTGGCCGTGACTGTTCCCTACCGCGGCTCGCGTGGGCCGCTGAACCTGCTGATCGACAGCACCGGCATCAAGGCAGAGGGCGAAGGCGAATGGCATGCTCGCAAGCACGGCGGCGCAAAATGCCGTGTATGGCGCAAGATCCACATCGGCGTCGATGAACAGACGCTGGAGATCCGAGCCATCGAGATCACCGGCAGCAACGTCGGTGACGCGCCGATGCTGCCCGAGCTGCTTGATCAGATCCCCGCTGACGTGGAGCTCGGCTCTGTCACCGCCGACGGTGCGTACGATACCCGCAAGTGTCATGACGCCGTCGCCGACCGGGGCGCCCATGCCGTCATGCCGCCACGCAGGAACGCGAAACCGTGGAAGCCTTCGACGGCCGGTGCGATCGCCCGGAACGAGGCCCTTCGCGCGTCGAAATACCTCGGCCGCGCCATCTGGCGAAAATGGAGCGGGTATCACCGCGTGAGCCCGCGCCGAGACGAAGATGCACTGCGTGAAGCTCTTGGGACAGAGCCTCATGGCACGCGACTTCGATCGCCCGCGTCGCCGAACTTCAAATCCGCGCCGCCGTTCCGAACGGCTACACCGCGCTCGGAATACCTGTCACAGAGCCCATGGGATAAGTCCGTCTTGGGAAAGGAGACGGCTGGGCTTCGCGTCCTTTGCGCAACAAAGCCGGATCGCGTCTTTTCATGCGGACAGGGTACGGCGGCGCGAAGCGGGCCTCAACCCAAGTTCCTTTGACAGCGCCGCCCGGCGGGCGGAGGACCCCGCCGAGGCGCGCGCGCCTGTGCGGCGCTGGGCACCGACGCTCTGGTCCAAGGCGAACCGGACGGCGAACCGCCGGTCGAATCGGGCGACTGACACCATCGGCGGAGATCACTCGCCCGCGCCGATCTGGCCGCGCAGCGCGTCGCGCAGATGGCGGCAGAACCGTTCGCGCGCATTGCCTTTCAGGCTGAGAAGCCCCATCCGGCGAACCGCCGCGGGCTCGCCTAGCGGATGCAGTCGAAGCGTCTCGGGCAGCGCGGCCGTTCCGACCCGTTCGGGCACGATCGACACGCCCAGCCCATTCGTGACCAGTGCGACCACCCCGTCGAGCGTGTCCACCTCCATCTGCGAGGCCACTGCTATGCCCTCTTCGGCCAGTCGCGCCTCGATCATCTCCGCCACCCGCGCCTTGCGCGAAAACCGGACATAGGGATTGCGCGCGAGCACCTCGCGGTGGTCTCCCCCCTCGGCGCCGGGGTGGGCGATGACGACGAGTCGCTCCTCGCAGACCTCGTCGAAACGCATCGTCGCGGGCACCGTGACCGGCTCGGTCACCACCGCGGTGTCGATCCGGCCCGAACGAAGCTGCGCCTCTAGCTCGTGGGTCAGCCCGGTGGTCAGCCGCACGGCGAGTTCCGGCACCGTGTGACGCAGTTCCAGCAGCGCGGGCGGCAGGATGCCCGCCACCGCCGTGTGCACCGCGCCGAGCCGCAGCACGCCCGCATTGGACGACCGGCGCAGCGTCTCCGAGAGTTCCTCCCACTTTGCGATGACCTCTCGCGCGCGCTCGGCGAAGGCGTATCCCTCGGGGGTGAGCGTCGACGGGCGGCGCGTGCGGTCGAACAGATCGATCTGAACATCGGCCTCCAGCCCGCGCATCTGAACGCTGATCGCCGAGGCCGAAACCCCCAGCGCCGCGGCCGCGTCGGCAAAGCTGCTGTGATCGACTACCGCGATGAAGGTATAGAGCGTCTTGACGTCCATTTCAGCTCCTCCGGTTGCGGCCGCGGCCTACGCCGCGCTGATCCCGCGCAGCACCAGATTGGCACCCAGCAGGCACAACACCACCAGCACCGCGAGGCGGAACCGCTCCGCCGGGATGCGCTGCGCCAGCGCGTTGCCCAGATACATTCCTGCGAGCGCCGCCGGAAACGCCGCCAGCGCCGTCAGAAAGCGCGGCATGTCGAACAGCCCCGCGACAAAGAAGGATGCCGAGATGATCACCCCCGAGACGATGAAGAACAGGCTGATGGCCGAAAGAAACACCGCCCGCTCGACCTTCAGCCCCACCAGATACATCACGAAGAGCGGCCCGTTGGCGGTGGTCAATGCACCCAGCACGCCGGCGAGTATTCCGATCACCCCGCCCAAACTGCGCTCGCGCCGCTGGGGGACGACGAGGCGCGGCGTGACAAGGCTTACCCCCGTGAAGGCGATCACGAAAACACCCAGCGAAATCAGCAGCACCGCGTCGTTGACGAAGGTCACGAAGGCGGCACCGATCGGCACGCCGATCACCACCCCGATGATGACCGGGCTGAACCTGCGCAGCGTCTCGCTTATGCGCCGCTCCTGCAGGAATTGCTTGATGTTGGTCAACGGCAGGATAATCGCGTTGATCGCCAGCGCGGCCTCGACGGGGACGACCAGTGGCAGAACCGACATGGTTACCAGAGGCAAGCCAAAGCCAATCGCCCCCTTGACCACGCCGCCGGCCACGAAAATCGTCAGCACCGCCAGAAGCTGAGCGGGATCGAGCGCGCCAAGCATCGTCACGCCCGCCGCGCCTCGGCGAGGGCCGCCCGCGCAGGGCGCATGGGTCGGGAGCAGGCGCCGGTATTGCCGCACCGCCGCGCCATGTCAATCGGCGGAACTGCTGTCCCTGTCGCCATGCCGCTGGCTCTCCTCACGCAGTCGGCGCTTGAACCGCGCGTTGGCGACGGTCGAGCGGATGATGAAAGCCAGTGCCAGCAGGGTGAGGGTCCAGAAGGTCCAGGTGATCGGGCCGCGTACGAAGATCTCTGGCGCGCCCTGCGACATTAGCAGCGACTGGCGAAAGTTGTTCTCCAGCAGCGGCCCGAGGATGAAGGCGATGAGAAACGGTGCCGGCGGAAACCGCAGCAGCACCACCACATAGCCCAGCACCCCCATCGCAAACATCACGCCCACGTCGAAGGCCGAATTGTTGACCGCATAGACACCGAAGATGCACAGCACCAGCACGCTGGGAGCCAGCAAGTTGGGCGGGATGTCGGCGACATAGCGAAAGCCACGTATCGCCAGAGATCCGATGAGGAACAGCAGCACGGAGCTGACAATCAGCCCGATGAAGAGGGCATAGATTATGTCGGCATGTGTCTGGAACAGCATCGGCCCGGGCTGCAGATCATGCACCATGAAGGCGCCGATGATGATCGCGGTTATGACATCGCCGGGGATGCCCAGCGAAAGCAGCGGGATGAGCGTGGCCCCCGCCACGCCGTTGTTGCCCGCCTCTGCAGCGGCGACGCCCTCGATTTCGCCCTTGCCGAAATTGGCCTGCCTGGGAGAGGTCCGGCGCGCCTCGGAATAGGAGAGAAACGCCGAGGGCGCCGCCCCGATACCGGGGATCGATCCCAGGAAAACCCCGATCAGACTGCCGCGGAAGATCGACTTGAGGCAGCGCTTGAGTTCGTCGAGGGTCACGCCGACATGACCCAGCCCCCGCACCTTGCCGTCACGCTCGCGCGGCAGGCGGACATGGGCGAAAATCTCGGGCAGCGCGAACAACCCGATGAGAACGGCGATGAAGTTCAGCCCCCCCATCAGATTGGCGTTGCCGAAGGTAAAGCGATTGGTGCCGTAGATAAGGTCGAGCCCCACGGTGGCCAGCAGCAGCCCGATCACCGCGCTGATGATCCCCTTGGTCAGGCTGTCGCCGGCCACCCCCGCGATGATGGTCAGCGAAAACACGATCAGCGTGAAGAATTCGGGCGGCCCGAAATTCATCGCGAACTGCGCCAGCCAGCCGGCGAAGACGATCAGCGCGATGTTGGAGACGAAGTCGGCGATGCAGGAGGCATAGAGTGACATACCCAGCGCCTTGCCTGCATGGCCCTGCTCGGCCATCGGGTAGCCGTCGAGCGCGGTCGCGGAGGAGGCCGGCGTGCCGGGCGTGCGAATCAGGATCGCCGGGATCGACCCGCCGAAGATTCCACCCTTGTAGACGCCCAGCAGCAGCAGGATGCCCAAGATCGGATCGAGCGCGAAGGTGAAGGGTAGCGTGAGCGCCACCGCCATCGTCGCCGACATGCCCGGTATCGCGCCGGCGAAGACGCCAACGGCGACCCCCAGCGCGAGAAAGAACAGGCTTTCCCATTGCGCGACCAGGCCGAACCCGGCGGCGAGGGACTCCAAAAAGGTCATGGCAGCCTCACAAAAACGCCCTGCGGGATCGAAACGCCCGCGACCTTGGAAAAGAAGAAGTAGAGCGCCAAGGGCAGCACTACCGCCACGAGAACACCCAAACCCATGCGTTTGCCCCCGGTCAGCAACACCGTCGCCACGAAGGCCAGCATTGAGGTCCAGACCATTCCCAGCACCGGGATGGCGAAGAAGATGACCACGAGCATCGCGGTCATCACCACCAGCCGGAGTCCCTCGGCGCGCGATATGGCGAGGCTGTCGGCCTGCCCCTCGGGCGGTGCCGTCCCCAGAAGGGCGCGCAGCGTGAGCAGCCCGCCAAGCACCAGCAGCACCCAGCCCAGGATGTTGGGCCAGAACATCGGCGACAGAAAGATCAACCGCACGTTGCGCGGCACGACGATCCAGTTGGGTATCATGTAGGCCAAAATAAAAATCGCCAGCGCCATGACGCCCAAACCGATCAGGGTCTCATCCCGGCGAGAGAGCATCGCTCAGTGTCCCTTTAAGTAGCGCCGGCGAAACGCGCCGGACGATGTCATCGGTACGACCGCGCCCCCTGCCGCATCGGGCAGGGGGCGTTTGTGGCGCGTCAGGTTGCGATCACCTGACTTCCATGTCGAGATCGATAACCAGCTCGCGGAACGTCTCGTACTGGCTGTTGATGAACTCGATCGACTCCTCGGGGCTCATCAGGTCCACCTGCGATCCGGCCTGATCCATGTAGTCGAGGAAGCCCTGGTCCTGGACGGCCTCGGTCAGCCAGCCTTCCCAGGCGCTGGCGGCCTCGTCAGTCAGGTCCGCCGGCCCGGCGATCCCGGTCCAGCCCACGAGCTGCTCCAGCTCCGGGTGGCCCAGCTCGCTCGCCGTCGGGGCGTCAAAGCCCTCGAGCGGCTCAGGCGTGGTCACCATGATCGGTCTGAGCTGTTCGTTCTGCACGAAAGAGGCCAGCGCCGACGAGTTGGTGCAGATGAAGGTCGCCGTGCCCTGCAGGACCGCCGTCGCCGCGGCACCGCCGCCGTCCATCGGAAGGTGGATGGCGTCTTCCAGCGGGTTCTCGACCCCGAAGGAATCCAGCACCATCGCGCCGGCGAGATGGAGCAGCGAGCCGACGCCCGACGAGCTGAACAGGACAGATCCGGGCGCCTGATTGACGCGCGCAATCAGGTCATCCATGGACCCTATGTCGGAATCCTCGGCGACAGCGCAGACCACCGGGTTGATCTCGTAGACGCCTACAAAACGGAACTGGTCGATCGAGTATGGCAGGGTGGCTTTCATGGCCGGGTTGACGGAGTGCGAGCCGACACGGGCAAACAGCAGCGTGTAGCCGTCGCCGTCGGCATCGCGCACCGAAACGGAACCCGTTGCGCCGCCGGCGCCGGTGCGGTTCGACAGCACGATGGGCTCGGGCACGATCTTGCCCAACGGGTTGGACAGCGCGCGCGCCGACAGGTCGGTCGCGCCGCCCGTGCCATAGGGGATGACCATCTGGATCGGGCGCTCGGGATATTCGGCCAGCGCCGGGCCGGTAACAAGCGCGGTGGCGCCGAGGGCTGCTGCGATTGCTCTGCGTTTCATAGGTTTCTCCTCCCTTAGTAAGATTTTGGAACGCGCACATGCCGGTCCGGCAATGGTCTCGCGCGCGCCCCAGCTTCATGCGGCCCGCCGGGCCGCGCCGCTCCTTGTCGCCGCCTACATGACTTCGTCCTTGCGGTCGTCTGTTTCTCCATAACGGTGCAGCGCGGGCGGTTTGAGCCCGTCGTAGAGCTTGCCGAGGCGCTGATTGACGATATCGCCATGCGTGGCGAACAGCGAATTGCCCTCCAGATCGCTGTCGCAGATGAAGGGGCCGAAATTCTCGACCTCGAACATCCACATTGCCTGGGCGATGCCAAACCGGTCGAGCCAGTGCACGTCGCGCACCTTCTTGATGCCCCGGCCCAGCAGCGCGCCGGTGCCGTATCCGACCGTGGTCAGATAGAGCGCCCCGCGCGGCACCAGGATGTCGCGGTAGTCCTCGCGGCGCATGCCGCCCTTGCCGATCACGATCTTCGTGCCGGTCTTGTCGAGCCAGTCGCCCATCCATTTGGAAAAACGAAAGCTCGCCGTCGCGGTGACCGCGCCCACGCGGTAGTTGCCGTGGTCGTCGGGCGAGGCAGCAGGTGAACAGTGGAAGTTGACGTTGCTGATCTCGCTCAGGCCCTCGGGCAGTTCCAGGCCCTCCTCCAACACGCTTTTGTAGACCGCCTCGCGCGCGGTGTAGACCACCCCGTCGAGGAACACGATTGCGCCGGGCTCCAGCTGCGCCAGATCCTCTTTCGTGGCGGGCAGTTTCAGGCGGAATTGCTTGAGGTTTCGGCCGATGTCTCCCATCCGATCGTCTCCCGTCTCATGTAGGGGGTGAACCATTGCGGGTCGGTTCGATACTCGATCGACCCGTCAGCGTGAATGCGCGCCGTGGCGCGGCGGGAACTCAGGCAGAAGGTGTGAACCGACACCGGCATCCCGCCTGTATGGGTGAACCCGGCCTCGATGTGGCAGTCCACCACCATCGAAGAGCCCACGAAGCCCATCGCGCCCATGCCGATGTCGTTTCCGAGATCCTTTAATTCGGCCTCCAGTTCGGCGATCTTCGGGTCGGGGTTGCGATCTCCGACCGTGCGCAGGCAGGCGGCCTGCTTGCCCAGCTGCATGCAGGTATCCTTGGAGCCGCCCACGCCGACGCCCACGATGGCCGGCTGACAGGCAAGCCCGCGCTTGCCGAAGGCGATTAGCGTATCCAGGAAGAACCTCTTGACTCCGTCGATTCCGTCGCCCGGGAACAGCATCCTGTAATCGGTGCCGAACAACCCGCCCTTGTGGACGGTGGTGATGTCGATCCAGTCCACGCCCGGCTCGAAGCTCCACTCGACCTCGGGCGCATTGAGCCCGACATTGTTGTTGTGTTCGTTGCGCCAAAGCGGATGCACCCTGTTGGGCCGCAGGGGAACGGTGTGGGTGGCCTTTGCAGTGGCCGCGCGCAGGGCGCGTTCGACACCGACGAAGCCCTCGTCCACGCACGCCTCGTTGCCAACCTTGACGTAGTAGCGCGGCAGACCCGTATCGGCGCACATCGGTCGGCGATCCTCGGTGGCTGCCTCGTAATTCTCGACCATGGATTGCAGCACGAAGGCCGACAGCTCGCCCTTTTCCAGGTCGATCATGCCCTTGATGCCGGTCAGGTAATCGTCGGGAATGTCGATGGCGGCCTTCTCCATGACGCCGAAGGCGGCCTCCTCGATGCGGTCATTGGCGATCATCGCGTCCTCCTTTCCGCGCGGCCCGGGGAGCCGGAGCGCCTAGCGCGACTCCGACACTATGGCCCGGTCCGGCACCGTTCAATTTCAAATTCCTGCGGCCAGGTTGCTTCTTGTGCATCCTTGTCACTCCGCCGCCGTGGTTTCGTCGAGCAGGCTCTGACCCGGACGAACGATCGAGAACTCCACCGGCACCATTTCGACGGTCAGGTCGTCTGGCGCCCCGCCGACGCGGGTGTAGCGCGTCGCGTCCAGATCGCCCGTCTCGGGCCAGTCCTCGCGGTAATGCGCGCCGCGGCTGTCCTCTCGCGCCAGCGACGCGGCAGCGATCACGCGCGATATGGCGGTGAGGCTTTCGAGGTTGAGCCAGTCGTGCCAGGTCAGGTTGAACGTTCGGTCGCCATCGGCCAACCCGGTGTCATACAGTTCGACGGCGTGATCCTCCAGCTTGCCTTGCCCGGCGCCGATTCCCTGCGCGTCGCGCATCACGCCGACATTGTCCCACATGGTGTCAGACAGCCTCTCGCGCTGGGCGTGCAGGTCGCCGCGCGCGAGGCCGAACGGCACCTCCGCGCGCGCGATGCCCGCGTCGATCACACTCTGGTCGGGATCACGCAGCGGCGCGCCGCCCTTGACGAACGCCGCCATCGAATCGCCCGCGATGCCGCCGAAGACTGTCGAGTTGGCCACGCCGTTTCCGCCCAGCCGGTTGGCGCCGTGCACGCCGCCGCAATCCTCGCCAGCCGCAAACAGCCCCGGCGCGGCGGTGGTGGCGTCGGGTTCGAACTCCAACCCGCCCATCAGGTAATGCGCGGTGGGCACAACCTCCACCCGGCCGGCGGCCAGGTCGAAACCGCAATCGCCGCAGCGCTTGACCATGCCGGGAAATGTCTTCGCCACGTGCTCGGGACCCAGATGACTCATGCTGATGTAGACACCGCCCATGGGCGTGGTGTGGCCGTCGCGCATCTCGGCATAGATGCCGCGACTGACCACGTCGCGCGTGGCGCGCTCGCCCTTCGGGTCGTACTTCTCCATGAAGCGCTCGCCCTTGCCGTTCAGCAGATGGCCCCCGGCCCCGCGCAGGCCCTCCTCCAGCACCGTGCCGGTCATCCGCGTTTCGCGCCCGCCTAGCAATCCTGTGGGGTGGAACTGCACCATCTCCATGTCGCGCAGCTTGAGACCGTAGCGCAGCGCCATAGCCAGCCCGTCGCAGGTCTTGTCGCCCGATGGCGTGTGATACCGATACATCGTCGGTCCCGCCCCGGTGGCCAGCAGAACCGCGCGCGCCTTGACGAAGCGGTATGTCCCCGTGCGCATGTCGATCATCAGCACGCCCGATATGCCCGAGCCGTCGGCCGCCGGCACCAGCTCGATCGCGCGATGCTCCTCCAGCTTGTCGACGCCGCGGGTCCAGACCTGCTCCATCAGCCGGTTGATGATCTCGATGCCCGTCAGGTCCGCCTTGTGGACGGTGCGGTCGAAGGTCTGACCCGCAAACGCCTTCTGGTGCAGGGTCCCGTCCTTGTTGCGGTCGAAATAGCAGCCGACCTCGTTCTCAAGCTCCTGGATGCGCTCCACCGCACCGGTGCACAGCCGCCAGGCCAGATCCTGCCGAGGCAGCCACTTACCGCCATGGATGGTATCCATGAAGTGGCGCTCGACGCTATCGCCTTGGGCCAGTGCCACATTGTAGCCACCCTGAACCATCCGGGTGCAGCCAGATTTGCCCACCAGCCCCTTGACCGCGAGCGTCACCTTCAGATCCGGGTCGGCCTGCTTGGCGTGCAGCGCGGCGAACAGCCCCGCACCGCCGGTGCCGATGATCAGGATGTCGGTTTCGCTCCGCTCGATCTGCATCTCAGATCACCCCCCACAGAAAGACGAGGCCAAGCGCGACGGCCAGCGCCACGCCCCAGCCGATTATCCCGGCGCGGTCGTCGTCGTCGCCCCGCCACGGCAGGAGTTCCACCACCAGCAGCCGGATGCCGAAGAAGAGATGCAGCCCCAGCAGGATCACCAGCCCAAATTCGCCGAATTTCACCAGCGGGTTCTCGGCATAGGCGAGGAACCCGTCGAGCGCCGCGCGCCCTTCCAGAGCGAGACCCAACGCGAGGAAATGAAACGGCAGGAACACCGCCAGCGCCACGCCCGACAGGCGATGTCCGATGAAGGCGGCATAGCTGCGGTGGTTGCGCGACGCGTTGCGCGGGCGCGAGACGGTCGCATCGCTCATGGCACGCCTCCTCCGGTAACGGCCCAGACGGCCCGCAGCCCCAGCGCCAGAAGAACCAGTGCAAAGACCGCCACCGCCCCGTCCACCCCACGGCGGGGCAACGGCGTCCATTCACGCAGCACATTGCGCAGCCCTATGGGGGCGTGAATCGCCGCCACGACAACGAAAAGCCCGTAGAAGAGCGGCCAAAGAAAGCTCGACGTCGTCCGCTCCAGCAGCGCGTCGGCACTCAGACCGCTGCGCGTGGCATAGATGATCACCACGACATGGACTAGCACCAGCGGCGCGAGAACCATCGCCGAGAGGCGCTGGAGCGCGAAGAGACGGGCCTCGGTCATTGTCCCCTCATGTTCAGGAAATCGAGTAGGCTCATCCGCTTGATTCCGGCGATCGAGCGCGTCGGGCTGATGCCCACCGGGCAGGATTTCATGCAGCTGCCCTGGGTATGGCACGACCCGCAGCCGCCCGCGGCCGTGGCGGCATCAAGCGTGCCGCGCCTGTCGCCGTGCTTCTCGTCGTTGAGCAGCGTCCAGGCGCGGTTGAGCGCGGCGGGGCCGACGTAATCATCGTCCCAGGCGACAACGTCGCAGGCGGCGTAGCAGACCGCGCAGTTGATGCATTCGATGCCGGCATTGGCGGTCTTTCGCGCACGGCTTTCGGGATCGACGGGCTGGATCGGATCGTGACGGGTGCGCGTGCCCTCGAAACGACCGCCGGCGCGATGCCACTTGTCGAAAAAGTCGCTCATGTCGGTGGCGAGATCCTTTATGCGCGGCATGCTGCGCAGCGGTTCGATCGTCAGCGCGCCTTCGCGGGCGACCTTCTGCACATGCGTCCGGCAGGTCCAGCGGGGGCGGCCGTTCACCGTCATCGCGCAGGAGCCGCACACCCCCACCCGGCAGGAAAAGCGGTAGGCCAGCGCAGGCTCGTGGTGGCGCTGAACCTCGCTGACCACATCCAGAACTGTCTGGTTCTCGCGCGCCGGAACTTCGTATGTCTCGAAGCGCCCGTCATCGCGCCCGCGCCAGATCCGCACCTCCAGCGTGTCGGTTTCGGGTTTGATCTCGGTCATGCGCTCGTATCCCGCTTCTTTATTCCGCTCAATGCACCGGCGCGGCGGCGTCTTCGCCGCGGGCCGTGAAAACAGGTGCCGCCAGCCCGGCAATGGCCACGTTGACGCAGGCCGGCCGGCCCTGCGCGGCCGCCGCGGCGGCCTCGGTCAAGGCGCCGCCCAGCGCGCTCTCTTCCTCGACGCGGGCGCCAAAGCCGCCGAAGGCGGAGGCTACCGCGTCATAGCGCGCACCCACGCTAAGCCCACAACCGATCAGCCGGTCGGGCCCGTATTGGGCGCGCTGAATCTGGTGCTCGGCGTTCCAGCGGTCGTCATTGCCGATGACGACCGTGATCCCTGCGGCTTCGCGCGCCGCCGTTTCCAGTTCGGACAGATGAAAGCCGGCGGTGCCGTCGCCCATCATCGCATAGACCGGTGCGTCGGGGCAGGCGATGCGTGCGGCGATCGCGGCGGGCAGCGTGCCGCCGATGCCGCCGGCCACGCCGTTGATGACCCGCCACCGGGCGGTGCAGAAGGCCTGCGCCCATTGCCCGAACTCACCGCCGTCGATGCACAGGATCGCGTCGGGTTCGGCTTCGAGCCGGGCCTGAACCTTCCCGCACAGCGCGATCGGGTTGATCCGCTCCACCTGTGCGGTCGCTGCGTCAAGGCTCCGCTCGGCCAGCAGCGCGCCTGTCTCCTTGCGCCAGCCCGCTCCGTCGCGCGGACGGGCCGTGGCGATCAGCGCCTCGGCCGCCGCAGGTGAATCCGCCTGTGCGTCGGCCGACAACCGGCCGTTCAGCCGCGCCCGCGCCCGGGTCAGCATCGCCGCCTCGGGATCGATGACGACAAAGCGCGCCGAGACGTCCCACGGCTCGACGGCCAGAAAGGCGGTGGTGAAATCCGCCGCCTTGCCAAGCAGCACGACCAGATCGGCCCGCGACGCCACCGCGCCCAACGCTCCCAGTGCCGGGTCGCGCAGGCCCCGCGGGCTCTCCATGCAGATCACCGGCGCCCCCGTCGCCGACTCCAGCCGCTCGGGCAGATCACCTGTGCGGCTGCGAGACAGCTGCGGCCCAGTGACGATCAGCGGCCGCTCGGCCCCGGCGATCAGATCGGCCACCTCCCGCGCGGCGTCGGCGGCCAGCGGCTGCGCGGCCGGTGTAAAGGCCCGTGCAGGGACCTCCGCTGACCCTCCGTGCGAGGCGCAGGCGGTGAGGCTGTCGAAAGGCAGTGCGAGATGGACGGGTCCGGGCCGGCCGCCCCTCGCCGTGGCGATCATGCCCGCCACCTCTTGCCCAAGCCCATCGGGGCCGGCGGCGCGGTGGCTCTGCTTGACTAGCGGCCGGGCGACGGCGCATTGATCGAGTTCCTGAAACGCGCCCGATCCATCCTGAGCCCGCGGGCTGTCGCCTGACAACAGGAGCACCGGTGACTCGGCGGCGCGGGCCGTCATCAATGCGCCTACCCCATTGGCGAACCCCGGCCCCGCCGTGAGCAGCGCGACGCCCAGCTCGCCGGTGATCTGGGCATAGGCATCAGCCATGTAGACCGCAGCGCCTTCGTGGCGGACATGAACGATGCGCAGCTCTTCCTCGAAACAGGCGTCATAAAGCGGCATGATCTGGTTGCCCGACAGGCTGAAGATCACCCGCACGCCGGCCCGCTTGAGCATCCGCGCGACAGTGAGCGCCCCGGTTTCGGGCTGGCTGAGCATGTCGGCATCCTCCCCCCTGCTGCGTCGCGGGAACCACGCCGCAACAGGGGAAACATCAAGTTTTCAAGTTCAGTTGTCAAGAATACTTTCAACAAACCTTTTTTACTTTAGCAAACATGTCGCTAATACCGGCCCTGCACCGCTCGCTCACAAAAGGAGCCGCCATGCCCGATCTGCGCATCACCCGCGCCACGGTGCGCGTCTATCGCGCCCCGCTCGACAGCCCCGTCCAGACCTCGTTCGGCATCATGAGTGATCGCCCTATGGTGCTGGCGTTGCTGGAGGCTGACGACGGCACGCCGGGACTGGGCGAGATCTGGTGCAACTTTCCTGCAGTGGGGGCCGAGCATCGCGCACGGCTCTTCGACTCCGTCCTCGCGCCCGCGCTGATGGAGCGCAGCTGGGCGGGGCCATGGGCGGCCTCGGAGGCCCTGACCGAGCGGGTCGCAGTGCTCGCCATTCAGTCGGGCGAACCCGGCCCCTTCGCCAATGTGCTTGCCGGTATCGACACGGCGCTGTGGGACATCGCCGCGCGGCAGGCGGACCGGCCGCTGTGGCGGCATCTCGCGAATGCGCCGGGCACCGGGCAGGCCGAGGTGCCGGTTTATGCCAGCGGCCTCAACCCCACGGGACCCGAGACGCTTGCCGCGGCGCGGGCCGCCGAGGGCTACACCGCATTCAAGCTCAAGATCGGCTTCGGCGCCGGGCGCGATTGCGCGAACCTCGACGCGCTGCGCGACACTCTGGGCGACTCGGCGCGGCTGATGGTCGACGCCAACCAAGCCTGGAGCCCCGAGGCCGCGCATGCCGCGCTGGAGTGGCTCGTCCCGCGCGCGCCCGACTGGCTGGAGGAGCCATTGCGCGCCGACCGCCCCGCCGAAGACTGGGCCGCGCTGGCTGCGGCGAGCCCGATTCCGTTGGCGGCGGGCGAAAACTTCACCAGCGCCGCGCAGTTTGCCGAAGCCGCGCGCGGCGATGTCTTCGCCGTCATTCAGCCCGACCTGGCGAAATGGGGCGGCCCGGCGCGCTGTCTCGAGGCCGGGCGGCAGGCCCTTGCGCGGGGCAAGCGGTATTGCCCGCACTATCTGGGCGGGGGCGTGGGGCTGATCGCCTCGGCGCATGTCCTAGCAGCTGCCGGAGGCGACGGGATCCTCGAGATCGACGCCAACCCCAACCCGCTGCGCGGGATCCTGTTCGACCATCTGCCGCTGGTCGGTGGCCGTGTGACGCTGCCCGAGGCGCCTGGACTCGGCCTCGAACCCTCGGTGCTGGAGTGGGTCGACCGCTTCGGCGTGACGCATTAGCGCAGCCCGCCTCCACCGCGCCGCGAAATCGTGCATGAGCTGCGGGCCAGAACGATGAAGCGAGGCGGAGCGACCCAGGCACGACACTCGCAGGTGCTGCCACACGCATTCGAACTCGGCTCCATTTGGACAGGGACGCTGACGCTTATGCTGCGCAGAGACCGCGCCACTCGGCGAGGCCGGCGGCGCGGTTGAGCTCGAAATTCTCTCTGCTCGAGAGGCTGCGTTCCTGATTGAAGAGGTTGTGAACCGAGGCGTGGATGGAGGCGAATTTCCGCAGACTTCGCGTCCGCCTGAACCGCAGCATGGCTCTCTCACGTCGTCGAAGCGGCATGTGCGAATTCTCCGCCCTGTTGTTCAGCCAGCGACCGGTTTCCTGCCTGCCCGCCGCGCCGATGTCCTTGAGTGCCGCACCGTAGGAGCGAAGCCCGTCCGTTACGATAACATCTGGCTGGCCGTGCTTACGCATTGCTTTCTTGAGGAATTTGAACGCGGCCTTCTTGTCGCGTGTCTTGGTGACAAAGCTCTCGAGCACCTCGCCCTCATGATCCACGGCCCACCAGAGGTAATGCCGCGCGCCGTTGATCTTGACCAACATCTCGTCCAGATGCCAACGCCGACGGCTTGATTTCATGCCCTCGATACGGCGCTTTCTGATCTCGGCAGCAAACATCGGACCGAACCGGTGCCACCAATACCGCACCGCCTCATGACTGACATCGATACCGCGCTCGTGAAGCAGGTCTTCGACGTTGCGTAGCGACAGATTGAGCAACCTGATGTCTGGACTTTCAGCGACGCGATGGTCACGCATCCTGGCATTCCCATTTGATGTAGGCTTTCGTGTCGGCAGCCCATTTGTCGTCGATCTCGACGAGGATGGCGCTGACGGGGCGTTCGAGGGAATCCTCGTTCGGCAAGACCCTGACCTTGTTCGTGCGGCGCTTGAGTTCCTGCTGCACGGCGCGCTCCATCGGGTTGGAGGTGCGCAGGCGGCGGCGGTGGTGGTCGGGCAGAGAAAAGACGGCGAGGCCCTCGGGCACGTTCTCCTCCAGCCATGCGGCGAGCTTCGGGGCCGTGTCCAGGTAGATCGTGACCAGCTCGGCCAGGGCGGTTTCGGCCTTGGCCAGCGATCCGGCGTTCCAGACATCGCGCAGCTCGGCGCCGATGCGCTTGCGGGTCGCGAGGCTCGGCGCGTGATGGACGGCGTTCTGGGCGAGGTGGACTTGACACCGCTGCCAGGTGGCACCGCCCAAGATGGCGCGCCGGGCGGCGCGCAGCCCGGCGTGATCATCAGAGACGACGTACCCGACGCCGCGCATTCCGCGGGCCTGGAGGCTCTCGAGGAAGCTCCGCAAGTGGACTTCCGCCTCCGACAGCGCGACGGACACGCCCAGCACCAGGCGGCGCTCGTCCGGGCCAATGCCGATCGCCGAGAGCACGGCCGCGTCGCGCACGACGCCGCCGTGGCGCATCTTTTCGTACCGCGCATCGAGGATCAGATACCTGATCTCGCCAAGGGACCTGGTGCGCCAGGCCTCGCGCTCCTCGTCCAGCATCTCAGCGGCCCGGCTGAGCTGCGAGGACGACAGGCTCTCGAGGCCGAACTCGCGCATCACCCTCTCGGCGTCGCGCGTGGACACGCCTTTGACATGCATCTCCGCCACCGCCAGCATCACCGCGCGGACCGATCGGCGACCGCGCTCCACAGAGTGCGGATAGAACGGCGCCCCATCATGACCGGCCGTCTCGGGAACGTCGACGGCGACCGTGCCCGCCGGCGTGTCGATGCGCTTGGGCTTGGTGCCGTTCGTATAGCCCCGCCGCTCGGGGGTGCGCTCGTAGAGGCCGGCGCGAGGGAACCGCTCGCGCTCGATCCGCATGGCCAGCTCGAAGGCCCGGCCGAAGACCGTGGCGACATCGCCCGGCCAATGCTCGATCAGCTGTTCCATGAGGGCCTCGATCGTCTTATCATGCTGTCTGTCCATTCGACTATCTCCACGGTTGGTTTTGCAACTCCATGGAATACCAGAATGGATTGCCCCTTCCGGGGCCGCCCCCGGAAGGGGCACGCAGCGCCATCGCGAAATGAATTTCCAGACGTCAGGTTACGGTACCGTTCTGCCCGCGCGTCGTATTCAACCCAGATGACAAGGGCCTCTTCAAGGGCATCTATCTTCCGCTGGACCTCTGGAAGCACTCCGATGCGGCTGGGCGGTTTACAGGCAAGCTCAGTGGCAAGGTCTTGACCTACGAGAATGTCGGCCGCCGCATCAACAATTCCGAGTTTGTAACGCTAGTCGCCGGGTCATGGGGGGCACTTCTATCGAGCAGTCGGTCGTACTGGGTGAGTTGACCCGCGAGGTTCTCGAAACCGGCAAGAACGTCACCATTGCTATCCGTCATTCCGTCGAAGCGGTCGGGGACAAAGAGGCGCGATGAGTTCTATCCGCACAAGGACATCCCGTTGCAGTTGTCAACCGACAGAACGAGCTCGCCGTCAGCGAGTTCGATTTCTGTTGATTCTTACGAACGCCCCCGGCGTCGAAGTGCTCAGCCACGCTCTCGAAAGAGCATCGCAATTCCATATGCTTGCAAGAAATTCACCAAATTTGCGCAGTCATCAGGTCCGGAGAATGTCGGCCCTGAGAGACCGCTTTCGGGGCTCCCGGCGCAGAGGCCGGTGCTCAGCCTCATCCGCATAACCCTCGAAAACAACGGAAAAATCCGGCCGCAGCCGGATTGGGAGAAACGTTTCTCTAGGGCAAGTGGCGGAGGGAAAGGGTCTGGTAGCCAACCCTCTCTACCCCTTAAGTCATTGTAATCATTGAAGAGGAAATAAGTTCGACAGTCATCCGGTTCGAAAGGTTCTGGCAGCCAACCAATCCGCGCAGACTGTCACAACGCAAAAAGAATAGCTGAGCGACGAGGTTAATACAGCTACTGTTGCAGCCCGGCTAAAATTGTAGTAATGAACCTACATTGTATTTGGAGGATGCCATGGGCGTACACACGGTGTCGAGTCGAGAACTCAATCAGGATGTCGGCCGTGCCAAACGCGCGGCTGAGGATGGCCCTGTCGTGATCACCGATCGTGGGCGGCCATCATATGTCTTGCTCAGCTGGGCAGAATACCGGCGCCTGAGCGGTGGCCCTCGAAACTTGGCTGCAGTTTTGGCAGTACCGGATCTGGCGGACATTCCGTTTGCGCCCGAAAAATCGGGGCTGAAGGCCCGCGATATTGACTTCAGCTGATGTATCTTCTCGACACGAACGTGATCTCCGAACTCAGAAAGGTCGGGGACGGCAAGGCTGACGCTACCGTTTTGGCATGGGTCAGCGGGATTGATGCGGGTGAAATGTTCATCTCGGCTTTGACCTTGATGGAGTTGGAAATCGGCATTCTGCGTATGGAACGGCGAGATGCGACGCAGGGTGAGCGGCTCCGTGCATGGTTCGAAACCCAGGTCTGCCCCGAATTTAAAGACCGGACGCTTAGCATCGATGGTGCCATCGCCAGGCGCTGTGCCCGGTTGCATGTTCCCGACCCTAAATCCGAACGCGATTCGCTGATTGCCGCAACGGCATTGGAGCATGGCCTGACTGTCGTCACACGCAATATGGCGGATTTTGCAGCGACGGGGGTTTCCTTGATCAACCCGTGGCAGGATGTCACCGCATAAGCTTGGATCGCCAAGGCTGGCATTTTCTTCGGACTTGAGGTCGCGCGGCAGTGTTTCAAAGAGTGAGCGAAATGAATGAAATGGTGACGATCCCCAAAGACGAATATCTCCGCCTCAAGGCGATTGAGGAAGATATGGCCGATCTGCACAGCGCAGCCGACATCTTGGCGCGGATCAAGACTGGCACGGAGGAATTGATCCCCTCTGCCGTTGTCGACCGTTTGCTGGCCGGTGATGCGCCCCTCATGGTTTGGCGCGAGCACCGTGGGTTGTCTCAAGCTGAATTGGCGCGCCAGTCCGGCGCTAACCGTATTCAGATCATCGACATTGAAGCGGGTCGCAAGACCGGGTCAGCCGCCACCCTGAAGAAACTGGCCACTGCACTACACCTCGACATGGACGACCTGTTTGATGCCCATGACCAATGATGCTGTCGCTCGAAGGACCTGCTAACGGTTGGGTGATACATCCTTCATCGCCGCCTGCAGGAGCAGCGCCACGTTCTCAGCGGTGAACTTGTAGCCCTTACCCTCGTCATCAAGATGCAGGTCAGGCTTGGTGCTGGGCATCACGCAGCGTTTGCAATAGGTCAGCATGGTATGTCCTCAGCGCTTTTCCATCAGGAACCAGGTAATGTCATCCTGCGGGAATTTTGGGTCTCGGCGATAGGCAAACCCGTAATCCACCAGCTTCATGGTGGGGTGGCGATCCATGATTTCGCCAGCAAAGTCACGTTTGAACAACCTGTCGGTATGGGTACGATAAGGAATGGCGACGGGGGACGGGTTGTAATATTCCGCGATCAGCAACCAGCGCCGCGTTGCACCAACCAGCTTGTCATAAACCTGTGGCAGCATGTCGGGGTTCATGTGGATCAAAACGCCTTTGATCAGCGCAAGGTCACAGACTAGCGGTTCAAGATCCAGAATGGAGCCTTGCTGAACACGATCCGAGCCCACCACCTTCACCAGTTGCGCCGCCGCATTTGCGTTGATCTCTATCCCGTGGAGCGTCATCTCGGGGTGAAGCAAGCGCAGCGCACGCAAGTTCATTCCAATATTCGCCCCGAACTCGATGCAACTGTCCACACCCTGTGCGCGTGACAGTGCTTTCGCAAAGAACGCAAGGTTCGAGGCTAGAAGCTGATCGCCCTGATTGCGCTGGATATATTCAGTCCCAAACTCGCCCGCCCAAAATGCTTCTTGCTCGGTCTTGTATTGCGTCATCGGCTACTCCTTTGCGGTCATCTGGAACACGGCAAGTGTTTTGTCTCGGAAGCTGGTACTAATTTTTCTTATACATCTTAGGTTTGTTTGCGCCAGCCTTTCGTGAGTTGCAACAGCGTTTTGCTCCCGTTCACTGATTGCGGTAGCTATTTGATTGTAGATGTCACATCCCGGCAGGTAGTATGGCTGTTTTTTAAACAACTCTGGTTTGAGTTTGTGCCAGTCCTTCATGGCTTGCAAGGGCGCTTTACTGCCCAAGGCTGACTGCGGGAGCTGCTGGTTGTAG
>Ga0307940_1000463_pt1 | contig 26275 bp, 18 predicted proteins | sample OrgLakmetagen124_FD_201835 | JGI IMG/M metagenome (GOLD analysis project Ga0307940, IMG submission 201835) | Saline water microbial communities from Organic Lake, Antarctica - #124 | ecosystem: Environmental > Aquatic > Non-marine Saline and Alkaline > Saline | place: Antarctica: Organic Lake... | reverse complement strand
TCTCTTCGGTAAGAGATTATTCAGAAGCGATGAAAGTATATAACGATTACAAGTTACGAATCAATACTTACAAAAAAGAAACCAGTTTTTACACGGAAAAATGGGGCGAGAGGTTTCCTTCGCTCAATGACATGTGGTCACAAAATCCAAAAGATCCTAAGACAGATGTCTACCGAAAATTTAAATTGATTCCTATCGAGAAAAGACCGAGAGATATAGATAAAGAAGAATGGAACAATATTGTAGAGCCTAAGAAACGAGAAAACGAAAGGATATTGGAGCGTCGAAAGAAAGAGATGGAGACAGACGTGTTCAAGGAAATGACAGAAAAATATACACAATACGAAAACAAGATACAGTCGTTTGCGATCAATACGTTATTCAAACCGTTCGAAGACAAGAAACGAAAGTTCGGATGGATACCAGCTGCTTCCATAGCCACTGATGGCGTATCCGTCTCAATCTTATACGAGAAGACTGTTCAGGTAACTGTTATGAGCGAAGACGAGAGGAAAGACGGAAGAAAGAAGAGAACTAAGAAACAAGATGACCTATTAACACCGTGTGATGATTATGATCCGTATGAGAATACCATGGTCGGAGATGTTATGGTTCTTGGAGTAGACCCAGGTCGAACACAAATCGTGACGATCGTTTGCATCGATGCGAAGAACAAAAAACACGTCTGGAAACTCAGTCGCGGACAGTATTATACGGATAGCGGAATATTATCAGAAAACAGACGTCAACAGAAACGATATAGACATCTCGAGAAGAGTTTTGCACCCCTGACCGTATCAGGTGGTTGCGTAAAAGCGAGTAATTCCACGCAAGTCTACAACTACATCGAAGCGTACTCGAAGATACAGAAAGAATGGTGGTCGATAGCTCTGAAACGAGTGGAACTCAGAAGCAAGATGAGGAGGTACATGGGGAAAAGGAAAGTCCTCGACTCGTTCTTTTTTCGAGTAAGTAAAGAAGCGAACGAGTTGTGTGGTAAACATGGGACCGTACAAGTGGCGTATGGGTCAGCAGCAAGGACCATGCCGAGTACAGGAAGGGGAGAAGTAGCAGCTCCCGTCGGGTACGCGTACAAGACGTGTGCGAGAATATTCAAGGGACAAACCAGTGCCGAGGACGAGAGTTACAGCACGAAAGTGGATTGGGAGACGAAAAAGATGAAGGAATTGACCTACATCGGGATAAAAGAAGGGGGAGAAGAAGCGGTGTTGTGTCATTCGAGGGGTAAAAGACCACCGCCAGTCAAAGAAGAAGACAGAGCGATTGTTACCAGGATGTTGCAAGAGAGTAAGGAAAGAGGGAAACGTCGTAGATCGTGGAACACGGGAAGCAAGATGGCTGGTAACAATTGTCTGGTAACGAAAAAAGAAGAGAATGAGAACGACAAAGATAAAAAGAAGAAAGAAGAGATGCGTTACATAGAGTGTCGTGGATTGCGGTTCTGTCCAGAAAGGCGCAAACACTACGACCGTGACGCATCATCTGCACGTGCAATAGCAGGACTACGGTGCCTGAGATTGAAAGGATTAGGGAGACCTACTCAATTCACGCGTGCCGGACATTGCAAGTGATGCAGTGTTCAAAAACTTGTAGTCTACGAAAGTCGAAGTAAGTCAAAGAGAGTGTGACCCAAAAGATTAGGTCGTTAGACGGTGGTAACAAAACCACTGTACACGAGGTAAAGGATGACGAAACCCTGGATAAAGGTACTGGAAAAAGTTCAGCTCTTTGAAAGAGCCCACTCTCCGAATGAATCCAACACTGAATCAAGTGGTTTCAAAATCAATTTTACCGAGTGTATACGTTTAATTAGTTCGACGAACAATATCCAAACTTTTCAAACGTAAATAACGAACTTTTGAAGTAAGACAGGAAATGAATCGTGAGTGAAGAGATGATGACATACCGTAAAAAAACGGAAAGAAGCGTGGTAACAGTGGTTTTTCATCAAAATGTCATTCAGGATCTAACGCTCGGTCTGAAGAAGAAGACCCTAAGCCGTCTTCTTGGTCTTCTTGTTGGAAGGTGGCGTATGATGCTCTTGGTTAACATCAGTGGAAGCGCGCTTTTTGCTACCGGAAGCACCGATGTTCTTGGTTTCGACTTGTGCGCTCTTTGGTGACATAGCTATTTGCCTCATTTGCAGGTATTGGCCATAATCTTTCTGCACCTCCTGGCACTCCTTGTTCCTGGTTATTCCGCCCAATTTCCAACCCACGAGAGTGCTTCCCTCGAGAGCGAACAAAAGCAGAGATGACAGGGCGCGACCCTCGGACATGGACAAACTCTTCGCAAATGGTAATATGGTCTTCTCGTCTATGATACTGCATGCTGTATCGTTCCACTGTACGCGGAAATTTTCAACATTGGGCACCTCCTCGTCGTCGGATGAAGACTCGACTCCATCATCCCTTTTCGCAATGTGGATGGTACAGTACCGGCATAGAAGGGCCGAGATGAACGGAGAATCAAACACGTCCAGGCCGGAGGTCTTCACCCAATGGCGCACGAGTTTCAGCTTCGCGGACAGCTGAAACTTTTCCTCATTCGTTTCCGCCTTCTGTAGCTCGTTTTTGATGACGTCCGTCGCTTCTTCTTTAACGTTGGCAGATGGGGCGTCGACGTCATCGACAAACTTCTTTCTGATGAGTAATCCGAGAGCGGTATTCAACGACTCCTCCCTCAGATGATTCTCGATCTCATGGATGACTGCATACGATGCAGAGCGCAGTTCTTCTTTCCTGTAGACTAGGCCGAACAATGACCTCAAAGATTGCAAGTACATGTCACTGCTCTCATCTGTCGATGACACGACGGGTACGGAACTCAGCAAGGATCCCACCGAATTTTTAATTCCGATACTGAAATTGGTCATTCTTATACCAGATCAGGCGGTCGGCGGCAACAGGCGGGCGTATCTGACTGTATTGTAAATTATTACTCTATCTGAAACGTTCACATTATATGTGTGTCTGTCAGGGCTTCAAATTTTTCCGGCTCGGGAATTTTCAACGACCCACGCGATCTCTGGTTTACCTGCGTACGACGCCAGAAAAGCGTTCGCTCTTCCGAAATGGCCGCACCCCTCGAAAGGTTTTCTGGACAGAGGGCTGGGGTGGCTGTGCTTCAGAACGAGATGCCCCCTGTCAGACGGTATGAGGGCTTCGTATTCGATCGCGTGCGCCCCCCACAGCATGAAGCACACGCCGCGCGCGTGCTTCGCCAGGTCGCGTACGGTATCAGTCGTGAACCCTCTCCACATTCGTAGGTGCGACCCGGCGCACCCGCTCCGCACGGTGAGTGCGGTGTTCAGGAGGAGCACGCCCTGTTCTGCCCAGTCGGACAGGTCATAGTTCATACGCTCTACGCCGTACTCCCTTCGGAGTTCCTTGAATACGTTGCGCAGGGAGGGAGGGCACCGGGAGCTGCCAGAGGGAACGCTGAAGCACAGGCCGGTGGCGTCTCCGGGGGTCGGGTAACAGTCCTGGCCAATGATCACGACACGCGTGTCCTCGACGTCAAAGAACCGAAAGGCGCGAAGAACTGCGTCCGGAGCCGGGAACACGGGGATGACGTCTCTGAAAACTCGAACGTGTTCCTCGATACCTTCGTTCACGTCAGGACCGTGCTTCTCGGCCAGAGGGAGCAGGAGCGCCCTCCAACCCGAAAACGGGAGGTCTCGAACGGCGTCGGCAAGGAGAAACCCCCCGAATGTACACGCTTGTTGCGTTTGTTGTTCATCGTCGTCGGCCATATTTGAAAACACTCGGTATAGAATATGTGTGTTTCAACCGAGTGTTTATACCGAACTGACATGTAGTCATGCAAATAATCGTTTCATTGTCGAGTGGATTGAATCGCGAGCCTCTCAAAGTCCGCTTTCGCCCTGTTGTACACCGGTCCGTCGACCCTGTGCATCCAGGCGGACACGGCGTCTTCTATGCGCAGGACCGCCTTCTTGCGCCGGACCACCCAGAACCTCCACGCCCGCTGTATGACAGATGCAGCGTTACGCTGCCTCCTGTATCTCACGTTGATGACGACGTCTCCGGGATATATGGTGTACATCAGGCAGGAGTGACGGGGAATGGGGCATGTGCACGGACACGGACACGACGACGGACACAAACACTCTACACAGTGCGAGAATTCATCGTCGTCGTGGGACATAATGTTCATAACACGGCATATGTAAACGACTCCGGGCTTGTTTTGCTCTGATGTCAATAACTCTCGACTCCACCTCCGGTGATCGTGCATGAGCGCGAAGCCGCTGCCACCGTGAACGACAATCTCATCGCCTTCTCTCAAAGTGTGCTTCTCGGTGCACCAACCCATCACCACGAAGTATTCGCCATCACGATCACAATCACAGTCAACATAATCGAGATGTGGCCAGTGAAAAAAATCGCCTTTCCGCGACCGATAGCGAGGGTCGCTGCTGTAAGGACACGAGAAGTAAGACTCTTTTTCTTCGTCGAACAAATGTTGGTTTTTGTGCCAGTTGTCGTCGCTCCGTGAGGATGTGGGCGATTCGCTCGCGTCATCAGGAGGAGTGGACATGAGGTTTCAAGAGAATGAAGAATGGAGTTTATCAGTCGAAACGATCGAATACGAAACGCAGCGCCCTTTAAATTTACACCCGACTCAAGTTATTCACGTCATGAGGCGCATCAATTTGGCACGAGCGCACCCGTCACATCCCTGTGAGCTACCCGCGAAGCTGTGCGGGCTGCTCTCACACCAGTGACACATATCAGAGTAATGAGACAAATCCACGTATGCTTCCCACTCGCCCTCCGCCTCTTCCGTATTGGAACGACTGACATCTCTTCGTTTTGTCGAGTAGTACATTATGACGCAAATGAGGATGAGGGCGACTACAATAGATGTCACGGTCAAGGCAGATAACTTCGCGTTCGACATCCTAATATATAATAAAAAAGTAAAATCGGTAAAAAGGTGTCGAGTGTAAATAATATCAACTATCGTTGTCGATGTGTCGTTTTTCAACCATGCACTTAAATTGGTCTGCTACCCTGGGAGGGATCCCGTCCGCGCACTCTATTCGGGCGATCGCATCCGTGTCTACTGTCGGAATCTTGAAGTAAATTTCAGTCAAGATTTTCCGCGACGTTCCGGGATGTCGCGCCTCCACGAAAGCGCACTCGTAGTCATGCTGGTAGAACAGCCAATCGTCAAAGTCAACCAGGGCGCCGTACATATCTTTCATCTGAGCCGACAGCGCCGCCTGTCCGTCATCGCCGGGCACCTGGTTCTGGAGACGATGATGACGATGAATGTTAAGGACTGCTGATCCACCCTCGTCGTGAATGCGCTGGACGTCTTTTTGTGCAGGGTGATAATAACGGGATATGTTGAACGTATAAATCGTGTAATCAGTGGACGAGGAAGCACGGTCCCCACTGCAACTCAGCAATCGCGAGTATTCACTGTAAGGCATCAAAATTCCCGTCGGACCTCTGGGAAAAGCCGTCAACACTTTCGACCAGTCTAGGCACTCCGCTGACTCTCCGATCGAGTGTTCTGTGTACTTCCATCGGTCGTACCAACCTGCGGTTAAGACATCACTGAAGTCGTTTTCAAAGGCCTCTCGCCTCTTGAGCGAAGCGATATTTTTTCGTATAAAAACGGATATACATTCGTCGATGGGATTGCGGTCTTCGGGTGAGGAGAAATACAAGCTTTCGTCGAATACGGACGCTGATGTCAGCGACAGCAGCAGGGGGGTATCGCTGACATTGCTGCCATCGTGAGCGGTGACCGTAACAATTATCGACCGCAACAGAGAAGCTACCGAGTTCATCAGGTTCTTTCTAGCGACGGCTCCGTCATTCGCTGTTGCCGTAGCTGCGGTCTCTGCCGGATTCGTAGACACGGCCTCGAACTCTGCTACGACTTCTGGACAGATGTAATTAACCACGTGTTTATACCAAGACCAGATCGTCATGTCGGCGTGAACAGAGGACACGTCCGCGGATAGATCGTTCTCTTTATCGACGCGGAATGATTTGGAACACAGACGGTACGTAAATGTCGTTGACATTATCAACGAGAACCGAGGGTGCATGAGCCTTACTTCTGAACGCGCCATCGTCACTGTGGTCAAAATATATTCGAGGTATATTATATAATTTTTCACCAATTACACCTCAATTTTTAATTTTACGAATAAATCGAAAGAGTCACACGTTCCTCACCTCACCTATGTGGTGTTCCATAAGTTTTTTTTTAACACGGGTTCAGGTAGACGAATGAAGTCGGCGTTGTGAAAATATTGTACCGTATGTTCTTCGAAGCATACCGTCTATAGACGATACGACCGCTCGATCCATCGAGGAGGCGAACTTCAAGAGATCACGGTGACACTCCGTCTCTGAAACTACGCACATCAGCGTGACGTCTCGGAGGGAGGATATGGCGGCGCCTCGATGCACGCATGATGATGATTCGATGCGGTACGCTTGAACGGTACCGTCGCTATTTCGGCGTCTGATGACATATAGTTCAAACATCCACGCCGATGTCGACGTTTTCAAAAACGCAAAGTGCGCTTTGTCGTCTGATGGCATCACGACCTCAGGATTTCCGAGACGGCACTTTGTGAACGGGAGCGCTTCCAGTGGCAGAACGGGGCCGAGCCCCTGGTCCTGGCGGCGGCTTGTGTATCCCTTTTTCGTCTCTCGTTTCCCCCAATCGGTCAGGGGCTCTCCGGTGTCGCGACACTTTATGGTGAAAACCATGCGTGTCATGTAGTCTGATTCCGTCTCAAACGTCTCAGGGGGTCCGACCATCAACATGTACGCCTCCACCAACGACAATCGAAGGCGGATGCCCCCTTCTGACAAGATCAATACGGCGTCGAGGAACTCCGGAAGCAGTTCGAACTCAATGTCCCGCGATTGCACCCGGACTCGGACGCGCACGCTCTCCACCTCATCGGGACGGGGGATAGAGTCCATATTGTCGTTATGAAGTATTATACTTCGAGACAGAGCAGCACTCAAATTTTATGAGAATTGCGGTATGAATTGTTGATGTGTTCTATAATACCTACCCTCCGTCACTTATTTTGATACTGACAAAAACCAAAAACAGATTAAAATACTTACCTTGGCCTCCGGTGTCGCTTCCGTCGGGACTCGAACTCGCGTCGGCCATGTTACGGGGGGTCATCTCCTGTTGTCTTCTCTTCTGCCTGCTGCTTCGCCTCCTCCTTTTTTCTTCCTCATCTCCTGTGTATAATGGGCAGTAAGGTAGGGTGTGAGAAACAGGGGCGCCTGTTCACTCACCTTGTCACAAGGGGAGCATATGTTCGTTATAAACCACGCACTCTGCATTGGAGAGCACGGAGTTTAGATCTCGATACACTTAAACAATGGGCACGTAACGCGATCCCCATCAGTGTTCCTACGAAGGAGGATATAATCTTGATGACAAAACACCGAGTAATTGGATACGGTACTTACGGGTGCGTCGTGCATCCGGCGATCATTCCTCATCACGTAAAAATCGGCGGCATTCTGTCCCCCAGGAAAAGGTCGTATGTGTCCAAGATCTTTTTCGACCCCCGGGAGGCACACATCGAGTACAAGGAATTCATGCGTGTCAAGCAGACGGATGCGCTGAATGGATTCACGTTACGAGCGTTGGGGGGCGTCTCAAAAATCGACACACTTCCTGACGAAGTTCTTCGATTCTGCCACAAAAGAGGCAAACACTTCATCGGCGTCACGGACTTCTGTCAGATGATATACGAGAAAGGCGACTGCACCATCACTTGCCTGCCGCTGATCAAGACGCCGTGTTTCGCTCTGGAAGACCTCCTCCCGGGTTGGTTGAACCTCATGAAGGGCATCGATACGATGCACGATCATGGCATGGTCCATGGAGACATAACGACCAATAACATCCTGGCCCGTTGTTGCGACCTGTTTCTGATCGATTTCGGTCATGCCTGTACATTCGAAGCCTTCAAGCGAGAGGTGGTGGAAAACGACAACGTGCATCGCATCGGGCACATGTACCCATATTATCCCCCTGAATCGATATTGATGTCTTATACCCACAGACAGGTCGATTTCGATGTGCAACGCCTTCTGAACCGGTTATATTGGCAATACGGACGGTTTAACGTGCCCGATTTCATCGACGATGAAGACGAAGTGTTCACGTATCTCAAATCCTTGCAACGGCCATCACTGATGAAGGTGTACGCGTGCCTGGAGCGCGAAAGCGGTGGCGACGAAGACGACGTAGACAGTAACACGTACCCGCGTCTTTTCGACGCTTTTTCCACCGGCGTTTCCATGTTAATCTTCGTGGAAAAGTGCAGGGAGGCCGGTCGGATAAGAGACCGAATATGGTGCGAGCGCCATTTGATGCCCGTCGTAATCGGTATGTGTCATCCGATATTAAAAGATCGCACCACACTGAAGACGGCCGTCCAAAACCTTACAGATATAATTCCTCGACGAGACACTGTCAGCGGCGGAGGCCGGTTCATCATCAATCCGAAAACGGGGCGTAGCGTCCTCAAGGACGGAAAATTGGGAAAACGGCTTCGTCTGGCGGAGGCGGGACGACTATCCTCCACGACTTGATCGACGGCGGTAGATTTGTCGATCGTAAGCAGTCCACGTAAACGAATTGAAATCATCCACAGGTCTCATTTTTTATCAAACGAGATAGATAGTATATAAGGACTAGCGGAAGATGAATGACGCGTTCTGGTTCACAATTGTAGAGGCGATTGCCGTGGCCCTGATCATCGTGGCGGTCATCCGTCTGATCGTGCTACACAGCCGTGTGAACTGCCAAAACGACATGACTGAGCGCTTCACTGCTCGATACATCCAAGAACAGAGAGACACCCGGTTTGACGACGCTCCACATCTAGCTTTTCCGACCAAGTGTTTCTCGTGCGAAAAAGACTTCATGTCTCGCGACGCCTGGAGGGCTCAACCCACGCGGTGTTTTTCCTGCGAGCATCATTCACCATATCCGCAGTACACTCACCCTTCGCGATGTCTATCGTGCGCCTCCACCTCGTTCATGAACATACCGAGCGTGGCGGTGTGAACACACTCCCGTATCAACGCGAATCTTTTTTCGTTAGCCACCCGTGTAACATTGCTCGTCAAGACGATGAACAGACCGTCATCTCTATCTCCTTCCACAAACGCTCCATGGCTACGGGGTCGATCTCGCCGTTCTGACACACCTTGTCGTTGACGGTCGACGCCAAGCTTCGCAATGAGCCTACCAGAGGTTGGATGTTTGTATTCGGAAACACTCTCCGGACGCTGTTTACGAGAACTGACTCTTGCGCGTTGAACATTTTTAAAACATCGTTACATCTCATCTTGTCCGCGTTGCGCAATTTTTTCGTAGTGTCCTCCCTGTACTCCCTCATCTTGCCTACAAAATCTCTGCAAGCCATGTACTGGACCACCTTGATCACGCCATTCACGCCATTCACGACGTCATGCGCATCTTGCGAAGGGGGATCGACGGGGAACCCCAAGTAATATTGTCTCGAGCGGAGTCTAGTCTGATCGTCGCACAGGCCTCCTTCGTCGGATACTGAAGTGTACTCTGGAGACGAAGATACCCTGTTTACGACTGTGACAATGACGAATAATAGAACAACAAGCAATAAGGCCGCGAAGATTGTATGCGACAGCATGCAAAACAGAGACGAGAGGATAGGAGCAGACGGGCGCGGGCGGTCTGTTTTTGTATGTAAAAAATTTGACGAGTTTGTAGTTTACCGTTTCGATCGATCGACAAGCGAACCCCATGTTCTTCCTCCTGGTGGCCATCATGCTGGTGTGTTTCTACCTGAGACTCTGCGCCATTATAACCACCTCCAGTCGAGACGACAAAAAAAGATCCGATTCCCCTCTCCGGTATGATGCAAACGAGTTTGAGAATGTCGATGTCGATGACCTGTTATCTCTGCCTTACCCGCCTTCACCCTCCGTTATCTCAGAAGTCGATGACAAGTTACAGATGTTCAGACTGCATTTCCCTACCGTTGTAAGGTGTACATGAAGAAGCATATATGGATATATATGGATTCAGAAAAAAGATAATCCATGATATTTCTTTCATCTGTGGATCTTTATTGTTGCGGCAGGTTTCATTACTGTACATGGACGCGCTCTGTGGACATACCTCGCTCACTTCAAGAATCGCCGAACAAAGGTGCTTAACCCACTATTCGAGTGCGGAACGAATAGAATCATGTCGTTCGATCACAGCGTCTGCATCGATGGTTACAGCGTCACTCTGGTCGTTACGAACAAATAAACGCGGGGGAGAAAACAGATGTACCGTTCGGGTGCATCTACTTGGACAAGAAAGCCCGTGACGACGAGATAAAGACGGCTTTCTCAAACTCTCTGCCGACCCATGTGGATCATCATGCTCGCCCTCATCCTTTGTTCGGTGGATGACTGAGTGATCGTAAGAAAATAGTGCACCTGGAAGACGAATTATTGGCGGAGTAAGTCAGATAAACATGTGTCTGATGTCTGAACTGAAAACCTCTGTAAAACTAAGTAAAAAAATGAAGCCGCTATCTTCATTTATATACATATCAGTCAAATTTGTGCAATATGAGGATCGTCGCTGGCATGTACGACGCCGTCAAAGGCATGCTCGTTTCAACTACGATATTTGTCGTCACGAAGATTAATCGCATATTCAAAGGCAAATCTCCCCAGACGCCAAGAGACCGCAACAATGCCGTTGTTGAACAACTCATCAAGCGCTTCACTGCAGACGCGGACGCTAACCCGATACTTTCGCGCTAGTTGAATGACTTCATCCGGGTCACGACTGGTGTCTACGGACACTTTTGTAGCTTTCCTTCCGCGATCCCGTATGATTTCTTCCCGTGCAATCACGTCCTCCTATATTTTCGACATACGTCGTGTCGACGTACAGGTTTGAAATTGTTTGGATCGACCACGATTTTTTTGCTCGACGTCACGACGTATTATAGAAGTCCGCTTTCAAAACACATCATTTCAGACGAGTTTTGAAAACCTGCGATAGCCAGTTTGCCAACAGTAACGTACATCACATCCAGTATCTCTCCATGACGTTCCGTATCTCAGAACTCTTATCTCTTATAGCTTGAAAGACGACGTCTTCGTTTTGTATCTAGCGATTTACAGCTCGTGCGAGATATTTGAACACATTTTGATGAACCAGTTTATTTCAGAATGCATAAATAAATGCAAAAATGTATCTATAAACAGTCTATGTAAAAGAACGGAAAAAAAAGAGTCGAACTTTCGAGCACATGCTTAATGAGACAGGCGGCGGCCCTTATGGTCCAAGCGCATAAACGATGCGATCTATCTGTCTGTCACCAAGCACAACCACCATCCGGGGGGCGGAGGAGAGATGTCTGAAACAGGTACAACATCCGATCACGGCAATCAGGAAAGCCACGTCTCCGCGCCACTACCTTCGTCGAGTGTTAACGAACATGTCAAGACGTCGAAAAGAAGGAAAAGAAATAAAGTGTCGACATCTTCTTGTACCCACCGCGACAGCAGATCGGCATGCTTCCGCGTATTGTGTTCTCCTTCCAAGATGCTCGCAATTTACGACGGACATTTTTTTCCTCACGCCAACGTGGACATTCGACGTTTACGTTTTTTTTCTCGTTCTCTCGTGCATCGACTAGCGGAGAAGATATCATCTTTATCGCAATATAAAACCGATCCGTCGAACATCCGAGCTATTAACGCATCTCTACGACTGGGTGCCTACTTGGTAAAAAATAGATGTCAAGACGACTCCCTGGACTTGGAAGAGTACGCCGCACGGGTCGTCATACACGTGTGCGAGTATACGATGTCTAAAGTCGAGGGGCTTATGTACGAAACGACCGACGTAAATGACACAGCCAAACGTTCTTTTTTAAAACACGGCAGTCGTGACGTAGGAAAGATGGAAATCGCCGTGATGGAGGTGTTGGACTGGAACGTGTACGCCGGCATCGACAGAGCGATGCCGGAATGTGACGGAATAATCGAAAGTAATGCGGCGAAGGGGGAAGAGGATGCTTGCGTGTATTTCAGTGTCAATGATTCGGCCGGTTATCGCATCGTCGAAGATAGTGTGGTGCGCGTCCAGATTCACCAAGACGTCGGAAAGGAACGTTTTAAAACAACCTTGGCGGCGAATGAACGACTTCGAAATGAATAAAGACTGGTAACCTACTTATATCGGTATGGATATTGGAGACGGAACGAGAGAAGCGTGCCCTTCGACCTTGGCGATATTTTTCGGTATGGCGATGGGAGACGAAACGAGAGAGGCGTGGTCTTTGGCCTTTTCAGCGCTATCTTTGGAAAACGACGTAAGAGAGGGAGACGTATCGAGAGAGGTCTCGTGGTCTTTGTCGGTCTTTTCGGCGATCAACTTGTTTAGGGCGTCGAGTTTTTGTCTCAAATAGTATTTGCGGTTCGGAACTGTTATGATTTTTTGTTCGACGCGATCATAATCCCCCGCGATGTGTTGCTGCTCTGTATTTTTTCGTCTTTCTTCATCCTTTTCTTGTGTATGGCGCCGCATGTCGTATTCTCTACGAAAATTGGACTCTCGTTTATCTGTGACCACGATGTATGCGCCTAGGCCGCACAGGGCCATCACGTTGATGAGAGCCGCAGGAACGAAAGGTGTGGCCAGCATCAGCCTCCGAGTAGTGAGCAGGGATACTACGGGGGGTCCTCTTTGACGTCTGTTCAGAAAATATGCGGACGACTTTTGTCCTTGAGTCAGTAACCAGTCAGTATCGTATAGTCGGTATTATTATTAATGTGTACAAAGAGTAGAAGAATTAGAATACCCCACAATGGCGTCGTCATCTGGTGACGGATCAAGTTGTGGATGTCCCGTCAACGTGCTGGACGCGAGATGGGACGGGCACCTTTTCACGGATGCCAGGGAGGGGGACCTCCTGATATCGACCTCCCGAGAACACGACGGAGAACAGGATCCCTCGTCTCTCCCAAGAATCCTGTTGGGAAGCGAGAAGTGGACGACGAGCGCGGCGCTGGTGATAGACGCTTTCCCGAAAACGGTCCGCGCCATCGCGCCTCTCAGGGCCGACGCTGGCATTCGCGTCGGAGGAGACGGTGATGGAGACGGTGGCATCGTCATGGAAAACGGACAACTAGTCGTCACTTCGTCATCATCCTCATCCACGTCGAGCAAGATCATGGAAGTCGGTGGTAGGGACGTCAGCTTTGGTAGGGACGTCCTGGCGCGCTGCAACCTGCACGTGGGAGCGGACATGCGAACGGAGGGTTCGTTGAGCGTGGGGCATTCCGCGCTGTATGCGGACGCAAACGTCATGCAGGTGCGAGTGCCGCGTGTGAACGTCGAGGGTGAACTGTTTTTGACGGGCGCATTCGACGCCGTAGGAAAGATGCTCCTCCGCCCCGCTAGAGCCGATGCCAGCGGTCTCCCCGATAAAAATAAGACCGCGATCGCGCTTCTCAATGACGAGGCTGTGACGTTCAATCGAAACCTGTCCGCCACGGGGGACGTGAGGCTGAGAGGGGATACGCGGGTTACGGGGGGATTCGACGTCGACGCGCACGGCCTGAACCTGCTGCGCGTGCGTCCGGATGGTGTCCGCGTGACGCGCGACCTGGGACTGCGCGGCGCGGCTGACGTGGACGGCACGTTGCGCGTGTGGGCAGGAAGCCGGAGCCATGCCGATGTCGATGTCGATGGCAATGCTCCGTCTCCCGTATTGGACGTGCGCGAAGCTTCTGTCTCTGTTCGCCGGACGATTTTCGCCTCGGAAGGCGTGGCCGTTAACGGTGACGCGGTGTGCAAAGGCGCTCTGTATGCGAACTTCGCGGCGGACCGGGATAGTTTCGACGACGAGACCGCATTCCTGAGGAGCTGCGGCCTGGTGGTCGACACGACGCAGGTGTCCGTGCACAGGGACTTTGCGGCGTCGTGTAATATGCGCGTGGAAGGTGACGCGGCGATTCGCGGGTCTTTTCGAGTGGCTAGGGCGGGGGAGGTGCTACTGGCCGTGAGCCCGAACGACGGGATCGTGGCCAAGCGCTCCCTCAACCTTACGGGAGACCTGGACGTGAAGGGAGACACGCGCGTGGTGGGTGGGCTACGCGTGGCACCGGACGATCTGGCGGTATTCGAGGCGGACGGAACTCGCGTGGACGTTAACCGCCCGCTCTCTGTTCGTTCTGACACGAAGATTACGGGCAATTTCACGGTCAATTCGTCCGCTTTGGGGCGACAAGGAGACGAGTTAATGTCCATCACGGACGCGAGTTCCGGTTTCAGGCGAGACGTGTATGTGGGATGTAACCTGTACGTCGGAGATAGTATCATAGTTGGTACGGACGTAGTAGTGGGAGGCAGTAACCTTAGCATCGGCGGGAACACGGATGTCACGGGCGAGCTGCAGGCGGACACCATCCTGGCGAACAACGCCGACGTGAATTACGACCTGGAAGTGGGGTGCAACCTGACTGTGTTTGGAAAAGGCAGAGGAGAAGCGACAACAGCGGGAGAGGCCGCGCTGTACGTGACGGACGGAGAGATCATCGCCGGAAGGGACCTCACTGTGCGCGGAGGAGATTTGATCGTGAGCGATGGAGACGTACGTATCGTGGGCAACCTACTGGTCAGTCCGGACGACGGGCCGGTCGCACTCGACGTCGACGGCGAAAGGGTGCGGATGACCCGAAACGTAGAAGTTGCCGGAAATGGAGGCGTGTCAGGGAATCTAGACGTCGAGGGCGAGACCGGACTCCGCGTGCCTCATGGCGATATTCTGATCGGTGGTGATTTGGTAGTCGAAGGAGGCGCCGCGTCGAATGCGTTGGTGGTCGACGCCGACAGGTTCGAGGTGGCCCGGCCTGCCCTCCTGCGCTGCAACCTCGACATCACGTCTGGCGGGCTGCGCGTGGTCGACCGAGGAAATGTCGAAGCGCGCGGGGGGTCTTTCGCCGTGCGCGGGCCGCAGGAGGGATCTGTGCCCCTCCTGCGGGTGCGCCGCGATGAGTTCGTTCTCGAAGACGATCCGTCGACGGGCGTGGACGTGCCGGGATCCGTGGAAATCAACCGCGACCTGCGCGTCTCTTGCAACCTCGAGGTCGGTGCGGACCTGGACATCGGACAGAGTCTGCACGTCGACGGCGAACTGAGCACGGATGGGAATATACGCGTCGAGGGTGACGCAGTCGTGCGTGAAACGTTAGAGGCGGCATTCTTCGGTGGTGAACCGACCTTCTCAATTTCCGCGGACGAGGAAGGCCTGATGCGCGTCACCCGTCGCGCCGCGTTGGAGTGCAACCTGCAGGTGGGCGGCGGCCTCGGGGTGGGCGGAGACCTGGAAGTGGGCGGAGACACCGAGCTCCTGTGCACGCTCACCGTGCGCCCGGAAGGGGCGTACACGGTGGCCGTGATGACGGTCACGGAATCGTCTGTCGGGATAAACCGCGATTTGTCCGCTCGATGCAACCTGGATGTCGGTTCTAACGCGTTCGTTGGAGAGCGCCTGGACGTGGGCGGAGACGCCGACGTTCAAGGAAAACTTGTCGTAGATACCAGCTTCGGAACGAGTAGTCGCGCGTTGGTGGTGTCAGACGATAAAATCGTGATGCGCCGCCCCCTAGACGTGCGTAATTACGTCAGCGTGTCGAACGCGATGGCCGTCGCGGATGACTTATTCGTGGGAGGAGATGCGCGTGTCGAGGGGAACCTGGACGTGCGCCCGGCTTCGGGAGACTCCCCGATGGTTCCCTCGACCACGGCACTGGCCGTCTCTGATGCGATCGTGGACGTGAGCAGGGACCTCGAGGCGCGGTCCAATCTGGACGTCGGGGGGCGAATTCGCGTGGCCGGGAGCGCTCACTTGGAGTCTTCGGCGGATGTTCTGGGTCGGTTTCGCGTGTTCCCGGACCCGGAAGGCGACGGCGGACTGGTCAACTCCGGGATGATTGTCGATCACGAGAAAGCCGTCATAGCGCGGAACCTGGAGGCGGAGAGCAACGTCATCGTGGGCAGTAACTTGACCGTAAGACGGAGCCTGGAAGTCGGAGACGATATCACCGTCGAGGGAGACGCGGACGTGACGGGGCGTATAACCGCCAACAACGCCGTTATTAGCGGGATGCGTGTCACCGGAGACACGGACATGATCGGTCCTGTCACCATTCGACCCGGTAGCGCCGAGGGATCGATGGGTTACACGTTCACCAACGTACGCACCGACGTTTATCGCGACCTGTCCGCGAGGTGTAACGTCGTGATAGATAGCAATCTGGTCGTCCATAATGACGCCGTGATAGATGGAAATGCGATCGTGCGTGGGAACGCCTCGGTGGAGGGGGACGCCGTCGTAGACCTCTCTCTGGAGGTGGGGGGCGTCATCCGCGGCGACGCCGGTATGCGGTTGCAGGGCGGAGGCGGCCTGGAAATACGAGACGGGGACCTCGCTCTGGTGGGAGGCGTCTTCTCGGTGAGGCCCGGCTCGACCCGCGTGTTCCACGTGACGGACGATCGCGTCGAGTCAGAACGCTTCTTACAAGCGCGGTGTAACGTCTCGGTGGGCTGTAACCTCGCGGTGGGAAGCAACGTCACGCTGGGAACGGACGCGGACGTCGGACGTGACTTGCGGACGCGGCGTGACCTACGCGTCGATCGTGACGTCCGTGCGGACGGTGACCTCGTGGTAATCGGCAGGACCACGCTGAACGCGCCCTTGGTCGTGACATCTGCGTCGCCTGGAGAAGCCGACATTTTCAGCGCCAGGGAATCCGGGGTCGTAGCCGGGCGAAACACGTCCGTATCAGGAGACGCATCCGTGTCAGGTGACGTGTCGATCGGTAGCGGAGTGCTGCGCACCTCGGCCGCCGTGATGGCCGTCAAAGCCGACACGATCGTCGACGGCTCCTTGCAAGTGAACGAAAGTGTGAGCATCACGGACGTGTTGTCGGTCGGCAGGTCCGCGACCCTGGACCAGACCCTATCGGTGTCCGGTACGACGGCCTTGAACGACGTCCTGTCTGTCGACGTGGGAGGCGCCCGGCGGATGACGGTGTCGTCCTCCAACGTGGTGCTGGTCCCGCCTGTCCTTGCGCAGAGCGACGCCGTGATCGGTGGCGTTCTGGAGGTGGGCGACCGTACGACGCTTCAAGACGAACTTTACGTCGCGAAGGACGCGGAGGTGGGCGGCGATCTGCGCGTGCTCGGAGAGGGCGGCATCTCTTTCGACGGCGGTGCGCTGCGGTCCGGAAGGAGCATGCTGCGTCGGACGCTGGAGGCCGCGGTGCGCAAGTACTCCGGCGCCTACAGGGACGTGTGCCGCCTGCGCAACCTGGACGACGGTGGATCTGTCAACGAATACGGCGGCGCGTACGCCGTACGGATAGAGGCGGTGTTCGACCAGCGTGAGGCGCAGACCCACGTGATCGCGGCGGGGCGCGACACGACGGGCGGCGACTGGAGACGGTGCCTACCTCTCTCGCGCTCCTCTTCCTCGAACGAGTACGGCGGACTACACGTTCACCTGGAAGCGAGATCGGACGAAGACGTGTTGGAGTTCAGGATCGTCAACGGAGACACGGCGGAAGAACTACCGAATTTTGACGACAGCAATATCGACGCCATCCCGTTCTCTTTCACCGTCGAGGTCACGCACAACGCGCGCGTGCCCATGGGGTTCGATGAGCTTTTTTCGGAGGGCACCGTGATCGACGCGCCCGATTACTATCCGGCGACCGTGTTGACCCAAGTCGCTGATAATACGGTGGGAGGAGGAACAGGAACAGGAAGGGGGCGCGTCGGAGTCAACGTGGGCTCCCCTCGCGAGGACCTGGATGTCGCGGCCAAGGTACGTGCGGGAGACCAGTTCCTGGCGCTCCCGTCCGGGGGATCCGCGGCCGCGCCTGCCTACAGCTTCGCCGGGGACAGCAACACCGGCGTGTTTCGCCCTTCTGACGACCACCTTGCTCTGGCGACGGGCGGCGTCGAGCGCGTGCGCGTGACTTCAGACGGTCGGATGGGTGTGGACGTACAGACCCCCCTGGAAGGGTTGCATGTGCGGCGCAAGGTGCGCGGGGGGGACCAGTTCCTGGCGCTCCCGTCCGGAGGGTCCGCGATAGCACCGGCGTACAGCTTCGTCGGAGATAGCAACACCGGTACCTTCCGCCCGAATGACGACGTTTGGGCGGTGAGCACGGGAGGAATTGAGAGAATGCGCGTCACGGCGTCGGGTAGACTGGGCGTGGACGTGCAGGCGCCGGAGGAGGGGGTCGACGTTCGACGCAAGCTGCAGGTGAGAGATCAAGTTCTGGCGTTTAGCGGCGCCCAAGGAGGCGGCGGAGGAGAGCAGCGCCCCGCATACAGCTTCACCGGGGACAGCAACACCGGCGCCTTCCAGCCGCGCGCGGACACGTGGGCGGTAGGCACGGCCGGTCGAGAGCGGCTGCGCGTGCTCGAGAACGGCTTCGTGGGCATAGACCTCAAGGAGCCTGCGGAGGGGTTGGACGTGCGGGACAAGGTGCAGGCGGGCAACCAATTCCTGGGTTTCTTCGGCGGAGACGCCCGAGCGCCAGCCTACGCTTTCACCGGAGACAGCAACACGGGCGTGTTCCGGGCGGAGTCAAACGGTTGGGCGGTCAGCACGGACGGCACGGAACGCATGCGCATCATAGGGGACGGTAACGTGGGGATCGACGTGCAGCGGCCGGTCGAGCACCTGGACGTGCGACGCAAGGTGCAGGCGCGCGACCAGTTCCTGGGCTACTTCGACGGTAGCGAGGCCCGCCCGGCGTACTCGTTCACGAACGACAGTAACACGGGCATGTTTCTGGCGGCACCGGATACGTGGGCGGTGAGCACGGACGGCGCGGAGCACCTGCGCGTGACGCGCGGCGGCCGGGTGGGCGTGAACCTCAAGAACCCACAGGAGGAGCTGGACGTGGCGGACAAGGTGCAGGCGGGTAATCAGTTTCTGGGATTCGTGGCGGGCGACGAGCAGCGGCCCGCGTTCAGCTTCACAGACGATTTGGATACCGGCGTTTTCCGGCCGGACCCTAACAACCTGGCCTTCAGCACGGGCGGCACGGAGCACGTCCGCGTACTGTTCGACGGAAAGACGGGCTTCCGGATCAAAACCCCTCGAGAGAACCTGGACGTGGCGGACAAGGTGCAGGCGGGCGACCAGTTCCTGGGCTTCCAAGGCGGGACGGCGGCTTCGCCCGCTTTCAGCTTCACGGGCGACAGCAATACCGGCGTCTTTCGCGCCGGCGATGACGCGTGGGCAGTCAGTACGACCGGGACGGAGCGCCTGCGCGTGCAACCGGACGGCAGGGTGGGCGTCAACATAACGGCGCCCGCGGAGCGCCTGGACGTCGAGGGGAAAGTGCGCGCGCGCAGCCAGTTCTTGGGCTTCCGCGGCGGAGACGCCACGTTCCCCGCCTACAGTTTTACGGACGACCTGAATACCGGCGTCTTTCGCGCAGGGGAGGACCGGTGGGCGGTCACGACGGACGGGAAGGAGCGCCTGCACGTCTCTAACGACGGGCTGATCAGCGTGCGCGCCCTCAGTCCGAGCGGCGCGGCGACGCTTCTGGACGTGGACGGAAAAATCAGGGCATCGGACCAGGTCATGGGATTCGACACGGACGCCGCCTCCGCGCCTTCCTTCACGTGGAGCGGCAACTCTAATACGGGCATGTTCCGGGCGGTCCGGGACGAAATCGGGTTTTCGACGGCGGGAGGAGAACGCCTGCGCATCGACTCTTCCGGGCGTCTGGGCGTCAACATCCGGACGCCAGGCGAGAGGCTGGACGTCGACGGCAGGATCCGGACGACGACGCAGTTTTTAGGCCCGGGCGGAGACAGAGCTTCCGCACCCTCGTTCGCCTGGAACGGCGACAGCTCCACCGGCATGTTCCGCGCCGGTCAGAACAGGATCGGAATATCTACAGGTGGGAGTCGGCGTATGCTGATCGACAATCTCGGAAACGTGGGCGTGAACATGAGTGCGTCCAACAACGTTCGGTTCGACGTGGACGGCGTTATCCGTGCGTCGGATGACGTCTTGGGGCGCAACATTCGCTCCGCGTCCCTCAACACGGAGGGATTCGTGACGCTCACCAACAAGTACAAGGATGATCAGAACGATCTTTGGAGAGGGTCGGAATCCCTGGTTCCGACCCAGAGGGCCGTCAACGAGCTGTACAAGGAGGGCAAGGTGCGCGCGGACAACGCGGAATGGACCGGGCATATCAATAACTGGCAGGACTACGGCGCGGTGTGGTTCGCCGACTCCGTCCTGGTGGGCATGGCGTCCAGATACAGGAGCAGCCGCCACGACCGGCGATTCAAGCTCGCTTACCGCAGGCTACCCGGCATGACGGTGTCTGCGCCTATATTTGACGAACCAGTCATATTGGACTGATCGACCGTTCTTCCTTTCACGAAGAACAACGTAGAGACCCGTCGATGTTTGAACAAGTCGTATCTGGACCGATTGTAGAACTCGTGCTACTCCATCTCCCAGCCCTGTCCCTGCACCTCGCCGTCAGGGTGTCGCCCTTCACTTCCTCGCCGGAGCAGGACCGCGACCACGAACCACCAGGTACGGGCATGTCCGAAGCTGACGCCGATCGACTCTTCAGAAAGTCCCAGATGTCTTCGTAAACGTGACGCCGGACGTTGGAGGGCGGGTTGAACATGTCGTAAGCGTCGAACAATACGAATCCTTCGCCGTAAGGCCAATACGCCATGTAGACGTCTGACCCGTGTGTGCACAGGACCACGGCGGAAGACGGGAGGTGGGCCCGCTTGATGGGGTATGTCCCGTTCTGGAACCTCAGGCGACTCTGTCTGACGATGGGGTTCGTATTGACAGAGACGGTCGCATAAGTTCCCCAACTGTATCCGCCCGGAACGCTCGCCCCGAAGCCGTTCAAAAAGGTGCGACACTTGAGACGAGCGTCTGAGTGGACGTAAACAAACACACCGCTTCGGACCTTATCGCGAAGTTCAGCGGACGGGCCGGGATAGGGTGTGCGCCTCTCATTTTCGGGCACCATCAGGAACACGTCTCGGTCTGAACTGTCGTGGTTCGACACTTTGCGGACCGGGATGGAGGCTCGACGGAGCTCGTTGTACGTCTGCGTGGCTTAACGACCTCTACATGTACAGCTTGATCTCCCTCTCCATGACAGAGATGTCCCTCTCCAGACCATCGAGCGTCGATTCGAGCCGCTCCTTCCGAGCCCTGCGCGACCTCAATCGCGTCATCAGCCCGTCCAATTCAGCCTGCTCCTTCCTGATATCATTCTCCAGCTGCTCAATTTCCGCGACGAGGCTGTCGATTTTGGCTTGCAGCCTGTCCCTGGTCCTCCGCATTTCGAACACCTCTCGCACGGATCGCCCTATGTCGACGCGCTTCTTGTATTTGTTCAACGTGGGAACGTCTACATCTTCGCGGAATCGCACGTTACAAGTTAACGTCTTGGGGTCGATATACATCTCGGATACCACATTGGCATCTCCGATAAAAGAATTTCGTCCTTTGTCGCAGCGATTACGGATCGCGATGTTTGTCATGTCGAGCGCGCATGTGTCTGCAAAGTCGGTCGGTCGCCACTCCAACGGCATCGACACTTCCCCGTCCGCCAGCTCGCACCGCTTTCCTACCGAGTTCATCCGATCCATCTCCTCGCGCACCTTGTCCTGTGCGGGCTCCGTCAGTATCCCCGGCTCGGCGACGCTTCCCGTGGCGCTGTCGCTCCACTCCACCACCACGAAACTTTCGCGCTGAAGTGCTCGCCGTCGTCGTTGTAAAAATAGCATCAGGATCCCCGCCATAGATATATCACGATCGCCGCGACCATGAAAATTGTCGGTAAAACATTGACGGTCGTTTCTATCTTTCTCGCTGATGTTCGCATCCTTTTGCTTGTACACTTGTTATAATAATAATCGTCGATTATTTACACTCGTGCGCATAAATTGGGGGGCGGTATGTCATCACACTTCACGTGGTTGTGGTGGGAGTGGGTCCAACCCATCTGACGTCACGGCTTGGCATTCTCGCACCGCACGATGGCGGGCATTTCCGGGAACCGCACGCTCGTGGGGAATCCTTCCTGCCGGGTGACATCTAGCAGGCGCCTCCTGTATCCCCGAATATCGTCGCGGGAGGCGGCGTCCATCTCCTCCCACCGCAACGGGTTAGCCACCATGCGGTCCAGAAAGTACAGGCGCTCGTCCCTCTCATGCCTTATGATCTTCTCCCTCTTCTTGGTGTTCGGGGCCCTGGCTAGAACTTCGTAAAACTCGTCATTTAGACATCTCTCGTGGTATTCTTCGCCCATATCGTCTTCATCGACCATCATCTGCTTATCATCGTCCCAGATGAGATTCACAATGTCTTCGTCATCAGGGTTGATTTCTTCCATCGTTTTTTCGACGTAAATTTTGCGGGTACCGGGGGGAGGAACGCGCCTACCCTCGAACTCCATAATGGACTCCGGCGTGGCGCACACCTTGCAGATGCTGTTGTCTTGGTTCACGACGATCAACATGTTATTCGATTATATTACGTACGATGAGCTATCGTGTATACTAAGCTTGATCGATAAAAAAAAGACGATATGTGACGCACATGTTACGAAAAAAATGGAACATCAATGGGAGAAGTTCCAACAGGAGAGTAAGCGTAAGTGTTGTATAAACTCGTGTGCTTCGAGTACAGCGTACAGCGTAACTGGTACATGTTTTTTTCACACTCGTGTGAAGGAAAAAAGTTGTAATGTCGCAAAATAACCTAACACGGTTGTAGAAAGTGGTGTGCTATGAGCTTTCGGTGCAGGTCGAACAGCGCGATGCGGTCATCTCCGAAAATGGCGTCTTTTGACGGAAGGAAGTCTCGGGGGTAGAGGGCCTTGATACGGGCGTCAGGGTGGACGAGCTTGGGGTCAGCAGAGTCCAGAAGGTGGTGCTTCCGGACGTACGCGTTCATGAGACGCGAAACGTCAGCCCTGGACATGACAGTTTTTTCGGGCAGATCGAAGAACGCGCACATGTCGTCTGATATCTGCAAGGGAACGAACAACGCGCCCCTGGTCTTGATCCCTCTTCGCGCCTCCGACGCATCCGCGTCCCTGACGTTGTTCATCAGCACCTGCACTCTCTCTTGGTTATATCCCGAAAAGGCTGCGAAACCGACGTCAGACAAGAACTCCGCGGCGCGAGGGAGCTCGACGAGCTCCACTACGCTCCTCTTTTTGCCGTTGTGCTTATTATAAGCGTTGTTTCCGGCCACGCGTTCGCACACGGTGTCGTACATGCGGATGGCCGTCTTTCGATCGGGCGTGCAACAGTGCAGGGCGCACTGGTCGAGCAGGCTCCGGGACAGCACCAAGTAATGAGTCGTCGTCATGCCGTGTATAATACTATTGCGGATCATTTATTTTGTGTGCCGCACAGCATGATTCGTTGCCCGTCGCATCCTCGACGTCAGCTTTTCCATTCTCAATAAAATATCGTCTACGTAGCCATTCGAGAGGCGTCCAGAATCAATTTCGAAACCGTTTACTGGCGACCTCTTTATCGCGCTATGAGGTTCACCGCCCGGACGAAGCGTAGATCTTCAGCGTCCCAGTCTCGTTGAGTTTCCGGAAAAATACGTTTGGCCAGACTTACCGCGACCGTCGTGTGACGATCATAAGAGCGGGCGGCACGACGCGTGCACAACAAGGTGGCCTCGTACTCAAAGTAACCTATATCGTCGACTAGTAGTTTGTTTGCCTTTGGAAGTTTTGGGAGAAGACGATCTTTTTTTCTTCGTCCTTTGTCCACCGCTCCGTCCTCCCATCGTACGAGGTACAGCTGAGGAAGCAGTTGCATGCACGTATGTCTTCTTCATGTCTTTGACGAACGCGAGCAGACGCTCGTTATACGCGTCGAAGAGTGCGGCTTTTTCCGGCTGGGAAAGCGCGCTCGCGGCGATCGAGGCTTCGCATATGCGCACGACGTCCTGCAGCTGCAGCTTCCAGGCCAGAACGGCCATGAACCAGTCGTATGACACGAAGTCATAGCCGAAATACGCTGGGTCGTCGGAGTTGATGGAGATCGAGATGTCGCTCAGGTAGTAGTGCAGGCCGGGGTGATTGGAGACGCGGTCGACGTGGCCCAGGATTACGTTGCTCAGCGGAGAGATCTCGACGTGCTTGCCGGACGCGGCAAACGCGTCTCGCAGCTTCGGGGACTTCCACAGAGACAGACCGTGCCCCACCCGCACGGACGCGTCCAGCTGCGTCAGCGTCAGGAGGTTGTCGTCCACCGGGTACTCCACGAACGCCGTCTCGCCGCTGTGCACGGAAAAGACAAAGCCGCTTTGCTCGTTTCCGGCGACGCGGGAGGCGAGATTCTTCAGGGTGTTCATGTAGGCGCGGTTCTTGTTGCCCCCCTCCTCGTGGCCGAATATGTCCACCCCTCTGACGACGCCGGGGTTGGCGCGATACACCTGTAGGAACGCGTCGAACCGCTTGTCCAGAGTCACGGGCGGCGCGGTGCGGTGCGCTCCGAGGATGAGGCGAAAGGTGATGCGGCGTTGGAAATCGAAGCGGGGGTCCTCATACACGCGCAGCATCGCGTCGATCTCGTCCTGCGGGGACATCCAGCGGCCTTCGTAATGATGACCATTCCCGCCGTACTTGACGTACGTGTTCCCCAGGTTGGTCTTGAGCTCCACGTGCTGCACGCCGTCCGCGATCGCCTGCTCCAGGAGGAGGCGGAAGTACAGGGGGAACCCGTCCACGTGCTTGACCAGGCTCCACGGCAGAGCATTGTTGCGTGTCAGCGCGCCCCACGAATGGCTGGAGGCCATCTTGCGCGCGATCGAGGCGGCCGTTCCACGATCTAGCGGCACCCAGCCGGGGGGAACCGGCACGGTCGGATCAGGAAACACGGTGAGCGAGTCCCGAGCGAAATTGGAGGGCGCGCTCCACACCCGCATCTCGGGGTTGCGCCGCATCCAGGGGTCCTTCGTCACGAAGGCGCGAAGGGCGTTGGGGTGTCGCAGGTAGTACACCTTGCCTCGCAGCTGAGGAGCGTCCAGGGCCTCGCCGAGGAAGAGGTCCCAGTTCACCATGGCGGGGAAGTGGGCGTGCAGGAGCGCCCCCTTGGGCATGGCGCGCAAGAGGCGAAAGAGGCGCGTCCGGGAGATGCGTGGGATGTCGGGGACGCCATTCCTCGTCCATATGGCGTCGACATCTCCGGTGTTTACAACAGGCTCCAGTGGTGACGACGACCCTTTTTCGAGACCGGTCGTCAAGCACTCTCGGACGGCGTCTTGAAAGACGCGGTTGTCTTCCTCGCACACACGCACGCGACTACTACTACCACTCGGCGTCACGCAGCGCTGGTGTCGGTAAAAAGGGGACCGATCATCATCGGCGAATGTTCGCGTACCGGAAGCACGTGTAGAGTATGAGTTTTTGCTCTTGTCGTTATCTTTTTTCGTTGTCCGCATCGTCATAGCAATATTACATACGAATACCTTTTTTCGAAGCTGGCAGTCTCTCCAGTTTCTCACTACTACGGTGGATGTACAAGTTTACAAGTTTAACGTGTACGCCAAAGGTGACTCGCATGCGTACTGGCACAGCGTCGAAATGTTGCGGTTTTTAGTGGAGGTCCATCTTGTCGTGTACGACAGTTCTACGGGTAAGATCGTCCGGGAAATGAGACCGAAGCAATTCAGGTTCAACGACCTCAGGCAAAAAAGGGGCGCGGTCCTCAAATACTTCGGAGATTGCCCTGCGCTTATTGACCCCCTTCTCGCGCCATGATACAGTCCGTCCACTCAAAATTGAAACCACCTATTCTCGTCTGCGAAAGTTATATTTTCCTCTTATTTTTTCGATTTCATATTTGGTGCGTCTCACGAACGTTATATCTGACGTACTTGGTATATTAGTACTTAAAGGTACGTCAACAATACTTATGTATACAATGTCATGAATGGACGGCGCTCTCCCTGCAACCAAGAACGTCACTTATTCGGTCGTAGTAAAAAAATGCATCATCAGTGCTCTCAAGCACGATCTTCCTACTGTCGTCAGGGATCACTTTTTACAGACTGTCAATGACATGTCAGAACTTATGTCTCTCCTCTCACGACGTGCTTCTCTGTGCTTCC
>Ga0307940_1000455_pt1 | contig 26648 bp, 25 predicted proteins | sample OrgLakmetagen124_FD_201835 | JGI IMG/M metagenome (GOLD analysis project Ga0307940, IMG submission 201835) | Saline water microbial communities from Organic Lake, Antarctica - #124 | ecosystem: Environmental > Aquatic > Non-marine Saline and Alkaline > Saline | place: Antarctica: Organic Lake... | reverse complement strand
CGCAGGCGGGTGCCGACGAGAAAGCCGCTCGTGTCGGTGTTGGAGCGTGCGCCGTCATTGTCGATGTCGAGCGACTCGTGCCGGTAGCCCACCGACAGCGCCGCCCGGTCCGACAGGTGGTAATCGATCGTCGCCGAAAGCTGCCATGTGCTGTCGACGCTCGACGTGCCGCCGCCGAAATCGCCGTAGCCGGTCACCGAGACGCGGTCGCTGAGCGCGACCCGCCCGCGTACCCCGAGGATCGGGGCGGCGTAGGTGATGTCGTCGCGCACGCGCCGGACGGTGGTGTCGCCGGCCCGTGCCTGCACCTCGATCCGGTTTTCGCCGGCGCGGACGCCTGCCAGCAGGTCGAGCGAATATGTGGGGCGGTCCACGGCGCGCCAGCCGGCGGCGAGCGTGCCCTGCAGGATCTCGGCCTCACCGCGGATGCTGGTCACCACTGGCAGCCGTGGTGTGCGCACGGTGTCCGACGCCGAGATGTAGTAGAGATCGCCCAGAATCACGAAGCGGTCGCGCCGGGCCGAGCCGCTGATGAAAAACCCCGCGTCGAGATTCTCGAGGATGTCGCCGAAGGACAGCGAGCTTTGGAATGTCGGGCCGCCCGCGACCGGCTGGATCGTGCCGTCGAGCCCCGCCATCCAGAGATAGGGGCTGATCTCGAACGACCAGTCGGCCAAGCGGCCGGGGGTGCCTTGCGCCCCGGCCTGCGTCGCGCCAAGAATAGCCAGCCCCACAACCACGCCCGGCACACGAGCCGCCCCCAAAATCTTCATGCCTGCAGACCCCGCATGTTGAAGTTCTATGACCCGATCCAGCGATCATGCTAAGAAATGGTTTAGAGATTGTTAAGAACCTGGAAACCATAAATGTGCATTATCTGTGAAAATAAATCGCGTCCGCCTGTCGCGGGCCATGCGCCGGCGATGGATGCCTGCAAGTGCGGGGCGCCCGAGACCCTGCGCGCCTATGCGCGGATCGAGGCCGACCTGACCCGGCGCGAGATGCTGGGCGGGGGTGCCGCCGTCACAGCGATGTTCGCCGGGTTCAACATGGCCCCCGACAGCGCCCGCGCCCAGGGTGGCGGGGCCGGCGCGCGCCCCGTGCTGCTGACCAATCTGCGGATGTATGACGGGCGCAGGCCGGCGATGCGCGCGGATGTCGATATCCTTGTCGAAGGCGACCGCATCACCGCGCTTCCACCCAAGGGGCAGGGCCCTGAGGAGGCGCGGCGCGTCGATTGCGGCGGCCGGGCCGTCATCCCCGGGCTGATCGACGCGCATTGGCATGCTACCTTGTGCGGTATCGGCGAGATGGCGGCGCTGACCGCCGATCCCGCCTATGTGCATCTGGTCGCCGCCAGTGCCGCCGGGGATACGCTGATGCGCGGCTTCACCACTGTGCGCGATGTGGGCGGGCCGGCCTTTGCCCTGAAACGGGCGATCGACGAAGGGCATGTCGCGGGGCCGCGGATCTTTCCCTCGGGGGCGATGATCTCGCAGACCTCGGGGCATGGCGATTTCCGGATGATCCACGAATTGCCGCGCGTGGCGGGCGCGCCGCTGAGCCATTCCGAACAGATCGGCCTCAACGCGATCGCCGATGGCGCGGATGCGGTGCTGATGCGCGCGCGCGAGCAGTTGATGAAGGGCGCGAGCCAGCTCAAGCTGATGGCCGGGGGCGGGGTGTCATCGCTATACGATCCGCTGGAGTCGCCGCAATATTTCGAGCGCGAGCTGCGCGCGGCGGTCGATGCGGCCGCCGATTGGGGCACCTATGTCTGCGTGCATGTCTATTCCACCGAGGGCGTGCGCCGCGCCATCCGCGCCGGTGTGAAATGCATCGAGCATGGGCAGTTGGTGGACGAGGACACGGTGCGCCTGATGGCCGACGAGGGCGTGGCGTGGAGCCTGCAACCCTTCCTCTACGATCAGGACGCCAACCCCAAGCCGCTCGAATTACAGCGCCGGCAGCAGCAGATGATCGCCGAAGGGTCGCTTCGTGCCTATGAGTGGGCCGACACGCATGGCGTGCTGACCGGGTTCGGCACCGATATCCTGTTCAACCCCGCAGGACTTGCCCGCCACGGCGCGCAGCTCGCCAAGATCACGCAGTTTCACGCGCCGCTCGATGCGCTGCATCAGGCGACCGGGGCGGCGAGCGATATCCTTGCGATGTCCGGGGATCGCGCGCCCTATCCCGGTGCGGTCGGCGTGATCGAGGAAGGCGCGATGGCCGATATGCTGGTTGTGGATGGCGACCCCGAGGCGAGCCTCGATTTCCTGATCGCGCCGGAGACGGGCCTGCGCGCGATCATCAAGGGCGGGGTGTTCGCGCGCAACACGCTGTAGGCAGGCTCAGGCGCCCTCGTAGGCGCAGAGGGTGTGGACCTCCATCCCCAGATCGGTGAGACGTTTGTGGCCGCCAAGCTCCGGCAGGTCGACGATGAAGGCGCAGCCGGTGATCTCGGCGCCCAGACGTTCCAGCAGGCGGATGCCCGCCGCCGCGGTGCCGCCCGTCGCCAGCAGGTCATCGACCAGCAGCACCCGCTCGCCCGGCTGGATGGCGTCGTGATGGATCTCGACCACCGCCTGCCCGTATTCGAGCTGGTATTCCTCGGCGATCACCGCACCGGGCAGCTTGCCCTTTTTGCGGATCGGCACGAAGCCCACCGACAACTGATGCGCGATCGCGCCCCCGAGGATGAAGCCCCGCGCCTCCAACCCTGCGACCTTGTCGATGGGCTGCCCGGCATAGGGGTGCAGCATCTGGTCGACGGCGATGCGAAAGCCGCGCGGATCGGCGAACAGCGTGGTCACGTCGCGAAAGAGGATCCCCTCATGCGGGAAATCGACGATGGTGCGGATGTAATCCTTGACGGATCTGGTGTCTGGCATGGGTGTCTCCGGCAACTACGGGACATGTGTGGCCCACGGCGCGCGCGGGCGCAAGGTCAGCCGAGCACGCGCCCCGCCACCGCGTCGAGCCGCGCCATCAGGTCGGGATCGCGTTTGTCCGGCGCGGTGAGCAGGGCAAACTCCAGCGCCCGGTCGCAGCCATGCGGGCAGGGCGCGCGGGTCCCGCCCAGCAGCGCGGGCAGGGCGCGGACCATGTCGCGGCCCTTGTCGGCATTGGCGGTGAGCGTGGCGATGATGTCGGCGATATCAACCTCGCCGTGATGCGGGTGCCAGCTGTCGTAATCGGTGATCATCGCGACGCAGGCATAGCACAGCTCCGCCTCGCGGGCGAGCTTGGCCTCGGGCATGCCGGTCATGCCGATCACGTCGCAGCCCCAGACCTCGCGATAGAGCCGCGATTCGGCCAGCGTCGAGAATTGCGGGCCCTCCATGGCAAGGTATGTGCCGCCATCATGCACGGTGATACCTGCGGCGCGCGCGGCGGTGCCGCAGGCCTCCGACAGGCGCGGGCAGGTGGGGTGGGCGACGCTGACATGGCCCACGCAGCCGGTGCCGAAGAAGGATTTGTCGCGCGCGATGGTGCGGTCGATGAACTGATCCACGAGCACGAAATCGCCGGGCGCGCGGTCCTCGCGGAACGAGCCACACGCCGAGACCGAGATCACGTCCGTGACGCCAAGCCGCTTGAGCGCGTCGATATTGGCGCGGTAGGGCACGGTCGCGGGGGCATGCACATGGCCGCGCCCGTGGCGGGGCAGAAAGGCCATCGGCACACCGTCGAGCGTGCCGGTGAGGATCGCGTCGGATGGCGTGCCCCACGGTGTGGCGACCTCGCGCCACGCGGCCCCCTGCAGCCCGTCGATCTCGTAGAGCCCCGAGCCGCCGATCACCCCGATCATGGTTTGTGTCATCTGCCTTTGCCCCCGCCTTGTGCCTGTCGTCAGGCGTGGATTTATGCCGGATCGGGGAAAAAGGAAATGCCCGCGCGGCGGCGGCGGGTCACGCCCGCGTCATCGCGGGCCGGGTGCCGTCAGGCCGCCGAGCGGGCGCAGAAGCTGGCCTGATTGCGGCCCTGCGCCTTGGCCAGATAGAGTGCGCGATCGGCCTCTTCGAGCAACCCCTCGACGGTGGGGGCGGGCAGCCCGGGCGCGTTCTGGCCAATGGTCACGCCGATCGAGATGGTGATGCGCAGGGGGGTCGTGATGCCGGGCACCGAAACGCCGGTGTCGCGGACCATGTCGCACAGCCGCTGCGCCACCTCCTGCGCGCGGTCGCGCGGCGTGTCGGGCAGCACGATCAGAAACTCCTCGCCGCCTATCCGGGCGAGCATGTCGGTCTCGCGCAGATGGTTGCGCAGGCTTTGGCTGATGGTCCGGAGCATCGCGTCGCCCGCCGCGTGCCCGTAGCTGTCATTGATACGCTTGAAGAAGTCGAAATCGGCCAGCATGACGGCGATCTGCGTGCCCGTGCGCTGCGACAGGGCGATCTGCTGCTGCAGGAACGGAAAGGCGTGCCGCCGGTTGTAGAGGCCTGTCAGCGGATCGACGACCGCGGCCTGCAGGCCCGAGAGCAGGTTCGCGCGCAGCCCCTCGTTGCGCCGCTTGCGGCCCAGATGGTTGTCGATGCGCAGCAAAAGCTCGGCCATGTCGGGCGGTCCGGTGATCACGTCATCGGCGCCCATGTCGAGCAGGGTGACGGCAAGCGCGCCGGTATCGGCGTCGAGCAGCGCGATCACCGGGCTGTCGCGCGTCGGCCGCGCCGCCTTGAGATCGGCGAGCAGGCGCAGCCCGTCCTCGGCCTCGGTCATGCCGATCCGGAGGATGTAGATATCGGCGGGCCGGCGCGGCGTGCGGTCCTGAATCGTCAGCGCGTCGAGGCTGTGATGGCTTTGCGCGGCGATTTCCCCCCGCAGGCCGAGCGCGTCGGCCCGGCTCTTGCCGATGATGGCGATCCGGCCGGGCGGCGTGAACGCGGCCTGCGCATCGGCAAAGCCCGCGCCCTGCGCCGCGTCCTCTGGCGGCAGGGCCAGTTCGTGATCGGTGTGGCGCTGGCGCAACAGGTTGCGCAGCCGCGCGAGCAGCAGGGCTTCCGAGACCGGTTTGCCGAGAATATCGTCGACCCCGGCACGCAGCGCGGCTTCGCGGTCTTCGGGGGATGATCCGGTCTGCAACATCAGGATCGGGGTCGCGGCGGCCCCGTCGATGCGGCGCAGCGCCTCGATGAAGCCGGTGACGGTGTGTCCCGACAGGCGGCTGTTGGACAGGATCAGGTCGGGCTGTTCGGTTGCGGCGAGGCGCAGCGCCTCGTCGGCACTGGCGGCCTGCAGCACCTCGTAGGGGGTCGCGGACAGCTTCACCTTCAGGACGATCCTGTTGGTGGCCAGTTCGTCGACGATCAGAATTTTCCCTGACATGGGGCGCAACGCCTTTCCGACTTGCCCTTTGCGATTGATTAACTATCCCTGAGAGTCGTTAAGAAAACCTTTCCCTTTTTTGACAAGGACCGAGATGCAGCAGGATTCCGCCGAAACGATCGCCTTGCAGGCGCTGGGCTGGCTGGCCGCGAGCGACGACCTCCTGCCGGTTTTCCTCGGTGCGACAGGGGCTTGCGAGGCAGATTTGCGCGCGCGCGCCGCGGAGCCGGAGTTTCTGGGCTCGGTGCTCGATTTCCTGATGATGGACGACGCCTGGGTTGTGGCGTTCTGCGAGGGGCAGGGTCTGGCCTTCGATGTGCCGATGATGGCGCGTGCGGCCCTGCCGGGCGGCGCGCAGGTGAACTGGACATGAGCCGCGCCGATGCCGTGCTGTTCGACAAGGATGGCACGCTGTTCGATTTTCATGCCACGTGGAGCGTCTGGGCGCATGACGTGATCGTTGATCTGGCCGGTGGCGCGCCGGACCTGATGGCGCGGCTGGCCGATGCGGCGCATTACGATCTGGGCGCGCGGCGGTTCCGGCCCACGAGCCCGATCGTCGCGGGCACCAATCGCGAGGCGGCCGAATGTTTCGCCGCCGTTCTGCCGGGGTGTCGCGTGGCAGAGATCGAGATCCACCTGATGCGCCGCGCCGCCGCCGCGCCGCTGGCCCCCGCCGTGCCGCTGGCGCCCTATCTGGAGGGTCTGGGCGCGCGCGGCCTGCGTCTGGGGGTGGTGACCAACGACACGGAATCCGGCGCGCGCGCGCATCTGGGTGCGGTCGGGGTTCTGGACCGGTTCGATTTCATCGCGGGCTTTGATTCAGGGCATGGCGCGAAGCCCGCGCCGGGGCCGCTGCTGGCCTTCGCGCGGGCCGTGGCGGTGGCACCGGCGCGCGTCGTCATGGTGGGCGACAGCGCGCATGATCTGATCGCCGGGCGCGCGGCGGGGATGCAGGTGATCGGCGTGCTGACCGGCACCGCGTCGCGCGCCGATCTGGCGCCGCTGGCCGATGCGGTACTGCAGGATATCGGGCATATCCCCGACTGGCTGGACGCATGACGCGCCATCCGCTGTTCGGTCTGGGGCTGGCGACCTTCGCCGCGCTCGTGCTGACGCCCGATGCGCTGTTCATGCGGCTGTCGGGGATGGGCGGCTATCAGATGGTCGGCTGGCGCGGGCTGATGATGGGCGCGGTCATGGTCACGCTCTGGGTCGTGATCGCGCGGGACCGGGGCCGCGATCTGGCCTTCCTCGGCACCGGGTTCGGGTTGGCGATCCTTGCCTGCCAGTATGCCAACGCGACGCTGTTCAGCCTCGGGATCGCGCATGCGCCGGTGGCGGTCATGCTGCTGGCGGTGGCGACGGTGCCGGTCTTTGCCGCTGTCTTTGCGCGGATCATCATCGGCGAGCCGACGCGCCGCGCCACATGGATCACCATACTGGCCGTGATGTGCGGCATCGCGCTGGCGGTGTTCGGCGGCCGGGGCGATCTGGCGCTGACCTCGGGCGCGCTGCTGGGGGCGCTGGCGGGTCTGGGTGTGGCGGTGGTGCTGGCGCTCAACTTCGTCATCCTGCGGGCGCGGCCCGACCTGCCGATTCCGCTGCTGATGGGGCTGGGGGCGGCGCTGGCGGGCGTGACCGGTGTGGCGATCACCGGTCCGGCGCAGATGACCCAAGGCACTGTCTGGGCGATCGCGGTCACCGGGCTGGTGATCCTGCCGGTCGCGTTCTTCTCGCTGTCGCTGGCCTCGCGCTACACGCATGCCTCCAATGTCAGCCTGCTGTTGCTGCTGGAGACGGTGCTCGGCCCGCTCTGGGTCTGGCTGGGCGTGGGCGAGCGGCCGACGCCGATGATGCTGGCGGGCGGCGTGATCGTGGTGGGCAGCCTTGCCGTGTACCTGTGGCACACGGGACGCCGGCGCATGGCCCGGCCCGCCTGAAAGCGCCCGGCATGTAAAAACGACGCTTTCCGTCGCAAACCGGCATTTAGGGTGCCCGGACGCGGTGTTCTCTGGATCTGTCATCAGACCGGGAGGGCGCGACATGGCCGAGGATCTCAGGCGCAGGACACGCAGCGGCGGGCGCGCCGGCGGCGCGGCGCGGCGCGGCAGTGAAGTGATCCGGCAGATGCCGTGGAACCCGCCGGTGAACATCGACCGCCCCACCGAGCCGCTGGACCCCGAGGGTGTCGCGGCGATCCATGACGGGGCGATGCGGATTCTGGAGGAGATCGGCATCGCCTTTCTCAACCCCGAGGCGGTGGAGATCCTGCGCGCCTCAGGCGGCTGCGAGATCGACGGCGACACCATTCGCATGGGCCGCGATTTCGTGATGGAGATGGTGGGCAAGGCCCCCGCACACTGGACGATCACCCCGCGCAATCCCGACCGCCAACTGACCATCGGGGCGGGGCATATCAATTTCGGCAATGTCTCGTCGGCGCCGGCCTATTGGGACATGGCCATCGGGCGCAAGGTCACCGGCACGCGGGCGATGTGCCGCGATCTTTTGAAGCTCAGCCAGTATTTCAACTGCATCCATTTCGTCGGCGGCTATCCCGTGGAGCCGCAGGACATCCATGCCAGCGTGCGCCATCTCGACGTGCTTTACGACAAGCTGACGCTGACCGACAAGGTGGCGCATGCCTATTGTCTCGGGCGGGAACGGGTCGAGGACGTGATGGAGATGGTGCGCATCGCCGGCGGCCTCAGCCATGCCGAGTTCGAGGCGACACCGCGCATGTATACCAACATCAACTCCACCTCGCCGCTCAAGCATGATTTCCCCATGCTCGACGGCTGGATGCGCATGGCGCGGCGGGGGCAGGGGCTGGTGGTCACGCCGTTTACGCTTGCCGGCGCGATGGCCCCGGTGACGATGGCCGGCGCGGTGGCGCAAAGCGTGGCCGAGGCGCTCTGCGCCGTGGTGCTGGCGCAGGTGATCCGGCCCGGCGCGCCGGTCGCGCTTGGCACGTTTACCTCGAATGTCGACATGCGCTCGGGCGCGCCCGCGTTCGGGACGCCGGAATACATGCGCGCCACGCAGATGACCGGGCAGATGGCGCGGTTCTATGGCCTGCCGCTGCGCGCGAGTGGTGTCTGCGCGGCCAATGTGCCCGACGGGCAGGCGGTGTGGGAGACCTCCAACAGCCTGTGGTCCGGGGTGCAGGCCGGGGCGACCATGATCTATCATGCCGCCGGCTGGCTGGAGGGCGGGCTGATCGCAAGCCCCGAAAAATTCGTCATGGATTGCGAGATCCTGCAGCAGATCCAGCGCTACATGGACCCGATGCTGACCGCTACCGGCCCCGACGAGATCGCCGTCGAGGCGATCCGCGCCGTCGGCGCGCAGGGGCATTTCTTCGGCATCCAGCACACGCAGGACCGCTATGCCTCGGCGTTCTACGCGCCGTTCCTGTCGGATTGGCGCAATCACGAGGCGTGGGAGGCGGCGGGCGCCGTCTGGACGCCGGCGCGCGCGCATCAGGTGTTTCAGGACATCATCGCCGGGTTCAAAGCCCCGCCGATGGAGGACGTGATCCGCGAGGAGCTGGCCGATTTTGTCGCCCGCCGCAAGGCCGAGGGGGGCGCGCCCACGGATTTCTGAGGCATGTCGCGGCGTCGGGCATGCGCGCGATCCGAATGTTGGCGCGACCTGCGAACCCGCCCCCGAACACGAGACGCGCGGGGCAGGGCGCGACAATCCGGTATTCGCGATACGCCCCGCGCGTGGTATGCTTACGTGTGGGCATTGGCCCCTAGCGGAGGAGGAATTCGCGATGATGGCACGTCTCACACAGGGTCTGGTCGGTCTTCTGCTGGCGGCCGCCCCCGCGCTCGCCGATCCGGCAGGGCTTTATTGTGCCGGTGACGGGGCGAGCTTCCTGATCGGACGGCACGCGGGCGATGATGCCATCGCGCTGCGGATCTCGAGCTGGCAAGGCATGCACCATTGCGGCATCGAAGGCACGGCGACGGCCGCGCCGGACGGCTGGCTGCTGGTGACCGGGGGCTGCACGCTCCACTTGCGCGAGGAGAGCGACGCGATCGTGCTCGCGGCGTCGCCTCGGGACGCCTGCGCGCAATTCTGCGGGGCGCGCGCGGATCTGAACGGGGTGACCTTTCCGCAGTCGGGCCGGGTGACCGCACGCCCCGATCCATCGCTGTTCGCGCGCGATCTCGGCGAGCTCGATCCCTGCTGAGAGGGGGCCGTCCCGCGGGTCGAGGCACGGATCCCAGTGTCGGGCGCGGATGGCCGCCTGCGGGTTTTCGGGTATTTTTGCCAAGAAGAACCATGGGCAGGGATGCCTCAGGCCGGGGAGGCTTCAGGCCGGGGCCTTGCCATCCAGCCAGCGGCGGCAGGCGCGGTCGACGCCCATGTGCAGGCACAGCGTGAAGATCGCCAGCACGATGAGGGCGGCGAACATCAGGTCGATCTTGGCGCGGCCATTGGCCAGCAGCATCAGGTAGCCCAGCCCCTTCGAGGCCCCCACCCATTCGCCGATGATCGCCCCGATCGGGGCATAGACCGCCGCCAGACGCAGCCCAGTGGCGAAACCCGGAAGGGCGGCGGGCACGCGGATGTGCCACATCAGGCGCGCGCGGTTCGCGCCCATGATCCGCCCGAGATCGAGCCAGTGCTGCGGTGTGCGCATCAGCGCGTCGAAAAACGCCGAGGTCACGGGGAAATAGATGATCAGCAGCGCCATGGCGATCTTCGACCACAGCCCGTAGCCCAGCCACAGCGTCAGCAGCGGCGCGAGGGCAAAGACCGGGATCGCCTGCGAGAATACCATCAGCGGGCGGATCAGGCGGCGCGCCACCGGCGAAGCGGCCAGCCCGATGGCCGAGATCCCCCCGAGGATCGCGCCGAGGGCCAGCCCGATCAGCACTTCGGCCATGGTGATGCCCGCATGCTCGAGGATCAGCGCGCGGCTCGACCAGAGGGTTTCGGCGACGCGGGCCGGCCCCGGCAGGATGAAGGGCGGCAGCGCCGCCAGCGTCACCAGCGCCTGCCAGAGCGCCAGCGCCAGCGCGGTCGAGGCGGCGACGGTGACGATACGGTTCAGGTAGAGGCTTGCCGGGCTGCTCATGGCGCGGGGTAGCCCGCGAGGGCGGCGTCGAAGAAGGCGCGCTCCAGCCGCGCCGTCTCGGTGAAGGTGGCCTCGACCGCGCGCTTTTCCTCTGTGGAGAGGTCCGGCCAGACCCGGTCGAGCTGATCGCGCAGATGCGCCACGACGCCCTCGAACCCCGCGCCGCTATGCAGCGCGATCCATTCGCCGAACCAGAAGGGCAGGGCCTCGGCCTTGTCGGCATGCGGCGCGGCCCAGTCGAGATAGGACCATTCGGCGACCACCAGCACGGCCAGCATCTGCGCGTAGCTGTCCGAGCCGGCGGCGCGGCGCATGATCGCCTGCAATCCCGCCGTGACCGCATGTGCGCGCGCGGGCGTGCCCGCGTCACCGCCAAGCGCCTCGATCGCGCGCAGGAAATAGGTGTTTTCCGGCCCGCAGATCAGCCCGAGGAACTGCGCGCCCGGCACCGCCTCGGGCAGCGACGGCGCGCGCGCGATGGCCGAGGCGAGAAGCCGCACGAACCCGTCGAGAAAGAGATGATCCTGTTCGAGATAGGCCAGCATGCGGTCCTCGGGCAGGGTGCCCGCCGCCAGCCGGTCGGTGAAGGCATGGCGCGTGGCCGCCTGCCAGTCCTCGGCGCAAAGCGATTTCAGGTGATCGGTGGGGCGCATCGTCTACTCCTGATTGGCGGGGGCGCGCAGGCGCGACAGCAATCGTCCCTGGGCCGTGAGGGTGTCGGGATCATCGACCGGGCGCGGCACCGGGCCGGGGGGCGGGGTGACATCCTCCAGCCCCGTCTCTGTCAGGATCCGGATCGCGTGGCCCATGCGCGCCGCCTCGGCGGGGTCATGCGTGACCATCAGCACGGTGCGCCCGGCAAGGTGTTCCGCCGCGAGGTCCTGCATCTGCGTGCGGGTGCGCGCATCGAGCGCCGAGAACGGCTCGTCCAGCAGGATGACGGGCCGGTCCTCCATCAGCGTGCGGGCCAGCGCCACGCGCTGTTTCTGACCGCCGGACAGGGCATGCGGGCGTTTGCGGGCATGATCCGTCAGCCCGACGCGACCCAGCATCGCCGTGGCGCGGTCCCGGTCGCGCCGCGCGCCGCGCAGCCGTGCGCCAAGCGTGACATTGCCCAGCACGTCGAGCCACGGCATCAGCAGATCGCCCTGCGCCATCAGCGCCATGCGGCCCGCAAGCGGCAGGCCGTCGGAGGCGGTGATCGTGCCGCTGAAATCGGTGACGTCATCGACCCCGGCCAGCAGCCGCAGCAGCGTCGTCTTGCCCACGCCCGAGGGGCCCAGAAGGCACGTGATCCGCCCGGCGGCCACCTTCAGGCGCAACGGGCCGAAGATGTGCAGCCCGCCGATCCGGGCGGTGCCATCAAGCGTCAGCGCGGGCGCGTCGGCGCGCATGGGGCGACCTTTCACAAGGCGGCTCGCTGGGCATGGGGGGACGGGCGCAAGGGGCGCGCGATCTCCGTTCCCTACGCCGGTGCGAGCCGGATCAGGTTCGGTGGGTTGGCAACACGGCCTCTCAGCCCCGGCACGGGGCACCCCAACGGATGATGCGACAGTAGCGGTCAGGAGGATCGAAAGCAAGCGGGCCGGGGCGGGCTGCCGGGAGCGTGTTCAGCGATTCTTAAGGCTTGGCTGTCAGGATGCGGAGGCTCGACAGGAGAAAGGCCAATGCAAGGTTTGATCAACCGCGCCATAGAGAGATTCGCGCGCGACAGCTATGGGGACGCGCTGTGGACGGACGTGATCAGGCGGCTCGATCTGGGATATGACACGTTCGAGCCGATGATGCGCTACGATCCGCAGGTGACACAGCGGCTGCTGGTGGCGCTGGGCGCGCGGCTCGACCGGATGCGCGATGACCTGCTGGAGGATATCGGCACCTACCTTGTCTCCCACCCCGAGGTCGAGGCGATTCGCCGCCTGCTGCGATTCAGCGGTGTGGATTTCGTGGACTTCCTGCACGCGCTGGAGGATCTGCCGGATCGCGCGCGTCTTGCGGTGGCGGATCTCGATCTGCCGAGCCTGAGCCTTCATGCGCATGGCGCGGGGCTGTACCGGCTGGAGGTGGGCAATGGCGATCCCGGCGGGTTGCGCTTCGGGCATGTGTTGATGGGCATCCTGCGGGCGATGGCCGACGATTACGGCGCGCTTGTGGTGCTGGAGCATCGCGGCACGACTGCGTGGCACGAGTTGATCGAGGTGCAGCTTCTCGACGAGGGGTTCGCCAGCGGGCGGGACTTCGATCTGGGTGCCGGGAGGCAGGCGGGATGACCGGGATTGCGCTTGATGTGCTCTGCGATGTGCTCGACAGGATCTGCCCGATGCATGCCGTGCTGGGCCCGACCGGCCATGTGGTGCAGGCCGGCCCGACGCTGCGCAAGGTGGTGATGGACCGTGATCCGGTCGGCGCGCGGTTTCTGGAGATCTTCGAGATGTCGCGCCCGAACATGGCCCGTGACATGACCGATCTGCGCAGCCTTGCGGGCCGGCGGTTGCGGCTGCGTCTGCGCAACGGCCCGCGCCATGCGCTGAAGGGCGTGCTGAGCCCGCTGCCGGTGGCCGGCGGGCCGGGGGCGCTGGTCAATCTGTCCTTCGGTATCTCGGTGGTCGATGCGGTGCGCGATTTCGGCCTGACGGGGGCGGATTTCGCGCCGACGGACCTGACCACCGAGATGCTTTACCTGATCGAGGCGAAATCGGTGGCGATGGACGAATCGCGCCGGCTGAATCTGCGGCTCGAGGATGCGCGCATCGCAGCCCAGGAGCAGGCCTTCACCGACACGCTGACCGGGCTGACGAATCGCCGCGCGCTGGATCATCTGCTGGAGCGGCAGCGACAGGCCGGGCGCCCCTTCGCGCTGTTGCATCTGGATCTGGACCATTTCAAGGAGATCAACGACCTGCACGGCCACGCCATGGGCGATCACGTGTTGCAGGTGGCGGCACGGCGCATGATGGGGCAGGTGCGCGCCGATGACGTGATCGCGCGGGTCGGCGGGGACGAGTTCGTCTTCGTGCTTCTCGGGGCGAATGCGACCGAGGGGGTGGTCAACGCCGCCGCGCGCCTGATCTCGAAGCTCGAAGAGCCGATCCTGCGGGACGGGCATGTGTACAATGTTTCCGCCAGCATCGGCGCAACGCTCAGCCGGTTCTACGAGGCCCCCGATATCGAGCGCATGATGGCGGATGCCGATCACGCGCTTTATGCGGCCAAGGCCGCCGGGCGCGGATGCCATGTGATGCATGATCCACGCAACCGCCCGGCACCCGTGCTGCGCGGTGCCGGATGACGATATGTCGCGCACCGGCCGGTCTGTAGGCGGGGCCAGCGGCGCCAACCGCATTGCCAAAGCCTGCGGCTTGCGGCAAATTCGTTTGATGAGATGGATATTCGTATGTGTCGTCCTGGCCTGCGCGCCGGGTCTTGTCGGGGCGCAGGGTGCACAGGGTGCGCAGGCCGCAACCGCCGCGCTGGAACCCGTGGCGCGTGCTGGCGGCCTTCCCCCGGTGCGCTGGTCGCATCGCGAGAATGCGGCGATCTGGACGCGCAGCGCGTTGGCGGCGCTGCGGGCGCATGGTGCCCCGCTGGTGTCGGACGTGCCGGACGATATCGCCTCGTGGTGTCCGGGCTACGCCACGGCGGGCCCTCAGGGGCGGCGCGCCTTCTGGGTGGGGTTCCTGTCGGCGCTGGCCAAGCATGAAAGCACCTACCGCGCCCGCGCCGTCGGCGGGGGCGGGCGGTATTTCGGCCTGTTGCAGATCGCGCCCGCGACCGCCCGCGGCTATGAGTGCCGGGCCAAGAGCGGCGAGGCGCTGCGTTACGGGCCCGACAACCTGTCCTGTGCGATCCGGATCATGGCGCATACCGTGTCACGCGACGGTGTCGTCTCTGCCGGGATGCGCGGTGTGGCCGCCGACTGGGGGCCGCTGCACAGCCGGTCGAAGCGGAGCGACATGCAGGGCTGGTTGCGCGGGCAGAGCTATTGCGTGTCATTGCCCGACACGCGCCCGCGGGCGCGACCCGACACCGTCCCGGAGCCGGAGGGCCGGTAAGGGTCGGCCGACGCGGCACGGTTGCACGGCGGATCATGCGTCGCGCCACGTCCCCAGTGCGATCCCGTCGAGCGACCAGTCGTCCACCCGCCAGCGCACCAGTCGCAAGGTGGGGTGGCCGACATGCGCCGTCATCCGCCGGACCTGCCGGTTGCGCCCTTCGGAGATGACGATCTCCAGCCAGCAATCGGGCACCGATTTGCGGAACCGCACGGGCGGGTCGCGCGGCCACAGGTCGGGCGGGTCGATGCGTCGCACGCGGGCGGGGCGCGTCGGACCGTCTTTCAGGGTGACGCCGGCGCGCAAGGCGTCGAGCGCGGTGGCGTCGGGGATGCCCTCGACCTGCGCGAGGTAGGTCTTTTCGACCCTGAATCGCGGCTGCGTGATGCGCGCCTGCAGACGGCCGTCATCCGTGAGCAGCAACAGACCCTCGCTGTCGCGGTCCAGCCGCCCGGCCGGGTAGACGCCCGGCTGGTCGATATGGTCCGACAGGGTCGCACGCGGGCTGTCGACATTGCCGGTGTCGGTGAATTGCGACAGTACGCCGAACGGCTTGTTGAAAAGGATGAGGCGGGGCATGAAAGCGTTGATGCCGCACAGCCCGCCCCGCCGCAAGTCTCAGTGATGGCCGGGCCACAGCCCGTCGCGGATCTCGTAGGTCCAGGGCAGACCGGCAATGCGCCAGCCATTGACGTCGCGCACGCCGTTGTCGTTCTTGTCGCCCTCGAACCCGTCGACCATGCTGTAGAGCGTCACGTCGATACCCGCCTCGGTCAGCGCATCGACGGCGTCGGCGCTGCGCGAGCCGGAGCGGCACATGACCACGAGCGTGTCGATGCCTTGGGCCGCGTCACTGCCGAGCCACGCTTTCACCTCGTCCGTAAAGGTCGGGTTGGCCGCCATCTCGTAGGCGCTCTTCTCGGCGTTGTAGGCGAGATCGGGATCGACGAGCTTGAACGGAATGTTCGCCGCCGCCTGCGTCGGGTAGCCGACGAGCATCGTCTCAGATGGCGAGCGGACGTCGAGCAGGGCGACGGTGTCGTTTTCCGCGAGCACACGGCCCGCGTCGGCGGCGGTGATGTAGAGACCCGGCGTGGTCAGCTTGCTGTCGGGCAGGCTGTCGGCCGAGACCGGATCCTGCAGGTCGAGCGGCTGCGACTGCGCGCCGAGCGGGGTGAGCGCCAGTGTGACTGCGACGAACGCCGGGGCGATGCTGCGGGCGATATGGAACATGGGATGACCCTCCTTATATATATTCCGTTATGGGAATATGATAATCACGGCGTAGAACCCAAGTGGCCGGCGCGCATTGATCTGCATCAAGCCGTCAGAGGTTGCCGTCGCCGCCGAACCGGGCCGCGTCTGCCGCGGCGCGGCGGATGGCGTTGGATTTGTGGACTGTTTCCATGTATTCGGCCTCGGGGTCGCTGTCATGCACCACGCCGCCGCCGGCCTGAATGTAGAGCGTCTCGTCCTTGACCACGGCGGTGCGCAGCGCGATGCAGACATCCATGTCGCCGCCGGCGCTGAAATACCCCACCCCGCCGCCATAGACGCCGCGTTTTTCGGGCTCCAGCTCGTCGATGATCTGCATGGCGCGCACTTTGGGCGCGCCCGAGACGGTGCCGGCGGGCAGCCCCGCCAGCAGCGCCGAGAGCGCGTCCTGATCTTCAGCCAGCTCGCCCACCACGTTCGAGACGATATGCATCACGTGGCTGTAGCGTTCGATGATGAATTGCTCGGTCGGGTGCACGCTGCCGATCTTCGAGACGCGCCCCGCATCGTTGCGGCCCAGATCGAGCAGCATCAGGTGTTCGGCGCGTTCCTTGGCGTCGCCCAGCAGATCGGCCTCCAGCGCGCGGTCCTCTTCGGGGGTCGCGCCGCGGGGCCGTGTGCCGGCGATCGGGCGCACGGTGACCTCACGCCCGAAGACCCGGACGAGGATCTCCGGCGAGGCGCCGATCACCTGGAAGTCCCCGAAATTGAAGAAGAACATGAAGGGCGAGGGGTTGGTGCGCCGCAGCGAGCGATAGAGCGCCAGCGGCGGCAGGTGAAACGGCTGCGTCCAGCGTTGCGACGGGACCACCTGGAAGATGTCGCCGGCGCGGATATAGTCCTTGGCCGTCTCGACGGCGGCCTTGTAGCCGTCGCGGGTGAAATTCGACACCGGCGCGGCGTCCTCGTGCGCCTCGCCCAGATTGCGGCTGGACTGCGGCAGGGCGCGTTCGAGATCGCGTACCGCGTCCATCACCCGTTCGGCGGCCTGCGCGTAGGCGGCGCGCGCCGACTGGCCGCTGCCGGCCCAGGCGGGGGCGACGACCGTGACCTCGCCCTTCACCCCGTCGAGCACCGCGACGACCGAGGGGCGCAGCATCACCGCATCGGGCAGGCCAAGCGTGTCGGGCGGCATGTCGGGCAGATGCTCGACCAGCCGGATCATGTCATAGCCGAGATAGCCGAACAGCCCGGCGCTGGCCGCGGGCAGATCTTCGGGCAGGGCGATGCGGCTCTCGGCGATCAGGTCGCGCAGATTGGCCAGCGGATCGCCGGTCTGATCCTCGAACGCGCCCGAGTCGAACCGGGCCTGCCGGTTGAGGCGGCTGGTGGTGCCATTGCAGTGCCAGATCAGGTCGGGTTTCATGCCGATGATCGAATAGCGCCCGCGTACCTCGCCCCCGGTGACCGATTCGAGCAGGAAGCTGTCGCGCGCGCCGCCCGTCAGCTTGAGCATCAGCGAGACCGGCGTGTCGAGATCGGCGGCGAGGCGTGCATGCACCACCTGATTTTCGCCCGCCTCATGGGCGCGTGCGAAGGCGTCATAGGACGGGGTCAGTTCCACGTGCGATCCTCAGTTGAAATTGGCGTGCACGGCGTTGATCGCGGCCTGATCGATGGTCACCCCGGCGCGGTCGCGGATGTCGTTGGCGAGGATCTCGAACATGTCCTGACCGAGATCCGAGGCGACCTGATCGCGCAGCGTGCGGCGCAGGCGGGTGAGGTCCGGATCATCCGCGGCGGGGGGGCGGATCGCCTCCAGGCGCAGGACCGTGACGCCGCCGTCGCCCGCGATCACCTCGACCGCGCCTTCGTCCATGCCGAAGACCCGGTCGATGAAGCCGTCGGGCACGTCGTCGCGGTAGCCGCGGCGGGTCAGGTCGATCACCTCCGTGGCGGCCATGCCGAGGGCGTCGAAGCTGTCACCCTCGCGCAGCCGGTCGAGCTGCGGGGCGAGTTGATCCTGCAAGGCCGTGACCGTGGCCTCGGCGCGCCAGCCTTCCTGCACCGCGTCGCGGACCGCGTCGAGCGGTTGAAGCTGCGGCTCCTGCGTGCCGTCGAGCCGCAGCGCGAAGATGCCGCCATCCTCCATGTAGGACACGTCGGGGTAGTCGCCGCTCTCGACGGCGTCCGCGGCGTTGCGAAAGGCCGCGTAGCCCGCGATCCCTTCGGTCATGCCGGGATGCCAGTCGATTTCGCCGAGATCGAGACCGGTTTCGCGCGCGACGTCCTCCAGCGTGGCACCGCCCGCGAGCAGGTCGGCGACCTCTTCGCTCAGGGCTTCGACCCTGCGGCGCGCGCGGTCGAGCGCGACGGTGTCGCGCAGTTGCGGTCGGGCCTCCTCGAAGGGGGTGACCTGCGCGCCGAGCACCGCGTTGACGCGAAACAGCGCCGGGCCGAGACCCGTATCGACCGGGCCCACAACGGTCCCGGCATCGGCGTCGAACACGGGGTCCGAGGCCGCGCCGAGGTCGTCTGCGGAGACGTCGCCCAGATCGACATCGGCGAGGTCCAGCCCGCGCTCTTCGACCAGCGTCTCGAACGAGGCGCCGTCGTCGAGGCGGGCTTTCGCGGCGCGCGCCGCGGCCCGGTCGGAATAGACCAGACGTTCGACGATGCGGCGCTCGGGCTGGTTGAACTCGGACGCGCGGTCCTCGTAGGCGCGGCGCAGCGTGTCCTCGTCAAGCTCGATCGTGTCGAGCATCATCGCGGGCGTGATCCAGGCATGGGTGATCGACTTGGTCTCTGGCGTGGTGAAGTCGGCGCTGTTTTCCTCGTGATAGCGGCGCAGATCGGCCTCGGACGGCACTGGCAGCCCTGATTGCAGATCGCTGCGGTCGAGCGTGGCATAGGTGACGCTGCGCCGTTCGCCCAGATATGTCATGATCGTGTCGACATAGACGGGCGACACGCGGATGCCCGACACCACCGCGGCCTGCAGCAGGGTGGAGGCGGTCTCGGCGCGGATGTTTTCCTCGAACTCGGTCTCGTTCAGGCCCGCCTGCTGAAGCGCGAAGCGATACGCCTCGCGGTCGAAGTCGCCGTCGAGACCGCGGAAGCCCTCGATCGACAGGATCTCGTCGCGCAGGGTATCGTCGCCCACCGAAATGCCCAGCCGGTCGGTCTCGTGCTCCAGCGCGGCGCGCGACACCAGCCGCGACAGCACCTGCTGGTCCAGCCCGGCCGCGCGGGCCTGGGCAAAGCTGACGCTTGTCCCGCGTTCCGCCTCGAGCGCGCGGATCTCGTTGCGCAGGGCGCGGGAATACGCGTTGACGTCGATCTGTGCGGTGCCCACCGACCCGACACTGGTGATCGTGCCCGAAAGGTTGGTCGCGCCGAATCCGGCAAGCCCTATGACCAGCAGGCCCATCAGAACCCACATCGCGCCTTTTGATAAGCCTCTGCCCACGATCCCGGCCTCCTGTTCGTCGCTTAGGGAAATCTTGATGTCGGACCTTTGTCTACGCGCTCCGCCGGGGCGGGGCAATAGTGCCCCGAGGGCGGTCAGGCGCCGCGATAGGGCTCGACATATTGCAGGGCCATGTCCCATGGAAAGAAGATCCACGTGTCCTGACTGACCTCGGTGATGAAGGTGTTCACCCGGTCGCGGCCCATCGGCTTGGCGTAGACGGTGGCGATATGCGCGCGCGGCAGGTGATCGCGCACCACGTCGAGCGTGCGCCCGGTATCCACAAGGTCATCGACGATCAGCACGCCCGCGCCGTCGCCCATCAGTTCCGGGTCGGGCGACTTGATGACCACCGGCGCGCTTTGCGTCTGGTGGTCGTAGGACTTGACGCTGATCGTGTCGACCATGCGGATGTCGAGCTCGCGCGCGACGATCATCGCCGGGGCCATGCCACCGCGGGTGATCGCCACCACCGCGCGCCAGCCGCCCTCGGGCGCCTCGCCCTGCAGCCGCCAGGCGAGGGCGCGGGCGTCGCGGTGCAGCTGATCCCAGCTGACGTGAAAGCCCTTTTCGTGCGGCAGGCGGTCGGGGGTCATGCGCGCCCCTCAGCTGGCGTCGATATCGGGGGCATCCACGGCCTTCATCCCGACGATGTGATAGCCCGCATCGACATGCAGGTTCTCGCCGGTGACGCCGCTGCCCAGATCCGACAGCAGATAGAGCGCCGAGCGTCCGACATCGTCGATGGTGATGTTGCGCCGCAGCGGCGAGTTCAGCTCGTTCCATTTCAGGATATAGCGGAAATCGCCGATGCCGCTGGCCGCGAGCGTGCGGATCGGTCCGGCGCTGATCGCGTTGACGCGGATCTGGTCCTTGCCGAGATCCTCGGCCATGTATTTCACCGATGCCTCGAGCGCGGCCTTGGCGATGCCCATCACGTTGTAATGCGGCATCACCTGTTCGGCCCCGTAATAGGTCAGGGTCAGCGCCGATCCGCCGGCATTCATCATCTTTTCGGCGCGCTGCATCACGGCGGTGAAGGAATAGACCGAGATGTCCATGGTGCGCAGGAAATTCTCGCGGCTGGTATCGACATAGCGGCCGCGCAATTCGCCCTTGTCGGAATAGCCGATCGCGTGGACCACGAAATCGAGGCTGTCCCAGTGCTGGCCGAGATCGCTGAAAAGCTGGTCGATCGAGGCCATGTCGGCCACGTCGCAGGGCAGCACGATGTCCGATCCAAGCTGCGCGGCGAGCGGGGCCACGCGTTTCTTCAGCGCTTCGCCCTGATAACTGAAGGCAAGCTCGGCCCCCGCATCGGCACAGGCGCGCGCGATGCCCCAGGCGATGGACTTGTCATTGGCAAGCCCCATGATCAGCCCGCGTTTCCCACTCATAAGATTGTTCGACATTCCCGACCCCCGCCACAGCGATTTTACCGACCTTTAGGCGATTGCACGAAGTGCATCAAGGGCCGGAGGGGTCGAGAAGCGGTTTGTCAATGCGTGCGGTTGGCCCTAACTTCGGGTCATCCTGTCGGATGGTGATGAGCAGAAGGTGCCGCTATGGAACGTGACGGAATATTTGCAGGCGACGACCCGTTCGCGATCGCCCGTGCATGGATGACCGAGGCCGAGGCGACCGAGATCAACGATCCCAACGCGATCGCGCTGGCCACGGTCGATGCGTCCGGGCTGCCCAATGTGCGCATGGTGCTGCTCAAGGAGATCGCCGCGGACGGGTTCGTCTTCTACACCAATTACGAGTCGGCCAAGGGGCGCGAGCTGGCCGAGACCCCAAAGGCGGCGCTGGTGATGCACTGGAAGTCGCTGCGCCGCCAGATACGGGTGCGCGGTCACGTCACCCGCGAGGACGGGCCGCGGGCCGATGACTATTACGCGTCGCGCAGCATGAAGAGCCGGCTGGGCGCATGGGCCTCGAAACAGTCGCAGCCGCTCGAGTCGCGATCGGCGCTGATGGCGGAGGTGGCGAAGGTCACGGCCCGCAAGGGACCCAACCCGCCGCGCCCCGAATTCTGGGGCGGATTCCGGATCGCCCCGGTCGAGATCGAATTCTGGGCCGATGGTGCGTTTCGACTTCATGACCGGTTTGTTTGGCGTCGGAAGACTGTTGCGCAGGAGTGGACAGTAGAGCGTCTAAACCCCTGAAATGCCAGTTATTGCGTGTTGTGGTGAGATTCGAAGTCTGTAATCATCCATCGTTAATGGGGTGGGAAACGTGGGTCGAATTGACGCAGGTCCCCATGGCTCATGGAATTTCCGGGTGGGGTGGCGTGATAGCGAGCGACGATACAACGCGCAGGCTGCGAGGTCGTGTGAAGTGGTTCGACCCGGTCAAGGGCTTCGGATTCGTCGTGGCCGACGAAGGCGGGTCGGACATCCTGCTGCATGCCAACGTGCTGCGCAATTTCGGCCAAAGCTCGGTCGCCGACAGCGCGACGGTCGAGATCGACGTGCAGGAGACCGAGCGTGGCCGCCAGGCGGTCGAGGTGCATGCCATCGAGCCCCCCGACGATGTCGAGATCAGCGGGCTGAGCGATCTGCAGGATATCGACCCCGAGGTGATGCGCAACGCGCCGCTGCAGCCTGCGCGCGTCAAGTGGTTCGACAAGGCCAAGGGGTTCGGGTTCGCCAACACCTTCGGCAATGACGAGGACGTGTTCGTGCATATCGACGTGCTGCGCCGGTCGGGGCTCGCGGATGTGCAGGCCGGCGAGGCCGTGGCGATCCGGGTGATCGACGGCAAGCGCGGACGCATGGCAACGGAGGTGTGCGGATGGGAAACGGCGGTCAAGTTGTCAGACTGACGCTGGCCACGGCGTTCGTCGCGCTGGCCGGCATGGCCGGGGCGGCACCGTGCCGCGAGGACGCGGTGACGCTGCGGGGCGACGGCGATCAGGCCCGGTTCCGGGTGGAACTGGCCGATGAGGAGGCCGAGCGCGCGCAAGGGTTGATGAACCGCGACACGCTGGCCCGGGGCGCGGGGATGCTGTTCGTCTATCCCGCGCCGCAGCAGGTGGCCTTCTGGATGAAGAACACGCGCATCCCGCTGGACATGATCTTTCTCGATGCGGGCGGTACGGTGCAAAAGGTGCATCACGAGGCCGTGCCGCATGACGAGACGCCGATTTTCGGTGGCGACGATATCCAGAGCGTGCTGGAAATCAATGGCGGGCTGGCGCGCCGGATCGGCATCGAGGAAGGCTGGCAACTGCGCCACCCGGCGATCGATCAGGCGCGTGCCGTCTGGCCCTGCGAGGCGGACGGTTAAGGCGCGCGCAGGCTCGATTTCCGCTTTCCAACAGGGGCGATCGCGGGTATTGCCCGGACATGGTCCGGGGCGTGGCGCAGTCTGGTAGCGCACCTGTTTTGGGTACAGGGGGTCGTAGGTTCGAATCCTGCCGCCCCGACCATTCCCCCGGGCATCACGGATAAATCACGTGCAGGGCGGTCGGTCGTGGCGGCCCGCAGCGGCATGGCGCGGGCCGATGAGCCGCGATTCCGATCCTCGAACTCTACCACATCTTGTTAGTCAAATTGTTTTTGTCACTATACTGATGAATTTTCCGTTGACCTGACGGCGCCGAATACGTCAGGTTGTAGGAACGGACCCGTTGGCCACCAGATATTGTATGTATCACTAGGCACGCCAGCGATCCAGTTCAGACACCACCGGATTGCCACCGGGTATGATCCGCGACGCCATGCCCTTGCGTGGCACGCTGGCGGATGCGTGCCCTTCGCTGGCCACCGGTCAACCTTTGCAGGCCCTGATGGGCCAAAGAAAACCAGACCGTAACGAGGCACAGAACATGAAGATTGAACGCAAATTCACCACCGCTGGACAGGATGCCTATGCCGCGCTGGATTTCGTGACCACAAGCTCGGAGATCCGCAACCCCGATGGCACCACGGTGTTCCGGCTCGACGAGATCGAGCTGCCCGGCGGCTGGAGCCAGGTGGCCAGCGACGTGATCGCGCAGAAATATTTCCGCAAGGCGGGCGTCCCGAACAAGCTTGAAAAGGTCGCCGAGGAGGGCGTGCCGGAATTCCTGTGGCGCGCGCGCCCGGCCGAGGACAATGACGGGTTCGGCGGCGAGACGAAGGCGCGGCAGGTCTTCGACCGGCTCGCCGGTGCCTGGGCCTATTGGGGCTGGAAGGGGGGCTATTTCACCACCGAGGCCGACGCCCGCGCCTATTTCGACGAGATGCGCGTCATGCTGGCGCGCCAGATGGCCGCACCCAACAGCCCGCAATGGTTCAACACCGGTCTGCACTGGGCCTACGGCATCGACGGGCCGAGCCAGGGACATTATTACGTCGATCCCGACACGCACGAGCTGACGCAATCGACCTCGGCCTACGAGCATCCGCAGCCGCATGCCTGCTTCATCCAGTCGGTCAAGGACGATCTGGTCGGCGATGGCGGGATCATGGATCTCTGGGTGCGCGAGGCGCGGCTGTTCAAGTACGGCTCGGGCACCGGTACCAATTTCAGCAGCTTGCGCGCCGAGGGCGAGAAGCTGTCGGGCGGCGGCAAGTCCTCTGGCCTGATGGGCTTTCTCAAGATCGGCGACCGCGCGGCAGGGGCGATCAAGTCGGGCGGCACCACGCGCCGCGCTGCCAAGATGGTGATCTGCGACGCCGATCATCCCGACATTCAGGAATTCATCAACTGGAAGGTGAAGGAAGAACAGAAGGTCGCCAGCATCGTCGCCGGCTCCAAGATGCACGAGCTGAAGCTCAACGACATCTTCGCGGCGATCCGCGGCTGGGACGGCACCACCGACGACGCGGTCGACCCGAAGGTGAACCCGCAGCTCAAGGCGGCCATTCGCGGTGCCAAGCAGGTGCAGATCCCCGAGACCTATGTCAAGCGCGTGCTGGATTATGCCAAGCAGGGCTACGAGAGCATCGAGTTTCCGACCTACGACACCGACTGGGACTCCGAGGCCTATGCATCTGTGTCGGGGCAAAACTCCAACAACTCGATCCGCGTCACGGATGCTTTCCTCAAGGCGGTCAAGGATGACGCCGACTGGGCGCTGATCAACCGCACCGACGGCGCGGTGGCCAAGACCATCAAGGCCCGCGACCTGTGGGAGGATGTGGGCCATGCCGCATGGGCCTGCGCCGATCCGGGCATCCAGTATCACGACACCGTCAACGCGTGGCACACCTGCCCCGAGGATGGCGAGATCCGCGGATCGAACCCCTGCTCGGAATACATGTTCCTTGATGACACGGCCTGCAACCTCGCCTCGATGAACCTGCTGAAGTTCTATGACGGCGAAGACTTCGACGCCGATGCCTACATGCATGCCACGCGGCTCTGGACGGTGACGCTGGAAATCTCGGTGATGATGGCGCAGTTTCCGTCAAAGGAGATCGCGCTGCGCAGCTTCGCGTTCCGCACGCTGGGGCTGGGCTATGCCAATATCGGCGGTCTGCTGATGAACATGGGCCATGGCTATGACAGCGACGAGGGCCGCGCATTGTGTGGCGCGCTGACCGCGATCATGACCGGCGTGTCCTATGCCACGAGCGCCGAGATGGCCGGAGAGCTGGGCGCCTTCGCGGGGTATGCGAAAAACGCCGACCACATGCTGCGGGTGATCCGCAACCACCGCCGCGCCGCTCATGGCGCGACAGAGGGCTATGAGGGGCTGGCGGTGCCGCCCGTGCCGCTCGATCACGGCAATTGCCCCGATGCGCGGCTGACAGATCTGGCCAAAGGCTGCTGGGACGAGGCGCTGAAGCTGGGCGAGGCGCATGGCTATCGCAACGCGCAGGCCACGGTGATCGCGCCCACGGGCACGATCGGTCTGGTCATGGATTGCGACACCACCGGGATCGAGCCGGACTTCGCGCTGGTGAAGTTCAAGAAACTCGCCGGTGGCGGTTACTTCAAGATCATCAACCAGTCGGTGCCGGCCGCACTCGAAAAGCTGGGCTACGGCCCCGCGCAGATCGAGGAGATCGTGGGACATGCCGTGGGTCACGGCACCATCGGCAACGCGCCGGCGATCAACCCCACCTCGCTGATCGGGCACGGGTTCGGCGAGAACGAGCTGGCCAAGGTCGAGGCCGCTTTGGGCAGCGCCTTCGACATCCGCTTCGTCTTCAACCAGTGGACGCTGGGGGTGGAGTTCTGCACGCAGGTTCTGGGCATCCCGCAGGCCAGGCTGAACGATCCGACCTTTGATCTGCTGGCGCATCTGGGCTATTCCAAGCGCGATATCGAGGCGGCGAACAACCATGTCTGCGGCACCATGACGGTGGAAGGCGCGCCGCATCTCGACCCGTCGCATTACCACATCTTCGACTGCGCCAACCCCTGCGGCAAGACCGGCAAGCGCTATCTCGGCGTGCAAAGCCACATCACCATGATGGCGGCGGCGCAAAGCTTCATCTCGGGCGCGATCTCCAAGACGATCAACATGCCCAATGACGCCACCATCACCGATTGCCAGAAGGCGTATGAGCTTTCGTGGTCGCTTGGGGTGAAGGCCAACGCGCTGTATCGTGACGGCTCCAAGCTGTCGCAACCGCTTGCATCGGCGCTGGTCGAGGATGACGACGAGGCCGCCGAGATCCTCGAATCCGGCAGCCAGCAGGAAAAGGCCACCGTGCTCGCCGAGAAGATCGTCGAGAAGGTGATCATCAAGGAAGTGCAGAAGGCGCAGCGCGACAAGCTGCCCCAACGGCGCAAGGGCTACACGCAAAAGGCCAATGTCGGCGGGCACAAGGTGTATCTGCGCACCGGCGAATATCAGGACGGCCAGCTTGGCGAGATCTTCATCGACATGCACAAGGAGGGCGCGGGTTTCCGTGCGATGATGAACAACTTCGCCATCGCCGTGTCGGTGGGCCTGCAATACGGCGTGCCGCTGGAGGAGTTCGTCGATGCCTTCACCTTCACCAAGTTCGAGCCCGCGGGCATGGTGCAGGGCAATGACAGCATCAAGAACGCCACCTCGATCCTCGACTACATCTTCCGGGAACTCGCCGTCAGCTATCTCGACCGCACCGATCTGGCGCATGTCAAGCCCGAGGGGGCCAGCTTTGACGATATCGGCCGCGGCGAGCAGGAAGGCGTGAGCAACATCCGCGAAGTTTCGGGCGAGGCCGCCTCGCGCTCGCTGGAAGTGCTCAAGCAGATCAGCTCCACGGGGTATCTGCGCAAGCGCATGCCGCAGGAACTGGTCGTGCTTCAGGGTGGACAGGGCATGTCCGAGGCGAGCTTTCTGAGCGATGCGCAGACAGCGCTTCAGACGCGGGCACCCGAGGCGGTGCAGGCCAGCTTCTCGACCGTCACCGCGACGGCCACATCGATGGACTCGCGCACCAAGGCCCGCATGCAGGGCTTCGAGGGCGAGGCCTGCGGCGAATGCGGCAACTACACGCTGGTGCGCAACGGCACCTGCATGAAGTGCAACACCTGCGGCGCGACGAGCGGGTGTAGCTGA
>Ga0307940_1000443_pt1 | contig 26899 bp, 20 predicted proteins | sample OrgLakmetagen124_FD_201835 | JGI IMG/M metagenome (GOLD analysis project Ga0307940, IMG submission 201835) | Saline water microbial communities from Organic Lake, Antarctica - #124 | ecosystem: Environmental > Aquatic > Non-marine Saline and Alkaline > Saline | place: Antarctica: Organic Lake... | reverse complement strand
GCAGGGCGATGATATCTGTATCGTTCTTCATGGCGTATCGTTCCTTCTGGAAGTTCTGGCAGGCTTGATCACCCGCCACGATACGCCGCCTTCTCAAACACCGTCACCCATTTCCCGGCATAGCTCCGCCGCTCTTCGGGGAGGGTCATGAGTTTGGACAGATCGGACAGGCGTTGAAAGTTAAGACAGTCAAATTCGAACTGTGCAAGTTTGAGCGTGGTATCCGAAAAGCTGAGCGTGTTCCCGATGAAAAGGCCACCGCAGAGATAGGGATGCATTTCTATTTTCAGGGGCATGATAAAATCTTCTTTCCGATAAAGTCATAAAAGAGATAATCTACCTAATCTTGTCGTTATCCGAGACGGGCAGCATCGTTGTCGTGAGTAACTCCCTTGTTGCCATCGGACAAAGCCAGATGCCCTATCGTTCTGTTTTAGCAGTAAAATATTTTCCAGTCAGAAGGATTCCGGGGTCAAATCCGCCCCGAACCAATATCACTTTAGCATATCGGATGGCTGACGTCAGCTTAACCTTTTGGTTACCTTTCTCACCGTACAACCGGTCGGACCTTGTCCCTTCAGTCAGGATTATCGTCGGATCGGGGAAGGGTTTCCTAACACCTCTTTCGATTGACTTCCATTTTTCTGTCATTTTTCAAGCTTTAAGAGCCTGTCCGATCCACACCCATTTGCCAGCTTATGTGGTCACTGGCCCCACTGCATACTCCATTTGTCGCCTATATCGCGACCCGACCCTGCGGGGCCGGTTGGGGGGAAATGACGGCCTTCAAGGCGGATAAGCGCGTGGGCTTGCTCGTTCCCTCTGGATCAATTGAAAGAGGAGGGCTTCCTGACCAGAGTTCCATGAAAAACGAAGAGAGCCACAACCGCATTCGGTGACGCTCTCGAAACACGTAATCTCAATTCGAAAACCACATTCGTGAGACGGTCGCTTTGGAATGACTGGCGATCCGGCGGATGTTTTATTCAAAGGAAATGAAAGATGTCTAATAAATCTCAAAGCTGGTGGCTTCCGATCGGTCAGGATCACGATCAAAGCCAGGATCAAACCCAAGACCAGGACCAGGACCAGATTCAGGCCCAGTTGCAAGCCGCTCTTCAGGGGCAAGGCCAAGGTCAGCATCAGTCGTCGACAAGCGAGAACGACAACCACAATAGTAACGGTAACGGCAATGGCAACGGCAACGGTAATCTGAACGGAAATGGCAACGGCAACCTTAACGGGAATGGCAATGGCAACCTGAACGGAAATGGAAACGGGAACCATAACGGCAATGCCAACCACAGCGCCAACGAAAGCCACAACGGGAATGGCAATGCCAATGGCAACCTGAATGGCAACGGAAACCTGAATGCCAACGGCAACCACAACGTAAGCCACAACACCAACGACAGCACCAACACGAACGACAGCGAAAATACGAACACCAACACGAACGAAACGGACGTGGACGTGGACGTGGATGTGAATGTCGACGTGGGTCTCGAAGGTTACATGCCGACCGACGATGACTTTGCCGATTTCGATCTGAACCATTCAAGCATCGACGACATCGTGATGTCGAAAGGGGATATGTATTACGATCCCGGTGACGGGATCGATCTTCAGAAAGTCCTGAACGATGCGTTGAACGGGTCCGGCAACGATGTCGGCACAGTCAATGCCCAGACCAACAAGCTCAACGATTCCGACACCCTCTCGGACGTCCGCAATGACGGGACGATGAACCAGACCAACTACGCTAAGGGTGGCACCGCGACCGCTGAAGATGGTATCGGCGCTGACTCCATGGGTGGCACGGGCAGCGGCCATGCTGCAACCATTGGTGGCACGGCCAACGCAGGTCTTGCAGCTGGCGGGTTCGCCCTTGCCGATGGCGGTGAAACCCACGGCGGTGGCTATGCTCAGGCAAACGGAGGCACAGGCGGTGCTGCCGACGGCGGTGACGCGGTCGGTGTCGGTGTCGGCCTTGGCGGAGCAGCATCCGGTGCGAAAGCCGATGGCGACGATGGCGGCGATGCCGCCTCTCTCGCTGGCGGATATGGCAGTGGCACAGCCTTGAGCGGCAGCCTTGCTGACGGTGGCGATAGCGGTGCCATTGGTGTTGGTCTTGGCGGAGGTCTCGCCAACGCGGATGCCGACGGCGGAGGTTCGGGGCAAGGCTATGGCAAGGGTGGCTATGGCAAGAAAGACGACGATGGCGGCGCTGACGCCGATGCATCGGTCTTTGGCCAAGGCCTTGGCGCCGCGGGCAGCGGCGGCGGTGACGCTGGCGCGATCTCGGGCGCTCAGGCCATGGGCACGGGATTGGGCATGTCCGGTCCGGCCCATGGAGGTGACGGCGGTGATGCCGGGGCCATCGCGGGCGCGATGAACACGGCCGGCGGCTACGGCGGGACCAATACCGGTGGCACGGCCTATGCTGGTGACGGCTTTGGTGGTCAGGCCACGGCCTTTGGCGCAGGCGCGGCCTACGGTGGCGTCGCCAATGCCGGTGCAGCCTCGGCTGACGGTGGCTACGGCGGTGCGGCCGGTGCCGCGACCGTCGGTGGCGGCGGGGCCGGGGGCAACCTTGGTCACTGGGGATCGGGCAATGGGGACGACGGTTATGTCACCGGCGAATCCTTTGCCTCGGCGGCCTCCCAGATCGACACGACGGCCTTCAACCAGTCGATCGTCATGGGCGCCAACGTGCTGGGCAATACGGTCGACATGACCGCGGTCGGTGGATCGCTCACGTCCAGCCTGGTCGGCGAAGACTCGACGACGATGTAAGGCGGATCACCACTCACGCTGGGGCCCGGTCTGATACGGGCCCCAGCACCCAATTTGAACAATACATTTTGAACCGACCCGAGCAAACCGCAGAGATAACGCGGATGCAAAAACGACCCACGCGAGGCGAGCAGCCTTATTTTTACGCGGGGTTACATTCAAGTGGATCGCACGACCGAAATCATTGCACATCTGATCGGTATCTTTCATGTCACGCTGGAAGAAGAACGCCAGCGTGACATTTACGACGCCTTCCAGCGGATGCGGCCCGAGGAACCGGCCATCAATCTCTTGGAAGCGACCCCGTTCACGCTCAGGGCCGACTACAAGCTCGGAGAATTCACGGGGAAACTTCGCTATGTGCCCCCAAGTGACGTACCCCCCGGCCCGTTGACATCCACGTTTGACGTGGCCTTCCCAATCGATACATGGCCGGTCTTCGGCGCACCGATCGCTGCGGTGGCTGCTCTCGATCTTATTCCGCCTGTGCGGGACGTCCTTGACGTGCAGGACGTCCCGCACGAGACAGTGTCGCTGGTGCCCCCCGCCCTTGTCTTGCCGGAAATCGACCCACCGGGAAGCACCGCAACCGTCGTTTACCAACGAAATTTTCTGAACGATGACGACATCGTTCTGCTGGGCCCCATGCCCGCTAATGTGATCCCCTTTAAGGTGCTGGCGGCAGAGCTTGCGGTGGGACAGGCCATCACCACGGCCATAGCGTCACCCTTTCACGCGACCCTGCCGCAACTGGGGGATGATACGGGCGCCCAGTCGATCGTCTTGCACCAGCAGATCAAGGCCGCCAGGCCTGTCGAAATGACAGGCGTCACAGCGACCATACGCGATAGTCAGGACGCCTATTCCCTGCATCTTGACGGAATCGCTGTTCGTGAGGTGCCCACCTTACAAGAAGTGATGCCCCTTTTCTTGCGCGAGCGGGAAGAGACCGCAGCCCAGAAGGCCGCGGACAAGGCCGAGGCAGAGAGTCTTGATGCCTTGAGACATCTCGACCGGAACGATGCTTTTGACGACATCCCCGACGCGCCCGGTCTGACCGTCACCTCGGGAGGCAACACCCTGCTCAACGAGGCCCGGATCAATTCGTCCTGGCTGGACGCACCGGTTTTCATCGTCATGGGGGATGCCATTGCCCTTGATGTCATCATCCAGATCAACGCCATCTTCGACCATGACAGCGGCGGTTTTGACAGCCCACTGCAAAGTCAGGCCTTCAATACCGCAGTGATGGAGGTGGCGGCGACAGGATCTCCGATGTCGGGCGGAGGGGCAGGGTCGGACGCGCTGCCCGCCCATTGGCTCGTCACGCGCATCGAGGGTGATCTCGTCAATCTCAACCAGGTGAGCCAATACAACTTCCAGACCGACCATGATCTGGCCAGCGTCACCTATGCACAGGGAAGCCTGTTTCTGGGCATGGGCGAGAACGGCCTGGTCAACGTCTTTGGGATCAATGAGCTTGGCTACGGCTATGACCTGATCGTCGTGGGTGGCGATCTGATCCAGATCAACTGGATCCACCAAACCAATCTTCTGATCGACAACGACACGCTGACCTATTCCGGCCTGACGCCGCTGGGTCTGTCGGGCGGTGACAATCTGGCCTGGAACAGCGCCGCGATCACCCGTGCCGGTGTCGACAGTCATGTCGATCTGGACGCCGGATTTGCCGACGCGGGTCGCGCCCTGGCCGACGGGGCCACAAGCCTTGTCGGTCAAGGCGCGCGCGATGCGGTCTTCGAAGGGCACGAGCTTTTGCGCGTGCTTTATGTCGAGGGCGATCTTGTCGACATCAACTGGATCGAACAGACGAATGTGCTGGGTGATAGCGACCAGATCCATCTTGCCGCCAATGCAATGATCGGGGCAGCGGACGGCGCCTATGTCACGGCGCCTATGTCACGGTGACGGCTGGCTCGAACGCTGTCGTCAACCTGGCCGCGATCAACCAATTTGGCACCGACAGCACGATCCAGGTGGGGGGCGATGCCTACAGCGACGCCATGCTCTACCAGGCTGAACTGATCGATACCGGTGCGAACCCGACAGGGGTCAGCCTGCCCGCGCTGGCCAACGAGGCGGTGGCCTTTCTGTCGGATGACATGCTGAACCCCGATGCGCAGCAGGGCAGCCCCCTGATCACGCCTACGACGCCCGAAGGCGTGACCACACCCGATGCAATGCAAACCATGCTCGCCTGAAGGACTTTGAAGCGATGACGATCAACAACCCGAAACACTACCGTCACGCCAGCGCCATCACCCCTGAAGGAGATAGTCGCGCCCATCCGTCGGCGTTTTTGCTGACACCGGAGAACCGCGTGCGCGACCGCACCGCACCGTCACCACTGGGCGGCAAGACCATCGAGGGTGACCGTGGGCCTGTCCGGAAAAAGACAGAAGGGACCCCAACCACGACTGGGGGCGGTAGCGGCGGTGGCACGGGCGGCGGAGGCGGCGGCGGAGGGGGTGGCAGCGGCGGTCCGGCCTTTCACAAGCGCGCAACGCCAGACCAGTTCGTCCGCCAGCTTGAAACCGGCGTGCGCGTGGTGGGGCGCAACCTGAGCTTCGTGATGGTCTTCACCTGCGCCACCAATCTGCTGGTTCTCGCCATCCCGATCTACCTGTTCCAGATATCGGACCGAGTCCTGACCAGCCGGTCCATCGATACCCTTGTCATGCTGACCGTCGTCATCGTCGGGGCCGTGATCCTGCAATCCGCCTTCGATGCGGTCCGGCGCTTCATTCTGATGCGGACAGCCGTCGAAGTCTCGGCCCGGATGGGCGCGCCGGTGCTGAGTGCCGCGGCCCATGCCTCGCTTCAGGACAACGGGCGGCAGTATCAGTCGCTGGGGGATCTTCAGCAGCTTCGCAGCTTCCTGACCTCGGGCACGCTGATTTCCTTTCTCGATGTGCCATTCGCCCCCATCTTCATCTTCGCGATCTTTCTGGTGCATCCGCATCTGGGCACGATCGTCATCGCCACGGCGGTGGTTCTGATGGTGATCGCGGTCATCAACCAAAAGCACACCGCCAAGCCCTTTGCCGAGGCCAACACGGCCCAGACCCGGGCGAACATGCATCTGGATTCGATGACGCGGAACAGCCAGATCATCAACGCGCTGGCCATGGTGCCCGAAGCGGTGACCCTCTGGGGGCGTGACACCGCCAGTTCGCTCAAGTCGCAGGTCCGCGCACAGGACCGCAACATCGTCTGGGCCGCCGTCAGCCGGACCGTGCGCCTGCTGACCCAGATCGCCATGCTGGGGTGGGGCGCCTATCTGGCCCTGCAAGGCGAGATCACGGGTGGCATGGTCATCGCCGCCTCGATCATCGCTGGCCGCGCGCTGGCCCCAATCGAAGGGTCGATCGAAGGCTGGAACGGCTTTTTGTTATCACGGTCCGCCTACGGGCGCGTGCGCAGCCTGATGCACGGCGCGGTTCAACGGTTCGAGAAGCTGCGCCTGCCAAACCCGGAAGGTCGTCTGAACGTGGAGCGGCTGCTTTTTGTCCCCTCGGGCACCAAGCAGGTTGTGCTCAACGGGCTGACCTTCCAGCTCAATCCGGGGGACTCGCTGGCCATCATCGGCAATTCCGGCGCGGGCAAGACCACGCTGGGCAAGATGCTGGTGGGGTCGATCCTGCCCACCTCGGGCAATGTCCGGCTGGACCTGATGGACCTGCGCAACTGGGATACCCGACAGTTGGGTGAAAACATCGGTTATCTGCCGCAGGACGTGCAGCTTTTTCCCGGCACCATCAAGGACAACATCGCCCGGATGCGGCTGGATGCGCGCGACGAGGATATCTACCGCGCTGCCATGCTGGCCGATGTCCACGACATGATCGCCATGCTGCCCCACGGCTACGAGACGGTGGTTCAGGCGGACGGATCGCCGCTGTCGGGCGGCCAAAAGCAGCGGATCGCACTGGCACGCGCCTTTTTCGGCAATCCGCGGTTTCTGGTGCTGGACGAGCCGAACTCCAACCTCGACACCAACGGGGACCGTGCGCTGGCTCGTGCCATCAAGAACGCTGGCGAACAGGGGATCACCGTGGTCGTGATCACGCAGAAACCGTCGCTGCTTAACGTGGTCGACAAGATTATGCTGCTGGCGGACGGCAATATCGCGATGTTCGGCTTCCGGCAGGATGTGCTGCAACAGCTGGCCGCGCGCAATACCGGCGGCGGTCCTTCAACGGACGGGATCGCGGGGCCCGGCGGACCGCAGCCTCCCGCCCCCCATCCGAAAGGAAACGGCAATGTCTGATATCAGTCTCTATACGGGGTCGGATGAATGGTATTCCGACGTCCCTCGCAAGGTCACCCGGCATTTCCTGTTCGGCCTGATCCTGCTGGTCGTCACCTTCGGTGGTTTCGGGACATGGGCCGTTACCGCACCACTGGCCGCGGCCGTGATCGCCCAAGGCAGCTTTGTCGCCACGGGACGCAACAAGATCGTCCAGCATTTCGAAGGCGGCATCATCCGGGATATCCTTGTTGCCGAAGGCGATACGGTCGAGACGGACCAGCCCTTGATAGTGCTGGATGAAACAGCGGCCCTGGCCACCGAGCGCGAACTTTTTTTGCGGCAGATCCGGCTCGAGGCGATGGAAGCGCGCCTGCTGGCTGAATACGAAGAGATGGACAAGCTTGTCTTCCCCTCCACCATTGACAGCCTGCGGTCCGATTTCGACGTGGCCTCCATGCTGGATGCCCAACAAATTACCTTCGACGCGTCCCGCCGTCAGCTTCAAAGTGATGTGACCATGCTTGAGCGCGGGATCGACGCGCTGACGGTGCGGGCTTCGGGCTATGAATTCGAATTGGAGGCCAAGCGCATCCAGCGCGACATCCTCAACGACGACCTCGGTCGCAAGCAGCAGCTTTTCGACCGGGGCCTGATCGTTCAGACCGAACTCAACACCATCCGCCGCGCCGTGGCCGAGGCCGAAGGCCAGATCGGTCGGCTGACGGCAGAAATCCAGGAGGTTGCGGAGGTCAGTGAACGCACCCGCGCGCAGATCGCACAGGCCAAGGATGAATACCGCAGCATCGCGATCAATGATCTTCAGGCGGTGCAAGCCGAACTGGAAAGCGTCCGCGAACAAGCCCGGCGGGCCGGAAACATCCTTGAACGGACAGTCATCCGCGCGCCGGTCTCCGGCACCGTGGTGTCGCTCAACTACCATACTATAGGCGGTGTGGTTGACAGCGGCTCCCCCATTCTTGAAATCCTGCCGGTGGGCCAGCCGCTGATCATCGAGGCATCCATCCCGCGCAACCAGATCGACAATGTCCGCCAAGGGCAGGAGGCGACGGTGCGACTGTCCGGCCTCAATGCTCGCACTACCCCCGTCCTGATTGGCACGGTTTATTATGTTTCGGCGGATGCGATCCTCGACCGCAGCCAGGAAGTTCCGCAAGATATCTATCTTGCCCGGATCTCGGTGCCGCCGATAGAGCTCGACCGGGTTCGCGGGTTCACCCCGACCCCTGGCATGCCCGCCGAGATCATGATCCAGACGGAGGCGCGCACTTTCGTGCAGTATCTGATGAAGCCGGTGTCGGATTCGATGGGGCGAGCATTTCGGGAACAGTGATCAGCACCGATGGCATCACGTGGTCCTGTCACCCGGACTGACACGACGTCAGATGGCCTGACGATCGGCAACTGCTCTGCAAGGAGACCCATGTATAAGCATCGAGAACGACCTTTGGGACCAGCTGATGAAGGACCGGTTTCACGGCGATCTTTCTTATGGCAAGACGGCATACTTTCTGAGTTGACGAAGGCGCTGGCGGAGCGGGCGCTGAGCAGGGAGATGGACCTGACAGCGGCAGCTTTGTGCATCAAAGCCCTATCCGGCAATAGAATGCCGCTACAGCGATGGCACCGATACGATAATCTCGTCATCCTGCCCGTCCATCGACCGATCGTCTGCATTGCTTGCAACACCCCAGGTCGGAACCTCCAGGGGCAGCACCCAATCGTCAGGACCGGCATAGGACAGCGGCACGACCGTCAAATCCACGTCGGGATTGACGAAGGCCTGCGCGGGGCGACCGTTGAGGGACTTGCGGATATTGGCTTGGACCGCGACGTCACTATAGCCCGCCTCCTGCCAGATGGACTCGATGTGGCTTGCGAACTGATGGATCATGTCAGAGCGGACCATCATCTTTCCCGCTTGCCGCCGCGTGAGATAATCGGTCGGATCGACCGTCCAGTCCTGCCCGTCAGCCGTGACGATGAATTCACCCTCGGCCCGTCTGTCGTAGATCCGCATGCGCCAGGAAAACCGGTGACCGTCGCCACTCCAGCGGACCTCGGTCGGGAAATATCCTGCGCGGATCGGGAGCGCGATCTGAAGTGCGATCCATCCAGCGATGGCCACAAGCGCGAGTGTCGGAAGGGCGCGCGATGCGGGACGGGCTGGCGGCATGTAGGGTGGCAATCGTTCGAACCGTCCGAGAAGCCATCTGGCGAACCGGTGCGGCCAGTCCGGCGCGAAGAAGATCGTGGTCGCAGCGATCGTCAGCCAAGGAAATATCCCGATGTTGAAGAACATGGCGTTGGCACTGTGGAAGACGCAATAGACAAGAAATGTCGCCAGCCGCGTCCGGTGCCAAAGCAGCAGCGGCGCACCAAGAACGTGGAGAGCGACTGTGCCCCAGGCACTCGCGACAATAAACCAATCGTAGTTGAACAGAAAACCGAACGGGAAGTCGGCAGACTGCGCACGAAGCCACAGCCCCAATGGCTCGCCAGCGAGCCAGTCCGGCGTCAGCTTCACGAGACCCGCGAAAATCAGCATAATTTCCATCTGCGTGCGCAGGATGAAGACCGCGGCGTAGGGAACATGGTCGGCCCGAACGCTTGGGCGGAAGCGCGCATCAAGCGACAGCATCCGGTGGGCTGGCAGGAAACACATCAGGATCAGGAACAGGATGACGAGATAGAAGTGGTTGAGATACTCTACCTTGTCGAGAAGGAAGAAATAGCTGAACGTCAGCGTCAGCACGATGATCGAAATCCGGTAAAAAAGGCCAAGCATCACGAATAGGGCCGCCAGCCCCATCCCAAGCCAAGCTATCTGAATCCACGGCTCGGGCAGGGGCGTGACCCAAGCGAAACCGGGATAGGTAAAATGAAAGTCGGGGGCCACCCAGTAGCGCCAGACCCGGTCATACTTGATGAACCGCCAGCAGTCCCAGACAAGCATTGCGCCAGGCGCGATGCGGAAAATCGCAAGGGACAGTCCCGAGACGGGGCTTGACAGGGAGTTCGCCGCGCGTGTCCAGTAGGGCGCTGCCTGATCCACGGTTGCCATGATCCCTCTCCTTTACAGGTCTGTCCGGGGAATTACGTTCGACGTAAGACGTTATTCCACCATCATGGGAACGTCTCCGGAGTTTGCGCAATGAGCAACGGCATCACAATTCTCTATGACGGGCAATGTCCGTTCTGTTCTTCCTACGTGTCGATGGTGCGCCTGCGCGATACCGTCGGTCGTGTCGAGCTTGTCGATGCGCGGTTAGATGACCCCCGTGTTGCGCAGGCGATGTCGGCGGGGCTGGATCTTGACGAGGGAATGCTCGTGATCTGGCAGGACCACCAGTTCTACGGGCAGGATGCGGTGCATCTGCTTGCGACGCTTTCCGGGTCCGGTGGATTTCTGAACGGTCTGCAGCGCCGGGTCTTCGCCTCGGCGGGCCGTGCTGCATGGATTTACCCGGTGCTTGCGAAAGGAAGGCGCATCTTTCTGCGCCTCGTCGGACGGTCGACGATCGCTGCGGACAAAAAAACACCCCTGTCTGGGGAATAGGGTGCGGTCGCAGCCGTAATCCCTCTGAGCCCGGCAAGCGGGCGACAAAAGGAAGGAGCGACGATGTATCTTACCCCGAAGTGCTTGGTCGTGAGGGCCGCCCTTTCTGGCTGACCCCTGCACCTCGCCCGTAGCCAGGATCGGGCGGTCGCTCGCTTCACCTTGAAACCCTGAAAGGAATAAAACCATGAAAACGCTCTACACTCTTCCGCCTCTCGGTGCCGCTGCATTGTTGCTGATGACTGCGACAGCCTCGGCACAAAACGCGCGGTTCTCCGATATCGACCGGGATGGAAACGGCTCGCTCTCATACAATGAACTTGTGCAGTCGTTCGGCACGACGGGTGCCAACCAGCTTTGGTCCCTCGGTGGCGGAAGCGATCTGTCCCGTGATGATATACTTCGCATAAATCAAGCGCGTGATGACGACGATGATGATGGTCGCCAAGGCAGTAGCAGCATTGGCGGGCGCGATGACGACGATGATGATGGACGGCCCGCGACCATTGGTAGTCGCGACGATGACGATGATGACGGACGCCCGGGGGCTGTTGCTCGCGATGACGACGATGACGATGGCGGTCGCGATGATGATGACGACGACGGCGGTCGTGATGACGACGACGATGACGGCGGTCGTGATGACGACGACGACGATGGCGGTCGCGATGACGACGACGACGATGGCGGCAGCGACGACGACGACGACGATGGCGGCAGCGACGACGACGATGATTGACCGGCCCTCGGCTTGCTGAGTGTCTTCCCGAAGCAAAGCCCGTTCTTTGGGAAAAAGTGATCGAACATTTCAGGCCGTCCGCCCCACGCGGATGGCCTGAAAGCATTTACAAATTGTGCTGATGGACGGGGCTGACATCGGCCTGACCTGCCGCGTGCCGAGATGGATTGCAGCTTCGCTTCGACGGCCTGTGCTGTCGCTGCTGTTGTGTTGAAAGTGCGTTGCGACTATTCAGAGGCCTGCATCAGCGCGGCCGCTTCATCTTCAAGCGAGAGCGGCGCACTGGCGCCGATGGCATTCAGGTAAGCATCCAGAGTTTCAAGCGAGGATGCCGGCGCATAGTCGTTGTCGGAAGAACCTGACGCCATGAGGGAAAAGCGCGGCTGCCATTCAGCCTCCATGCGGCAGGCGACAGAGACTACCGTCTCGGAGTTCAGGTCTTCAACTTCAAATTCCCGGCAAAATTCGCCATCGGCATTCATGAAAGATGCGATCAATGCAATTTCGCCATCGGACATTGAAAGTCGCTGGCCCGAAGGCTGCGTTTCCAGCGCTTGGGCAATCTCTGGAGAGTCCACAGAAGCGGTGCGAAGACTGCTTTGCTCGCGGTTGCCGCCTAGTCCCGACAACAGGAAGCCGCCAGCCAGCCCCACTGCAAGAGCAAGGCAGGCGGCGACCGCCATTGGCCCGTAGGTCGCGCCGGTCGTGTGATTCCGTCGAAAGGGAACGAGCGTCTCAGAGGGTGACACATCCGAGCGGCCTGAATGCAGTGTCTCGCGCACACGTGCGTTCAGTTCTGACGGCAGCGGCTCCAACGGACGCGCGCGGCCCGCTTCACCAAGCAGAGCGGCCGTCATCCGGAACATCTCGATCCGCCGGGCGATTTCGGGATCGGCCTGTGCCGCTGCTTTGATCTGCGACGCCGTTTCGGTGTCGAACTCGCCATCGGCATAGGCCATCAGCGTTTCATCGCTCACACTCTGTGGATTCATTTGGGCCACTCCTGCCTTCTTGTGACTACGCACGGGCCATCAGTTTATTCCAAGCTTCTCTGCCAAGGCGGCGCGGCCACGTGCAAGGCGGCTCATGACCGTGCCTTTCGGAATACCCAGAACGGCGGCTGCTTCTGCGTAGGATAGCTCTTCGAAACAGACCAGCAGGATCACTTCGCGCTGTTCCTCGACAAGCGTATCAAGCGCCAGTTCCGTTTTTTGAAGCATCAGGACCGCCTCTGTAACGCGTATCCCGTCCACGACCGCCGCTTGGGGCGCGTCGGCCACATCGATCTCGGTTCCCCGTGTGGCCCGTCGTCTGCACATGTCGATCCAGGCATTTCTGAGGATCCGGAACAGCCACGGGTCGAGATTGCTGTTGCTGTCGTAGCGATTGCGGGATGCCACGGCACGCTCGACGGTCATCTGGACAAGATCGTCTGCGATGTCACCACGACGACACAAGGACAGGGCGAACCGTCGCAACTTGGGCAATGACGCGATAAGATCGTCTTCGAACCTGTCAGACATCCGCCTAACCGCGTTGTGCTAAAAAGATTTTGCGGATTATTGTCATCGTTGAAGCGTAACCCATTCATTGAATGACCCGCCAGACAGGAAGTAAAAAATGATGCGATCCCTGACCATCCTGTTCTTCACTGTGGCCCTGGGCTTTGCTTGCGGACCCTGGACTCTTTTGGTGTCCGGCTTTGGCATGGATGCGGCATTGGCAGACGACGACGATGATGACGATGATGACGACGACGGTGGTGGGCGTGATGACGACGACGATGACAACGATAGTCGCCGTGATGATGACGATGACGACGACGGGGTAGTGCGACGCAGCACCCCGCGCAGCACGACCCCGCCACCGCCATCTACACCGACACCGACACCACCGGCGCCCGCACCGGCTCCGCCCGTTTCCGCCCCCGATGAAATCGTTGCTCTCGCGTTGAGCGACGAAGACCTGTCCGCTTTGACGGCGCAGGGTTTCGAAATCATCGAGGAGATTGCAGTTCCGGGTTTTTCCTCAATCTCGCGACGGTTGGAGATCCCACCAAGCGTGGCGCTCGCCGAGGCGCGGCAGATCGTCCGTTCGCTGCCGTCCGGACAGGATGCCGACTTCAATCATTACTATCGCTCGGAACAGTCGGAGTTCGAGGATTGCCGCAACCTTGAATGTCCGGCGCGGATCACGATCGACTGGCCGCCCATGCCTGACCGCGCAAGCGCCTGCGGTCGAAACGTCGTCATCGGCATGGTCGATACAGGCATCAATGACAGTCATGAAACCTTTGCGGGTGCGCGTCTCGAAGTGCGCCGTCTTTCACGGGACGACCTTGATCTGTCCCGTGCGATCCACGGAACAGCGGTTGCTGCACTTCTTGTCGGCGATCCGGCGACACGCTCGCCCGGCCTGGTGCCAGGTTCACGACTGATCGCGATAGATGCGTTCCACAGGGTCGGCGGTGACGAACGGGCCGATGTGTTTACGCTGGTAGAAGCAGTTGGTCTTCTGGTTGAACAGGAGGTCGGCGTCATCAATCTGAGCCTTTCTGGCCCACCCAATACGGTTCTTGCGGAGTTGATAAACAGGCTCGTGTTTGAAGAGAACATCGCTGTTGCTGCCGCCGTCGGAAATCTGGGTCCAAATGCCGGGCCGACATATCCCGCAGCCTATGAACCGGTGATTGCAGTGACTGCGGTGGACCGGACTGAGAATGTCTACAGGCGTGCGGTGCGTGGTCCGCATGTTGATCTGGCTGCGCCGGGTGTCGATGTCTGGACAGCGGCATCGATCAGTGGAGCCCGACCGAAGACCGGCACGTCCTTTGCGGTGCCGTTTGTGACAGCTGCTGTCGCGATGCTGCGTGACGCCCGCCCCGATCTTGGTGCGGCGGCAATCCAGGAAGAATTAAGGCGGTTGGCCGTGGATGCAGGTGACCCGGGTCCAGACCCGATCTTCGGTGCGGGGTTGCTCAGCATCGAGGGGCTTTGCGGCGCTGACGGCTGATCCCTGTGGGTCGGTGCCTTGACACTAAGACCGGCCGAAATACCGGTGAGGGCAATGGACCTGCGCCCCCCTTGGCGAGAGGCCGGTCAAGGTATGGGCCTGGCACAGCCAGCGGCACAGGGCAGTCGGGGATGCGCGCGCGGTTCAGCTTCTGGTCAGCTCGTGTCGGTAGAGTGTCGGGAAAAGGCGCAGGTCGGCCTCGGTAGAAAGTGGTCAGCAGAATCTCACCTGCTGACCACCCAGCTATTGCAGCCTACATCATGTCTTCCATGTCAGACACACTGCTGTTCCGGCTTTTTGCCGGCCTGTCTGCCACCATCGCCTCGGTGGTGATCAGCAGTCCGGCCACAGATGCAGCATATTCCAGTGCGATCCGGACAACCTTGGTCGGGTCGATCACACCGGCTTTCAACATGTCGCCATATTCCTCGGATTGCGCATCATAACCGAAGGTCTTGCTGGCGTTCTCGATGATCTTTCCGGCAACGACCGACCCGTCAACGCCAGCGTTTTCGGCGATCTGGCGCAGAGGAGCTTGCAGCGCCTTGCGGATAATCGCGATACCAGCGACCTGATCTGCGTTGTCGGCCTTGAGCCCTTCGAGCACCTTACCTGCGTGCACCAGTGCAACACCGCCACCGGGGACGACACCTTCCTGGACAGCTGCACGCGTGGCGTTCAATGCGTCGTCGACGCGGTCCTTGCGTTCCTTCACTTCGATTTCGGTGGCACCGCCGACCTTGATCACGGCCACACCGCCTGCGAGTTTGGCAAGACGTTCTTGCAGCTTCTCCTTATCGTAGTCCGACGTCGTATCCTCGATCTGCGCGCGGATCTGGGTCACGCGAGCTGCAATCGCGGCCTTGTCGCCCGCCCCGTCGATGACCGTCGTCGTGTCCTTGGTGATGGTGATTTTCTTGGCATCGCCCAGCATGTCCATCGTGACATTTTCCAGCTTGATCCCCAGTTCCTCGGAGATCACCTGACCGCCTGTCAGCACCGCAAGGTCTTGCAACATCGCCTTGCGACGATCGCCAAAACCGGGGGCCTTGACGCCAGCGACCTTCAGACCGCCGCGCAGCTTGTTGACCACAAGGGTCGCCAGTGCTTCACCGTCGATATCTTCGGCGATGATCAAAAGCTGCTTGTTGGCCTGCATCACCGCCTCGAGCAGCGGCACCATGGGCGCCAAGGATGACAGCTTTTTCTCGTGTAGCAGAATGACGCAATCCTCGAGGCTTGCGGTCATCTTCGCGGCCTCGGTCACGAAATACGGGCTAAGGTAGCCGCGATCGAACTGCATTCCCTCGACGACTTCGGTTTCGGTCTCGAGGCCCTTGTTTTCCTCGACGGTGATGACACCTTCGTTGCCGACGCGGGCCATCGCATCCGCAATTTGTTGGCCGATTGCAGCTTCGCCATTGGCCGATATGGTGCCGACCTTCGCAATCTCGCCAGTGTCGCCGACAGGGCGGGACATCGACTTGATTTCGGCAACCACGGCGACGACAGCCTTGTCGATACCACGCTTGAGATCCATCGGGTTCATACCCGCGGCAACGGCCTTCATGCCTTCTTTGACGATGGCTTGGGCAAGCACGGTGGCGGTGGTCGTGCCGTCTCCTGCTTCATCGTTGGTGCGGGATGCCACGTCTTTCACAAGCTGCGCCCCCATGTTCTCGAACGGGTCGGACAGTTCGATTTCCTTGGCGACGGTCACGCCGTCCTTGGTGATGCGCGGCGCGCCATAGGATTTGTCGATCACCACGTTGCGGCCCTTGGGGCCAAGAGTGACTTTGACAGCATTGGCAAGTGTGTTGATGCCCTTGAGCATGCGGTCACGGGAGTCCGTGCCGAACTTGACGTCTTTTACAGACATGTCGTTATTCCTAATTTGAATGTTTAAGGGGGCAGCGTCGTTCAGGCCATGATGCCGAGAATGTCGCTTTCCTTCATGATCATCAGTTCTGCGCCGTCGATCTTGATTTCTGTGCCGGACCATTTTCCGAACAGAACCTTGTCACCGGCTTTGACATCCATCGGGATGCGCGCGCCAGCATCATCCCTTGTGCCAGAACCGACAGAGACGACTTCGCCTTCCTGCGGCTTTTCCTTGGCGGTTTCGGGAATGATCAGACCGCCGGTCGTTTTGTCGTCGCCTTCAATGCGGCGCACCAATACGCGGTCATGTAGAGGGGTAAACGTCATGGAAATTCTCCTTCTTGAGATTTCCGGGGGGGGGTGGCATGCGTAGAGACGCATTGGCACTCGCCACACCTGAGTGCCAATGCACCTGAGATGGTTATGCGGACGGACCAGCGCTAGTGGTTTCCGAACTATATTTCTTCAGGGTCAACCATCTTGAACATTGGCACCGGGATAATCGGCCTTGCCGTCCAGCGCCTTTTGTTGGCCCCGCGAGACGGTCATGACCGGCGACCCGAACATCGCGTTGGCCGCAGCGAGGTCTTCGGCTGTATCGATCTTGGTCCAAGTCATCCCCGTGATGTCCAGCGCGTGAAAAGATAAACCGTTTTCGATCAACCGAGCATAGGCCGACTCATAATCGTCCTTCGCGTTCAGAGGGCTTGCCATCATCTCTTCCAGCTTTGCGAATAGCAGCGGCCCCGTAGCCGCACTGATCTTTTCAATGCCGATCGACGCGCCAAGTGCGCTTGCCGGATCAGTTGATTTTCCAATCTTGAAAACGCGCATCTGATCATCCGCGAAGATCTTGACCTTTTCACTGGCCAGCGCGCTGTTGCGATCCATACACAAAACGTCAGGCAGTTCGCTGTCGAGCAGGGCGCGCAGGAGTTTGGTCTCGAACACCACATCCGCATCGAATTTGATGAACTCGGACCTGCCGACGCCGGATGATGCCAGCATCAGTGAATATCCGGTGCTAGAGCGGCGGTATTGGTCGTTGATCACGTAGGTGACCCTGATCCCGCGAAAGGTCTTGTCGACGAACTTTCGAACCTCGTCCTCCCGATGGCCCAGCACCAGCACGAACTGGGATATGCCGCAACTCAGGCAATTGCGTATCGCCCGCTCAAGAATGACAGAGCCGCCGACCGACAACATACTTTTCGCGCAGTTGTCGGTCAGCGGGCTGAGGCGTGATCCGACGCCATCGGCAAGGATCACAGCCATCGGCGCGCGTCTCATCTCATTGCTCATTGTGTTGTCCTTTCGCCCCCGTTGCAGACCGAGGGCCTATTTTGAAGAGAAGCTTCGACGTCCGCCGCCTTTCCGATCACGCACGTGGTGTGGATATTCATCGAGAGGGGGCGGTGATCGAGTTGGAAACCAGGGCAGCGATATGCCGAAGGCGAAAACAATGTATCAGGTCGAGGCGGTCGCAGGCTTTCCGACGCGCGAAGCTATTTTCAAATTGTCACAAGCTCGATGCCGAGCCAGTGACTATCGCACGGTTGCACGCGGCATCCTCAGCATGTGCCCTCTGCTTATAGCGGAGATCGTTTTCTCAGGATATCCAAAACCGACAGGAATACCTGAGCAGAGTTTGGTGTGCGAACCTCTTGATTTTTGAACAACGCGCCCGGCCTGTCCTGCATCGGCATCAGGCAGCGCGAGACGAACAAGATCACGATCCAATAGGCATGCGGCAGGTTGATCGTCATCGCCAGACCGATGGACAACATCACACCAACGCCCGGAAACACGGCCAGCCGGATCAGATCAACCGAATTGACCGGGCCCGTCGCCTGATCGGTCAGGCGGGGACCGATGGAGATTCATTCGGCGAAGGTTAAACGGAAGGCTGCACCCGCGTTCTTCTTGCTATTGTTGACTACATCGCGTCCGCGCAGGTCCGACGTGAGCACGCCAGCCTTCAATTGAGTGGAACGCAGAGCCGGTAGATCACGCCCTCTGGATGATACTCGATCTCGCTGTCGCCTTCCATTTCGCTGCCCACCACTCTTTCCAGCAGCATCGTGCCGAACCCGTTCTGATCTGGTGGTGCGACCTTCGGGCCACCGCGCTCTTGCCATGTCATGAGGAATTGGGGCGGGTTCGCATCCTCGTTGATGCACCATTTCAGCGCGACAGAGCCTTCCGGTGCTGTCAGCGCGCCATACTTTGCCGCATTGGTCGCAAGCTCATGGAGCGCCAGACCCAACATGCGACCATTGCGTGCAGACAGGCGCACTGCGGGTCCGTTGATGACGATCTTCTCGGACCGCCGGCCCCGGTGTGGCGCAAGAATATCTTCGGCAATCTGCCGGGGATCAGCGACGTCACCGTCGTCCTCGAAGACAAGGCTTTCTGCCTTCGAAAGGGCCTGCAGGCGTCCCGTGAACGCGTCCCGGTATTCCTCGGCCGAGCGGCCCTCGACCGCCGTCTGTGACGCCAGCGCCTGCACGAGGCCAAGGACATTCCGCACCCGATGGCTGAGTTCGCGCGCAAGAACCGATTGTTCGCGCGCACGTTGCTTCATGCCGTCCTGTTGGCGCATGCGTTCGACCGCCAGGGCCAGCAGGTTGGCGTAGGTGCGCAGAAAGTCGATCTCGTCTTCGTTGAAATCGGACTGTTCGCGGGCATCGACCTCAAGGACGCCGAAAGGCTCGTCCTCGCCGACGATGATGACGTTGACCATGCTCTTGACCTCATGTCGCACGAGAAGGTCGGGGATGCCGAACCGGTCCTCTTGCGTGATGTCCCGGGACACGACCGGCTCTTTGGTGAGAAGGGCATATCCGGCTGGCGATTGCGCATGATCCGCCATGGTGGCGTGGCCGACGACGCCGGAGGCCCAGTTCACGCCGGCGCGCAGCAGAAAGTCGTTATGATCCGGACGGTGCTGCAGCACCTTGACCAGATCGATATCGAGAGCATGCGAGACAAGTTCTGCTGCCCGGGTCAGGAGCGCATCAAGATCCTGACAGCGGAAGGCGTAAGACCCGAAATCCGCAAGGGCCTTGCGTTGGGCCCGAAGATCATCTGACATGGGTCAGCCTTCCTTTCGCGCGGCGCAGACACTGAGCGCGCCACAGCTACAGTTTAACGCGTGTATCAAGAGAGAACCAAGACCTTGCAACCATCTTTGACACCGACGTGCCCTTCTTTGCGAATGGCTTGATGTGATGATCGGGATTTGCGACATGATCGGCCCCGGCGTGGTTTGATACAAGACACATCAATTTCCTATGACGATCTGAGCGGTGGTGACACGGAACTTTGCTATGGGCCTGATGGTTGGAGATATGCGTGTTCTGTCGAATAGGAGACCAGCCATGGCGGACAAGAACGATCAGCGAGCACTGACAGGTCATCGCATCCTGATCGTCGAGGACGAGATGCTGCTGGCGCTGGATCTTGAGTTGTTTCTCGAAAGTCAGGGCAGCAAGGTGCTTGGATCGGCTAACAGCGTCAAAGGTGCGCTTGCCATGGTCGACGTCGAACGCCCTGATGCCGTCACATTGGATATGAACCTCAACGGCGAGTCGTCCGCACCTGTCGCCGCAATCCTGCAAGAGCATGGCATTCCCTTCATTTTCGTCACGGGAGACGGCGGCAAGAACGTCGATTATCCCGGTTTTCAGGATGCTCCGCTGGTGAAGAAGCCCTACAACGCGGACGAACTTGTCCAGAAACTTGTCCAGCTCCTGGGGTAGGCTGCGGTAGAAGCTGAACCGCCCCGGTTTTACGGGAGACCTTAAACGAAATTTCGTGCATATGTCCCTATCATCGACCTTGATCTCGCCCTGAATCGCTCTCGAAACATCCAAGGAACAACCAAGCTCATGTCGAACAACCCTGCCTTCGTGATGTGCGGCGGCAACCCGGATGACTACGCGGACGTGGCGATATCCACCATGGAGCACCTGCCCTGCGGGGTGCTGTCACTGTCTGCTGGCGGGACGATCGAGTTCTTCAACGGGCGACTGTTCGACAGGTTTCCGATCAGTCTCGAGGACCTGAGCATCGGCATGTCACTTGAAGACTTCATCCATCTGATCGGACCACACTTCGGGTGGAGCGACCATCGTCAGGAGCGGGTCATTGCCTCGCACTACGCGTGGATGAAAAAGAAAGAGGCCACCGTTCTGAACCACCACTTCAACGACAACACTGTTCTTTCTGTCGGCTGCCAGCCGCGGCCGGATGGAGGCGGGGTCCTCACCTTTCTGGACAGCAGCGACCCGAGCAAGGAAGTCGTGGAGATCCGCAAATATGCTTTCCACGACCCGCTGACCGAAATCATGAACAGGCGGTCGCTTGAAGACCGCTTCACGCAAATGCAAGACGACGGATCGATGGTCGGCAAGGCACTACTTCTCGTCGATCTCGATATGTTCAAGGACGTGAATGACACCTACGGCCACGCAATAGGCGATGCGGTCCTGGTAGAGGTTGTCCAGAGAATGCAAGATATTGTTCAGGACGATGATCGGCTCTTTCGGTTGGGCGGCGATGAGATGGTCATCTTTCCGCAGCAAGCAGGTAACGGCGCGGCCCGGACCATCGGGGAAGAGATCGTGCGGGCCTGTTCGGAACCGATGTCGATCGAGGGCCTGAACATCGGCATTGGCGCGAGTGTGGGGATCGCGCACGCCGTTCCGGGCGATTGCGGCGGGGACCTTCTTGGCAAGGCCGACCTTGCGCTTTATGCAGCCAAAGATCAGGGTCGTGGGTGCGTTTCTGAATACGCCCCGGGAATGACGCACAAGCGGCGCCAGAAAGTGTGCAGCAAGCGCTTGGCATAGAAATGCTTCTGGCGGATGCGTGACGGCTGTCAATTCAGCTGGTTGTTGCCAGTTGCGACTGGCCAAAAGGTCAGGTCATCCGGTCAGCTACAGTGATGCGGCAGGCATTGATACGGGTTAGCCCTAGTTCTCAATTCAGGGTTGAGTCGCGTTTTTCATGAGCAGGACAGACCAAGAAAATGACTGGGTTTCTGACAACAGGAATTTGCGCAGTCCGGGCCTTTCCGGGATTTTTGCCAAATTGACATTCTGGCGAGCAAATTCGCTGTCGATGCAGATCGTGACGTCGCTGCTTATCCTGACGGCCGTAGGTCTGCTGAGCCTGATTGTCGTTGGTCAGAACGCAGTCAGCCTGGTTGATGACGATTACTCCAGCCAACAGGAGCGCTTTGCTACCCGCATTCTGAGCTCGGAGATGGCGGGTCAGCCTCACGATCAGCGCAGTGTCACAATCTGGGACGAGGCGGTCGTTCGGACAGCGGCGCGGGACCATGACTGGATGGACGAGAACATCGGCGTCTGGATGCACGGCTATTTCGGACATGACGAAACCTATGTCCTTGATCTGGACAATATGCCTTATCATGCCGCGATCCTATCCGAGCGTACCACCACTGACATGTATTCCGAGCGGGCTGGCCTGATCGCGCCGATGGTAACGCAGCTTCGTGCGACGATGGCGCAAGCAAGTGAAGGATTGGATAATCCCTACGAAGAACTTGCGGATGTGTCGGTCGTTGCGCCCCTGCGGTTCAGCGATGTGACGGCCATCGTCAGCGTGGTCCCCATCATCTCAGAGTCCGGGAACGTTCCGCAAACGCCGGGCTCGGAATCGCTGCATGTCGCGTTGCAATACGTTGATGCTGAACTCGCAGAGCAGATCGGTGCGCCGATTGAACTTCACGATGTGACCTTCGCACCAGAGGCACCCACAGGAGGGCAGGCAGGTGTTGCGCTGACCGATCCGTCGGGCGACGACGTGGCATGGCTGACATGGCAGCCTGAGCAACCTGGCACCGTTCTGCTGATGAAATTGCTGCCGGTTCTTGCCGCGTCGATCACTTTGGGAGCATTGATGCTGTGCTGGGTCGTGAAACGGCTGGTGCGGCTTTCGAGGCAATTGCAGGTCAGCGAGGCACAGGCACGCTTTCTCTCAAACCATGACGGGTTGACAGGTCTTCCGAACCGGACCTTGTTTCAGGATCGTCTGGCGCAAGCCATGCATGCCGCTGCACGCGACGGCAATTCGGTGGCAGTGGTCGCGATTGATCTCGACAATTTCAAACAGATCAATGACTCGCTCGGCCACCCGGCGGGTGACGAATTGATCCGGCAGGTGGGAAATCGGCTGGTGGATCTGGTTCGGGCAAACGATACCGTTGCCCAGTTTGGTGGCGATGAGTTCATGATACTCATGCGCGACGTGGCTGATGATGATCAGCTGCTGCGCTTTTGCGAGAGGATCGTCGAGCACCTGTCACGTTGCTACGAGCTGCTCGGGAATTCGAGCGTTATCGGGGCCAGTGTCGGTGCGGTGCGGGCTGGGACCGACGATGAGGATTGGGAAGAGTTGATGCGCTGTGCGGACATCGCCCTTTACCGCGCCAAGTCCGATGGAAAGGGGCGCTGTAGCCTGTTCGAAAGGAAAGTTGACAAGATCGAGCACGAGCGGAACCAACTCGAAAGCGACCTGCGCACGGCTCTGACGTCAGGACATGGGCTCCATCTCGTCTACCAGCCATTCTTCGACGAAAACGGACAGATGAAAGGCGCGGAAGCCTTGTGCCGATGGGACCACCCTCAGCATGGCGCGCTTTCGCCCGAAATCTTCATCGGGCTTGCCGAACAACGTGGTTTGATCGACCAGCTTGGTCGCTGGGTGCTGGAAACGGCCTGTCAATTTACAGCCGGCACCAGCCTTGCCAAGATCGCTGTCAATGTATCACCCATGCAACTCAGAGATCGCGAATTCGTCCCGATGGTGCTTGGCACACTTCGGAATGCGGGGCTTGCACCGAAGCGTCTTGAGCTTGAACTGACCGAGAAGGTTCTTCTGGACCAGTCCACCGACATCCAAGACAAGATCATTCAGCTTCGTGCCGCCGGCATCACCATCGCGTTGGACGACTTCGCCACCGGCAATTCATCGTTGCAATATCTACGTGATTACCGGGTCGATTCCATAAAGATCGACCGTTCCTTTGTCGCGCGCCTTGGTAAAGATCAGGAAAGTGACCATCTGGTGCAGGCGATGTTGGACCTGGTGCGCACGATGGAAATCAACGTGACTGTCGAGGGGGTCGAAACCCGGATGCAGCATGACCTCCTTGCCTCCATGGGGTGCAAGTCCTTTCAGGGCTATCTGCTTGGCTACCCTATGAGGCCCGAGCAGCTGACGTCCCTTATCGCGAACGAGGACACTGAGCCTGTGGTGTCTGCCAGAGTGCCCGAAAAGGCAATGTAGCTGAGATCTGCACGATGGGCATGAATGGTCCCATCTCGCTGCGACATTGGCTGCTCTTGCGGTGCGCATCCGCTTGGGTTGCTGGCCGACAGGGCCAGCCTTGAATCCGGTCGAAATGCTTTCGCCGCGCTCTGTCAGAATTAGATCGCACGGGAGGCAAGGCGGGCGCCACTGCCTGTGCCAGCACACTGTTTGTGCTTCACAAAAATGAGTTTCCGCTTTTCTAAAGTGAACACGGCGGCAATCGGGCGTGCAGTTCTACACTTGCCGAAAATGTGAGCCGAACCAGCGATATTTCGCAGTATCAAAGTCAATCATGCGACGCAGTGTTCGTTGTCGGTGTGGTGGCCGCGTCCCGGTCGCCACGGCGGCAGACTTGTCTTTTCCGTCTGCTGCCACAGTTTCCCGCATTGTCCGATCAGATGTGGAAGGGCAGGTGTCACCGTTTCTGGCAGCCCAAGGACAAAGAGTAGGTTGGCCGGAACAGGCTTTTAGAAGTGACTGACAAAGAGGCGGTTTTTCGATTTGGCGCGAAGATTGGTGGCGTAAACTTGCTGAGGATGAGTTTTGCAACTCAGGTGATCTTGCGCCTTGTTGCATTGCAGAATTAAGGAAGCATGACTGACCTGTCGCTTGAGAATCCGACAGTGTCCTTGAAAGGTATTCGGAATTGAATTTGGCAGACACGCCAGCGCGGAAAACGGCCCGCTTACATCGGCGTCTTACCCGCCGCATATTTCTGGGCTCAAGTGTCGCGACGCTGGCACTCATGTCAGGACGTCCTATTGCAGCACAGACCGGGGAAGGCGCGGACTTCTCGTTCGACGGACTGACCGAATCCGCCCGCACCGCCGCCTTGCGCCCCCATGCAGAGCCGATTGTCGCGGATGACGTGTTTGCCACTTTGGACTACGACGACTACCGGATGATCCGTTTCCGCACAGAGCGGGCCCGCTGGTCCGACACGGATGAACCCTGGCGGCTCCATGCGTTTCACACTGGCTGGCTTTTTGGCGAGCCGGTCACGATGTTCGAGATCGTGGATGGCAAGGCGGTTCCGATCCTCTTCACGACACGTGATTTCGAATACCTTGGCGACCTTGCCGATCGCGTGGCACCTGAAATGCCCTTGCCAGGGGTCGCGGGGTTCCGGCTGAACGGCCCCCTGAACCATCCCGCCCGCTTCGACGAGATCGTGTCCTTTCTCGGTGCAAGTTACTTTCGCGCGCTGGGGCGCGACAATCGCTACGGGCTAAGCGCGCGGGGGCTGGCGTTGAACACGGCAGGTTCCGAACCTGAGGAATTTCCCCGCTTTTCCGAGTTCTATATCGAGCTTGATCCCGCAGGCGGACCTGTCGTTACCGTCTACGCCCGGCTTGAGAGCCCAAGTGTCACGGGCGCTTACCGGTTCGTGATCCGGCCCGGCGAGACGACGGAAATGGATGTAACCGCCCGGTTGTTCTTTCGTGCGGATGTCGCCGAACTGGGGATCGCACCGCTGACGTCGATGTTCTTTTATTCGGGGATAAACCGTGCGGAGTACGACGACTACCGACCGCGCGTGCATGACAGCGACGGCCTGCGAATCGTGCAGCGGGATGGTGACGAGCTTTGGCGGCCACTGAACAATCCGGCCCGCCTTTCTGGGTCCTACTTTTCCCAGCTCGATCCCGTGAGCTTCGGTCTGCATCAAAGGGCGCGCGGGTTCGAGGCCTATCAGGACGCCAGCGCGCGGTATGATCTGCGCCCGTCACTCGAGGTCGAGCCCATCGGCGACTGGGGGCCGGGGTTCGTGCGTCTGGTCGAGATCCCGACGGATCTGGAGGTCAACGACAACATCGTTGCCTATTTCATACCAGATGGACCGGTCGCTGCAGGTGATGCCCGCGAGTTCTCCTACCGTTTGCGGTGGGGCGACCTGCCGCTTGCATCCTCCGGGGATCTTGCGCGCGTGATCGAAACGCGAGCGGGGGAGGGCGGTGTTTCCGGCGTGGAGGCGGCAACGGACGAACGCAAATTCGTCGTGGATTTCGATGGTGGCCTGCTGTCTCGGCTGTCGGTCGAAGATCAGGACAGCGTGGCGCCTGTCGTGACGGTAGGGGGTGGGGATCTGGTTTATGCCACGCTCGAACGCATCGACGAAGAGAGCCGGTGGCGGTTGGTGGTCGATGTGCGGGCGGATGAAGGTGCGATCGTCGAGCTAACGGGTCATGTCGCGGGTTTCGGTCGCAAACTCAGCGAAGTCTGGGTCTGTCAGTGGGTCGTTGCAAATGCTTGATGGAAAGCCCGTCACCGACGCTGAAGCCGAAGTGGAAGCTTTGGGTGCGCCTCCTGTCGCGCCGATGGCTTTTCCGAAACAGGATCTGACCGGCGGGTCTTCTGGCTTGCAGCCGGGCTTCCTGTCGCGGGCTTTGGGCGCCCTTCTTCAGCGGGCGTGGCACTAGACATGGCTGACCGTCGGCGGGTCGATCCTGTCTGGCTGGCCCGGTCTGCCGCGGTGTTCGGCAGCGTGACTGCGGCCATCGCGGCCTTTGTCTTTTTCCTGCGGTTCGGCGCGTCCCAAGGGATTGGCGTGATTGATCTGTTTCGGGCGTTCCTGATGCTTGTGGCGACGTTCTGGCTGGCCTGGGGCGCATCGCAGGCGCTGTTGGGGCTGTTTTCGCCGCCACGGCCACCACGCAGGACGGCAGGGCCACTGCAGTCGCGTGTCGTGGTTCTTGTGCCGATCTACGAAGAGGACCCTGTCGCCACCTTTTCGCGGATCGCGGCCATGGACAGGTCGATCATGGAAGCGACAAATGGAGAGGGCTTCGATTTCGCGATCCTGTCGGACACGCGTGCGCCTGTCGTCGCTGCACGGGAACGACTTTGGTATCTGCGGCTGCTACGGGATCGGGGCGGGCAGGGTCGGATTTTCTATCGCCGCAGGGATCGGAACGAGGGCCGCAAGGCTGGCAATATCGAGGACTTCATCCGGTCGTCCGGTGCCGCTTACGACTTTGCGATCATTCTGGACGCCGACAGCATTATGGAGGGCGAGACAATGGTTGAAGTGGCCCTCAGGATGCAGACCGAACCGAAGCTTGGACTTTTGCAGACCTTGCCCGTCGTAATTCAAGCCCGGTCATTCTTCGGTCGCGCCATGCAGTTTTCGGCTGCCTTTCATTCGCCGGTGTTCGCCCGTGGGCTGGCGCGGCTACAGGGAAGAACAGGGCCGTTCTGGGGGCACAATGCCATCATCCGTATCCGCGCCTTCGCGCAAAGCTGCGGGCTGCCCGAGATTCCGGGGCGTGCGCCCTTCGGG
>Ga0307940_1000442_pt1 | contig 27000 bp, 24 predicted proteins | sample OrgLakmetagen124_FD_201835 | JGI IMG/M metagenome (GOLD analysis project Ga0307940, IMG submission 201835) | Saline water microbial communities from Organic Lake, Antarctica - #124 | ecosystem: Environmental > Aquatic > Non-marine Saline and Alkaline > Saline | place: Antarctica: Organic Lake... | reverse complement strand
GCCGAGGCGCTGGAGGCAGGTCTCGCCACGCGCCTGGCCGAGCCGGTGCGCATCGCCGCGCGCTTCGATATCGCCCGGTTCCGCAACGCGCCGCCAGCGCTGGTGGACGCGCTCGGCGCCGGGGCCGCGGCAAGTGTCCGGCCGCCCCCCGCGGGCCCGGCGCATCTGGAGGTGCGCGGGCTGACGCTCGGCAAGAAACTCACGGATGTCAGCCTGCGGCTGCACAAGGGCGAGGTTCTGGGGGTCGTGGCGCTCGAGGGACAGGGCCAGGACGAATTGTTCGGGGTTCTGGCCGGGCTGATCCGTCCCGATCGAGGGCAGATCCTGGTGGACGGAGAGGCCGTCGCCTTTCGCCACCCCGCCGATGCCATCGCGAAGGGGCTGACCTACGTGCCGGGCGATCGGGCCGACGGGCTGATGATGATGCGCTCGGTGCATGAGAACATCGCGATGCCGATGCTTGCGCGGTTCCGCAACTGGGGCCCGATCGGCATGAGGCGCGAGGCCGGGCTGGTCAATGATGCGGTCGAGCGGATGCAGATCGACACCCGTGCCATGGGCGAGGTGCAGCGCCTGTCGGGCGGCAACCAGCAGAAGGTCACCATCGGCCGATGGCTGGCCATGGGGGTCGAGACGCTGCTTCTGTTCGACCCGACCCGCGGCATCGACGTGCGCACCAAGCGCCAGATCTACGGCCTGGTGCGCGAGCTGGCCGAGCAGGGCGCGGCGGTGCTCTATTACACCTCCGAACTGGCGGAGGTGCCCGCTGCCTGCGACCGGGCGGTGGTGCTTTTCAACGGATCGGTGGTGGATGTGATCGAGGCTGCGGACGCGGACGAACAGACCCTCATGCGCGCGGCCTACGGCCTGCGGGAAGAGGCGGTCGGGGCATGACACGACTTCTGGGCCGCCACGGCTGGGTCATGGGGCTGACGGCGCTGCTTGTCCTGGCTTTCGTCTTCACCAAGGTGATCCAGCCTGGCTTCGGGGCATCGGGGCTCGACTCCCTGGCCCGGGCGACGATGCCTTTCGCCTTTGCCACGGCCGCGATGGCGGTGGTGGTGATCGCCGGCGGGATCGACCTGTCGGTGGCCTCGATGATGCCGTGGCCGGGGTGACGGCGGCGGTGCTGATGGATGGCGCGGGCACGGGCTTTTCGGTGCTGGCGCTCTTGCTGGTGCTGGGGGTGGGCCTGCTGATGGGGGCCATAAACGGCGCCCTGATCGTGTTTACCCGGGTGCCCGACATCGTGGTCACCCTGGCGATGCTGTTTGTCTGGGAGGGTGTCGCGCTCCTGATCCTGAACGCGCCGGGCGGGGCCATCGCGCCCTGGCTGCGCGAGCTTGGCCGGGGGCCGTTTCTGGTCGAGTGGCTGCCCCGGTCCTTCGTGCTGATGGTGGTCTGCATCGCCATCGTCTGGATGCCCCTGCGCCGGTCGCGCCTGGGGCTGTCGATCTACGCGATCGGGTCGGACGAGCTTGCGGCCTACCGCTCGGGCGTGTCGATCGGGCGCACGCGGATCGCGGCCTATGCGATCTGCGGGCTGTTCTGCGCCATGGGCGGCGTGTCGATCAGCATGGCCACCGGCATCGGGGAACCGATCCCCGGCCCCTACCTGATGGCCAGTGTCGCGGCGGCGGTGCTGGGCGGCGTGATGCTGGGTGGCGGACGCGGGGCGCTGCTGGGACCGATCATCGCCGTCATCATCCTGCGGCTGGTGCGCATGGACATGACGCTGATGTCGGTGGATCCCAATATCGCGACGATCGTGGAAGGGTTGATCATGGTGGCGGTGGTCATGCTGGGCGGCCTGCTGGCAATGAGGGCGGCGCGATGACCCCGCAAGACACCGCCTCCCTCCTCGTCCGACTGGGCCGCTTCCTGCGGGACAACCCGATCTTTCCGCTCATCATCCTTCTGCTGGCGCTGATCGCCACGCTGGAATTCATGCGCCCCGGCATCGTCAACGAGCGCTGGATCGGCAACACGATCAAGTTCGCGATTCCGCTGGCGATGCTCGCCGCCTGCCAGACCCTGACGATGCTGACCGGCGGGATCGACCTGTCGGCCTCGGTGGGGGCGACGATCACCGCCTTCGTCATGGCCACCCAGGTGCCGATCATGGGGGCGCCGCTGGCGATCTGCATCGGGCTTGTGCCGGCCATCCTGATCGGACTGGTCAACGGCTTCGGCGTCGCCGTCTGCCGGGTGCATCCGCTGATCATGACCCTTGGCACCGGGCTGATCGCGACCGGCTGCCTGCAGGTCTACCAGCGCTTCGTCATCGCCAGCGGGTCGGTCGTGCCCGACGGGCTGGGCTGGCTGGGCACCGGCCGCACCTGGGGGGCACCGAACGCGCTGTTGCTGTTCGTGCCCTTCGCCATCTTCGTCTTGTGGCTACAGCGGCGCACGGGGTTCGGCCGGCTGCTCTATGCGCTCGGCTCCAACGAGACGGCGGCCAAGATCAGTGGCGTCAGGTCATGGCAGGTCTATCTGGCGCTTTATGCGCTGTCGGGGCTGATCGCGGGGGGCGCGGGGCTGCTCTATGTCGGGCTGATCAAGGCCCCGTCGCTGAGCCTGGTAAGCCCGCTGCTGCTGCCCTCTGTGGCGGCCGCGGTGATCGGCGGCACCTCGATCTTCGGCGGGCGGGGCGGATATGGCGGCACCATCGTCGGCGCCCTGATCCTGACCGTGCTCGGCACGCTGCTGACCCTGATGCAGATCCCCGAAGGGACGCGGCGGATCCTGTTCGGGCTGATCATCCTCGCGGTCACCACGATCTATGTGCGGCTGACCAATCAGCGATAGGGGACGACAATGGGCAAATGGCGGATCGCCGGGATCAGTTTCGACCACATGCACATGGGCGATCTGCTGCGCCAGGTGGATGCGCATCCCGAGGCCGAGATCTGCGCGATCTACGACCCGGACCCCGCCCGGATGCAGGCCGCGATCGCGGCGTTCGGCCTGCCCTCCGAGGCGGTGTTCACCGATTTCGACGCCTGCATGGCGACGGCGCCGGACATCGCGCTGCTCTGCGCGGCGACGGCGGACCACGCGGCCTTTGCCGAACGCCTGGCCCCGCATGGCTGCCACCTCTTCGTCGAGAAGCCTTTCGCCGCAAGCGTTGAGGACGCCCGGCGGATGATCGCCGCGATGGCGGGCACCGGCCGGCAGATGGCGATCAACTGGCCGCTGACCTGGGTCCCGAGCCACGCGACCGCCAAGCGGCTGGTCGACGAGGGCACCATCGGCGATCTGCTCGAGGTCCATTACTACGGCGGCAACCGCGGCCCGCTCTTTCACCTGGCCGACAAGGTCGAGGTCACCCCCGAGGAGGTCGCGCGGCGCAAGCCCGACAGCTGGTGGTACAAACGCGCGTCGGGCGGCGGCAGCCTGCTGGATTATCTCGGCTACGACGCCACCCTCGGGACATGGTTTCTTGACGGCGAGGCGCCGCTGGAGGTGGCCTGCATGGTGGACGAGGCCCCCGGCATCGAGGTCGACCAGCATTCCATCACCCTGTGCCGCTACGCCCGCGGCCTGTCGAAGATGGAGACCCGCTGGGGCACCTTCACCGACCCCTGGACGACCCAGCCCCAGCCCACCTGCGTTTTCGTTCTGGTCGGCAGCAACGGCACCATCGGCAGCCCCGACTACGCGCCCCATGTGACGCTGCAGACCCGTGCGAGGCCCGAGGCCACGCCCGTTCCCGTCGATACCCTGCCCGAGGGCCGACGCAACGGGATCGAGTATGTGCTCTCTTGCCTCGCGCGCGGCACCCCGGTCGGCGGCCCGCTGTCGCCCGAGCTGAGCCTTGTCGGCCAGCGGATCGTCGACACTGCCGCGGCCTCTGCCCGGGAAAAGCGCACCTTGCCGCTGGTGCCCTGACACGCGCCCTCCGCCCCGGCACCCGGCGGGGACCCAACGCGCGGCCAGAGCATGGCCAGCGGCCAATTGCGAAAGGATCCGTTCATGAAGACCGCGATCGTCACCGGTGGGGGCACCGGAATCGGGCTGGCCACCTGCCGCCGCTTTCTGACCTCGGGCTACCGGGTGATCGCCGCCGGGCTGGAGCGGGACGACGACCTGCCCGCCGGGATCGAGTTCCTCGAGACGAACGTCACCGACCCGCGGGACATCGACCGGATGATCGGCGCGGCGGACCGGATCGACGCGCTGATCCACTGCGCGGGCATCCAGCTGCAGGAGCGCGAGTGGCAGGTCGAGGACTTCCGCAAGGTGCTCGACGTCAACCTGACCGCCTGCCACGCCTCGGCCACCGCCGCGCTGGACAAGCTGACGGCGGCGCGTGGCAATGTGGTGAACATCGCCTCAATGTGGAGCTTTTTCGGCTCGCCGAAATCGCCCGGCTATGCTGCGTCCAAGAACGGCATCGTCGCGCTGACCCGCTCCATGGCCACCGCCTGGGCCCCGCGCGGCATCCGCGCCAACGCCGTGGCCCCGGGCTGGGTGTTGACGCGGATGGCGATGGCCGCCAGGTCCGACCCCGTCCGCGAGCCCCGGATCACCGAGCGCATCCCCATGGCCCGCTGGGCGGAGGCCCATGAGGTGGCCAACGTCATCCACTTCCTGGCCTCGGACGAGGCGAGCTATGTCACCGGCGTCGTGCTGCCGGTGGATGGCGGCTATTCGATCGGCTAGCCGCGCGGAACTCGGCGACGCTAGGACGTGGGGATGTTCTCGCGAAAGATCACCTGCAGGCGCGGCATGTATTCCGGCTCCACCGAGCCGCGCACCGAGGACAGCAGCAACTTGACGATCTCGCGGGCCTCGACCCGGACGTTCTGGTCGATCACCGCGTCGATGGTGCGGTCCAGCAGCATCGGCTTTGTCGATTCTGTCAGATCGTGGGCGATGAACACCGTGTCCTGGTCCCGCCGCGCCGCCCGAAGTGCGCGCGCGATGCCGCGCTTGCCGGAGCCGATGTTGTAGATCCCGTCGATCCGGTCCTCGGCCAGCAGGCGGCGGGTCTCTTCGAACGCCCGCTCGCGGTCGTCGCGGACCTCGGCGATATGGGCGATGCGGATCTGCGGGAAATCCTCGGACATGATCGACCGGAACCCCATCTCGCGTTCCTCGTGCCCGCGATAGGCCGGCGAGCCGATGAAGACCGCCACGCGCTTGGGCTCGGAGCCGCCGACGAACCGCCCCATGAGCAGCCCGGCAAGCCGACCGGCGGCGCGGTTGTCGATCCCCACATAGCCGACCTTCCGGGTCGAGGGGATGTCGGAAATCAGCGTGCCGACATGGACCCCGGACGCCGCGAGGGCGTTGATCGCCTCGCGCACCTTGGGGTGGTCGAGCGCCACCACGCCGACCGCATCCGTGCGCCCCTCCAGCGACCGCAGCCGCTCGGGCAGCCGGTCGTGGTCGAACCCCTCGATCTGATGCACGTTGATCTCGACCCCTGTCAGGGTCTGGGCCTCTTCAAAGAGGTGCCGGCGCAGGTCCGCCATGAAATCGTTGGGCCCCGCGGGCAGCACGAAATCGAGCCGCGCGGTCTTGGCCTCGCCGGTGGGCAAGCCGTAATAGCCAAGATCACGGGCCACCTGCTCGACGATCTGGCGGGTCCTGTCGCGCACCCCGTCGCGGCCGTTCAGCACCCTGTCCACCGTCGCGGTGGACACGCCCGCCTCTCGGGCGATTCGCGATATCGTCGCGCGCATTTCCGCAAAACTCCCCTCAATGAGGTCTTGATATGCAATCTTAAGACATCATCAATGCCTCGCATAGCCACTCTTATTTGACGATATTGCGGAATATCAGATCAAACGGATGGATAATGATGTAAAAGGATGCATCATGATGCTTTGCCGGGCAGACCCCCTGCGTCATGCTGTCTGTATGGACATGACCCGAAAAAAGGGCGGTCCACGGGAGGAAATCACATGACCGAGACACACCGCTTCACGCGGCGCCGCGTCCTTGCGGGAGCTGCGCAGACTGCCATTTTCGCCGGTATCGGCGCTCCGCTCGTGCTCCGCGCCGACAGGGCCCGCGCCTAGGCCGGGCTGGCAGAGGGGATGGTCGGGGGGCCGACCGGCTTTCCGGGCGCCGAACGCTACCAATACGGGCCCGACACGCCGGAAGGCCGCGCCATCGAGGGCATCCGGGCATTGGTCGGCGCGGGCAAGGCGCCCAGCCGCATCGTGCTGGGATTGTCCGACGGCTCCATCGGCCAGATCACCCAGCCCTTCCCCGAAGGTGCGCCGTCGGTCAAGGACCTGTGGGAGCAGGAGACCGGGATCACGCTCGACATCGTCGGCGTGCCGAACGGTCAGGAATTCACCAAGGTCATGCAGGACGTCTCGACCAACGCCGGCGGCTTCGACATCTACGCGGTCGAATGGAACCGCCTGGGCGATCTCGCCGAGACCGGCGGCATCGTGGCGCTTGACGATTACGTCGCGCAATACCGCCCCGAATGGGACGACCCCGAGCGGGGCTATGTGAACGGTGAACAGGGCGTGTCGCTGCTCAACGGCTACCGCGGCAAGGTCTACGGCGTCTCGCTCGATGGCGACTTCCAGACATGGAACCACCGCACCGATCTGTTCAACGACCCGGACGAGCAGGCGGCGTTTTCAGATGCCCACGGCTATGCGCTGGCACCGCCCACCACGTGGAAGCAGCACGACGAGATCGCGGCCTTCTTCACCCGGCCGGACGATGGGCTCTATGGCTCCACCGATCTGCGCAACCAGGGCTGGGGCTATACCAACTGGTACCAGCGGTTCGTTTCCATGGCCTCGCCCAACCAGTTCCTGTTCGCCGACGACGGCACCGCGCTGATCAACACCGAGGCCGGCTGGGCGGCCACCCAGGAATACATCGACAGCCTGTCGCACCATTCGCCCGACGCGATCTCGTGGAGCTGGCCGGAGCAATACGGCAACTTCGCCCAGGGCGGCGCGGCGATGACCTGCGCGTTCTCGAACCTGCCCAAGTTCCTGGACAACCCCGCCAACGAAGGCAGCATGGTCACCGGCAAGGTCGGCAGCCACCTGCCCCCGGGCCGCGAACACGACGGCGGCCTGGTCCGCCGGACGGTCCTGTGGCTGAACCTCTCGGCCTCGGTGTCGTCGCAATCCGAGCATCCCGAGGCGGCCTACCTGCTGCTGCAATGGTTGGGATCGAGCCGGATCTATTCGTGGATGACCGCCAACCCGGGCGGCTATTTCGACCCGTTCCAGCTGGCGAACTTCGCCGATCCGCTGGTGCGCGAGACCTACCACGACTACCACATGGACATCGTCCGCGAGAGCGTGCGGCGCACCGTGCCGACGATCAACTATCCCGGCGCCACGGCCTTCCACAACGCGCTGGACGAAAGCCTTGTCGCGGCGCTCACTGGAAGCATGTCGGCCGAGCAGGCGATGGCCAACACCGAACGCCAATGGGCACGGATCGCCCGGCGCGTGGGCGAGGACAAGCTGCTCGAGGCGATCCAGGCCAACAAGGCGGCCTGGCCCGATGTGATCGACCCCATCGGCGCATGACCTCCCACATTGTCGACATTGCGGGCAGGGGCCTCGGCCTCTGCCCGCTGCACCATACCGGGGTCTGACCTTATGCACCGCAGCCTGTCTTTCGAGACCTTTCGCTACGCCGCCATCCTGACTTTTCTGGCCCTGTCGCTGATCCCGACGATCTGGATGATGTCGATGGCCTTCAAACCCGTGGCCGAATGGCAGGCAGCCGGTGCGAACCTGACCTGGTGGCCCGAAAACCCGACGCTGGACAATTTCCGCTTCATCTTCGGCGAGAGCGGATCGGACCTGATCGTGGCGCTGGAGCGCACGGCGGGGCGGCCGATCCTGGCCTCGCTGCTTGCGGCCACATTCGGCACGCTGATCGCGATGGTCGCGGGGTCGGCGGCGGCCTACGGGCTGTCGCGCTTCGGCTCGGGCGGGAACCTGCCGCTGGCGCTGATCCAGCTCCGGATCTTTCCGCCCATGGCCGTGATGATCCCGGTCATGATCATGTGGGCCTTCCTCGGCCTGATCGACACCTGGTGGGGGCTGGCGCTGATCTACGGCATCGTCACCATGCCGTTCAGCTTCTGGCTGATGAAGACCTTCTTCGACGACATGCCGCGCGAGATCGAGGACGCGGCCCTGGTCGAGGGCTGTTCCCGCTGGCGGGTGTTCACCCGGATCACCCTGCCGATCATGCGGCCCGCGCTGGCCTCGTCGGGACTGTTCGTCTTCATCCTGAACTGGTCGGACTATCTGATCGCGCTGCTGCTGACGACCCGGGACTGGGTGACGATACCGGTCTACATGGCGTCGCTGTCGTCCTCGATGACCGGCCAGCTTTACGGCGCCAAGGCCGCCCTTGGCCTGATCGCCGCGGTCCCGCCCGTGATCATGGGCATCGCGATCCAGAAACAGCTGGTCCGCGGCCTGACATTCGGGGCGCTGAAGGAATGACCGAGATCGCCGATATCCCCCCGCCGCGGACCGAGACCCCCGCCCCGCCCGACCGGGAGGCCGCGCGGCTCGGCTTTCGCCTGACCCTTCCGGCCCAGCTTCTGGTGCTGTTCATCGCGGTGTTTCCGATCTGCATGCAGATCTACATCTCGCTGACGGACTGGTCGCCGCTGGACGGCATCCCCTGGTGGCGGGCCCACGAGCTGTGGATCGGGCTGACGAATTATTCCGACCTCGCCTCCGACTTCCGGTTCTGGGGTGCGCTCTGGCGGACGCTCTTCGTGATGCTGGTCTGCGTGCCGGTCCAGTTCTTCCTTGGGCTGGGGCTGGCCATCCTCTTCGTCGACGAGTTTCCCGGGCGGCGGATCTTCTACTCGGTGCTGCTGGTGCCGATGATGGTGGTGCCCGCGGTCGCCGGCTACATGTTCTTCATGCTGTTCCAGTCGGGCGGGCCGGTGAACGACATCCTGTCCGCGTTTGCGGGCCGCACCGTCTCCATCGCCTGGCTCAGCGATCCGGATCTGGCCCTGGCGGCGGTCATCATCGCCGATATCTGGCAGTGGACGCCGCTGATGTTCCTGATCCTGCTGGCCGGCCTGGTATCGGTGCCCAAGGATCAGCAACTGGCGGCGGTGCTGCTGGGTGCCGGCTGGTGGCGGCGGTTCCGGACCATCATCCTGCCACGGATGAAGACGATCATCATCATCGCGCTGGCGATCCGGGTGATCGAGAACTTCAAGATCTTCGACACGCTCTACATCATGACCGGCGGCGGCCCCGGGATCGCGACCGAGACCATCAGCGTCTACATCTACAAGGTCACCCAGCAAGAGCTGATCTGGGGCTATGTCGCGGCGATCGCGCTGGCGATCCTGATCTCGCTGTCCATCGTGTCGGCCTTTGCCATAGCGCGGCTGCGGAGGGGCTCATGACAGAGATCGTCCTCGACACGCTTGGCAAGGATTTCGGGTCGTTCACCGCGCTGCGCGACATGGACCTGACGATCCGGGACGGCGAGTTCATGGCGCTGCTGGGCCCCTCGGGCTGCGGCAAGTCCACCACGATGAACATGATCGCCGGCATGCTGGAGCCGACCCGCGGCCAGATCCGCTTCGACGGAAAGCGCATCGACGGCGTGCCGATGGCCAAGCGCGGAGTGGGCTTCGTGTTCCAGAACTACGCGATCTTCACCCACATGAGTGTGCGCGAGAACCTGGCCTATGGCCCCAAGGCGCAGGGCATGTCGCGCGCCGAGGTGACGCGCCGCGTCTCGGACATCGCCGAGCTGCTGCAGCTGACCCCGATGCTCGACCGCCGGGCGGCGGGGCTGTCGGTCAACATCCTCCAGCGGATCGCCATCGGCCGCTCGGCCGCGGTGGAGCCCGCGATCTTCCTGCTGGACGAGCCGCTGTCGAACGTCGATGCGGCGTTCCGCGCGGTCATGCGGTCAGAGCTCAAGGGGCTGCAACGGCGGTTCAGCCAGACCATGGTCTATGTCACCCACGACCAGCTCGAGGCGATGACCATGGCCGACCGGATCGCGGTGATGGACCACGGCAGGCTGCTGCAGGTCGGCACGCCGCTGGAGGTCTACAACAACCCTTCCGACACGTTCGTGGCCCGGTTCATCGGCTCGCCCGGAATGAACCTGATCCCGGCCCGCGTCGATGGCGACACGGCGCATATGGACGGGATCGGTGCGCTGACCCTGACCGCGGCGCCCGGCACGGCGCAGGTTCTCGCGGGTTTCCGCCCCGAGGTCGTGCACCCCGATGACGACGGCCCGCTGGCCATGGGGGTCGAGATCGTCGAGCACATCGGCGCCCGCACCATCGTCCACCTTCGCGCCGGCGAGACGGAGGTGAAGGCCGTGCTCGACGCCGAGCACACCGCCCCGCGCGAAGGCCAGGCCTTCCGGTTCCGGGTCGATGCCGCCGATATCCGGCTGTTCGACCCGGCCACCGGCGCGGCCATGAAAAGACACGGATAATGGCCTCGATCCGGTTCCAGAACGTCACCAAGCGGTTCGGCGACATCGTCGCGCTGGACGATGCCAGCTTCGAGATCCGCGACAACGCGTTCTTCTGCCTGTTCGGGCCGCCGCTGTCGGGCAAGTCCACGATCCTCAAGCTGATCCTCGGGCTGGAGACGCCCGACACCGGCGGGATCTTCATCGACGGGCAGCCTGTGGCCCATGTCTCGCCCGCCAAACGCAACGTGGCGATGGTGTTCCAGAACCTCGCCCTGTTTCCGCACATGTCCGCGCTCGACAACGTCCGGTTCCCGCTGGTCGAGCGCAAGATCCCCGAGGCGCAGATCCGTGCGCGGGTGGCGCAGGTCACCGAGAAGCTGCACATCGGCCATATCCTCGGCAAGCCGCCCGCGCAGCTGTCGGGCGGCGAGCGTCAGCGCGTCGCCATCGCCCGGGCGCTGGTCCGCGATCCGGCGGCCTACCTGATGGACGATCCGATCTCTGCCCTCGACGCCCGCCTGCGCGAGGAGACCCGGGTGGAGCTGCGGCGCATCCAGCAGGAGATGCAAAAGACCCTGGTCTACGTCACCCACGACCAGGAGGAGGCGATGTCGGTGGCCGACGGGATGGCGGTGCTCGAGTCCGGGCGGATCCGCCAGATCGGCACGCCCGAAGACCTCTACCGGCAGCCCAACAGCACCTACGTGGCCGAGATGCTCGGCGCGCCGCGGATCAACGTGATCCCGGGCGACATGGCCGGGGTGATCGCCCTGCCGAACCTGCCGGCCGGGGCCGCGCGGATCGGCATCCGCCCCGAGAACCTGCGGGTGAACCCGGGCGGCGGCGAGGGCACGATTTCGGAGATCGAGCCGCTTGGCGCCTTCACCACCCTGTCGATCGACGCGCGGGGCCAGACCCTGAAGGCGAGCCTGCGCGGCCAGCCCGATCTGCAGACAGGGGCGCATGTAAGCCTTTCGGTCGATCCGGCACGGGCACATTTTTTCGACGCCGCGGGAAATGCCCTGGCAGTCGACGCATGAGGGAGGAAGAGATGAAAGACTTGGTCTACGCACCGGACCCGCCGGTCCGCAGCAAAGGCAGCAAGATCGGCGCCATCGGGGCCGGGATGATCATGGCCGAATGCCACCTGGCCGCATATGCCGACGCCGGCTTTCCGGTGGTCGCCATCGCCAGCCGCACCCGCGCCAACGCGCAGAAGGTGGCCGACCGCTGGAAGATCGGCCGGGTCCACGACACGCCCGAGGCGCTGATCGAGGACCCCGAGGTCGAGATCGTCGACATCGCCTATCCCCCGGACCAGCAGCCCGCGCTGATCCGCCACGCGCTGGGCCAGCCCCACGTCAAGGGCATCCTCGCGCAGAAACCGCTGGCGCTGTCGCTGGACGAGGCCCGCGCCCTGCGCGACGAGGCCGCCGCGGCCGGCAAGATTCTGAGCGTCAACCAGAACATGCGCTACGACCAGGCGATGCAGGTTCTCAAGCAGATCCTCGACCGGGGCGAGCTGGGCGAGGTGGTGTTCGCGCAGATCGACATGCACGCGATCCCCCATTGGCAGGATTTCCTGAAGGAATATGACCGGCTGACCCTGTCGAACATGAGCGTTCATCACCTGGATGTACTGCGGTTCCTTCTGGGCGAGCCCGAAGAGATCACCACCGTGGTCCGCACCGACCCGCGCACGACGTTTCAACACACCGACGGAATCTGCGTGTCGACCCTGCGCTTCGAGAGCGGGGCGCTGGCATTGTCCACCGAGGATGTGTGGTCCGGCCCGCGGGCGGAAGGATACGACGACGACCAGCACATCACCTTCCGGATCGACGGGACCGAGGGCGTCGCCAAGGGCACCATCGGCTGGCCCACCGGGGTCGCCTCGACGCTGACCTATGCCTCGCGCAAGACCACGGGCGGCCAGTGGGTCACCCCCGGCTGGGAGACGATGTGGTTCCCCCACGCCTTCATCGGCGTGATGGAGCAGTTGCAGCACGCGGTCGAGACCGGTGCCGCCCCTGCCCTGACCGTCGCCGACAACGTCAAGACCGTCGAGCTGATCGAAGCCGCCTACCGCTCTGTCGCAGAGGGACGGACGGTGCGGCTCAGCGAAATACAAACACCTTAAGGGAGGAACCAAACCATGATGCACGCTGGAATTTTTACCGGGTATTACCCCTACGGCCTCGAGGAAACCTGCTCGAAGATCAAGGGGCACGGCTTCACCACCGCGCAGCTCGACCTGCATTTCAGGGATGTCGACCTGAGCGCGGGCCAGATCACCGAGGCCAAGGCCAAGAAGGTGCGCGACACCTTCCGCGCCCACAACCTGCCGATCTGCTGCGTTTCGGGCTACACCAACATCGTCCACCCCGACCCGGGCGAGCGCAAGAAGCGCAACGACTACCTGCACGAGATCGTCCGCAACGCCCGCGCGTTCGGCTCGCGCTACGTGATTTCGGAAACCGGCACCTTCGATCCCGACAGCGACTGGGTCCACCACCCCAAGAACAAGACCGAGGAAGGCTGGGACGAGTGCCGTGCCGAGATCACCAAGCTCGCCCAGACCGCCTATGACCACGGCGCGGTCTTCCTGCTGGAAACCTACGTCAACAACGTCGTGGGCTCGGTCGAGGAAACCGTGCGGATGTTCGCCCAGGTCAACCACCCGGGCCTCGGCCTGCTGATGGATCCCACGAACTATTTCGAGGCCCACAACATCGACGATATGGACAAGATCCTGAACCAGGTCTTCGACACGCTGTCCGACAAGATCTGCATCGCCCACGCCAAGGACGTGAAGCGTTCGGGCGAGGACAAGACCGAAAAGCACGCCGATATCGGCGACGACGAGGCGCTGGAATCCCACACCTTCCGCGGCGTCGGCGAGATCGAGCTGCCGGCCCCCGGCCTCGGAGAGCTGAACTACGACCTCTACCTGCAGCGCCTGTCGGAAAAGCACCCCAACATCGAGGTGATCATCGAACATCTCGACGAAAGCGACATCCCGCGCGCGAAGGAATTCCTCGACGGCAAATTCGTCGCCAACGGCGTGTGAAAAGGACTGATCCCATGAAATGCATTGTTGCCACGATCCTACTGACCACGACGGCCCTGCCCGCGGCGGCCCAGGACCTGACGTTCTATCTGCTCAGCCACGGCGGCCCCAGCGACAAGTTCTGGGTCGACTGGAACGCCGGGGCCATGACGGCCTGCGAAGAGCTCAACGTGACCTGCAACGTCACCTTCTCGAACGGCGATTTCGCCGTCCAGAAAGAAGCCTTCAACGCCGCCATCGCCGCTCAGCCGGACGGCATCGCCACCACCTCGGCCCAGCCGGGCCTGTGGATGGAGGAAGTGCCGGCGGCGCGGGACGCCGGAATCCCCGTGGTCTTCTTCAACACGGACGACCCGGCCACCGGGCGCCAGGCCTATGTCGGCGCGGACCTGACCGGGGTCGGCGTCATGTGGGCGGAATACCTCGTGGATGGCGGCTTCGTCTCCGAGGGCGATTCCGTCTTCCTGCCGGTCGAGGTTCCGGGCGCCAGCTACCAGCAGCTGGAGACCGCGGGCATCGCCTCCGTCTTCGATCCGCTGGGCATCACTTACGAGGTGTTCGACGCGGGCACCGATCCGGCGGGCATCCAGGCCTCGATGTCGGACTACATGCTGGCCAATGAGCCCGCCGCGATCATCGCGCTGGGCGACAGCGTCGCCGCCGCGGTCCAGCCGGTGCTGGAAAACGCGGGATATGCGGCGGGCGAGATGCCGGTCGTCGGCTGGGGCAACAGCCAGGCCACCGCCGAGGCCGTCGAGGGCGGCTGGGTCAACGCCGCGGCGTGGCAGTTCCCCTCGGCGCAGGGTTTCATGCCCGTGGCGCTGCTGGCGCTGGCCGCAAAGGGAGAGCCGATCGGCTACGATGTGCTGACGCTCAGCCTCTATGACGCGGACAGTGTCCAGCCGATCCTCGACCTCTACAACGCTCAATAACGACCCGCGCCCCGGGGCCGCCCTGCGTGGGCCCCGGGGACAGCTTTTTCAGACGACGAAGGATGACGCCGTGGCCATGGACGCCGCCTCTGCCCCACCGCCCGCACGCCGCAGCAACCCGCTGCGGCGCCCCCAGGTCGCAACGCTGCTGATGCTGATCGTGGTCCTTGCAGGGTTCACCATTGCTGCGCCGCATTTCGCAAGCCCGCGCAACGTGTCGAACATGCTGGCCTTCATGCCCGAGCTCGGTATCATCGCCCTTGGCATGTGCCTGTTGCTGACCGCCGGCGAATTCGACCTGTCCGTCGGCGCCGTGTTCGCGCTGGGCGCCTGCGTGGCGATGATCTTGGTGCAATCGACGGGCTGGGCAATCGGGCCATCGCTGGCCGCTGGCCTCCTGACCTGCATGCTGGTGGGCTTGGTCAACGGGCTGATCGTGACCAAGATGGGGATCTCGTCCTTCCTCGTCACTCTCTCCATGCTGCTGGTCGTGCGCGGCTCTTCGCTCTACCTCACGCAGGGGTTTCCGCTGCAAAGCTACCGCGAAGAGACGGTGTTCCGCACCCTTCTGGCGGGCGATTTCAACCTCGGGCCGTTCCGGCTCTATGCGTCGCTCTTCTGGTTCGCCGGACTGGCGCTGCTGGCCGGCTACGTGCTGACGCTGTCGCGCCTCGGCAACTGGATCTCGGCCATCGGCTCCAACCGCCAGGCGGCGATCGCGCGCGGGGTGCCGGCCGACGCGGTCAAGATCGGCCTTTTCGTCCTGACCTCGACGCTGGCGGGGCTGGCCGGCATGATCTCGGCCTTCCGCATCAACAACGCCTCGCCCGTGGCGGGCACGGAATACGAGCTCGAGGTCATCGCCATGGTCGTCGTCGGCGGCACCGCCCTGACCGGCGGCTACGGCACGATCTTCGGCACGGTGCTGGGCGTGATTCTGCTGCGGGCGATCCGCAACGGCATCATCATGATCGGCGTGCCGGGCCTGGCCTATTCGACCTTCGTGGGCGGCATCATCCTGCTGATGCTGATGCTGCACGCGGGGCTGCGCCGCGCGGGGGAGCCGGGACGATGACCGATGTGCTGTCCCTGTCGGACATACACAAGTGCTTCGGCAATGTCGTGGCCCTCAAGGGGGCGGACCTCAGCGTGGGCGAGGGCGAGGTCGTGGCGCTTCTGGGCGACAACGGCGCCGGCAAGTCCACCCTGATCAAGATCGTCTCGGGCGTGATAGAGCCCGACCGGGGCAGCATCGCCGTCAACGGCAGCCCGGTCCGCATCCGCTCGGCCCGCGACGCCATGGCGCTGGGGATCGAGACGATCCACCAGGACACCTCGCTCGCGCCGCATCTCAGTATCGGGCGCAACCTCTTTCTCGGGCGGGAACCCGTGCGCCTGCCCTGGCTCGGCCCCCTCGCGCCGATCGATTTCGGCCAGCTGCGCGATGCGGCGGCCAGCCTGCTGCGCCGCGTGGGCATCACCAAGTCGCTGACCGCCCAGACCCCGGTCAACGCCCTTTCGGGCGGCGAGCGCCAGTCCATCGCGATCAGCCGCGCCATGCAATTCGCCGCACGGCTGATCATCCTGGACGAGCCCACCAACAACCTCGGCGTGGAAGAGACCCGCGGCGTCCTGCGCTTTGTCGGAGAGATGAAGGCCCAGGGCCATTCGGTCCTGCTGATCACCCACAATGTCCATCACGTGCTGCAGGTCGCCGACCGTCTGGTGGTCATGCGCCGGGGCGAGGTCGTGGCCCAACAGGCGGTCGCGGGCGCCGGTGTCCTGGATATCGAGGGTCTCATCATGGGTGTCGACCTGACCGCAGAGGAGCCCGCGCTCGCATGACCGGCCTGCACCGGCCATCTCCGCTCGCCCGGGCCCGACCGGCCCGCGCTCGCTCGGGTCCGGGGCGCCAGGATCACGGCAGCCAACCGAAGGTGACAAAATGAACGTCCAGTCCCTGACACATCATCCCCGCGATTACAGCCTGACCGGCGAAAGCTCGCGCTACGCGGTCGAGATCGGGCTGGCCTCGGCGGAGTGGTATCACACCGATGTCCCGCGCAAGCAGATCAAGGAGCTGATGCTCCGCAGGGACGGGCCCGCGATCCGCGACACGATCCTCTGGATCGGCCTGCTGGCGCTGACCGGGCTCGGCGGGGTGCTGACCTGGGGCACCTGGTGGTGCGTGCCGTTCTTCCTGGTCTACGGCGTGCTCTATGGCTCGGCCTGCGACAGCCGCTGGCACGAATGCGGCCACGGCACCGCCTTCAAGACCGACTGGATGAACAACTGGGTCTACCAGATCGCCAGCTTCCAGGTGATGCGCAACCCGGTCAGCTGGCGCTGGTCGCACGCCCGCCACCACACCGACACCGCCATCGTCGGCCGCGACCCCGAGATCGCCTGGATGCGCCCGCCGAAGATGGTCGAGGGGCTGGCCCATTACGTCGGGGTGCTCGATGTCTGGGCCTCGCTCAAGGTGCTCTGGCACAACGCGACGGGCCGGATCTCGGACGAAGAGCGCACGTTCATCCCCGAGAGCGAGATCCCCAAGGCCGTCCGCGCGGCGCGGGTGCACATGGCGATCTACGGCGCGACGCTCGCGCTCGCGCTGGCCACCTGGTCGCTGCTGCCGCTGATGCTGATCGGGCTGCCGCGGATCTACGGCTGCTGGCACATGTTCATGACCGGGCTGCTCCAGCACGGCGGGCTGGCCGAGGACGTGATCGACCACAGGCTCAACACCCGGACCGTCTACATGAACCCGGTCAGCCAGTGGATCTACTGGAACATGAACTACCACGTGGAGCATCACATGTTTCCCATGGTGCCCTACTACAACCTCCCCAAGCTGCACGCGCTGATCAAGGACGACCTGCCGCCGCCGAACCGGTCGATCCCCGGCGCCTACCTGGAGATGTTCCGCGCGCTGCTGCGCCAGCGCCGCGACCCCGAATACTACATCCGCAAGGAACTGCCCCCCACCGCGAAACCCTACCGCGAGGAGTTCCACGACCTTCACATCGCAAGACCGGGAGTATGAGGCGGGCGCGACGGCCGCACGTCGCCCCGGGCACAGCCCGCGCCCGAGCGCCACCCGCGGCCCGCCGCACCGTCCGTATCGGCGCAAGGACGGCCCGACCGCCGGGCAAGCGCGGGATTCCGCCCGCGCCGCCCGGCCGCAAGCGACCCTAGGCCGCCTCGAACCGGATCGGTTGCGCCCCTTTCCAGAGCACGAGGTTGCCCAGCTCCATCAGGTTTTCCTGCCCGCTGGTCACGGTGATGAAGTGGTTCCCCGCCAGCTGGCCCATCTTGGACGAAAAATCGACGCCGCCGTAGGCCAGCAGGATCTCGGTCTCGCTGATGCCGCCGGGATAGAGGATGAAATGGCCGGGCGCGGGATGGCTCGTGTGGTTCTCGTAGCCGAGGCCGAAATCGGTATCGCCCAGCGGGATCCAGACGCCCTCGCCGCTCCAGCGGACATGGACCAGCTGTCCTTCATAAGGCAGCAGGGCCGCGAAGGCGGCGGTGGTCTTGGGCGCGGCCTCGGTCTCGAGCTTGGCGTCGAAGCTGAACGGCCCCGCGGTGATCTTGAGCGTCGTCATGTCGTCATCCTTCAGTCATTGAAATCTGTCCATGGAAAAGGCGCCCAGGTCCTGCCTGGCGCGCCCGGTCATGGCGATGGTCACGGCCTCCCGGCCCATGAGAGGGCCAAGCGTATAGCCATTCGCCGTCGCCGCAACCGTCACGCCGGGATGCCCCGGCAAGGGTCCTATCAGCGGGGCGCCGTCGATGTCGATGTTCATCGCGGCCCAGCTGCGCAGCACGGACAGGCCACCCAGCGCGGGCACCGTATGGGCCGCGACCCAGGCGTTGCCTTCCAGGCTTTCCGGCAACACCAGCGGCTGGCCCGAGGGGCCGGTGACCGCGGGCCAGGCGCCGCCGATCAGGACCGTTCCCGCATCGGTCTGTTTCATCGTCAGGTGGCGGTCGGCATGGGCGATCAGGCAGGGCACCAGGGGCGGACCGGGCTCGGTCACGACCATTTGCAGCGGTGCGCCCCGCACCGGGATCTCCGCGCCCAGCAACCGCGCGATGCGGGCCGACCAGCCCCCCGCCGCGATCAGCACCCGGCGGGCCCGGACCCGGCCCCGGGGCGTGTCGATCACATAGCCATCGCCCTCGGCCGCGATGCCGGTCACGTCGGTCTGTTCCTCCAGCCGCGCCCCCTGGGCCATCGCCGCCCGGGCGAGCGCCTGCGTCGCCGCGAGCGGGTTGATCTTGCCCTCGCCGGCGCACCAGGCCCCGGCCACCACCCGGTCCGAGATCGCCGGGACGATCTGCCGGATCCGGTCGGCGCCGATCACCTCGGAGGCGATCCCCATCCGGGCCTCCGCCGCGCATTTGCCCTCGAGGAAGGCGATCTGGGCCTCGGTCTCGGCCACCATCAGCCCGCCGGTCACGCGCATCTCGAAATCGGCGCCGGTCTCGGCCTGCAGGTCACGCCAGAGCGCGATCGATTCCTTCTGCAGCGGCAGGGTCCGCAATTGCGGGGAACCGCCGGCGACCGCCTTGGCGCCGAAGTCCCACGACAATAGCTGCAGGTGAAGGCTGCCGGCGTTGCCGCCCGACGCCTCGCCGTTGACACGGCCGCGGTCGAGGCAGAGCACATCCACCCCCTGTCGCGCGGCAAAGAGCGCCGCCGAAATGCCCGTGACCCCGCCGCCGATCACCACGAGCTCCGCCTCGGGGCGCGCGATCGGCGCCACGGGGGGCCGCGCGGGCCGGGCCGAGGGGGCGCTTTCGCGGTGCCCGCCCCATTCCGGCTTTTCCCGCGCGAGATGGCCCAGGGGGACCGGCCGCGCGGGGATCTGCGGGGCGAACAGCGCCTCGGGCGGCTGCGGCGCCCCGGCTTCGGCCAGCATCCGCAGCGCCATCGCGGTGCAATAGCGGCCCTGGCACAGCCCCATCCCCAGTCGCGTCGCCCGTTTCAGCGCCCCCGGATCGCGCAGCCCCGAAGCGATGGCACCGCGTAGGGTGGCCGCGTCGACCTCTTCGCAGCGGCAGACGATGGTGTCGTCCTCGGGCAGGGCCCGTAGCGGCGCGGCGAAGAGCCCCCGCAGGCCACGCTGAAAGGCGCGAGCGCGGCGGGCGGCGGCGCGGGCGGTGGCGGTGGCGCGGCTCGGGACGGGAACGCCGAGGTGGGCCAGAACCCGCGCCGCGGCCAGCCTGCCCTGCGCTTCGGCCAGCGCGGCGCCGCCCAGCCCGCCCGCGTCGCCCGCGATCCAGAGGCCCGGCACCGGCGTGGCGCCGTCGCCGTCGCGTTCGGGCACCACGAGGCCGGTGCCCGGGTCGGCCGAGACCGGCACGCCAAGCAGCCGCGCAAGCTCCGCCTGCGGGGCGAAGCCATCCCCGAGGCAGAGCGTCCGCGCCGCGATCTTCCGGGTGCCGGCGCCGCCCACGCGCCGCAGACGGGCGCCCGTGGCGCGGCCGTCGCCCAGCACGTGGTCCACCTCCCAGCCGGTCAGAACCGGGACGCCGGCCCGCAGCAGCGCCGCGCGATACCCCAGCCCGTCCCGAACCAGCCCCGGATCGCTCGCCAACATCCGCGCCAGTGCGCCCGGCGCCCGCATCCGACCGCGTTCGGCCACGGCGACCACCTCGCCGCCCGCGCGGATCAGCTCCACGGCGAGCTGCAGGCCAAGCGGGCCGTTCCCGGCGATCAGCACCGGGCCGGGCGGCACCGCACCATAGCGCCGTACCAGGGTCTGCCCCGCGCCGATGGTCAGCACGCCGGGCAGGGTCCAGCCCGGCACGATGGCGGGCCGCTCTGCCGCACCGGTGGCGAGGATCACCGCCCGTGCGGTCACCTGTGCGCCGCCCGCAGCGCCATCGCTGCGCAGGGCGAAGCCGTTGTCGCCGGCGCGGGCGTACCAGACGGTCTGCCCGGTCAGGATCTCGGCGCCACTGTCGGCCGCGCGGCGCCGCAGGCCGGTGCCGCGGCGGTGCTGGCCGTCGGGCGGGACCACGCCGCGAAACCCCGTGCTGCGCGGCTTGAAATATTGCCCGCCGGTCTCGCCCCGTTCATCCAGAACCGCGACCGAGAGCCCCCCCGCCCGCGCCAGGATCGCAGCGTTGAGCCCGGCGGGACCGGCACCGACGATGGCCAGGTCGACCGCCAGCACGCGGGGCGCGGGCGGCGTCCGCGTGGCGCGGGGGGGCGCTCCGCCCAGCGCGGGCTGGGCCACCGCATCCATGCCCTCGGTCACTTCGGTCATGCAGGCCCGGCGGGAGCGGATGCCGTCGATCGTCACAAGGCAGTCGTGGCAGACCCCCATGCCGCAGAACACGCCGCGGCCCGCCCCGCTGCGCCGCGCCCCCAGCCCGGACACCCCCGCGGCAGCCAGCGCCGCGGCGACGCTGTCGCCCGGCGCGGCCGCCATTGGCTCTCCGTTCCAGAGGAAGGTCGGCATGGTCCCGGCGTCCTACCCGTAGGCCACACCGGCGCTGTCGAGCGCGGCCCGGACCTTGGCCCAATCCTCGGCCGGCAGCGGCAGGCGCGGCGACCGCGGATCGCCCATGGCAAAACCCATCAGCGTCAGCGCCGCCTTCGAGGCCGAGACATAGCGGTGCCCGCCGACCAGCCGCACGACCTCGAGGATCTGGCGGTAGATCGCCCGCCCTGCGTCGAGGTCCTTGCGGTCCGCCGTCACGGTGAAGAGATCCGCCGAGAGACGGGGCAGGATGTTGGAGCCGACGGCCACCCAGCCGTCCGCCCCCTCGCAGAAGCTCTCGAAGCCCATGATGCCGCCGAAGACGGTCATCCGGTCCCCGCAGAGGTCGATGATGTCGCGCACGCGGGTCACGTCCATCGTCGATTCCTTGATGTAGTCGACGCCCGGGATCTCTGACAGCCGGGCGACGATGGGCGGCGTCAGGTCAACGTTCGCCGTGGCCGGGTTGTTGTAGATCATGATCGGCAGGTCGGTCGCAGCGGCGATGCGGCTGTAATGGGCGACCAGCTCGTCCTCGGTGGGTGTCGAATAGAACGGCGGGATGATCATCACCCCGTCGGCGCCGAGCTCCTGCGCCATGTGGCAATTGTCGATCACGTCCTCGGTCCGTTCGGCGCCCGCCCCGACCAGCACCGGCACCCGGCCCGCGGTCGCGTCGATCACCGATTTTGCCACCGCGCGACGCTCCTCGGCGGTCAGCGACAGGAATTCGCCGGTGGAGCCCAGCGGGATCAGACCGTGGATTCCCTCGGTGACCTGCCAGTCTGTGAACCGCGCCTGGGTATCCAGATCAAGCGCTCCGTCATCGTCGAAGGCGGTGACCATCACCGTGTATGTCCCGCGGAAGCGCTGTGTCATGCTGGTCTCTCCAATAGTGTCAGGTATCGCAACGGGGTGTCCCGCAGGAGCGCCCGGATCAGGTCTTCGGCAAATCCCGCCCGTGCCATCAGGGGGCGCATGTTGCGCAGGATGTGGCCATAGCCGTGCCCGCCCCAGCGCCGCATCCGGGTCTTGGTGCAGATGTCCTGCGAGACCAGAAGCTGATCTGCATGCCCGTGCGCCGCGAACCCGCCGATAAGGCGCAGACGGCCGAGGTCGGTCGGCAGCTCGACCTCGCCCATCCAGTAATGCGATTGCTCGATGCCGAAGAAATCCCACTCGACCGCAGCACCGCGGTCCAGCAGCGCCTGGATGCCGGTGCCGTCGGGATGGGTGCGGTCCATGTGGCACAGGATCACGCGCGAAAGGTCCGCGCCGGCCCCATCTAGGATGTCGAGGATCTGGCCGCAGGCGGCCGCATCGCGGCCCGGATGAACACTGATCGCGGCCCCCGTCGCCTGCTGGGCCCGGGCGGCGGCGATCAGGGCGCGGTGCTCGACCGGGGCCAGCGGCCAGGAACAGCCGATCTCTCCGATCAGGCCGGCGCGGACCTCCGTGCCGTCGAGCCCTTCGGTCACTTCGGCGATGAACCGGGCGGCCAGGGCGTCGGCGTCCATCGCCGCGGTCGCCGGATCGAGGAACGGCGCGGTATAGATCCCGGCAGCCGCGACCACGTGAACCCCGCTCTCGCGTGAGATCCGGGCCAGGCCCTCGGCATCGCGGTGAATACCGGCCACCGACTGGTCGACGATCAGGCTGCCGCCGTCCTCGGCGAAGGCCCGCAGCTCTGCCACGGCCACGTCGGGTTCGGTCTGGTGCGCGTTGGCCGGCGCCTCGTTGGAGCGGTAGTCGATCTGCCAGCGATCCTCGGCCCGGATCGGGGCGCCCCGATCGCCGGTGGCGCCGGGCGGGACGATGTCGAACAGCAGGTGCTCGTGGATCATCGCGTTGCCGATTCGCGCGGCGGGCACGTCGCCGAGGACGGTGCGGACAGATCCCATGCCGGCCTCAATGCGCCAGTATCTTGGAGAGGAACAGCTTGGTATGTTCGCTTTCCGGGTGGTTGAAGAAGGTCTCGGGGGCCGCTTCCTCGACGATATGGCCCTCGTGCATCAACAGCACGCGGTCCGCCGCCGCGCGGGCAAAGCCCATTTCGTGGGTGACCACGATCATCGTCATGCCCTGCCGCGACAGATCCACCATCACGTCGAGCACCTCCGAGATCATCTCGGGGTCGAGCGCCGAGGTCGGCTCGTCGAACAGCATCACCTTGGGCTGCATCGCAAGGGCGCGGGCGATCGCCACGCGCTGTTGCTGTCCGCCGGAAAGCTGCCGGGGATAGGCGTTCTCCTTGTCGGGCAGGCCGACCCGCTTGAGCAGCGTCCGCGCCTCGGCCCGGGCCTCGGCCTTGTTGCGTTTGAGGATCCGCACCGGGGCCAGGGTGATGTTGTCGATCACGCTGATATGGGGAAACAGGTTGAAGTTCTGGAACACCATCCCGAGGTCGCGCTGCTGCCGCGCGACCTGGGCGTCGCCCAGGGGGATGCGCTTTCCGTTCTTCTCGCGAAAGCCCATCAGGTGGCCGGCGGCGTGGATCGTGCCGCCGTCGATGGTCTCCAGCTGGTCGACGCAGCGCAGCAAGGTGCTCTTGCCGCTGCCCGAGCGGCCGCAGATCACCACGACCTCGCCCCGGCGCACGGTCAGCGAGACGTCCTTGAGCACGTGATGGGCCCCGAAGTATTTCTGCACGCCGTCGATCACGACGATCGGCTCGCCCAGGGTCTTGTCGCCGGGACGCGCGTCCGTGGGCGGGGTAAGGTCTTGCGTCGTCATGGGTCTCTCCCTCAGGCCGGCCCGGCTTTCTCGATCGCTTTCGCGAGCTCTTTCTCCGCCTCGGGCGAGACGGCGGCGGCGGGGCCGAACGGCTTTTCGTAATGCGCCTCGATCCGCACCTGGATCGCGCTCCATATGCTGACGAGCAACAGATACCAGAGCGCCGCGACGAGATAGACCTCGAGAACCCGGAACTCGATCTGCGCCAGCATCTGCGCATTGCGCATCAGCTCTTCCATCGAGATCACCGAGGCGAGCGAGGTGGTCTTGAGCATGCCGTTGAACTGGTTGCCCAGCGGCGGAATGATGGTGCGGGTGGCCTGCGGCAGGATCACCAGCCACATCCGTTCGCGCCAGGTCATGCCGACGCTGCGGGCGGCGTCGTTCTGGCCCTTGTCCACCGACATGATGCCGGCGCGGATGATCTCGGCCAGATACGCGCCCTCGTTGAGCGCGAGGCCCAGGATCGCGCTTTCGATCACGTTGAGTCGGATCCCGAGCTGCGGCAGGCCGGTGTAGATGATCACCAGCTGGATCAGGATCGGCGTGCCGCGAAACAGCCAGATGTAGAACTCCGCGATCCAGCGCAGGGCCCTGTTGCCGTACATCTTCATCATCGCGGCGATGACCCCGAGGCCGAGGCCCAGAACCATGGACACCACGGAGAGCCAGATGGTCGTCCAGGCGCCTTCGACCATCAGGCCGTTGGTCAGGTATTCAAAGAAGTAGCTCCAGCTCCAGTTCACATCCGGCTCCTGCTCTGGGGTATGTCACACGGATTGACCGGGCACGTCCGCGGGAGCCGGACGTGCCCGGAGACCGCCCCGCTCGCCCGTTTCGCTGCGCGATCGGGGCAAGGGGTCGGGGCGATTTGGACGGGCCTATTCGGGCGAGTAGTAGACCTCGATCTGGCCGTCGTACTCGTCCCAGTACTGGATCTGCGTGGCGCCGTAGGCGCTCATCATCTCGTCGTAGGTGCCGTCGGCCACCATGTCGCGCAGGACCTGGGCCACGGCTTCGGCCAGGACCTCGCCGGTTTCGCCGTCAAAGCCGAACGACGAGGGCAGGCCCGGGTTCAGACCGGAGGCGCCGACATCGAAAGAGCCGCGCTCGGCATAATAGGCCGCCGTCGCATCGGGGCCGAAGACCGCCTTGACCTGGCCCGCGCCCAGCGCCGCGAAGGCCTCGGCGAAGGAGTTGAAGGCCTGGATGCCCATGGGCTCCATGCCCTCGGCGACCTGTTCCTCGTTGATCGTGCGGATCAGGTTGTCGGCGAAACCGGCGATCTCGGTGCCAACGGGCTCACCGGCCAGATCGGCGTAGCCTTCGACCCCCATCGGGTTGCCGCGCTCGACGACGACGGCCAGCGCGTTCACGACATAGGGCACCATGCGCATGATCTTCACGCGGTCGGTGTTATAGTACATCCCGGTGTTGACCATGTCCCAGCGCTGGTTGGCGAGACCGGGGATCTGCACCGCGAAGTCCACGTTCATGTAGACCGGCTCCAGGCACAGGCGGCGGGCGATCTCGTTGCCGAGGTCGGGGTGCAGGCCTTGCAGGTTGCCTTCGGTGTCGATGAACTGCCGCGGCGGGATCGTCGCGTTGATCGACATCGTCAGCTTGCCCGGCTCGACGGTCGGCAGGTCCTCGGGGCAATCCTGCGCCGCGGCAATGCTCCCCGAGACGCTCAATCCGAGCGCGACGGCTGCGAGGGTCAGATTTTTCATGGGTTTTGTCCTCTCCTGTTGGGTCGTGTCGTTTCCTGGGTCGGGTGCGCCGGTCATGATCCGTCGCCGCGGGCGCCGCCGCACCAATCGCGGGCGACGCGGGCGGTGACGGCGACCATCTTGTGAAAGTCGTCGAGGTCGACCCATTCGTCATGGCAGTCGTTCTGGCTGAGATCGCCCCCCAGACAGCCGAGCCCGACGCAGGCAATCCCCGCCTCGATCATCGGGTTGCGAATGTCGCTGGAGGTGTGCATCGGGTTCACGTGGGGCGCGTCGCCGGTGACCGCCCGGACCGCCGCATGGGTCGTCAGGTAAAGCGGATGGTCCTGCGGCACCTCGGCACCGGTCACGCCAGAGCGCCAGGTGACGACGGGCCGGTGGGTGGACAGGAACGGATCGGCATCCGCTGCGGCGGCCACGGCGGCCTCGACCTCGGCGCGGACCTCGTCCATGGTCTCGCCCGGCGGAAAGGACAGCGCGCAGCCCATCTCGCAGGTCTCCACCAGCTTGGAGAACCGCCGCATCTCTCCGCATTTCATGTTCGAGACATGCAGGTTCGTCGCCCGGCCCACGACCGCCTCGATCAGCGGGTGGCGGATCCGCGCGGCCCGCGCCTCGGCCAGAGCCATCAGCGCGTCGCGGATCACCAACGCTTTGTCGAGCGGATTGACCCCGAGATGCGAGAACGCCGTATGCCCCGGCTCTGTCGTGTCCGGCAGGCGGCCCGTCACGGTGATGGCGAATTCCAGCTGGCCGGAGGCGACGGCCTTGATCTCGCGCATGCCCACGCCGCTTTCGGCCGGGTGGAGATAGAGCGAGGCATCGGCCTGCAACCCCTGATGCAGCAGCGCGGCCACCCCGCGGGCGTAGCGCTTGCTGGGCGTCGAAGCAAAGACCGCGCGACCCATCGGCACCGGCGACCGGGCCAGCGCCTCGAGTGCCAGCACGGCGGCGGCGCAGCCCGCGAGGTCGTCGGCGATGCCCCAGCCGTAAAGCCGGCCGTTCTCGACCTCGCCGCCGAAGGGGTCGTGGGTCCAACGCTCGGTGCCCGCGACCGGCTCGCCGTCGGGATGGGCGAACATCAGCAGGCTCGGCAGGTCAGGATCGCCCGGCAATTCGCCGATGATCGCGCTGCGCTGTCCGGTGCTGCCCGCCTCCTGCGAGGCAAACTCGCCGCGCACCGGCACCGTCGCCGGCTCGTAATCCACCGCGCGGACACTGCATCCGCTGTCCGTCAGCCGCGTGGAGATCAGCGCCTGCACGGCCGCCTCGCCCTCGCGTTGCGCCGCGACAAGGTCGCGCAAGAGCGCGGTGGCACGTGCCGCGTCGGTTGACTTTTCGAGCGTCTCGGTCAAATTCTGCCCCATCAAGGTGGATACTACGTGTATACAATTCGTCTCACGGAATACGTTTGGACCGCAAGAGTGATTTGCTTAGCTTACCTTGTGAAATCCGTTTGCGGTGACTAATCATTCCGCGTTGATCGGGTTTTAGGCAGTAATGAGTCTGATGGCCGGGGCCGCGCGGCGATCCGAGCATGCCCTCGGAGACGTTGGCAAAGCCCGCGTGGCCAGACCGGGTCAGGGTGTCCAGCAGCGCCGCGGACCGGC